>PPFU01001391.1_pt1 | contig 84864 bp, 70 predicted proteins | sample 1535991 | NCBI WGS metagenome assembly PPFU01 (sample SAMN04901290, study PRJNA319586) | Hypolithon metagenome, whole genome shotgun sequencing project. | isolation source: Antarctic Hypolithon | place: Antarctica: Miers Valley | collected 2014
CCCGACTCGCACGCCAACCCCTTGGGGGGAATCCCTAATCGGACTCAACCGTCAGGCTCTATCCACTAGGTGTAAAAGTGCAGACGCTTTGCATCCGTCAGCGCGCGCATAACCTGCACGGCTTCCACACCATGATGCCGAGGGTGACCTAGGTTTTCGCGGGGGCGCGGTTGCATACACCTCCAAACTGGCCGTAGGCCTGACGCTGAGCACCCTCTGGCAGCAGCAGAGAGGACGACGAGCCGATGAGGTAGACCGCCACCATCAGGAGATGGTGGCGGGCCTGAAGATGAAAAGGCTTTGCCGTGTCAGAAGCGCTGGCGGACGCCGAGCAGCGCAGACATGCTGGACAGTCGGGCGCGGAAACCTTCAGCGGAGCCGGCGCCGACGCCATGAAACTCAAGACTTGTGGTTCGCGAATAGCGACCTCCAACTTCAACTGTCGTGGCGGGCGTGAGGTTGAAGCCCACGCCGGCGTCTAGATGCCAGTTGAACCCCCAATCTGTGTCGTCGAAAGCAGTGACCGCCGCGGGCGTTGCTGCAACCCGGTTCTGACGGGCATCAACGCGCGAAGCTCCCACGCCACCGCCGAGGTACGGTACTATGTTCGCGCTAATCGGTAGATCAACGTAGCCGGAGAGGCCGAGCGTCAGCGACCTCAAACGCCCATTTTCCGAGAGCCCGGAGACGTTCTCATCCAAGTCCAAATTGGCAGCGGAATAGCCCACCGTCCCCTCGATCCGAAACAACCCGAGGTCGTAGCCGGCGCCCACTTCGCCGGCGAAACCGCGGCCGAAATCGACATCCCGCGAAAACCGGGTGCCGTTCGGCACGTCAGCATCACGGAACCGGTAGTCGGTGTCGATTGCGACGCCGGCGCGTGCCACCCCGTACGGCCCGACCTCCGATGCAGGGTCAGCCGCTGTTTGGGCGGCAGCAGGCACGGCGAACACGGCCGCGGGGATGGCGGCCAAGGCGATGAAGTAGGTACGAAGCATGAGGTTAACCTTCCATTGAAGCTGATCCGGAAATGATCAGCGATGGGAGCGCTCTGCCTGCGTTCTGGGTGTGCTCTGGCACCCCGGCAACACCGGTAAGTTAAGGGAGCTATATACGTCTGTGACCCATTGACAGTGGGTCCGTGATACACCTATAAGAGGGCATGAGCACAAAACAGCCCTCCTTCAACACCATCCTTCAGATGATGGCCGCGCTACCCGATGAGCAAGCTGCGATCGATCATTTCACCGGCATCCGCTGGAAGAATGGCGCGTTCTGCCCGCACTGCAAATCGACCCGCGTCTATCATTTCAGCGACAAGCGCACGCACAAGTGCGGCGATTGCCGGAAGCGGTTTTCTATCAAGGTCGGTACCATTTTCGAGGATAGCAAAATCCCGATGCGGTCGTGGATGCTGGCAATCTGGCTTATCACGTCGCACAAGAAGGGCATCGCCAGCACGCAGCTCGCCAAGGACATTGGCGTCACGCAAAAGACGGCGTGGTTCATGACCCACCGGCTGCGCTACGCCATCAAAACCCAGTCGTTCAATCGCCCGCTCGCTGGCGAGGTCGAGGCCGACGAGACGTTCATCGGCGGCAAGGAAAAGAACAAGCACGCGTGGCAACGCACGGGCGGCAAGCAAGGCGGCGCGGGCAAGGCTGCGGTTCTCGGCATCCTAGAGCGTGGCGGCGAGCTGCGCACGGGCGTCACGCCAAACCTAAGCGCCCGCAACGTCCAGACCGTCATCCGCGATAACGTCGCTCCCGGCGCGGCTTTGATGACCGATGAGCATGGCGCGTTCGTCGGGCTGTCGGACGCCTACAATCACCATCGGGTGAACCACAGCGCGGGCGAATATGTCCGCCACTATATCCTGCACACGAACGGCATTGAGAGCGTTTGGGCGCTGTTCAAGCGCCAGATCGTCGGCACTCACCATTTCCTTTCGCGCAAGCACTTGAACGCCTACCTTGGCGAAATGACGTGGCGCTTCAATCTCCGCACTATGGACGAAGGCGACCGCGTGAACGCCTTGCTCGCACAGACGGCGGGCCGGTTGACCTATAATGCGCTCAAGGCATGACAGCGCAGCGCGAACGTCCGCTGGGTCTCGATATGCCGTTCGCGGAGGCGCTCGAACGCTTCGTCGGCGTGGACCCCAAGGAATTGCCCGACGAGGTGAAATTGAAACGGAAAAAGCCCCCGCCGAAGCGGGGACCAGGTGTTTCAGGAAAGGCGAAGCCGAAGGCTTAGCTACTTGTGGCGGAAGTGCGCCCGGACGTGTTCGACACGCCCGAAGCGGATACGGAAATAGGCCGAGATATAGATCATCGCGCCCTCCATCGCAGGATGTGGGTTGCATCCGGTGGCCGATGGTGCGATTTAGATGCCTCTGACAGCATCGCGGGTTTCGGCCCCGGTTCGGGGGCCCGTCCGCAAGGACGGGCGCTTTCGTGTTTTCAGGCTATGTCCACGTCATCGGCACCTCCATCGGAAGCCCGGCTTTCCGGGTTGATGAAGCGTTATATCCAGCTAGCTTGCCTAGAGTCGGACGGGAATCGTCGGAATGGGTCTGAAACGCGAGGTCGGAAACCTGCTTTGAGGTCGGAAACCTACGGCGCGCTGTTTCCGACCTTATTTAGTGAGTGCATTGAATAATTTACGAGCACGGTCCCGAACAGGTGTCTCGCCGGCGGTATGGCCTTGCGCTGCGATCCATTCGTGCATCGCGTTCTCAATATCGACCTGCTTCTCCGGATTCAGGGCTCCAACCCAAATTTGGCGCGTGATCTCGATTAGCAGGTCCTCCCACCAAGGTTTTGCCGGTCGTCCCCCGGGGGATGACGCTGGGGCAGGCAATGTGGCGGAAGGCACCGCAGCAGCTTGCGGAGATAGGGGCTGAACGGGCTTTTCACCCGGCATCATTATCCACATCGACCGCTGCGCTAGCTCTCCGTTCAGCGTTGTCGAGATGCGATCTAATAGTCTCTGGAGCCCGATTGTTGTTGTGCCGCTTTGGAGATTTGCGACCACGTTGCTCATGCTACTGGCCGACGCCGGGGCTTCCTTTTCGAGTGCCGAAACCATCGCATCGCAGCGTTTGATGATGTCAGTGACATCTTCCGCCGTGGCGCTGACCGTTAGTGTCGCAAAGCGGCCTCCATAAAATCCAAGCCACCACAAGTTGCAGCTGTAAACGTTCGCATTGAGTTTCAGCATCCCCGCTCCGGTCGGGCTCCGGTTGGTTAGCGGGGAAGCACACCGGAGTGCTGCGCTTGTCGGATGGCCGTCCTATCCCCGCGCACGCATCATGCAGGAATCGCGGCTTGGGTCAAACACGTATGTAGGCCCCTAAGTTAATGCTGGCGGCTGCATCGTGAAAGTCCGTGTAAAGCAGTTGCCGCTCGAAGAGCTTTAAACTCGCCTCAGCTGCTTTTTGCCAGGCAAGCTGATCAAGGAGATAAAAGGATGAAGCTTCGGTTCACCGCCGCGCTGGCTATAGTGCTGACCGTACTTCCAGCATGGGCGCAGGACATTGCAGAAGTTGGAGGCAACTGGATCGTCGATCTGCGCTTCTCACCTGAAGCCCCCGCGAGCTCGACAACAATGAACTTAGTTGTTGCAGCTGACGGCCAATTGACCGGCAGCTTTTATGGCAGTGCAATCGAGCAGGGTCGAGCGGTTGAAAGCAACGGGCAACGCTGCTTTGCCTTTCGCACGAGCGACGCAAGTGGCCCTTACCACCACTCCGGCTGTCTTGAAGGTTCCAGCTTAAAAGGTATTACGTGGGCCGAAGGCAGACACTTTCTTCTTGCCTGGACGGCCTCGAAGGATGTTTCGCATGACCAGCAGTAAGCCAGAGAGGTTGCTGTCATCATAGTCGCAACTTGTCTTCGCCGTGTGGGGCTTGGGCACGGAACGGCAGGCCTCAGCTCCTGAGGTTCTGCCACTCGGCCAGTGCGCCCGAGCGGCGAGTCTTGTGGTCTGTCATCTTGATCAGGCGCTTGCGACGGAGGTGGCTCGCAGGCTGGACGGCAAGGATGAGGTGAATAAGGTCGTCCTCGGCATTGCGTATGACGCCGGCTTCAACTTTGAGGCGACTACCGCTTTCAAGGACTAGATCACCCCCCCTATCGTCACTCAGGAGGTTCTCGATGCCCATCAACGCCGCACGCCGGACCGCGCTTGCCGTCTTCACAGCCTTGACCTTGCCTGGTTTCGCTGCCTGGCCGGCCCCAGGCGCAGCACAAGCGCAGTCGGCTGCTGTCACCGCTTCGGTTTACGAACATACCGATCCGATCTTCGCCGAGTTTCAGAAGGAAAACCACATCCCTGGCCTCGTATACGGGATCGTGGCTGATGGACGGTTGGTGCATGTCCGCAGCTTCGGGGTGCAAGACCTGAAAAGCACGCGGCGTGTCACGCCTGACAGCCTGTTTCGCATTGCATCGATGACCAAGGCGTTCACGGCCCTCAGTGTGCTTTCCCTACGCGATCAGGGACGGCTCTCGCTTGAAGCCCCCGTGGAGACCTACGTGCCGGAGGTTAAGGGCTGGCGTTACCCAAGCGCGGACTCGCCCCCGATCCGCGTTCGTGATCTGCTCCATCACACCGCCGGCTTCGTGAATGATGATCCATGGGGTGATCGGCAGACCGCGATGCCGGAGGAGGAGTTCACGCAGCTCCTGCGCACGGGGGTGCCGTTCACCCGCGCGCCCGGCTTGCTGATGGAATACAGCAATTTCGGCTACGCCCTGCTCGGTCGGATTGTGGCCAACGTCTCCGGGCAGCCCTACCGGACCTATGTCGAGCGCACGCTTCTCCAGCCGCTGAGTATGACGTCGAGCGGCTTCGAAGACACGGAGGCGCCGGCTGAACGCCGCGCCCTCGCCTATCGCTGGGAGAACGGTGCCTGGATGGAGGAGCCGACCATGCGACACGGCGCGTTCGGCGCCATGGGCGGACTCCAGACCAGCGCCACCGATTATGCCCGCTATGTGGCGTGGCTCCTCTCCGCTTGGCCGCCGCGCGACGATGCGGACGAAGGACCCATCAAGCGCGCGACGGTGCGGGAGCTAGCACAAGGCTCGAACTTCGCCTGGCTTCAGGAGCGTACGGTCGATGGGCGTCCGTGTCCGCAAGCCGTCACCTACGGGATGGGCATGCGCGTGTTCACCGATTGCGAGCTGGGAACGGTGCTCAACCACGGTGGCGGCTACCCGGGATACGGATCGGGCGTCCTGCTGCTGCCCGACTATGGCGTCGGGCTATTCGTATTCAGCAATCGCACCTATGCCGGCGGCAGTGACGCCCTCTGGCGCGCGGCCTCAATGCTGAACACGGCGGGCCTGCTCTCAGAGCGTCCCCGGCCCCTGAGCCCCGCCCTGAGCGATGCCTATGCCGCCGCGCGCAACATCTATCGGCAGGGCGATGTGCTGGTAGACAAGAGCGAGCTCGCGGACAATTTCCTCATGGACCGCTCGGCCGCGAACTGGCGACGCGAGCTTGCATCCATTAAGCGCCAGGTGGGGGCGTGCGAGCGTGACATGCCCGTTTTTGCTCGCGGAGCGATGTCGGCGAACTTCCGATGGGTTTGCGAGCGCGGCATGGTGGACGGCTACCTCCTCCTTGCGCCAACTACGCCTACCACGATCCAGCAGCTCCGATTGACCATCGCAGCACCGCCACCGGGTTGATCCAGTCTCGCGCTCGCGATCTTAAACGAAGCGTTGCAGGCGAGCCCAGGGTCTACGTCTGCCGCCCGGTCTCCTCATGGCGGACCGAGCGCAGCAACCTTTCTCAAACTATTCCACGTATTCCCCGCCCTTCATGAATGCAGCCAAATAGCTTCGGAGGGCCTGCTCGCTTTCGGGCATACGCGTACCGAATCGGCGGGTAATGAGGGCGGACCGGCTGAGGAAAGCCGGGAAGCTTCGTCCTAAGCGACACGTTCGGCTTCAGCCTTGTTGTCTAGCCGCGCGGGCGACGGCCAGGTCGGCCAGGTCGCGCCTTCCGATCGCGTCGAGGAACAGCGCGCCTTCGATGGTCGCCAGCAACGACGCAGTCGCCGGTAAGCGCTCCGACGCTTGTTCAGCGTCCAGGCGACTAGCCGTCCAACCCACAAAGCCTTCCATGATCGCAGCCGCGACTGTGCGGTGCGGCTGCTGATCACGCGAGGCGCCCGCGGCCAGCTCGAGCCACAGCCGCATGTAGGGCCGAAGCTCGGCCGATCCAGCAACGGTCCAGACCGCGACGAGCAGTTCTGATGGCACCAGGCGCATGTCGGCGGGTATTGCTTTGTCGAGCAGGGCGGTGAGCCGCGTCGCGACGCGCTCCATGCCGCCAGGATAGAGGGCTACAAGAGAACCTCCCGGTTCTTGCTAGGTGAAGCTTCCATGCCCGAATATCTCGCACCCGGCGTTTTCATCGAGGAGATCAAGCACGGCCCGCGTCCGATCGAAGGCGTCTCGACCAGCACCGCCGCCTTTCTGGGCGAAACCGAGCGCGGCACGACGCGTCCGAAACTCGTAACCAGCTACAACGAGTATAGCCGCCATTTTGGGAGCGTCTTCGCAGACGGCAAATATATGCCCGACGCGCTGAGCGGCTTCTTCAAGAATGGCGGCAGGCGCGCCTATGTCTGCCGGATAACCGGTGCCGGAGCGCTGACGGCGAGCCGCGATGTGGGCGGACTGACGATCGAGGCGATCGGACCGGGCGACTGGGGCAACCGGCTGTTCGTCAGGATCGTCGGCAGCTCCATGACAGCAGGCTTGGCGCAGACGCCAATCGGCTTTCGCCTGCAGGTCGCCTATTGGCAGAGCGACGAGCCGGGCTGCGAATTTACCGACCCCTTCGATCCCGCGCAGGCGCGTGCCGTGCCGCAGCCGACCCTGACCGAGGATTTCGACGACCTCGTCTTCGACAATCCCGCATCGCCTGACTATTTCACCAAGCGGCTCGAGGACAATTCGGCTCTGTTGAAAGTGTCACTGACGGACGATATTCCGCTCACAGCTCTTCCCGAGGCGGGCTTCGCGGCGCTGACGAATGGAGCCGACGGCGCCGCGCCAACCGTCGTCGACTTCAAGGGCGAAAACACCGACAGCGATCTTCGCTCCGGGCTGTCGGCGCTGGACCTCGATGAGTGCCGCGAAGTGGCGCTGGTCACCGCACCGGCCGCGGCCGACGACGTGGTCGGCGAGATCCGCACCCACTGCGAGAACAATAAATTCCGCTTCGCGGTGATCGATTGCGATGCCAACGCCGCCGACGCCGGCAGCATCGATCCGCGTGCCGCTTGGGATAGCTCCCATGCGGCCTTCTATTATCCTTGGGTCTACACGGCGGACCTGCAGAGCGGCGCGCGACGCCTGGTGCCGCCGAGCGGTCTTGTGCTCGGCCTCTACGCGCGCACCGACAGTGAACGCGGCGTGTGGAAGGCGCCCGCCAACGACATCCTGCGCGGCGTCATTGACCTCGAATACCATGTCAATTCAGGCATGCAGGAGGTGCTCAACCCGCGCGGCGTCAACGCTATTCGACGCTTCCCGGGCGCGGCATTCGGGTGTGGGGAGCTCGCACGCTCTCCAGCAATCCGGAGTGGAAGTATGTCAGCGTCCGGCGGCTGTTCATCTTCCTGGAACGCTCGATCTACGAAGGCACGCAATGGGTCGCGTTCGAACCGAATGACGAGCGCTTGTGGGCGCGGGTGACCGACACGATTCGCCTGTTCCTGCGCACCCAGTGGCGCAACGGCGCGCTTGTGGGGACGACGGAGGATCAGGCCTTCATGGTCGCATGCGACCGGTCGACAATGACACAGGATGAAATCCTGAACGGTCGGTTGATTTGCCACATCGGCATCGCGCCGGTTCGCCCGTCCGAATTCATTATCTTCCGCATCTTCCATGACACCGCCGAGGCCGGCCGTCTGGATGAGCATCCATGACCAAACAAAGAGGCCAGATCCGCGCTGCAAATGGCGCGGTGGCGCGAACTCACGCTCATGCCTGTAACAGGCACCAGCTGCCCGGCAGCTTCGCAAACGCTAGACCCAAATGCAGACGTTCATAGCTATGTCGCCGCCGCAACCGGACGGCCGTTCGATCTCGATGCAGAGGGGGCAAATGGCTCGCTACCGCGAGGGGCAGAATGTGACCCCAGGTGGGGTCACATTCTGATCGGACACTCGACGCCACTGAGACCCACAAGCAGACGCTCAACCGCATTGAGCGCTTCCGACTTCCGGACGCTGGTTCATGTGGGTCTGTCGATCTTATAGAGGGCTGCTTCCGTCAGCTAAGTGCCCTCTCGCCAGCTATCCCGCAGCGTTAGCTCAGCGGAGGCAATGGTGATCTGATTAGAAGTAAAGCCGTCTCGACAGTATAGGGGCGAGCATGCAGATTCTTACCCAGCCTCTTCTTTTCGGCGTGGAGGCGGCGGTGTGCGAGGCGCTCGGCATTGCACGGCTGCGCCACCGGTCAGCCCTCATGTCATTAGGCATGCCTTCAACTGTGGACGTGCCCTTGATCGTCTACACGACAGTCGCCCGCAACTGGGCTGAGGGCCGAGCCGCGGAAAACGTCAACCGCTCGGGCCAGAACTGGCGCTGGACGCTGCAGCCGCACATTAGCGCCGCTAATCGCAGCGCGGAGGTTGTGTTAGAGCGGGCAATCGCCACGGCATGCGTTGCGGAAGGCCGTGACGACTGGGCGAACCAGATACCAGTCGCTTCGGGACTGATCGCTGGCGCAGCGGACAGGCGGCGCGCAATTGACTTGGCGCAGCGGCGTGGCGAGCGACACTATGAGCTGATCGAGCTGAAGGTAGCAAGCGATACGCCCCTCTATGCCGCCGTCGAACTGCTCGGCTATGTCAGCCTTTGGTTCCTAGCGCGCGAGACGGCACCTCTTCACGCGCCCGCCCTCCTCGCCGCCGATCGGATCGACCTAAGCGTTCTTGCTCCGTCGGCCTTCTATGCGCCCTTTCGATTGGCCGAACTTGAACAGTCGGTCGCAACAGGCGCGCAAGCGCTTGGTGACGCAAAGGACGTGGCGGTCACCTTTGCATTCGACGTGCTGCCAGACGGAGTTGCGGAGCAGCCCGCGAAAAATGGATCGCTCCTCGACGCGTTGGCAGAGCGGCGGAGGCTGCATGCCGCAGACTGATCTGTTCCTGTCCGGCGTATGTGCTGAACACGTGCTCGCCCGGTTGGATGCGGCAGGCGGCTACGAGGTCACGTCCGGCAAGCTGGCGCACCCGGAGAGCTCGTCGGCACTCGCGGTCAACGCCTTCAGCTGGTTCATCGAGCGACCCGCGCTGCTGCCGCCGCTTAAGATTTCGAAGCACTCGAAAAGCGATGCAAGGGGGACGAAGAACCTGCGAGCCGGCCACCGCGATCTTCGCAAATCATGGTTCGTAGAAGTTGCCACTCTCGCCGATCTCATGCCGTTTCTCTTCGGCTACGAAGGGGCCAACGAGCTGAAAATTTCTGCGATCCTATCTACGCAGCCCGCCCGGCCTTGAAATGCCAGATTGGCTCGGGCAGGTAGCTGGAGGACATCTGGCGACGATTCCGGAGGATCTGCGTTGGGTTGACTCAGTCGGCTGGCTCATCTTCTCGATTAATACAATCTAGCTGGATTGTTCGGAATTGACGACCCCTTCCAATTCAAGGAAAGTCAGCTCAAGAACGCGCTTGAACGGGGAAGTTGGATCGGCGGGCCCGGCATTCCTCTGGACGACGCTGTTTCGCGAGCATCGCCGCTGGCGAACTGCGCCCAATGAACCGGAACGCCAAACGCAACTGCTGCTGGATCGCCTTTGTCAGCAATTGGCGCGAGGCCTGAAGGATGCGGCTGGAAGGATCGGCTGAGCGGCTCCTGTAACGAGCCGCATAGATCCCTGTTCTGCTGCCTATCCTTCCCTGATCGGCCCGATTGAATTCCCTGTTCAGTGCTTTAGGGAGTCGAATGCAAAAGCGCGAATTCCCGGGCCTACAGGCGACCCGAGGGCGTTCAAGTTGGCACGATTCTGTGTATTTTCCCTGTTTCTCCCCGGGAACAGGGAATTCCTGCATGAGACTGGTTCGCTCCGGACCGCGTCGCGCACCACCCAATCCTGAAATTCCTTACTCCAGGACGTCGCCTTTAAATGCGGAGCAGGAAATGGAGTAGTTCCTCGCTGTTTTCCACGAGAACTTTCTTCCGTGCAATGGGCGACGCGTGGAATCGCGGCAAAGCTGCGCATCATTAGGAGGAGGGGGAGAGCTATGGATCTGGGTCTGGCCGGCAAGGTCGCGCTTGTAACAGGCGCCAGCCGGGGCATCGGCCTTGCGATTGCCGAGGGGCTGGCCGTCGAGAGGACGCACCTGGCAGTTGCGGCGCGAGACGGCCCAACATTGGCCGCAGCAGCAAGCATCTTGAAAGACCGTGGGGCCGAAGTGCTCGCCCACACCTGCGACGTTGCAGACGAAGCGTCCGTTTCCGCGCTGGTTGCCGCGACGCTGGAGCGGTTCGGGAGGATCGACATTCTGGTCAGCAATGCGTCTGCATTGGCGGTCGGCCCGGAACGTTCGTGCTGGGACGCGAGCATTGCGGTGGATTTGATGGGAGCAGTCCGGCTGGTAGAGGCCATATTGCCGGGGATGCGGGTGCAGGGCAGCGGCGCCATACTGCTCATCTCCTCGGTGTCAGCGATCGAGGCTTCCCCGATGTCGGACTTTGGCTACACAGCGGCCAAGGCAGCGTTGAACGCCTACGCCAAGAAGCTTGCGGTCGTCGAAGGCCCGAACGGCATCCGTGCCAATGCCTTGCTGCCGGGTTCGACCGAGTTTCCCGGGGCTGGCTGGGACATGATCCGCCAATACCAGCCAGACCTGTACGAGAGGGTGAAGGGGGGGATTCCGAGCGGTCGGCTGGGGTTACCAGAAGAAGTGGCCGATGCAGCGGTCTGGTTGGTATCTTCGCGCGCGAACTGGGTTACGGGCACCGCCCTTGCAGTCGACGGCGGACAATCCAAAGGAATGCGCTGATCCAGCCCTTGCCCTTTATCAAGCGGATCCGATGCGTCGGCCGGTGGACTTGAGGTGTTAAATGGCCTCCTCTTGCGTACCGACATCGGTAAGCCATTTGTCCGCGGGTAACCCTATTCGTGCCGTCCGCGATTCGCGATCTTGGATCGGCTACGGGCAAAATTGACGACGGCTTGCACTACTATGCGTTGGACAGCCGGGAGACTAGCGGCAACTCCCTCTCCGCCATGATCTGAACCCTGCGCGATCATCGCCGTCTCGGCGGCATCGGATCCTGAACGAGTTTCGATCGAGTGCACGCAGCACGATGGGAACCGCCATGTGTGGCAGCGTCAGGATGGACCAGGTCGTGAAGCTGGCCGCGACGGCTCTTTCCGAAAGCGGCGATGCGGCGCCGAATGCGAAGGCGACGTTGGCGATGCCGATTGCCGCCAGCGTCAGCAGGAGGACGGTTGCCCCACGCTGTCCCTTCGCGTGCGCCGACAGCGCCGCAAGCCCGGAGTGCAAGTGCAGCGGCGAATGGAACAGGCAAAAGAAGAGCGCGAAGCCGATCACCGGGGGCAGCATCGCCATCGAGACCAGGGCAAGGCTGCCGCCGAGGGCATCGGCGCGCGCACCGACGCTCCACAACAGACCGATGGCGGCCAGCGCGACCATGGTCGCAACCGGCGCCACCGACCGCAGCAGATCGACAATGATCGCGCTCGCGCCGGTCCCGGCGATCGCGGCGAACAGGCCGGTGAGTGCAATAGGGTGGGTCAGCGCTGGCAGCGCAAGCAACGCCAACGCTACCGCATGGGCGAGGAACGCCGATCCGGTGCGGCTCCAATCCTCGGCGAAATGCACGACGGCGAGCCCATAGAACAGGGCAAGAGCGAATACCGGACTCGTCAGCCACGTCGCAGCCATTGCAGCCGCAAGCCCAAGATAAAGAAGAAGGATCAACGACCGCGAGACCCCCGGCTGCGCCTGCCTGAAAAGGTCGAGATCGAGCGTACCGTGGGGCAGCCCAATCACGAGGATCGCCCCGCAGGCGATCACCGTTGCTTTCGTCGTGTCGAGCGGCACGCCGGCCGCCAGTCCGACCAGACAGAGCGCAGTGGCGATGGCCAGCGCAGCGGGGAACGGTGTTGATTGAGCGACCGGATGGTGCATGAAGGGTGCTTCGATGAAGGCGGGCGAGGCCGGAGCCCCGCCCGCAAAAGGTCAGGCCGTCGCCGGTACCGGCTTGCCAACATCCTTGTATTCGATCGCGGTCTTCCGGACGGCGATCATGTAGATCAATATGCCCAGACCGGCCTTAGCGACGATGTCCGCGATGGTGTAGCCAATCTGGATGCCGGTCTCGATCGTGGCCCCCGTCAAGTTGGTGTAAGGGATCATATAGACGAGAGGGTAAAAGCCCCACGACGCGAAGGTCAGCAGACGGGCATGCTTCACCAGGCCGCGCACGCTTTCCGGCTGGTGTTCGATCGCTTCGCCAAGGCCCTTGAAAAGCTCCCAGACGATATAGACGAACGGAATGGCCGACAGCGTGCCCCAGAGGGCGCGGGTCGCGTTATCATCGGCGATTTCAACCGGATATCCCAAAATGACCATCAGTGCCGCAGCAAGGCCCAGCTTGGTGGCCTTGGACACCGTTTCCGAAGACGAGAGCCGCATCACGAGGATCAGTTCAATGAGCAGCAGCGGCACGGTGAGCAGCCAGTCAACGTAACGGTAAGCGTCGTTGAAGGCGAGGCCGGTGACCACCACCACGCCCTCGCGCACCTGAAAGGCGCCCTCCCAGCTCCCGAAGATCCGCCAGTAATGATAGGCGGCGATGGCCGTGACGAGCCCCGAGATGGTCAACGCGGGTTTGTAGGCGGCTCCGACTTGCGAGCGGCTGATCCACAGGAACAGCGTCGTGGCGGCCATGGTGGCGAAGGTGAACGAGAAGGCATTGTATACGAAAAAGTATTGGGCTGCGGTAATTGTTTCCACGTCTTGCTTTCCTCTGCTGGTCCATGAGAGCAGAAAACACCAGATCTGTCCGGTCACCAACATCGCACAAGACGCGCGATGAAGATGATCGGTAAAGATCACGACGACGCATTATTGCCGCAGTCCGAGCTCTCTACACGGATTGCGCGGGGACTAAACCGTTGCCAATCTTTTCACTATACGGCCCTTTTCCCGTAGTCTCTTCTAAAGCCCGGCCTCGACCGCGATGCGGATCGCATCGGCGGTGTTGGCCGTCTCGAGCTTTTGAAGCAGCAGCGAACGGTGCATCTTGATTGTCTTCTCGCTAAGCGAAAGCTGCCATGCGATCTGCTTGGTTCGAAAGCCTCGGGAAATCTGCTGCAGCACCTCGCGCTGTCGGGGCGAGAGCGTCTTGACGAGCGCGACGGCATGGTCTCGGCGGCTCGACGATGGTCCCATCGCCTCCTCCTGCAACTCGACCTGGGACCCGAGAAAATACTCGAGCTCGCGATCGTAATCGAAGACGGGTGCCACCAGCACCGCATTGCGGAATGGAGTTCGATCGCGCTTGTAATTGAGGATCTCGACCAGCACCGGCCGCTTGTCGCAAATGCCGCGTCTGATCCGCTCGGTCAGCCAGGGCTCGGTCGCGGGTCCGGCCAGGAATTTACAGGTGCGTCCGACAATCTCGTCGACCGGATAGCCCGTCAGATCGCAGAACACCTGATTGACCGCGACGATCGGATTGCGCGGCAACCGGGGGTTGCTGATCACCGATGCAATCGGGCTCAGGAGAATGGAGGTTTGGAGCGAGTTCATCGCGCCGTCCAGTTCAGGATCCATGGTCGTGGTCAACTCAATGTCTGCAACCAGAGTGGCTCCGCGCTGACCGCATCCGGGGGAGTAGAACACCACGCTCACGAAAGCGTCCGAGGGGCTGGTCCACATGAAAACGGCAGCAATTTTCTATCGTCGGCGTTTCAGCCAGTGGATCCTGATCGGTCGAGTCCGCCGACATTCGGACTAGGAATACAGCGCAGCGGGAGGGGCTTCGATCGCTGGAGGCACCGCTCGTGACATTGGCAGTGCCCGCCCGAGGCGAGATGACCCGCAGCTGTCGAAAAAAATAGTTTTTGCAGATCACCTTCCGCCGGCTGTCCGTGGGACAATATTGATATCGCGCTAGAGCGAGCTTTCTGAATATGCATGCGCCTAGCGTCGATCACCCTGACCTTTGGTCCGTATCGTCAATTCGGCCCGGCCGGACCAAACGCCAAAAGCCCAAGTTTATCAAACTCTCGAAAAGGCCATCATGAACTTTCGTTTAATTGCACCACTCCTATTGGGCACCGCCCTAACACTTGCCGCTTGCGGCGAGCCCGCCGAAAACGAAACCACCGTAGAGGATACTGGCATGGCTGATCAGATGACCAACGACGCCCCGACCACCGCCGGCACGATCGTCGACGTTGCTTCGGGCAACAGCGACTTTTCGACACTTGTAGCCGCGGTTCAGGCCGCTGATCTGGTCGAGACGCTGTCGGGCCCCGGTCCGTTCACCGTTTTCGCGCCGACCAACGCGGCGTTTGACGCGCTGCCAGATGGCACGGTCGAGGAACTGACCACCAATGACACCGACACGCTTGGCGGCATTCTCACCTACCACGTCGTCTCGAGCGAAGTAATGGCCGAAGACCTGATTGCGGCGATCGAGGAAGCGGGCGTGGACGGCTACACGGTCGAAACTGTCAACGGCAAGACTCTGACCGCGATGCTGAGCGGCAGCGATGTGACGCTGACCGATGCGGCCGGCAACTCGGCCACCGTGATCGCGACCGACGTAGACGCGTCGAACGGCGTAATCCATGCAATTGACACGGTGCTCATGCCCCAGTGATCCCTTGACGCCACGCCGCGAGAACTCAACCTTCTGCGGCGTGGCGTAGCGTAGCGGCCAATGGTGGGCTTCCGTACCGTTACAAGAACTGTGCACACCAAAGTAATCAGCCGTCTGCTTGGCTCCGGACTGAAAAGAGCCTTTTGCGAGGGAGAGCGACAGTCGAGCGCTCCATCGCCGCTCACCTTTTCGCCCACACCGATTTCCAGCGCTTCAGCGCCATTGGACGAGGTTTTTTGAACAGGAACTCGTACGGGCAGAACTATGCGACGATCCGCGATGCAACTCGGGAACCCCGCAGGCGCAACTGGCCCGCGGGTTCGCGCATGTTTTTACGATCACTTTGCAGAAGCTTCGTTCCGACGCCAGATCTCCTCGGCAAGGAAGGTCGCGAAGCACACCCAGCCGACGAGCGGCAATCCGGCGATGGCAGCGTGTTTATCCACCTTTAGGCTGGTAGCCACGAGACCGACTGCGCTCGCTCCGAGCACTGCGGAGCCGGCAGTCGCCCAGCCGGGCGCTCGTTGGCCGAAGAAGATTTCGCTCCAGCCCGCGATGCCGATCTGATTTATGCCCCAGAATGCCAGTGCCGTACTTCGCTCTAAAGAGGCACTGGCGCGCAGCAGCCTGTACCCGCTGTATGCTTGGCCTGCCTGGATCAAGGGCCACGCCAACGCGAACACGGGTGCCGGTGGCGTGAATCCGGGCTTGATCAGTCGGTGGTACCAGCGCATCGTTCGCGGGTTGGCGGGCGAAGGACTGGCACGACCCCCTACTGCCAAGGCAGCGATCACAAGACCGACGGCCAAGCCCGCAGCCAACCTCGGCGACAGTCCGTTATTTCCCGCTACTCTGGTCATCGCTCGTCTCCAGAAAGACAGACGAGTAGTCTCGACGCCAGTTCCGATCGCGCACGATTTCCAGCTCATACTTGCATTTGAGCCGTATGATCGCCGTGCGCGGCAATGCCCCTCCAGAAGACACGATGGCGCCTTCTGAGGTGATGCCGATTGTTGCCGGGCAACAGATGCGGGGCGCAATTCCCACAGCCGCTCCCATGTCTCAAACTGCCATGATCGTCACGCAGGCGGCTCTGATCTGCAGCCTGAGTTCGTACCAGTCTAGATGCGTTGCGAGTACCGCGCAGTCAATTTGTGGTGAGCGCCACCGCCCCCGACGAGGCGCGCCGCTTTGCCGAAGCGAATGTATTGCGCGGCTAGTATGTGCCTGATCGCAAGCTGGGCAGAGGCGCCAGAGTTAAGATCCGTCACCGCTCTCCTTGCCACTCTCCCGCTCCAGCGCCAAGAGGCCCGGCACGGCGCAGGAGCCGCCAACCCTGATGGCGACAAACCGCTAAACCGGAGCTGGTCAGTCCGGCCACTCGGACGATGGCCCGTCCCGTCAGGTCAGAGCGCGTGGTCGAAGCAGGATCCGATCTACACCGGCCTACCGGCGGTTCACGTGCTGGGCGAACGGCTCAGCCGCCGCCCAGCGTGATCAGCGAGAAGCAGTGCGCCCGTGGTCAACTCGCCATCGCCAGCGCCTCCTGCGAGCGAAACGAGGGTCTCGAATGGCACGCGTCGTCAGATACACAGGACGACAAAGAAGATTATTGCAAATCAGTCGCAGGAGCATTAGTCCCGCCGCTCTGGTAAGGGGGATTGTGTGACCGACCGAATGAAATTTGGCCTGATGGTATCAGCTGCCGTTATGATGCCACTGACGGCCGCGGCTAACGAAGCCGAAGATCAGGATCGCAGTGCGCTGCTGGATACGATCACCGTTACCGGCTCGAACGTGTCGCCAATCGATATCGGCGGCTCGGTGCAGGTGATCACGCAGGAAGAGTTGCGGGTCTTCGAGTACAGCGACGTGAACCGGATCCTTCGCCAGGTGCCGGGCGTGTTCCTCCAGGAGGAGGATGGTTTCGGCCTCCGCCCGAACATCGGCATCCGCGGATCCGGCACCGATCGCAGTGCGCGGGTGGCGATCATGGAAGATGGCGTGCTCAAGTCACCGGCGACCTATTCGGCGCCTGCTGCCTATTATTTCCCACGCATGGCGCGCATTTCCGGGGTGGAGATCGCCAAGGGCCCGGCGGCGATCAAATACGGACCTTCGACGATCGGCGGCGCGATCAACTTCTTCTCCACGCCGATCCCTGACGTGCCCGCCGGCACTGTCGCGGCCAGCCTCACCGCGCTTGCGGGCAGCTATGAAAGCCAGCGGCTGCATGGGTGGGTTGGTGGCTGGGCGCCGCTGGGCGGCGGCATCGAACTAGGTGCGCTCGTCGAAGGGCTGTACGAACATTCCGATGGCTTCAAGCGTCTCGACATCGGCGGCTCGACCGGCTTTCGGATCGAGGATTACACCGCCAAGCTCGGGCTGCGCTCAGCCGATCGCCGCCACGGCCTTGAGCTTAAGTACCAGCGCAACGATGAGCGCAGCGACGAGACCTACCTCGGCCTCACGCTCATGGATTTCGCGGCCAATCCGAACCGGCGTTACAACGGCAGCCAGGTCGACGAGATGAATGTCGAGCATGAGACCTGGCAGCTCACCCATTCGGTCGAACTCGCGCCTCGCCTCAGCCTGACGACGATCGCCTACCGCACAGATACCGCGCGCTCGTGGTACAAGCTCAACGACGTGCGCAACGCTGCCAACACTGGCTGGTCGTCTCTGTCCGACGTGCTTGCCAATCCGGCCGCCAACTCACTGCAGCTGGCCGATCTGATGGGAGCCGCAGGCTACAACGGCCGTGCCGGAGCGCTGCGCGTGCGCAACAACAATCGCGTGTACCAGACCACGGGCGTCCAGTCGGTGCTCAGCACCGGGTTTGACACGGGGAAAATCCGCCACACGCTCGAACTGTCCGCGCGCTACCACGAAGATTCCGAGGATCGCTTCCAGCAGGACGATCGCTACCAGATCGTTGATGGGCGGATGCAGCTGACGAGCGCCGGCGCGCCGGGCACGCAGGACAATCGTAAGGGCGACGCGAAGGCCTGGGCCTTCTTCGTGCGCGACACGATCGAGGCTGGGCCGGTCACTCTCGTGCCAGGGCTGCGATATGAAACCATTGATTTGCGCCAGACCCGGTGGGCGCTTGGCGATACGGCGCGCTCGACCCCCACACTAATCGCCCAGCGGACCATCGACGTCTTGATTCCGGGGATCTCCGCCAGCTTCGCGCTTTCGGATGACCTACGCCTGATCGGCGGCGCGCACCGGGGCTTCACCAATCCGGCACCCGGCTCGAACGTCGATGTCGAGACCTCTTGGAATTACGAGGCTGGCATCCGGTTCGCCCGCAACGGCTGGCGGGCCGAGATCGTGGGTTTCTTGAACGATTACGAGAACCTGGTCGCCACCTGCACTGCCTCCAGCGGCGGCAATTGCGAGATCGGCGATCAGTTTGAGGGCGATGCCGTCGATGTGAAGGGAATCGAAGTGCTCGCCAGGCACACACTCGGCAGCATTGCCAACGAGGGCTTCGAACTGCCGGTCTCGCTGGCCTACACCTTCGTCGAAGGCCGGTTCAACTCGGCCTTTTCGAGCGAATATGAGCCATGGGGCGAGGTGGAGGTCGATGACCGACTGCCCTATTTGCCGAGCCATCAGCTTGCGCTCAACGCCGGGCTAAGGGTCGAGCGCGCGCGGGTGAACGCGACCCTCAACTGGGTCAGCGAAACCCGGGCCACAGCCGGACAGGGTCCGATCGCCATCGGCGACCGAATCGACGAGCGCGTGCTGGTCGATCTATCGGCTGAGGTCGATCTCCTGCCAGGCCTCGCGGCATTCGGGACCGTGCAGAACCTGTTCGATGTCAGCTACAATGCCAGCTTCTCTCCATCGGGCGTTCGACCCGGAGCACCACGGCTGGCGATGGCGGGCCTGCGCGCTCGCTATTGACGGGTGGATTGCGGACCGGGGGGCTTGGCAACATCTCCCCCGTCATCGTGGTGCGCCTATAATCTGCTCTTCCGGGGCCGGAGGCGTGCAAAGCACAAAACTTCGTTCGCCTTCTCTGTCCATCCCCACCCAATTCGGCCGTTACCTAGATAAGGCGACACCCGAGAGCTGTCGGTCCCTCTCAAGTGCTCTTAAATTTAAGCGAATGACCGACCTCGGGCGAAATTGCTGCTGATCGGCTGGATGGTATCGCAATACCCCGAGCCAACGCGCAGAGAGACACGGTCCGAGCACCAGTCAACGTGCTGCAGGCCGCCGAGACAAGATCATCAGAACCAAGCGCGGATGCCGACCACGGCGTTGATCGACGAGGCATCCTCCCCGGCAATGCGCGCGAGATCTGCCGTCCGGCCGAGTTTCGTTTCGTGAACAATCCCGACATAGGGCGCAAATTCTCGCATAAATTCGTAGCGCAACCTCAGGCCGGCCTCGGCGCTGGTCAGGCCCGCTCCAAGGCCCAGCTCGGGAATGTCCTGCGCCGATAGGTCGAATTCAACCTTCGGCTGGAGGATCAGGCGCTGGGTAATCCGCTGGTCATATTCGGCCGAAGCACTCGCGCGCACCTCGCCCTCAGTCGAAAAGTAAACATATCCATCGACCTCGAGCCAGTAGGGGGCCAGACCCTCAACGCCGACTACAGCATGGGTCCGGTCCGGGCCCACACCCAGATCCTGCCGCACGCCGGCCTGAAAATTAAAGTAGGGGCCGATGGCGCGGCTGTAGAGCGCCTTCAGCTCGACGCTCCCGATCGGCTCGCCGAGCTCTCCTTCCCCATCGGCCTTGAATACGAAGCGGTTGATGTCCCCACCGAACCAGAAGTCGCTTTCGAATTTGTAGCCTTCGTGCCCGTCGGCGATTTTCACCTCTGCAAGATCGATCATGACCTGGCTGAAGGTGCCGCCACCATGTTCGCGGCGTAGTGCATCCCGCGCGGGCTGCATTACTGTTTGTCCCCACACCCTATCCGCATAGTTCGCCGCCACCGGGCGCGGAGCCGGCAGGTCGCCTGCAGGCAGGTTCGTCCCCAGCGCGTCCCCTCCGCCGGGCCCGGTCGCGGGCGTGCAATGCCCCATTGTCGCATGTTCGGCCGGGCAGTCCGGGTCTTCTGCCGGCGGTGAGGCCGGCTCTGCCCCGGACATTGCACAGTGCCCCATCGCCGCATGTTCGGGCGGGCAACCTCCCGCACTCTCGCCGGGCGCCGGCTCCTGCATTGTGCAGTGCCCCATCTCCGCATGTTCGGGGGTGCAGCCGGCATCGCCATGCACGCCAGCCGAGGGGTCGCTCATCAAACAATGGCCCATCGCCGCATGCTCCGGCGTGCACGGGGCCGATCCGGCAGGCGCGGAGCTCTGAGCCGGTGTCGCACCATGCTGGCCGTGCCCGCCGTGCGATTGCGCCAGCACGGGGGTCGCCGCGACGAGGACGCTCAGTGCAACGCCGCTGGAAAGCAGCCTGTTCATGCCGCTTCCTCCCGCGGGCGGACCGTCACCACCTGCATCATCCCTGCGTGCATGTGGTAGAGCATGTGGCAGTGGAACGCCCAATCGCCGACGGCATCGGCGGTGAAGTCGAACGCCGCGGTGCCGCCGGGCTGCACGTTAACCGTGTGCTTGCGCGGCGCGTAATCGCCATGCCCGGTCACCAACTCGAAGAAATGGCCGTGCAGGTGGATGGGGTGGGTCATCATCGTGTCGTTCACGAGCGTGATCCGGACACGCTCGCCTTCGAGGAACGGGATCGGGTCCTTGACCTCGGAGAGCTTCTCTCCGTCGAACGCCCACATGTAGCGCTCCATGTTGCCGGTGAGGTGGATGCGCATCTCTCGTTCCGGCGCGCGGATGTCGGGGTTGCGCTCCACCGCGACGAGATCGCGATAGGTCAGCACGCGGTGGCCTCCATCGTCCAGCCCCTGGCCGGGATCGCCCATCCGGTCGACCGGCATGGGCGAGATCGTCTGGACCGTCGGCGTCTTTTTCACGCTCGGGGCGACGGAGAAATCGCGCATCGAATGGTCCATGGCCATTCCGCCGGCCGCACCGTGCCCCATTGCCGCGTGATCCACGGCGGTGCCCCCCTCCATCGTGCAATGCCCCATCGCCGCGTGCTCGGCGGTGCAGCCGGCCGCCGCGCCCGACATGGCGCCGCCGCCATGGTCCATTCCGCCCATTCCCATGTCCGCCATGGTGGCGAGAGGTCGCTCGCGCAGCGGCGGCACCACCGCCGCCATGCCGGGCCGGGGCGCCAGCGTGGCGACCGCCATGCCCGACCTGTCGATGCTCTCGCCGATGATGGTATAGGCGCGCTCGTCCGCCGGCTCGACGATGGCATCGTACGTCTCGGCCACTGCGATCTGGAACTCGTCCACTTCCACCGGCCGCACATTCAGCCCGTCCGCCTGGACGATGGTGATCTTCAGCCCCGGGATGCGCACGTTGAAGGTCGTCATCGCCGAGGCATTGACGAAGCGCAGCCGCACCCGCTCGCCCGCGTGGAACAGGCCGGTCCAATTGTCCTGCGGCCCGTGCCCGTTAATGAGGTAAGTGTAGGTCGAACCCGTCACGTCGGCGACATCGGTCGGGTCCATCCGCATCCGGCCCCACTCCAGGCGCTCGCTGGCCGACATCGGCTCGCCATCCGTCGCCGTCAGCTTCTGGTGATTGAAATAGCCTCCCATCTGCTTGAGCTTCCGGAAGATCGTGTGCGGGTGCATGAAGCTGAAGTCAGACAGCACCACCACATGCTCGCGATCCGACACGATCGGATCGGTGCCCGCGGGGTCGATCACCATCGGGCCGTAATGCCCCATCTGCTCCTGCAACCCAGAGTGGCTGTGATACCAATAGGTGCCGGCCTGCAGGATCGGGAACTCGTAAGTGAAGGTGGTGTGCGGCCTGATCCCCGGGAAGCTGACCCCCGGCACGCCATCCATGTGGAACGGCAGGATCAGCCCATGCCAGTGGATCGAGCTGTCCTCATCCAGTGCGTTTTCGACGTGCAGGCGCACGTTCTGCCCCTCGCGCAGCCGGATCAGCGGCCCGGGCACGGTGCCGTTGATGCCGATGGCATGGCCCTGCCGGCCATCGATGGTCGCCATCTGGTGAGCGATGCGCAGGCGGATATCCTCGCCGGAGACCACTGCGAGATCGCGCGAAAGGCCGGGCGCATTGGTCTGCGCCCAGGCGGGCATCCATGCGGACAGCGCCAGCGCGCTGCCGCCGATTCCCGCACCACGCAGCAGCTGCCGCCGATCGAACAATTCATTCATAAGTGGATCAAAGCTCCGTTCTTAGGCGCGGGATAGGCAATGCTGTCGGCTGTCCCTCGGGTCGCGACAGGTAAGCGAGATCGGTGCATGATCAATGCAGCCCGAGTACGGACGGCTTGACGATCATCCACACCGCCATGGCGACCATCATGACATTCTCGGTCAGGGAGACGAAACCCAGCGGCACCTTGCTGTCCCCACCCACGCAGGCGCATTTGAGCTCGCGTCGATCGATGTAGACCGCCTTGAACACCGACACTGCACCCACAGTACCGATAAACAGCGCGATCGGTACCGAAAGCCACATGAACGCGCCCGCGATCATCAGCACGCCCGCCGCACCCTCGGCATAGGGATAGATATACCCATAGGGCACCCACCTTTTGGCGAGCAGGTCATAGTTCAGGAACATCGTTGCGAAGCTGTCGATGTTCTTCAGCTTCTGGAGCGCCAGCAGGCACATCGAGAAGGCGATGAACCTCTCACCCGTGCGGATGCCGATCACCTCGCCCGAAATCGCCCAGCTGGCCGCAACCGCCATCAGCGCCGCCATGGCGAACAGGGCAATCACGGGAGTGTAGGTGACCGCGTCCTTGTCTTTCACCCGCTTGCCAAAATGGCGCCGCAGATCGTCATATCCGCCGATACGCTGGCCATCGATGAAGATCTGGGGCGTCGTCTTGACCGCGTGTGCAGCCTTGAACGCGTCGGTCTCCGCGCGGGTCGTCAGGTGATTGTCCGCCACTTCAATGCCCTGACGTTTTAGCAGATCGACCGCCATAAGCCCGTAAGGGCAGGTGTGTTCGGCCATCACCATCCGGTACAATTCGGCCTGCCGTGCAGCCTGCGCCATGTCCTGCTCCCTGCCAGCGCGGGCTGGTTCAAATCCGCCTACGCACTGTCGTCGTGCTACCATGTGGGGCTTCCAACCATTGGAAGGTCAAGGACTCACGTGATAAGTGTTGGCGCCCGTCGATTTTGGGGGAAGGCTAGATATGAACATCGGGGAAGCGGCCCGCCAATCGGGCATCTCGGCCAAGATGATCCGCTATTACGAGGAGATCGGCCTGATCCCCCCGGCCGATCGCCGAGCGTCCGGCTATCGCGACTATTCCGAGGCGGATGTGCACGAGTTGCGCTTCATCTGCCGCGCGCGCGATCTTGGCTTCATGGTCGCAGAGATCTCCGAACTGCTCGGCCTCTGGCGCGACCGGGGCAGGCGAAGCGGCGAGGTGAAGGCGCTGGCCTGCGAGCACATCACCCGGCTCCGCCGCAAGATCGACGATCTGCAGGCCATGGTCGACACGCTGGAGACTCTGGCCGATCGCTGTGCCGGCGATGACAGACCCGATTGCCCGATCATCGAACGCCTTGGCGCTCCGACCTGCTTCCCGCCGACTGCGCAATGAGTTGTTCGGCCCTGGCCATCGCCGATATGCTGGTTTTGGAAAGGTGGGAGTCCTGAGGGAGCAGCCCGCATCGGCGAGCGGGCGTTCATCTTGGTGGCTTTAACGAAGGGTTTCAGTTCGAGCCTGCAAGAATTCAGGTGCTTGCTCCAAGCGACCACCCGTTGAAATATGACAAGTTACCGGAGATTGATATGCCTTCCCTTCCAAAATTCCTCCTGTCGGCTGCGACAGCGCTCGCCATTGCCATTCCCGGCGTGGCGATCGCCCATCCGTCGCTCGTTTCGGCATCCCCGGCCGCGAACGCATCGGCCACCGCCGTATCGCGCATCGTCCTGCGCTTCAGCGAGCGTCTGACTCCCAGACTTGCCGGGGCGACGCTGACGATGACCGGAATGCCCGGCATGGCCGATCATCCGGACATGGAGATGAACGGCGTTCAGGCTGCGATCGGCAGCGACGGCAGGTCAATCGTGCTGACCTCGGCGAAGCCGCTTCCGGCCGGCACCTACCGGGTGGATTGGTACGCGGTGGGCGCCGATACCCACCGGATCACGGGCACACACGCATTCGCCGTTCGCTGATGTGATCGCTTGGGCAGCAGGAGAAAGCGCCGCTGTCACGCTGCGCTTTCTCGTCTATCTCGACCTGCTGCTGCTCGCCGGATTGTCGCTCTGCGCGGGTCGCACGATGCCGGGGGAAGCCCCCGTCTACCCAATCGCATGGCTGGCAATTGCAGGCGCGGTCCTCACGCTCGTGCAATGGCTAGCGACCGCGCTGGCGATGGTGGGCGGCAATATGGCGCTGCTGGATGCCGAAATGCTCGGGTTTCTCGCCTTCGAGACGCCGATGGGTATCTCCGGCGTCGCCCGATTATCATTGCTCGCGGTGCTGGCGATGGCGGTTCTGGGGGTTAGGCGTGCGCGCTGGCTGCATGGGCTTCTGGCCGTAGGGGCAATAGCAACACTGGCGTGGAGCGGGCATGCCGGCGCGAGCGAGGGCGTCGTCGGTGCAATCCACCGGGCATCCGACATTGTTCACCTGATCGCCGCCTCGGCGTGGTTGGGCATGCTGGCCCTTCTGCTCGGTGCGATCTTCCAGCGGACAAGCACGCCAGTTCTGATCGCCGCGCTTCGCCGCTTCGCCGGGCCAGGAACACTCATCGTCGCCGCTTTGCTCGTTTCGGGCTTGATCAATCTATGGGCCATTGTCGGAATTGGCGCGCTCCCCCAGTTGATTGCGAGCGATTACGGCCGGGTGCTGGGTCTGAAGCTGGTCCTGTTCACGGTGATGTTGGGCTTTGCGGCGCTTAATCGCTGGCACCTCACGCCACGCCTGCAAGGCCCGTCTGGTGCGCCAGCGCGGCGCCTCCAGAACAGTGTCAGCCTGGAGACAGGGCTGGCCGTGGGTGTCATTCTCGCGGTCGCAGCACTGGGCACCATGTCACCCACCGGGACGGAATAGATCAATCGCATCGAACGGTGCCTCGATCCCGTATGGCTATCATCCGGAAACCGGCACCGGGGCTCCCCTACTCGGCGCGCTCGACCAGCTTCAAGAGCTCGCTCTCGAGCTGAGACAACATGTAAGGCTTTTCGAGGCACGCTGCACCGGTCAGGTTCCCAGGTAGACCGCCATCCCGATGCCCGGTGGCGAACAGGACGGGGCAGCCGCGCTCGAGCAAGAGCGCGCCGACCGGATAGCTGGTGCCGCCTCGGATGTTGACGTCCAGGAGGGCGCAATCGAAGTCTTCGGTCTCCGCTGCGGCAAGCGCTTCGTCGAGCCGGGCGATCGGTCCGACCATGTCCCACCCCAATGTTTCGAGCGCATCCTCGATCACCATGGCGATGAGCGGTTCGTCCTCCACCACCAGGATCCGGACCGGTCGAGCCCCTGGCTTCATGACGGCGACGCCGCTGCCGTTCCCTCGGCACGAACACTTCCCACATCATGGTCCAGCGGTATGCCGATCCGGCAGCGAACTCCCTCCTTCAGGAACTCCCTGTCGACCGTTGCACCCAGTCCGCGCACAAGGGTGACTTCGATCAGCTTCGTGCCGAACCCCCTGCGGCTCGGCTCTGCGACCGCTGGGCCGCCAAACTCGCGCCAGTCGATCTCCAGATAAGGTTCGCTGCGGGTTCCGGTGACTTGCCAGGAGACATCGAGTTGCCCGCTCTCGGTCGATAAGCCGCCATATTTTGCGGCATTCGTTGCCAATTCATGCACCGCCAGTGCAACGGGAAGGCTCGCCTTTGCCTTCAAGGCGACCTCCGGACCCGTCAAATTGATCGAACGCCCGTGATCGAATGGCTTGATCTCCGTCTCGATGAGGGCGCGCAGCGATCCGTCGACACCGCCATGATCGGTCAGGATGTTCTGCGCTCGCGCGATCGCCATAATCCGGCCTTCAATCTCGCCTGCGATCGTTTCTTGTGGCCCTCCCGATCGCAGGGTCTGGCTAACAACCGACGAGACCACCGAGAGGATGTTCTTCACCCGGTGGTCGAGTTCAGCCATCAGCAGGTTCGCACGCTCTTCTGCAACCTTGCGCTCTGCAATGTCGCGCGCCACCGCCGAAGCTCCTACGATTACGCCATTATTGTCGCGGATCGGGGAGATCGTCAGCGAAACGTGGACCTGCCGATGATCCTTGGTCATTCGGCTTACGTCCAGACTGGTGATCGGCTCGCCTGTCCGCAGCCGCGCGAGGTGGACAGGCCAGTCGTTGCGCTGCTCGTCGGCCAGCAGCATGGACATCGGCATCCCGATCACCTCCGCCAAGCCATAGCCGTAGATCTTTTCTGCACCGCTGTTCCAGCTGGTGAGGCCATCGAGATCATGGCTCACGATGCCGTCTTCGGAAGAGGCAACGATGGCCGCCAGATGCGCGCGATCCCGTTCCAGCCGCCGCCGGTCGGAAATGTCGACCAGCGTGATCGAAACACCGCCGATGACGTTGTTCAAATCACGATAGGGGCGCATTCGCAGGAGAAAAGTCGATTTCCCGTCACGGGATTCCACCTCACGCTCGATCGAACTCAGATCGCGCATCACCAGGCCCGCATCGCGGCTGAGCGCATCCCCCGCGAGCAGCGACGAAAAGTCGGTGATGGGCCGTCCTTCGTCCCCCTGCCGCACATTGAAGATCTCGGAGACCGCCGGTGTAAAGCGGCGGATGTTGAGCGCATCGTCGAGAAAAAGCGTCGCGACCGAGGTGCTGTCGAACAGGTTCGCCAAGTCGCTTCTGGATCGAACAAGGCTTTCGGCCCGGTCTTTCAGCTCGGCGTTTACAGTATGCAGCTCCTCATTGATCGATTGCAATTCTTCCTTGGAGGTCTCAAGTTCCTCCACGGTCGACTGCAGCTCTTCATTGACCGACTGGAACTCCTCATTGGAACTCTGAAGTTCCTCGTTGGCCGTTTCAAGCTCGTTGGTGACTGTCTGAAGCCGGTCCCGGGATGCCTGGAATTCGGCGCGGGAAACCGGGTTGTCGTCGCTGGGTGATCGCAGGTCCATCCGCTGCTGCGGTACTTCCTGGAATGCAAGCAGCATGTCGCGACGCCCGCCACCCGCCTCCAGAATGGGTTCGGCAATCAGAATGACCCTCTCCACATTGCCTTCCACCGTGAACCCGACCTGCTCCTCAACACGGCGGCGGTCCTCTTCCGCCTGTCGGATCAGCGATCGAGCCGATGCGCGGAGGTCGGCGTGCAACAGCCGGAACAGGTTCAGACTGGCACTGCCGCTCATAGGTCCAAGGAATCGGCCAATCGCACCCGAGAAGCGCTGCACCTCATCTTGGCCATCGACAATCAGGAAGGCCGGTGAATATCGCGCAACAATCCGCGCTACCTGGTCATCGACCGTCATGTCCATGATCGGCTCCGCGCGCGGAGCACGTTGGGTCTTGGCAGGCATGAGCTTGGGCCGAGGCAGGCTGGCCCCATCGAGACGCTTGTAGATGCGGCTGCGCTTGTCGACGGCCTTGAACTGGCCCGCGCCGCTGGAGGCGATCGTCTCCGACGGACCAAGCCAAAGTATCCCATTTGGCTTGAGGCCTTAATGAAATGTCCCAATGACCCGCTGCTGCAGCTCCGTGTTGAAATAGATCAGAAGATTGCGGCATGCGATCATGTCGAGCCTTGAAAAGGGCGGGTCCTTTACGAGATCATGCTTTGAAAACACGCACATATCCCGAATGTGCTTTGCAACCCGATAACCGCTCCCTTCCTTGTTGAAATGGCTCTCCAGCCGCTCGGCGTCGACTTCCGCTTCAATGGCGCTGCCATAAAGCCCGGCGCGGGCAAAGCTGACAGCGCGATCATCAATATCGGTGGCAAAAATAATGACACGGCGCGGCACTTCGGCGCGAAGACAAGCTTCCCGCATGAGGATCGCCAGAGAGTACGCCTCTTCACCCGTGGCGCATCCGGCAACCCACAGCCGGATCGGTGCATCTGGATCGCTTCCACTCACCAGCGACAGACGGACGGCTTCGGCAACATTCTCGAACATCGTCGCGTCGCGAAAGAAACGGGTGACCCCGATCAGGATTTCGCGGAACAGAAGTTCTGATTCGAGCGGCGATGTTCGCAATTGCTCGATGTAGCTGTCCGGTTCGTCGATCCGCAGCACCTGCATCCGGCGTCGTATCCGGCGCAACAGCGTGCTCGCCTTGTAGTGGCCGAAATCATGTCCCAGCCGGCTATGGAGCACGGCGCAGATCGTATCCAGGCGACCGGCAAGATCGGGAACCGAAGCATCGGGCTCCGGCAAACTGGACAGACGATCCTTGACACCCTGATACTCCAGCAGCGCCGCCGGCATGTCCTCTGGCGTGAGCACCAGATCGACCAGGCCACCCGCCGCTGCGCTTTGCGGCATGCCCCGCTTCGCCTGATGGCCGAACTCCGCCTCGCTGAGGGTAAAGCCGCCACCCTCCTTGATCGCTGCGATGCCGGCGGATCCGTCGCTGCCAAATCCCGAGAGGATGATCCCGATGGCGTTTTCGCCCTGATCCTCGGCCAAAGAAAACAGGAAGGTATCGATTGAAGACCGGCGGGCGGTGGTCGTCTCCGCCCGCGCAACCCGCAGGGCTCCTTTCTCAATCTTCATGACGGCATTCGGCGGGATCACCGATACGGTGTTCGGGCCGGCGACTGCGCCATCGGTGGCCCTGTGAACCGGCATCGTCGTGCTTCCGCCGATGATCTCTGCAAGGGCGCTGTTGTAGTCAGGATCAAGGTGCTGGACGAGGACGAACGCCATCCCCGTATCGGCTGGCAGGGCCTGGAAGAAGGCTCGGTACGCCGCTAACCCTCCCGCCGAAGCGCCAATTCCGACAATGATATGCCCGAGGGGTGCCCCGCCCCCCTCATTTTCGCCAACGCAATCTTCGAAAGCCGCTGAAGTGACTGGACATCTCCCATGATCGCTCATCTTCGGCGCCAGCGTGGTGTTGATGACGCCAATCCCAGCCGATCATAGACACCGAGGAGCGCGGCGGAAAGACGGCTTCGTGGCTCCAGGCCGAATAACGATCAGAGACGAGCCCGGGAAGGGCAAACAGATTGCAGGCCCCTGCCGGCCTGGTCGCCCCACCAGTTCCGACTATGGCCGCACCAGTTCGACCACACCGCCACTATAGGGATGAATCCACTCACGCGTGAGGAGCTGTCGAAGCGGCGCTGTCTGGTGCAATGCTTCCTGTTCGGCCGACTGCCAGCGCTCCCGATCGGCATCGTGCGCGGCGATCTCAGGTAAATTCTCGGCCATGATCCGGCAAAGCTCCGCTCGCTCGCTCGCTCAGTGAGCGCATCGCCTGTTCCACAAACCGCTCCACTGCCAGGAACTGCGCCTCCAGCATGACCTCGATCGTATAGGTGTGCCCAATATGACAGCCGAATTGCAGGATCGAGCCAAGTTGGGTCCGGCGCAGCGCGCCGCCGCAGTCTGGACAGGTTATTGCAGCCGGCGTCTTGAGCGTAAATTGAGCGTCCATTTCTTCCTCTGAAAGGGTTGGTTGCGTGCTCCCCTCCTCATCCTCCATTCTCGAGTGGCGGGTGGCGACCAGTGCCGCGAGGCGCTGTCCAATTTCTCCGGCCGGGAGCACAAAATCCACTTCGACATGGGCGAGAGCACTCTGCGGCATGGAAGCGTTACTCGCATCCACCGGGTCTTGCACGATCGTGGTGCCGCCATTCGCCTTGATCGCAAACAAACCGGCGCTTCCGTCATTCAGACCGCCCGATAGAATGACGCCGATCACATCAACGCCATAGGCCTGTGCGGCACTCCGAAAGAGCGGATCGATCGCCGGGCGCGCCCAGTTTTCGCGAGGTCCCTTCGTGAGCCTGATCTGACCCTGCTCGATCAGCATGTGATTGTCCGGCGGGCCCACATAGATACGCCCGCTCAGGATCGGCTCGCAATCGGTGGGGTGGGTCGCGGGCAAAAGCCCCGCGCGGGCAAGAAGCCAGGGCAGGTCGCTGCGATGCGCCCCAATGTGGAGCGACACAAAGACCGCCGCGTCCAATTCCGCAGGCAATTTGGCGACCAGACCCCGAAGCGCCTCGACACCGCCTGCCGAAGCTCCGATGACGATAATTGTTCTCGGTCCACTCACAGAACCTCAAATCATCAGACGGATCATTGTTCCAAAAACTACTGTTGCCTGATTGAAAGAGAATTGCCCAGTCAAGTCACTAACGAGTACGATTATACAGTAGCAGGGGCGATACGTTGTCCCGCCATGCACTCTTCTACAGCTGGCTCTGACAGATTAGCTACGGTCGATCGGTCGGTTCGTGGACCTGTCCAGCGGTCACACCGTCGCCGCCGCGCTGGCGGCCACCGCCCCCGAGCCAATCGTTGACTTCTTAAACACGATAGCCCGTGAATTGCCGTCACTCTTCGCAACGTGGAGCAATGCTTCGCAGCCCTTCGGAATGCGAAAGGCGCAGACGTCACCCCTCCGCTAGTTTATCCCTTTACCAAGATCGCCGCGCGAGAGATCAACGCTTTCGGCGCTGATCACTTCCACATCAGGACGGATCTTGCGTAGATCGTCGATGAATTCGGCGGCATTCCCAACTACAACAATCGTCGCCTTGTCGGCCGAAACATACTTAGCGGCGATGGAACTAGTCTGGGCAGGCGTCACCGCTGCAAGTTTGTCAGCATACTGGGAGGCTTCGCTCGGTTTCAGACCGTGCATCAGCAGTTCGGCCACGATCGAATTAAAGCCAGACGAGGTTTCGAGGTTGCGTTCATGACCACCAGTCAAATAGATGCGGCGCGTATCGACGAGATCCGCACCGAGGCTCTCCTTGCCCAATCGATCGAACTCATCGAGGAAGACCTGAACCACCTCGCCGGCGGTCGAATTCTGGGTCTGTGAGCTGGCGGTTAGATAAGCGTCGTCCGCACGAGCCGGCAGTCCGCTGCCGGCACCGTAGCTGATGGAGCGCTTGGTCCGCACTTCCTCGAACAACCGCCCGCTCGAGCCGCCACCCAAAATGGAATTCGCAAGCTCGAGCGCCAGGTAGTCATTGCCCGAGCGAGCAGGGGCACGCATGCCCGCATAAATTGCCGCTTGCCCAGCTTCAGGAAGGTCAATCACCACCGTCCGCGCAGGCAAAGGTTCGCCTGCAGGATTGGCGATGGCGGGTGGTGGGGGCGTGGAGACGGTCCAGTCGCCAAACAAAGCATTTGCCAACGAGATTGCTTCCTCGCCAGTGATGCCACCGCTGACAATGATCTTGGACTGTTCCGGCCGCCACCACGATTGACGATGCGCAATCAGATCCTCGCGGGTGATTGCGGCAAGGCTGGCCTGTGTGCCGCCGGGCTGCGATCCATAAGGCGCGTCGCCATAGAACACCGGACGCGCGACCATGCTGGCCAGCGTGGCAGGATCCTTCAAACCGACCAGAAGGCTGTCGATCGCACGTTTCCGCTCACGTTCGAACGCTTTCGCCGGATAATCAGCGCTGCGGATCATTGCGGCGAGTATCTCACCGGCTTCCTGCATGTTCGCGGCCGGCGCCGCCAGACTGAATACCGTGCCGTCCGTCGCTGCCGACGCGCTGACACTGGCTCCGAGGCTTTCCAGTTTGGCGGCAATATCCTGCTCGTTCATGCCGCCCGCACCCTTGTCGGCCAGTGCCGCGGCCAGGTTTGCAATCCCGGCCTTGCTGCGGTTGTCCGACTTCGCGCCGCCGGGGAAAAGAACAGTCATCGTGGCAAACGGCACGTCGCTGGTCTGTGCTGCCACGACCTCGATCCCGTTCGCAAGTGAGCGCTCAACAATCAGGGGCACTTCTACCGACGGACGTGGTCCTGGCGTAGGCGGCGCTTCGCGCTCTCCCTCCGGGCGGACGGCAAGTGGTTCGCCCCTGGCCGGCGGCAAGGTTCGGAAGGTCGGGAAAGGGGCAGGGTTTGCCCATTCCAACGGATTCTCCTCGCCCCGTTCATAGGTCATGTCGACTCGGCCTTGCGGATCAAGCCATCGGGCTGCGACGCGCTGCACGTCCGCGATCGAAACGGCGGAGATCGCTTCCAAACGTTTGTCCGCGGCCCGGGGGTCGCCGGTCGAAACCAGCGCCTCGCCCAATTCGAACGCCCGACCTCGTGCGGTCTCGCGGCTACGGAGCGCGCTGGAGAGAAGTTCGTTCTTGGCTTCAAGCAATTCGGCCGTGGTCACCGGTATGCTTCGTACCTTTTCGAACTCCGCATCGAGTACTGCTTTGACCTCCCCGGGGTCCGCAGTGGGGTTAGTGATCGCAAAGCCGGCAATCATCCCGGCTTCCTCACCGTCATTGTAAAAGAAGCTGACCTCGACGGCCTTCCCGGTGCGCACAAGTGCGTTGTTCAACCGACTATTGTTACCGCGCGCCATTATCGCAGTGAGAATTTCAAGCGCAGCGGCATCTTCGCTGGCTGTCTTGGGGCCTTTCCACAAGGTGCCGCGCACCGGCAGGGGCACATTGGGCGCACGGGCCACGATGGCGCGGCTTTGCGTGCGCTCCTGTTCCTCGGCGTCGAGCTCGAGCGGCAAAGGGTTCTCGCGCCGCGGGATGTCCGCAAAGTATTTGTCGACCAGCATCTGCAGCTCTACCATGTCGAGATTGCCAGCGACGATCAGCGTCGCAGTATCGGGCCCATAATACGCCTGGTGGAATGCACGGGCATCTTCAAGCGTTGCTGCGTCCAACTCCTCGATAGAACCAATACCCGGGCGGCGGTAAGCGGTCGTATCAAAGGCGTTCTCGGGCAGGACGAAGCGGCTGAACCGGCCATAGGGCGGGGCAAGAACCCGCTGTCGCAATTCTTCCTTCACCACGTCGCGCTCGCGGTTGAAAACTTCCTCATCGACCACCGGAAATGCCATTCTTTCGCGGTGCGTCCACAGCATCCGTTCGAGAAATTCGGCTGGAACTGTCTCGAAATAGTTGGTGCGGTCAGGCCCATTCGACGCATTGCGCGTGCCACCCACATCGGCGGTGAGGCTGTAGATCTGATTGTACGGCATGTTCAGCGTCTTGCGGCTGAGGATATGCTCGAATAGGTGGGCAAAGCCGGAACGACCTTCGGGGTCTAGCTTCGATCCGACCTCATACCACATCGAGGTGGTCACGTTCGCGGTTGTGTCATCTTTGAGGGCGATCACTCGCAACCCGTTGTCGAGCGTCCACATCGTGTATTCGATCGCGGGTGCGGTGACACTGGGACCGGTGTTCTCCTGGGCGCCAAGCGGCATGCCTGCCGCCAGCGCGACAGCGGCGCTTGAAGCAGCAAGAATTCTTCTGATCAAATTGCGATCCTCCCCGTTCTACACGCGATCCACGCTAGCCATCCAGCGGCCAGGCGCAACAACCATCCTTGTCGAAATGCAATGCCTTATCGACCCGGTGGCCGCACAGCTGCCCGTCCAGCGTTGCTCAATCGGTTAGGCAGACAGTCGCACGGCTCGACCTCGATCCCATTGGAGAACACGGGTTCGGCGAAATGGAAGTTCTGCTCCTCAGCAGACCAGTTCAGATGCCGGAGTTCGCTGAGCTGCGAGCCGCGTCCAAGGGCACTCATCGCGCAGTGGCTGCCAGCACCGCCCCGATTCTGCTCACGCGGGAAGAGCCCCCAGTAAATCCCGGGTAAACTCAGTCAAATCGAAATTTATTCCTGCTCCATCGAAGCCGCGCCTGACGATCACCAGTTCGCGAGAGGGGATGACGACCAAATGTTGTCCGCGATTGCCGCGAGCGACGATCGCATCCTGCGGCAGTCCGGAATCTTCGGGAAAGGTCCACCAGGTGGCGCCATAGCCATATCCCTCGCTTGGCTGAGCTGCCCCGAGTTGGCGGACATAATCCTGCCACCCCGCTGGCAGGATGCGCGTTCCTTGCCAAACACCGTCGTTGATATGAAGCAGGCCCAAACGGGCGAGATCCCTCGCCGTTGTCCAGACTTGGCTCGACATAACAAAATGCCCCTTCCAATCGGTTTCCGGCACCGTCCGGGTCATCCCGATCTTCCACAGGAGGGACTCGAAGGGGAAACGCAGCGACTTCTCCCCATCGCCCAAGACATGCTGGAGGCCACGAATGGCCAGCACCGTGTCATTGTTGGCATACCGAAACACGGTGGCCGGCTCGGCGACCATCGGCCAGCTAGCGGCCTGGTCGACGACCGCAACGCCGCCAAAGTAAAGCACATCGGTCCGGTTCCCCGCATGATCGCTGTGCAGGCCGCTCGTCATGCGAAGCAGCTGGTCGGTGGTGATCCTCTGGCGAGGATCGCCGGGGCGCTGCCATTCCGGCACGGGTGCGGCGGAATCCACGTCGATCAGCTTCTGCTGAACGGCTGCGCCAACGACCGTGCCGGCAATGCTTTTCGCAACCGACCAGGTTCGCTGCGACGAGTGCATGTTCAGATCCGCTCGATACCGCTCGTTCACGATGCGCCCGTTCTGGACAATGAGCACTGCGGTGGTTTCGCTTCCCTGCCCATATGTCCGCCCGTCAAAGGCGTCTGCCACGATATGCTGCAACGCCGCGGCATCGCCTTGCGGAGGCGCGGCCGCGTTCCGGTCGCCCATCGGCCACGGCAAAGCATCAAGATCAGGCGGTGTGACGTTCATGCGGGGCAAAGTGTCCACCGCGTCATGCGTTGCGCCAATCGGCAGCTGAGCGCATCCAAGGCTAGGGCGCCAGGCAGCGATCCTGGGCGGCATGGTCTCGTCATAGGGGACGAATACGGCCCTACGCTGCCGATCCACGGACGCTGGCATCGTCGCAAACAGCGCATTGAGGCTGCTATATGTGCCCCTCAGGTCGTCTGCCTCGGTCTGTTCCTCGGAAAGGCCACCGTTAAACAGGTTGCTGCACACAAAAGCGGCCTTGTACCCCGCGGCCAGTGCCCTGACATAAGCCGGCCTTTCCTCCTGAGCCACTGCGTTCACGGGGAGTAGAGCAGCTGCGATGGCAGCCGCCAAAAACATGCGTTGCATCAATCCTCCAGCAGGAAATCAACGGCCGAATGTGACCTCGGCTATTATCTGTCGAGGTCTATTCTTATGAACACCCGCGGAGATAGTTCGGATACGCTTACCCCACGCTTCTCAATCGCGGATCGAAAAGAGGCGAGTTTCCTCAGAAGCGCGCAAACATGCCGTGCTCCAGTCTCTGCTTGCGCAGGCAGCAGCGCGCAGCCAAGCTTTTTGCATGAGCTACGACATAGAGCGCATCCGCGCAAACTTTCCGGCCCTTCGGCGAGAGCAGAACGGAAGGCCCATTGTCTTCTTCGACAATCCAGCCGGAACGCAGGTTCCGCGCTCGGTCGTCGAGCAAATGAACGACGCCATGTTTTACAAGAACGCCAATCTGGGTGGCTTGTTCGCCACCTCCGTGGCTGCGGAGCAGCTGGTCGACGCGGCCCACCGCGCGGGCGAAATGTTCGTGAATGCGCCGCGTTCTGGAGAGGTGTTCTTCGGGCAGAGCATGACGACGCTGACCTTTGGCATGGCGCGGGTCATCTGCGCAGACTTCGCGCCAGGCGACGAGATCATCCTCACGCGCATGGATCACGACGCCAACATCGCGCCCTGGCTGATGGCAGCCGAGGACCGGGGGCTGGTTGTCCGCTGGCTGGATTTTTCCGAAGAGTCCTTTGCGTTCGATCTCAACGACCTTGCCGGGCTGGTGACCGACCGTACGCGGCTGATCGCCTTGAATTACGCCAGCAACGTGACCGGGACTATCAATGATGTCGAAGGGGCCGGGCGAATTGCTCGCGCGTGCGGAGCGCAATTGTTCGTCGACGCGGTTCAGTATGCGCCCCATGGTCTGATCGATGTCGCCGCGCTGGGCTGCGACTACCTCGTGTGCTCAGCCTACAAGTTCTTCGGACCTCATTACGGGATGCTGTGGGGCCGCCGCGACCGGCTGCAGGCTCTCCGCGCCTACAAGGTCCGAGCCGTCTCCGACGAGCTTCCCGGCCGCTTCACGACCGGGACCACCAACCGCGAGCAATTGGCCGGTGTGCACGCTGCGATCGACTACATTGCGAGCCTTGGAGATGCTTACGGCCACCCTGCTGGACCAGAGCTGCGTATGCGGCTGGCCGCAGGCTATGAGGCTATGAAGGCTTATGAGGATGGCCTAACGGGGCGGTTGATTGAAGGGCTGCTTGGCATCCGCGGAATACGAGTGCTGGGCATCACCGATCCGGCCGAATTCAGGCGCCGCGTGTCGACTGTCAGCTTCGTTGCCGATGGCATTGCTCCTTCGCAGATCGCATCGGCTTTGTCGCATGAGGGCATTCAAGTCTGGCACGGACACAATTATGCGCTCGAAATCTACCGCAAGCTGGGCCTCGCGAATGGTGGCGTCCGCATCGGGCCGGTTCACTATAATACGGTCGAAGAGATCGATCGCACGCTTGAGCGGGTCGAAACGGTTGTGCGCGGCTGACCGGCTACCCCAAGTGTCTGGATTCTCTCGCTGCCTGCCGCTTCCTCCTGCTTGTCAGCGAGATGAGGAACGCGCAGGCATGCGCGAAGATCGAGGAGAGCACCATGCGGATGGCTTTGATGGCAACGGCGCTGATACTGACCGGAACGCCTGCGAATGCGCAGGTAGCCCGCTCGATTGAAGAACAGATCGGCGCAGGCGGTAGACCGGTGGGCTCCAATTGGTCGCGCAGTCCGGTGATCGCGGAGCACGGCATGGCAGCGACAGCCCACCCGCTGGCGACGCAGATCGCGCTCGACATTCTCAAGGCAGGCGGCAACGCTGTCGACGCAGCGATCGGTGCCAACGCCGCGCTGGGCTTGATGGAGCCGACCGGGAACGGCATCGGTGGCGATCTCTTCGCGATTATCTACGATCCCAAGACCGCGAAGCTGTACGGCATCAACGGATCGGGCCGCTCGCCTAAGGGGCAGACGCTGAACCAATTGCTAGAGAAACTGGAAGGAGCCGATGCCCTGCCTCCAGTCGGCCCGCTGCCAGTAACAATTCCAGGGACGGTCGACGCTTGGTTCGCCATGCACGAGCGTTTCGGCAAAGTGCCGATGAGTGATGTTCTGGCGCCTACTGTAAAATACGCTCGTGAAGGCCACCCGATCGCACCGGTCATTGCTATGTACCTGGAGCGCAGCCTGCGCTCTTTCGAAGCACGTGGCAAAGAGGCGCCGTTCGATTTCTCTAACGCCCGCGCTACGTGGTTCGCCGATGGGACGGCCCCTGAAGCAGGCGAAATCTTCCGGAATGCCGATCTGGCAGACACACTTCAGGCTTTGGGTCGCGAAGGGCGCGACGCGTTCTACAAGGGCAGGCTGGCGCGGGTGATGGTCGATTACCTGCAGCGGCAAGGATCGGCCTTCACTCTCGAAGATTTCGCCGACCACTCCAGCGAGTGGGTCGAGCCTGCCTGCGCCGAGTATCGGAACGGCTACGAACTGTGCGAGCTCCCGCCGAACAGTCAGGGCTTTGCTGCGCTGCAGATGGTCAACATCCTCAAGAACCTGGACCTGGCCCAGTGGGAGCGTGGCAGCCCCGAGGTGATCCACTACATCACCGAAGCCAAGCGCCTCGCATATGCCGACCTAGCTCGCTTCTACGCGGATCCAAGCTTCGCACGTTTTCCCAAAGAGCTTCTGAGCGAAGAGTACGGTCGCCAACGCTTCACTCAAATCGATCCGCTGCGCGCTACGCCCGAGTTTGGGCCGGGGGAACCCAAGCTGGAGGGGGAAGGCGACACCACTTACCTCACCGTCGCCGATAAGGACGGCATGATGGTGAGCCTGATCCAGTCCAATTACCGGGGCATGGGCGGTGGGCTCGTGCCGGATGGGCTTGGCTTCATGTTCCAGGATCGCGGCGAACTCTTCAGCCTCGATCCTGCCCACCCCAATGCCTACGAGCCCGGCAAGCGGCCGTTCCAGACGATCATCCCCGGGTTCGTGAAGAAGGACGGCAAGCCGTGGATGACGTTGGGTCTCATGGGTGGCGGGGTGCAACCGCAGGGCCATGTACAGGTGCTGATCAATATCGTCGACTATGGCATGAACCTGCAGGAAGCGGGCGATGCAGCGCGCATCAACCACGACGGAGGGCGCCAGCCGACCGAGCGGCTGAGCGGTCCCTCGGCCGATCCGCTGGGCACGCTCTATGTTGAGCCCGGCATTCCGTCAGCGACTGTCGAGCACCTGCGCGCCATGGGTCACAACGTCGAAGTGGTGGGCGACGGCATCATGTTCGGCGGCTACCAGGCGATTGTGCGCGATCCAGAGACGGGCGTGTATACAGGCGCAACAGAAATGCGGAAGGACGGCCAAGCAAGCGGCTATTGAGCATGGCGCGCCCACATCGGCAATCTGCATGATCGGCGGGCAACAACGTTCGGGAACTCCGATCTGAATGGCGACAATGGGGCGCCCTGCCCACTGGCTGCTCGCCGCCAGGATGGCGCCTGCAGACCGGCGCCTGTCGCATATCGGCTTTGAGAAAGCGCACTGCTTGCTCAAGCCGGCAGCCCGCTCCGCAGCACTACTGTGCGAAGCCGGATGCCGCCTCCGGATACAGCCGGGTCAAAGCCTGCATGGCGCAGAGCTCGACGAGTGCAGCAAACTTGGCCTCCACCTCCCCGCCGGAGCCTTTGTCTCGCGTCGCGCTCTTTTGCAGGAGCCCGAGAGCGTCTGCCTGCGCACCGACGGCCTGTTCGGCAATCGGTTGCCAGAAAGCGGGGTGCTCGCCTTCAGACCATTCGCCCCGTCCCCGGCCGAAGTGGGCAACGGCGAGATAGCGCAAGATGGCGGTGACGGTCAGCCGCTCGAAAAATTCGTTCGACCAGCGCATGGTGGAGGCGTCGTCGCCACTGGCGAGATTTACCGCCTTGGCCACCCCGGTCGCGCCGAGGGCACCAAGGATGCCGCCAACGATCATTCCCCCGCCGAGCGTCAATCCCCCGGCAGCAAGGTCGGCAGCCAGACCGCCCACCGCGCCGGAGAACAAGCCCCCCAGCGCCGCTGCCGCACCTTCGGGGGTCTTTGCCGCGTGCGCATAATCGTCGCCTACACGCTCGAGCACCTTCTTCGTGGCCTGGCCCGAAAGCCCGTGGAGCCGGATCAGCTCGTCCGTTGATTGGGTCGTGGCCTCGCCCAGGCGGGTGGCGAGCGCGCCCATCGCCTTGCGCGCCGCGCTGTTCTCGCCCCCTTGGCGGGTCAGCGCTCCGGCCAGTCTGTCCTGCCAGCCCGGCTCGTCGACCGTCTCGGCATCGCGGGCCGCTCGCGCAAGGTAGCGGCCGAGCACCTCCATGGAGTGGCGGAACCGAGCTAGGTTCAGCTCTGCCCAACGGGTCTGCAGGCCCTCCATCGCAAGCTGCTTTTCGGGGCCGAGCAAGGGGGCGACCGCATCCAGCAGGGCTCCCTCCTGCACCCAGCAGCGGGCGAAGGCATCGAGCGGCAGGACGGCATGGACGAGCCCCGCCGGGCCGATGCCGCTCCAGCGGGCCACTTCGAGCGACACATCCTCGCGTGGACGGCCGATCTGGTTCAGCAGGATCACCACCGGCTTGTTGACCCAACCGAGCACCTCCATTTCCAGCGCCACATACGAGGCAGAGGCAGGGTCTTCCGCAGCGTTGACCATGTAGAGGATGACGTCCGCTTCCTCGCGCGCATTCTTCACCGCCTGCTGGCTCGACCACAAGGGCCGCTCGCGCCAGCGATCCCACACCTGCGACAGGAACCAGCCGATCGGATTGCCCGCCATGCGCAATCGGGAAAGCAGGCGCGCGGTATCGCCAAAGCCGGGAGTGTCCCACAGCATCAGCGTATCCTCGCCTTGCTGCACGAGGACGTAGCCGGTGGCGAGATCCGTCACATGCGCCGCATCGCGGACCTCGCCCACATCGCGGCCGAGCAAGGTGCGCGCGAGGGTCGTCTTGCCCGCATTCGTGTGGGAGATCAGGCTGAGGTTGACGGTGATGCCCTGGCCGGGTTCGGAAAAGACTTCGCCTGGGTCGGAAAAGGCTGGATCGGTCATCGGCGCATGCCTCCATCCGCCAGCAACCCGGCTTCGATCCGCTGGGCCAGGGCGTCGTTGACCTCGCGGGAGAGGTCCACGCTCAGCGTAGCCAACCCGGCATCGGCCAACACGCGGCGCCACGCGGCAAGGCGCACCGTGATCCGCTCCTCAAGTCCGGCCTGTCCGGCAAAATGGGTGCGAAACGGGGTCTCGTCGATCAATGCGGCAGCCACGGTACCGGGGTGCTCGTCCGCAATGCGGCGCACCAGCGCGGTGGCGAGAGCCCCGTGGTTTTCCGCCTCCGGCGTGGTCGAAAGCGTGAACAGCAGGATGTGATAATCGTCGGCCGGATCAGCCGCGTGCGTGGCCAGCCAGCGCTCTTCGGCGCCGTACTCGACCGGATCGTCGAAGCGGACCTGTGCACCTTCGCCCAGCGCACCGCGCAGCAGCTCGCCCAATCGACGCCGCGTCTCCTCGCCGGGCCGGTAGGCGTAAGAGGTCATCCGGGCGCTCCCCCGCCGGGCGCCGCCGGCCCGCAACAGGCGCCGCACATAGAAATCCTCACGCCCGGGCATCGGCAGGTTGCGCGCAAGGCGCCATGCCCTTGCACCCTGCCAGCCAGCCAGCAGCAGGCGGGGTGCCATCACCAGCCCCAGCACCGTGGCGGTGTAGAGGTGGATCCACGGAGCCGCATTCACCCCACTGCCCGGCCCCGTCCATCGCATCGCCGCCATCTCCGCGATGGGCGGAATGGCCACCCCCGTGGCGAGACTCGCCGGGCCCAGCACGAGGGAGAGGAGCGCATGCACGGCCTCTGGCTGCAGAAATGTGCTTTCCCAACCGGCGCGGTACTCGATCACCAGCGCGCGCAGATAGATGCCGCCGATCAAGCCGGCGGCGAACAGCGCCGCCGCGAGGTGCAGCGTGCGAGCAATGCGTGCGCCGCCAAGCACTCCCGAACGCTCCCACCAGCGGTACCGGAACGACTGGGCCGCACGGTCCATCGGCGTTCCGCGATCGAGATTGCGGGTCCATGTCCCGCCGAGCCAGGCAACCATCCTGGAGATCGAATCAGACGCACCGGCCTTCCTTCCGGATGCCGCCGTAATGATCAGCCCCACGTAAACCAGCAGGTTCCAGGCGATCGTTCCTAGCAGGGGCACTGCCAGCAGGTCGAGCCGCTTGCCGGTGCCGAGTTCGCTGGCGAGGAAACCGGCGGCCAGCGAAAGCAGCGGCACCAGCCAGCCGAACCAGCGCGGCCAGGCGGTGCGCCGCAGCAGCTCGGCGATTCCAGGGTGCCGGGTGGAAAGGCGAGCGGCGGCGAACTCGGCGCGTCTGGCAATGAAGCGATGCTCGGCCGAGCGCCCCTCGATCGCCGGCTCGCGGGAGCGGGCGAACCCATCGGCCTGCTGGCGATCTTCACGAGTGAGCAGTGCAGCGTCGGCATCTTCAATCTCGACGGCGCGGACCAGTTCCACCTGCCGCGCTTCGTCTTCGGTCATCCGCAGCCTCTTTTCGGATCGGCTCTCACGAGGCACGATATTGCAAGTCTCCACGCCCTCGGCGAGCCTGCAAGGGGCCATCAGCCTAAGGCGCGCACCGGAGCCTGTTGCACCAAAGGATCAGCGACCGTGTTCGTTCCAGTCGAGCCATGCCCGGAGCCGAATCCGCGCCGCGTCGTTTAGGCGTCTGCACGAACACCCGGGCCTTGGGAGAAGACCATTGAACTTGAACGATTTGCTGCCGGCCGGTGGGCTCGACGCAATGGCCGGACAATTGGGCATTCCGCTCGATCAGGCCCGCCGCGGCGCCGAAGCGCTGCTGCCCTCCATCATGGGCGGAATGGGGCAGCGGGCGCGCAGCAGTGATGGTGACGCGCTTGAGGCACAGGTGAACCAGCTCGGCGGCCCCGAACTGGCGCACAATGTCGTGCGCCCCGAGCCGACCGATGTCGGCCTCGGCAACCAGATGCTCGGCAGCATCTTCGGCTCCAAGGAGGGCAGCCGCAAGGTCGCCGGGCAAGCCTCCGAAACGAGTGGTCTCGATCCGGCATTGCTGAAGAAGATGCTGCCGATCCTCACGATGCTTCTGGCTGGCCACTTGAGCCAGCGCTCCGCGGGCCAGCAGGGTGGCCTCGGTGGTGTCCTGGGGTCGGTGCTGGGCAGCCTTTCGGGCGGCACCACACCGGGTGGCGGAGCCGCCGGCGGCCTGGGGGCGGTCCTTGGCTCGGTTTTCGGCGGCAAGCGCTAGCTGGACTGCCTCGCGCAAGGACCGCTCGCCTGGGCGGCTCCCTTGCGCTGTTGCCGTGGCCTTTCTAAGGACGCGCAAACCCGAACAGCAGGACACCAGCGCGCATGGCGAAGATCACGGTCGCGAACCCCATCGTCGAGATTGACGGCGATGAGATGACGCGGATCATCTGGCAGTGGATCCGCGAGCGGTTGATCCTCCCCTATCTCGATATTGACCTGAAATATTACGATCTCGGCATGGAGAAGCGTGACGAGACGCGCGACCGGATCACGGTCGAGAGTGCCGAAGCGATCAAGCAATATGGCGTAGGCGTGAAATGCGCCACCATCACGCCGGACGAGGCGCGGGTCGAGGAGTTCGGCCTCGCCGAAATGTACCGCTCGCCCAATGGCACCATCCGCAACATCCTGGGCGGCACCATCTTTCGCGAGCCGATCGTCATCGACAACGTGCCCCGGCTGATCCCCGGCTGGACCGATCCCATCGTCGTCGGCCGCCATGCTTTCGGCGACCAGTACCGCGCGACGGATACGCTGATCCCCGGTCCCGGCACCCTGCGGCTGGTGTTCGAGGGCGACGATGGTCAGGTGATCGACCGCGAGGTGTTCCGGTTCGAGGAGCCCGGCGTGGCTCTGGCGATGTACAACCTTGATGATTCGATCCGCGATTTCGCCCGCGCCAGCTTCAATTACGGGCTCGATCGCGGCTGGCCGGTGTACCTCTCCACCAAGAACACCATCCTGAAAAAGTACGACGGGCGCTTTAAGGACCTGTTTCAGGAGGTGTACGACAGCGAGGGCTTCGGGCCGAAGTTCAAGGACGCCGGCATCGTCTACGAGCACCGCCTGATCGACGACATGGTGGCCAGCGCGCTCAAGTGGAGCGGCAAGTTCGTCTGGGCCTGCAAGAATTACGATGGCGACGTGCAGTCGGACCAGGTGGCGCAGGGCTTCGGCAGCCTCGGCCTTATGACCAGCGTGCTGATGACGCCCGACGGCAAGACGATCGAGGCCGAGGCGGCGCACGGCACCGTCACCCGCCACTATCGCCAGCACCAGGAAGGCAAGGCGACGAGCACCAACCCCATTGCCTCGATCTTCGCCTGGACCCGGGGCCTGATCTACCGCGGAAGGTTCGACAACACGCCCGACGTGGTCCGCTTCGCCGAGACGCTGGAGCGGGTCTGCATCCAGGCGGTCGAAAACGGCAAGATGACGAAGGATCTCGCACTTCTGATCGGCCCCGAGCAGAACTGGATGACCACCGAGCAGTTCTTCGAGGAGATCGTCCAGGGCCTAGAGCGGGAAATGGCCGTCTGGGCGTGAACGGCATCGAGCGCGGCCGCCCACCGCTGCTCCGGCCCCTTCACCCTGCACCCTCCCCAAACGCGAGGCACCAAGCCCGATGAGCAAGGCCCGCCTCGAAGTCCGCCAGGCGATCCCGGCCGACGTGGCGCGCATCGCCGCACTCGTCCGCCGCGCCTATGACGATCTCGCACCCTACACCCGCAGCGAAATCCGCGGGCAGATCAACAATTATCCCGAAGGCTGCTTCGTCGCCATCCTCGATGGCACGCTGGTGGCCTATTGCGCGTCGCTGCGGATTGCCGGAGACAAGGCGCTGGTCCCGCACAGCTGGGACGAGATCACCGGCAATGGCTACGGCAGCCGCCACGATCCCACCGGTGAGTGGCTCTACGGGTACGAGATGTGCGTCGATCCCAAGACGCGCGGCACCCGCATCGGCCGCCGCCTGTACGAGGAACGTCGTGCGGTGGCCGAGGAGCTAGGGCTCAAGGGCATCGTCTTCGGCGGTCGAATGCCCAACCTTTCCCGCATGTGGCGCAAGGTGAGTGGGCCACAGGATTATCTCGACCAGGTGGTCTCGGGCAAGCTGCACGATCCCGTGCTGCGCTTCCAGCTGGCCAACGGCTTCGAGCCGATCGGCATCCTCAAGAACTACCTGCCCGAAGACAAGCACTCGCGGGCCTTTGCGGTGCACATGGTCTGGCGCAATCCCTTCGTCGACCAGGAGGAGAACCCCAGGTTCCGCGTCCCCCGCGGCGTGGAAAGCGTGCGCCTAGCTACCTGCCAGCTGCAGGCCCGCGCGGTGAAGGATTTCGACGAATTCATCGGCCAGATCCGCTATTTCGTCGAGGTCGCAAGCGATTACGAGGCGGATTTCATCCTCTTCCCCGAGCTGTTCACGGTGATGCTGCTCAGCGCCGAGGAAAAGGAGCTGACGCCGATCGAGGCGATCGAGGCGCTCAGCCGCTACACCCCGCGCATCCGCGAGACGCTTTCGAACATGGCGCTGAAATACAATATCAACATCATCGGCGGCTCGCACCCCACTCGGATGGAGGATGGCGACATCCACAATGTCGCCTATATCTGCCTTCGCGACGGATCGGTACACGAGCAGGAGAAGATCCACCCCACGCCCAACGAGGCCTATTGGTGGAACATCCGCGGCGGCGATTCCATCCACATCATCCAGACCGATTGCGGCCCCATTGGCGTGCTCATCTGCTACGATGCGGAGTTCCCGGAGCTGGCCCGCCGACTGGTGGATGAAGGCGCGCGGATCATCTTCGTGCCCTTCTGCACCGATAGCCGCCAGGGATACATGCGCGTGCGCTATTGCGCACAGGCCCGCGCGATCGAGAACCAGTGCTTTGTCGTGATGAGCGGCAATGTCGGCAATTTGCCCAACGTCGCCAACATGGACATCCAATATGCGCAGAGCTGCATCCTGACGCCCTGCGATTTTCCGTTCGCGCGCGACGGCATCGCCGCAGAAGCGACCGAGAATGTCGAAACCCTCACCATCACCGACGTCAACTTGGCCGATCTCAGCTGGGCCCGCGCCGAGGGCACGGTGCGCAATTTGGCCGACCGGCGGTTCGATCTTTACCGCATCGAATGGAGCGATGGCTCGCCCGGCGGCGCCAGGGCCGATCCGGTCGGTCCGCCACCCGCTCCCGTCGGCGGCCCCGGCGGCGGCTAGCGAGCATCGAGGGAGCGCGCAAGATCGCTCTGTCGGCGCCATTCCCGCATTGCCGATCGCAGCGACCGTCTGACATAGGTGGGCCATGAACCAGGCTGAAATCTCGCCGGTCATGTCGGATGCGCTGGTGATCCTGGGCGCGGCCGGCATCGTCATTCCGGTCTTTGCGCGCTTCCGCATTTCGCCCGTGGTCGGCTTCATCCTGGTGGGCGTGCTGGTCGGCCCGTTCGGCCTCGGCCGGCTAGTTTACGAGCATACCTGGCTGACATGGATCACCATTTCCGATCCTGACCGGCTCGGCCCGTTCGCCGAATTCGGCATCATCCTCCTGCTGTTCAGCATCGGGCTCGAACTTTCGTTCAAGCGGTTGTGGACCATGCGGCGGCTGGTGTTCGGCTTCGGCGCGCTCGAGATCATCATCATCGGTGCGCTGATCGCCGCCTTCCTGTCGATGCTTGGCCAATACTGGACCGGCGCTCTGGCGCTCGGGCTGGCGCTAGCCATGTCCTCCACCGCCGTGGTGCTGCCCATCTCGGGCACCCAGAGCCCGGTGGGTAAGATCGCGCTGTCCATGCTGCTGTTCGAAGGCATCGCGCTGGTGCCGATCATCTTCCTGCTCGGCGCGATGGCGCCCTATGCCGGCGCCGATGGCGAGGGCAGCATGGGCGAGGCGCTGCTGCTGGGCGGGGGGGTGATCGTGGCGATGCTGGTGGTCGGCCGGCTGGTCCTGCCGCGCCTGTTCGCGCAGGCCGCCCGCACTAAAAGCCCCGAGCTGTTTCTCTCCGCCAGCCTGCTGGTGGTGATCGGCGCCAGCCTCGCCACCGCGATCACCGGCCTCTCGCCGATCGTGGGCGCCCTGCTGGCCGGGCTGCTGATCGCGGAGACCGATTATTCGCCCGAGGTGGCGACCATTCTCGAACCGTTCCGCGGCCTGGCGCTCGGGATCTTCCTTCTCACCGTGGGCATGAGCATCGATCTGTCGACGATCTGGCTCAATTTTGCCAAGATCGCCCTCGCCGTGGTGCTGGTGCTCACGCTCAAGGCCGTGGCGACCGGCCTGTTGCTGCGCGCGATGGGTGCCCGGCGCGGCACGGCGGTGGAAACCGGCATCCTGATGGCGAGCCCCTCGGAAGACACGCTGATCATCATCGCAGCCGCCAGCGCCGCCATGCTGATCCAGCCCGGCACCGCGCAATTCTGGCAGATCGTCACCGCCATCGGCCTTACCATCACCCCGTTCCTGGCCATGCTCGGCCGCCATGTCGCTCGCAAGGTCGAACCGGCCAGCGCCGTCCCGAGGCAAGTGACCGACAGCGACGAGCCGCACGTCATCATCGTCGGTTGCGGCCGCGTGGGCCGGCTGGTGGCCGAAATGCTCACCCGCCACGACAAGCCTTATCTGGCGATCGATTCCGATTCCGAACTGGTCGATCAGTGCCGGCGCGATGGCTACAATGCGGTGTTCGCCAATGCCGCGCGGATGGACGCTCTGGATCGGCTCGGAGTGCAGAGCGCTCCAGCGGTGATCCTGACAATGGACGAGCCGGTGCTGGCCCAGCGCATCACCCGCAAACTGCGCGGGGCCTACCCCCAGCTGCCGATCATCGCCCGCGCGCGCGACCAGTTGCACGCCGCCGAACTGTATCGCAGCGGCGCCAGCACCGCCGTGCCCGAAACACTCGAAAGTTCGCTGCAATTGTCCGAAGCCGTGCTGGTCGATCTGGGCGTGCCGATCGGCCCGGTGATCGCCTCGATCCACGAAAAGCGCGACGAATTCCGCGATGCCATCAAGGAAGGCGGCGCCCTCGATTACAAGCCCAAGCTGCGCACCGGATCGGCCATCTGAAGGCGTTTCGCGGCACGCCTTCGGCGCTCGGGCGTTGAAGGGAACACCAAGGAGAACAACGCCATGACGAACCCCGACCCCACCAAGCCGGTCAGCAATGACGAAAAGTTCAAGCCGAAGAACGTGGCGCACGAAGGCGCCGGTTCGGTCGACTCAGCCGGCCGCAAGGATCGCAACATGGACGATACCGCCCGCGGCAGCGAAGGCGATCGCCGCCGCGCCTCAGGTCCGCGTTAGAGATATTCAGGCAGGGTGAGGCGCACGCCTGCCCTGCCCCCTTCAAGACCGGACTCAGCCGGCGACCGGCACCCCGGCAAGCACCTTGCGCACTGCATCCAGCGCCGCATTGGCCGCACCAGCGTCCGGACCGCCGCCCTGCGCCATATCGGGCCGCCCGCCGCCACCCTTGCCACCGAGCGATTCGACGCCTGCGCGCACCAACTCCACCGCATCGAGCCGCTCCGTGAGATCGTCGGTCACCCCGACCGCAATTGCCGCACGGCCGTCGTTTACAGCCACAATCGCCGCCACTCCCGATCCCATGCGCTGCTTGGCCTCGTCGAGCAGCCCGCGAAGCGCCTTGGCCTCCAACCCTTCAATCACCTGCCCTGAGAACGTCGCCCCGCCGATCTGCTCCGTCGCAGCAGCGGGCGCAGAGCCGCCGCCACCCAGCGCCAGCTGCTTTTTCGCCTCGGCCAGTTCGCGCTCCAGCCGGCGCCGCTCCTCGATCAGCGCCTGGACGCGGTCGGCCACCTCGTCGGGTGCCGTCTTCAGCGTAGCGGCGACCGATTTCAGCGTCTCCTCGCGCCCGACCACCCATTGCCGTGCCGCCTCGCCGGTCAGCGCCTCGATCCGCCGCACTCCCGAGCTGACCGCGCTTTCCGAGATGATCCGCAGCAGCGCGATGTCACCGGTGGCGTTCACATGCGTGCCGCCGCACAGCTCCACAGAATAGTTGCGGCCGGCGTCCGCCCGGCCCAACGAGAGCACGCGCACCTCGTCGCCATATTTCTCGCCGAACAGCGCCATCGCTCCGGCGGCGATCGCCTCGTCCGGGCTCATCAGCCGCGTCGAGACCGGCTCGTTGTGACGGATCTCGGCATTCACCTCAGCCTCGATCTCGGCAATCTCCTTCGCGCCGAGCGGCTGCGGGTGCGAATAATCGAACCGCAGCCGGTCCGCCGCCACCAGCGAGCCCTTCTGCGTCACATGCTCGCCCAGCAGGTTGCGCAGCGCGGCATGCAGCAAGTGGGTGGCGGAATGGTTGGCGCGGATGCGGTCGCGCCGATCAGCATCCACCGCCAGATGCACGATATCGCCCACTGCGACCGCACCGGTCAAGATCCGTCCGTGATGCGCATGGAGCCGCCCGAGCGGCTTGGCGGTATCGCCCACCTCGATCAGCAGGCCGCCGGCCTCTGCCTTGGCCTGCACCGAAGTGATCGTCCCGGCATCGCCGGCCTGCCCGCCGCTTTCGCCATAGAACGGCGTCTGGTTGGTGAGCACGGTCACCTCCGTGCCCGCATCGGCCCGCGCCACCTCGCGGCTATCGACCACCAGGGCCACCACGCGGCCGTCGCCCTTCTCCGCGCCATAGCCGGTGAATTCGGTCGCCCCCTCGCGCTCGACGATGTCGAACCACAGCTCGCTATCGGCCGCGCCGCCACTGCCCTTCCAGGCCGCCCGGGCAGCGGATTTCTGCTGCGCCATTGCAGTGTCGAAACCCGCGCGGTCGACATGGATGCCCCGGTCGCGCAGCGCGTCCTCGGTCAGATCGTAGGGAAAGCCGTAGGTGTCGTAGAGGCGAAAGGCGGTCTCCCCTGGCAGGCTGTCGCCCTCACCCAGCCCCTCCGAAGCTTCGTCGAGCAGCCGCAGCCCCTTGTCGAGCGTCTGCCGGAAGCGCGTCTCCTCGCGCTCCAGCACCTCGCCGATCAGCGCCTGCGCGCGCGGTAGTTCAGGATAGGCCTGCCCCATCTCGCCTACCAGCGCGGGCACGAGGCGGTGCATCAGCGGATCGGCCGAGCCCAGCAGATGCGCATAGCGCATGGCCCGGCGCATGATCCGCCGAAGCACATAGCCGCGCCCCTCGTTGGCCGGCAGCACGCCATCGGCGATCAGGAAGCTGGTCGAGCGCAGATGGTCGGCGATGATCCGGTGGCTGGCGATGGTGTGCTCGTCCGCCCGTGCGCCGGTGAAATCCTGGCTCGCCTCCACCAGCTTGGCGAACGTGTCGGTTTCGAACACGTTGTGCACGCCTTGCAACACGCCGGCGATGCGTTCCAGGCCCATTCCGGTGTCGATGCTGGGGCGTGGCAAATCGCCCACGATGGCATCGTTTTCCTGCAGGTGCTGCATGAACACCAGGTTCCAGATCTCGACGAAACGGTCGCCATCTTCGTCCGGCGATCCGGGCGGGCCCCCGGCAATCGCCGGTCCATGGTCCCAGAAGAGCTCCGAACACGGCCCGCAAGGCCCATCCGCGCCCATCGCCCAGAAATTGTCCTTGGTGGCGATGCGGATGATCCGCTCGTCCGGCAGGCCCGCGATCTTGCGCCACAACCCGGCCGCCTCCTCGTCGGTGTGGTAGACCGTCACCGTAAGACGCTCGGGGTCGAGGCCGTATCCGCGCGTGATCAGGTCCCACGCCAGCTCGATCGCGCGTTCCTTGAAGTAATCGCCGAAGCTGAAATTGCCGAGCATTTCGAACAGCGTCAGGTGCCGGGCGGTGTAGCCGACATTGTCGAGGTCGTTGTGCTTGCCGCCGGCGCGCACGCATTTCTGGCTGCTTGCTGCGCGCGGAGCGGGCGGGCTCTCCAGCCCGGTGTACACGTTCTTGAACGGCACCATGCCCGCATTGACGAACATCAGCGAAGGGTCGTTATACGGCACCAGCGGCGCCGAGGGCACGACCTTATGGTCGTTGTCGGCAAAATGGTCGAGAAAGGCCCGGCGGATGTCGTTGGTCGATGGCATGGCGGTGAGTTAAGGCCGAGGCCGGCGTGCTACAAGCGGATTAACCCGCTCACCCTGCGCGGCCCGGGCGATCAGCGAGCGGCCAGCGCCGCCCCTGCTGTGCCATGCGGCGGGGCGCCCTCCCCCGTCCCAACGATGGGGCGACGCCGACCCCGCCCCTCGCCTCAGCCCTCCGGCTCGGCCTCGCCGTCATCGTCAGGGCCGGTCATCATTTCCTCGGCCACCTTATCGGTGCGGCTGCGGATCGCCGTTTCGATGCGGCCGGCCATCTCGGGATTGTCGCGCAGGAACTGCTTGGCGTTCTCGCGCCCCTGGCCGATCCGGGTGCTGTCATAGGAGAACCAGCTGCCCGATTTCTCCACGATGCCTGCCTTCACGCCAAGATCCAGCACCTCGCCGATCTTGCTGATCCCCTCGCCATACATGATGTCGAACTCGACCTGCTTGAACGGGGGGGCCACCTTGTTCTTCACCACCTTCACCCGGGTGGTGTTGCCGATGATCTCGTCGCGGTCCTTGATCTGCCCGGTGCGGCGGATGTCGAGCCGCACGCTGGCGTAGAACTTCAGCGCGTTGCCGCCCGTGGTGGTCTCGGGATTGCCGTACATCACGCCGATCTTCATGCGCAGCTGGTTGATGAAGATCACCATGCAGCGCGAGCGGCTGATCGATCCGGTCAGCTTGCGCAGCGACTGGCTCATCAGCCGCGCCTGCAAACCAACGTGGCTGTCGCCCATCTCGCCCTCGATCTCGGCGCGCGGCACCAGCGCAGCGACCGAATCGACCACCAGCACGTCAATCGCGTTCGAACGCACCAGCGTATCGACAATCTCGAGCGCCTGCTCGCCCGTATCGGGCTGGCTGATGATCAGCTCGTCGATGTCGACGCCCAGCTTCTTGGCATAGACCGGGTCGAGCGCATGCTCGGCATCGACGAAGGCTGCGGTACCGCCGCCCTTCTGCGCCTCGGCGATCACGTGCAGCGCCAGCGTGGTCTTGCCGGAGCTTTCGGGGCCGTAGATCTCAATCACCCGCCCGCGCGGCAGGCCACCGATGCCCAATGCGATATCGAGCCCAAGCGAACCGCTGGAGATCGACTCCACCTGCATCGTTTCGCGGCTACCCAGCTTCATTGCCGAGCCCTTGCCGAATGCGCGGTCGATCTGTGCGAGCGCCGCCTCAAGTGCCTTTTGCCGGTCCAAGCTGATATCCTTCGCTCTAAGTGCCGAATCTCGGTTAACGCACGCCTGCCATCAGAGCGGTGGAATGCAAGAGCCGGTGTTGGCCTTTTCCACGTGTACCCGTTTTGTTCAAGCGCGATCCGCGGGATTTCTGCACATTAGCGGCGGGAAGCTTCCAGCACTGCGCCCACCTTCGCGGCAATCTGAGCGACGTTGAACGGCTTGGCAATGAAGTGCATCTGCTCGATGTCGATCTCGCCCCGCAGCTGGCCCTCGGCATAGCCGGACATGAACAGCACCGGCATGTTGGGCGCGATCTCGCGGATGGCGCGTGCCATCGCGGGGCCGTCCATGCTTGGCATCACCACATCGCTCACCACCAGGTCGAAGGCCGGGCCGGCGCGCACCGCGGCCAGCCCCTCCTCGCCATCGGCCGCGGTGACCACCTCGTAACCCTGCCGGGCGAGCGCCCGTTCGGCCACCGCGCGCACCATGTCCTCGTCCTCGACCAGCAGGATGCGCCCGCCGCCCGACCATTCGCGCGGCTGCTCGGGCTCGGGCTGCGGCGCGGGCCGACGCAGCTCCTCGTCGGTGGCGTGGTGGACGGGCAGGTAGATGGTAAAGCGCGCGCCCTTCGAGCCGTCCGGATGGTCGACATTGTCGGCAAAGATGAACCCGCCCGATTGTTTGACAATGCCGTACACCGTGGCGAGGCCCAGCCCGGTGCCCTTCCCCTGCTCCTTGGTGGTGAAGAACGGCTCGAAGATCTTGGGCAGCAAATGCTCGGGGATCCCGCCGCCCGTATCGTCGGCCACCAGCGCGGTGTAGTCCCCCGGCGGCACCAGCGTGTTGCCGGCGCGGCGAATGTCCTCTGCGCCGATCCGACGGGTGGCGAAGGTCAGCCGACCGCGCGCCTGGTCGCCGCCGCGTGCCTGGATCGCATCGCGCGCATTCACCGCAAGATTGACGATCACCTGCTCGAGTTGGCGCGGATCGGCGCGGATGGGGCCCAGATCGCGGTCGTGCTGCGTTTCCAGCGCGATCTTCGCACCCAACAGGCGCTTCAGCAGTTGGCTGACCTCAGCCAGCACATCGGGCAGCTGCAGCAGCTCGGGCTGCAAGGTTTGCTGGCGGGAAAAGGCGAGCAGCTGCCGCGTGAGGCTGGCGGCGCGGTTGGAATTGGCCTTGATCTGCTGGATGTCGTCATAATCGCTGTCACCCGGCAGGTGGCGCAGCAGCAGCAGATCGCAATAGCCGATGATTGCGGTGAGCACATTGTTGAAATCGTGCGCCACGCCACCGGCAAGCTGGCCCACCGCCTGCATCTTGGTCGCCTGCGCCACCTGCCGCCGGAGGCGCGTTTCTTCGGTGCTGTCGGCCAGGCTCAGCAGCACCGCCGCCTCGCCCAATCCGCGCACCCCGGCGATGCCGAGTGAAACCGGCTCCTCGGACTCGCCGCGCAGGCGCACGGTAATATCGCCACTGGACGCGGCGCCTTGCGCGAACCGCCGCACGGCATCGGAGATCACGCTCTTGTCCTGCCGCACCACGAGATCCGAGGGGTAGGGCGGCAGGCGATCGCCCTTCACCTGTGCGGCGCGGCGGAAGGCGGGGTTGCTGAACAGGAACCGCCCGTCGCGATCGGTCATGGCAAGGCCCAGCGGCAACTGTTCGACCAGCCTTTCCAGCTGCTGCGTGGCGCTCGCCGGCTCGCCGCTCCAACCGCCAAGGCAGGTCGCGGCATCCAGCAGCAGCATCAGCGTGGGCGCGCCCTCGCCATCGCCGGATGCGAGCGGCACCGGCACCAGCGCCAGCGCGCCGCCCTCCTGCCCCTGACGAGCGAAATAGATCCGGTCGCGCTCGTCGGCTCGGAGCAGGGCAGCGAATGGCTCCCCCGCCAGCCGTGCCTCCGCATCGCCAACCGCGCGAGCGGCGAAACCCGGGCTTGCCGAGAGCACCGCGCCGTCATTGTCGACCAGCGCCGCCTCGATCCCCGCCGCACCCAGCAGCGGGCCAAACGCGCCGGTCAGCGCCTCGCCGATCGTCGCTACAGGGTCGGGCGGCGAGACCCGCTCGAAACGCCAGACGAGGTGATCCTCACCCGCGCCCGCCCGCCGTGCGCTCGCCATCCAGGCGCCCAGCCCGTTCTCCAGCATCGTCGTGCCGCTTGCCCCATCCCGCCAGGCGATGCGCCCCGCCTGCACCAGCCGCTCCTGCTCCGCCCCGCTTAGCTGCAGGCGCGGCGGTGCGTGGGTAGAGCCGAAGCCCTGCTCGTAGGCGGAGTTGGCGCAGACCAGCCGGTTGGCCCGGTCGGTGATGGCAAGGGCAACGCCCTCCTGCTCGATGGCCGCCGCAGTTACCGACCAATCGTGCACCGCACCCTCGGCCGGGCCGGCCGCCCTGCCCGCCATTGGGCGCCTGCGGCCCGCGAACCAGCCCGCAAGGCCGAGCACCCCCAGCCCGCCGCCATAGGCAAGCGCCACAGCTGTGCTGCCCGTAACCAGCAGGATCAGCACCGCGCTTGCCAGCAAGGCCAACGCCAAGGCGGCCAATTCGAGCCGGAGTGCCGGGGCATGGTTTCCCAGGATCATTGCGTGCCCTCTCCCGCCACTATTCGGGCCGCGAGAGCCGTGCCCGGACCCTGGTCGCGCGCCACGGCCGCCGGGTCCAGCGCCGTGACACGATGAACCGCCATACCAGCATGGAGATCAGATAGCCGCTCGCCCCCAGCAACACCGCCAGCACGATAAAGCCCAGCGCGGTCACGCCGGCGGTCTCCATGAACCAGCCGAAGCTGCGCCAGCGCCCGCTGGCGAGCTCCTCCTGTGCGGCCCCACCCGTGGCGGCATCGATCCGCAGCAGCCCGCGGCCCACGCGGTTCGCAACCACCAACCATACGGGCAGCGTGAACGGATTGGTCACAAAGGTAACGAGCGCCGCCAGCGGCACGTTGGCCCGCGCCGGCATCGCCAGAAAGGCAGCCAGAAAGATCTGCCCGAACGGCACGATAAAGCCGGAGAACAGCCCCAAAGCCACGCCGCGCGGCACCGAACGCCGCGTAAAACGCCACAGTTCCGGGCTCAGGAAGCGGTGCGCGATGGGCGCGAGCCAGCGATTCTTCGCCAGTTCCTCGCGCGTCGGCATCCTCGGCCGCCACCATCTGTTACGCTGCCCTGTCATCGCCGCGAGTCCATACACCTTCGGGATTAACGGGACACCAAGGCAGCGGTGCTTTCAACCACGGTCGCGCAGCAGCCGCGCCTTGTCGCGCTTCCAGTCGCGATCCTTGATGGTCTGGCGCTTGTCGTGAGTCTGCTTGCCCTTTGCCAGCGCCAGTTCAACCTTCGCTCGCCCGCGCCCGTTGAAATAGACCGAAAGCGGGATCAGCGTCATCCCCTTGCGCTCCACTGCGCCCACCATCTTTTCGATTTCGCGCTCGTGCAGCAGCAGCTTTCGCGGCCGCTTGGGCTCGTGGTTGAAGCGGTTGCCGTGGCTGAATTCAGGAACGTTGGCATTGACCAGCCAGGCCTGGCCATTGCGGATCTCGGCATAGGATTCGGCAATCGATCCCTCCCCTCCGCGCAAGCTCTTCACCTCGGTGCCGCTGAGCGCGATCCCAGCCTCGAACACATCCTCAATGAAATAATCGAACCGCGCCCGCCGGTTCTCGGCGACGGTCTTGAGCTTGTCGAAGGTGGCGGGTTTTGGGCGGGCCATGGGGCGGCGGGATGTAGGCGCGCAAACCGGGGATTGCAAAGCTCACGGTCAGCCGCGCCCGCGCAGCTTGTGCCAGACCCACCGCCAGAAGCGTGCCTCTGCCAGCAGCGCACGAACCAGCAGCGGCGGCATGCCGGCCGCGAGCAGCCGCGCGGGATCTGGCCGGGGCGAGTAGACGATCCTCAGGATGGCCGCGAATGCGACCAGTTCGAACACGATGAGGATCGGGAAAACAACCATGCGGAGCCAGCCGAGAAAAGGAAGCACCTCGCCCTCTCCCTGCGGCATCAGCCAGCCGGCGAACCATAGGCCGGCCAGTCCCAGCCCGACGCAGCGCAGCGCAATTGCGGCAGGGCGCAGGCGACCGCGCAGGTACAGCGCGTAGACAGCCGGCAAGAACAGCCCGAAATCGAACAGCAGGGTACGCTCCAGTGTCAGCGGGTCGCGCGCAGCTTCCGCAGTGGTCGAAAGCAACCAGGCGGCAAGCAGCGTCAAGGGCAGCAGCAGGTAGAACCAATGCGCCTTAGCGAAGGAGCGTTGCGGGGCAACTTGCCCCGTCATGCTGGGTCGCCGTTTATCGACCAGCCGGGCTCGGCTTTGTCCAGCGCCTCTTCAACTACCCGCCGAGCCGCTTCGCTGCATGGCACCAGCGGCAGGCGCACCTCATCGCTCAGCCAGTCGTGCAGCCGCGCCAGGCCATATTTCGCCGGCGCCGGGCTCGCATCGGCAAACATGGCGCGGTGGAGCGGGAACAGGCGCTCGTTCAGCGCCCGAGCGCGCTCGAAGTCGCCGGCGCCGGCGGCAGCATGGTACTCGGCGCACAGAGCCGGCGCGACATTCGCCGTCACCGAGATGCAGCCCACCTGCCCCAGCGCGTAGCCCGCCAGCGAGAGCGGATCGTCGCCCGAGAGCTGGCAAAATCCCGCGCCCAGAGCCGCCCGCTGGGTTACCACTCGCGTCAAATCGCCGCTCGCATCCTTGAGCCCGACGATCCGCTCGGGGAACCGCCGTGCCAACGCGACCACGGTCGCCGGCAGGATGTCGGTCACCGTGCGCCCCGGCACGTTGTACAGCACGATCGGCAACGCGCTCTCCTGTGCAAGGCGGCCGAAATGCGCGAGCAGCCCCTCCTGCCCGGGCCGATTGTAATAGGGCGCGACACACAGCGCCGCATCGGCCCCGTTCGCCGCCGCGCGCTGAAGGTGCGCCAGTGCGATGCGCGTATCGTTGCTGCCGCAGCCGGCAATCACCGGCACCCGCCCCCCCGCCTGCTCGACCACGATCGCGATCACCCGGTGATGCTCCTCATGGTCGAGAGTCGAAGCCTCGCCGGTTGTGCCGCAGGGGACCAGCGCGGACGAGCCGCTCTCGATCTGCCAATCCACCAGCCGGCGAAGCGCCGTCTCGTCCACCACGCCATCTCGAAAAGGGGTGATCAGGGCGGGGATTGAGCCTGTGAACATCGTGCGGTCTCAACCTTATCCTGTCATAGGCGGCGCCTATAGCGGCTTCGCGCCGCGCCCGGCTCCCTCGTTAATTGCCTGATAAGGAGCCGCCCGTCAGGATGTCCAGCATGCACCGTATCTCATTCGCGGCCCTCAGCCTCGCCGCAATCTTCGCCCTGCCCGCTCCTGCCGCGGCGCAATCGCCTGCAGGGCCCGCACCCGCCGCGCCATCCTCGGTGGCCCAGTGGAACCCGGCAGACTGGAACCAGCACGATTGGGATCGGGCGCGGTCGAACCTCGTCGCCACCCGCCCCGGCCCGATCGCCGACGCGATCGCGCGCTGGCAGGCGCTCGCCGGCAGCCCCGGCTTCTCCTTTACCGATTATGCGGGCTTCCTGCTTGCCTATCCCGGCTTCCCCGACGAAAATCGGCTGCGCGGCTATGCCGAAGGGCGGCTGAGCCAGGAGTTCGCTCCGCCGGAGCGAATTCTCGCTTTCTTCGATCGCCATCCGCCCCTCGGCAACCCTGCCCGCGCGCAATATGCGCTGGCTTTGATGACGCCACGCCCGCAGGACGCGGCCGTGGTCGCCCGCGAGGCGTGGCGCGGCGGGCAGATGAGCGCCACCGCTTCGGCCATGATTCTGGCCAGCTATGGCCCGCAGTTCACCCAGGCCGATCACGATGCGCGGATGGATGCGCTGCTGTGGCAGCGCGACCGGGTCGCCGCCGAGCGGCAGCTCGTCTATGTCTCGACCGGTGCGCGCGCCGTGTTCAGCGCGCGCCTCGCTATCCTCCAGGGCGGCGACGGGGCAATCGCTGATCGTTCGGCGCTGTCGCATCCCGGCTATCTCTACAACCGCAGCCGCGAGCTGCGCCTCGAGGGCAGCCCGCAGGGCGCCGTGTCGCTGCTCTCCCAGCGCCCGCCACTCGCCAGCCAGCCGTTCGACCAGACCGCCTGGGTGGAGGAGCAGCTCACCGTCGCCCGGCTCGGCAACGCCCGTGCCGCGCAGGCGATCGCCGCCCGGATCGACGAAGCCTTCGCGCCCGGCACTGATATCTCCGGCCTCTCCTTCAAGCTGCGCGACGATTACACCTCGCTGATGTGGCTCGGGGGCACGCGCTCGCTGTGGGAGCTGGGCGATGCCGCCGGTGCGGCGCCGTTGTTCTCCCGTTACGGTGCCGCTGCAAGGACACCGCCGACCCGTTCCAAGGGCTTCTATTGGGCCGGACGTGCCGCCCAGCGCGCTGGCAATGCCGCCGATGCGCAGCTTTATTTCGAGCAGGCGGCGCTATATGCCGATCGCTTCTACGGCCAGTTGGCCCTCCAGGAACTGGGCCGCCCTCTCCCCGCTTTCCCGCAGGCTCCGCAGGGCGCGCCGACCGAACAGGAGCGCGCTGCCTTCGCCGCGAAGCCGATCACTGCGGCTGTGCGGGAGGTCGCCCGCGACGCACCGTGGAGTACCGGCATCCGCTTTTACCGCGCCATCGCCAATCAGGCCAGCACGGTCGGCGAGCACCTGCTGGTCGCCGAACTTGCACGGGAAATCGGCCGGCGCGATCTCGTCGTGAACTTGCACGATTCGGCCGGGGCCGCCGGGCACAGCGGCTTCACCCGCATCGGCTACCCCCGGCTAACGGTGCCCGCCGGCAGCGACTGGACCATGGTCCATGCCATCGCGCGGCAGGAAAGCCAGTTCGCGCAGAATGCCATCAGCCACGCCGGTGCGCGCGGGCTGATGCAGCTGATGCCTGGCACTGCCCGCGAGGAGGCCGAGAAGGCCGGCATGGTCTACATGCAGGCCTCACTGATCGACGATGCGGGCTACAACGTCCGCCTCGGCAGCAACCATATCCAGCGGCTCCATGCCCGCTACAACAGCTGGCCGCTGGCGATTGCCGCTTACAATGCCGGGCCGGGCAATGTGAACCGGTGGCTGCGCGAGAACGGCGATCCACGCACGGGTGCGGTCAGCTGGGTCGACTGGATCGAGCAGATCACATTCTTCGAGACCAAGAATTACGTTACCCGCGTGATCGAGAATGCGGTTGTCTACGAGGCGCTCTACCCGGAACAGGCGACCACGGGCCGCTCGCGCAATGCGGCGGATTTCCTGCGCTAGGGATAGTAGGCCGGCCGAGCGGCGCAGGGAGGATCGATTGCAATCACCCAAGGGCGGAACGACGGCCGCGGAACTGATCGAGCGGCTGGGCGCCGATTCGGACTACCAGGCGCGCATGGAAGAGCGCCGGCAGGAGGTGGAGCGGCTTACAAAGGAGAGGCGGCGCGAACAGGCCCCTCTACTGCGCGAATTGGCGGCGATCGGGATCGAGATCGACGATGTCTGGCAGCTCACCCAAGGTAAACCGGTCGATGCAAGTGCTCTGCCGACCCTGCTCGCTCATATTGCACTGTCCTACGAGCCGCACACACTGCTGGGAATTCGCATGGCGCTGGCCCGCGGGGCCGGTGCCGGGCAGGAGGCCCGGTCACTCGTCTGGCAGGCGCTCGTCGCCATGCTCCGGGCCGACGCCATGCCGCTCGATCCCGCGAGCGCGGTGCTGGGGACGGTGGCCGAACTGGCTCGCCCCGCCGACACGCCCTTGCTCATCGAACTGATCAGCAATCAGGAACTCGGCAGGGGAAGAATATTGCTGGTCAGGAACCTGATGCGTTCCAGAAAGCCGGAGGCCCGCGCGGCGCTGCTGGCGCTAGAGCATGATCCCGACCTTCACATCGAAATTGCCGCCCGGCTCAAAGCCAGCGGGCGGTCTCGGCCCGAAACGCACGCCCTGCTTTAAATGAACGCCCCCACCAATCCCATCACCTCCGCCGGTCTGGCCGCACTCAAGGCGCGCTACGATCACCTGCTCGGCACCGAGCGGCCGGAGATCGTCGCCATCGTCAGCTGGGCGGCGGGGAACGGGGACCGTTCGGAGAACGGCGATTATCTCTATGGTCGCAAGCGGATGCGCGAGATCGACCGCGAGTTGGCTCACCTCGCGAAGCGGATGCAGGCCGCACGGGTGGTCCACCCTTCGCAGGCACCCGACCGCAGCCGCGCCTGGTTCGGCGCCAAAGTGACGATGGCCGACGAGGATGATCATCACCGCACCCTCACCTTGGTGGGAGACGACGAGCAGGACCCTTCCGCCGATCGCATCGGCTGGAGCGCCCCGATTGCCAGAGCCCTACGCGGCGCGGCGGTCGGCGATCTGCGTACGGTGCACTTGCCTTCGGGCGAGAAGCAGTGGGAGGTGATCGCCATCACCTACCCCGATCCCTGACTTCAGGCAGCTTGCTGCAGCCGGCTCTCGAAATCCGGCACCGGCAAAGCGCCAAGTTCGGGCCGCGCGATAAAATAGCCTTGAACGTAGCGGACGCCGATCTCCCGCAGCACCCTGAGTTCCGCTGCGCTCTCGACTCCCTCGGCGATCACATCGATGCCCATGTCCCGGCACAGGCGAACCGTCGCTTCTACGATCAACCTTCGCGGCACGCTGGCGTCGATGCCGCGGATCAGATCCATATCAAGCTTTAGGAGGTCGGTCTGGATGTCGGCCAACAGGTTGAGCCCCGCATAGCCGGCGCCGAAATCGTCAATCGCCGTCGAAAAACCGAGTGAGCGGTAGGCTTCGATGATTCCACGAACATGCTCGGTATCGAGCCGCTCGTTCTCCGTAAATTCGAAAATCAGCCGGTCAGTGGGGAGGCCGGTCTCGGCTGCGGTTGCCAATGTCAGCCGGATGCAAGCCTGCGGGGAATAGACCGCGCTGGGCATGAAATTAATCGATAGTCGCGCATCGGTTTTGAGCAGGCCTGCCTCCACCGCCTCGCGGATCGCCGCGACGCGGCAAGCCTGGTCGAACCGGTAGAGGTACTCCTCGGTCACCTGCGCCAGCACCCAGCCCGCGCCCTCGCCGTTGGGGCCGCGCACCAGCGCTTCGTAGGCGTAAGGCCGGCCGGTCTGGAGATCGTGGATCGGCTGGAAGGCAACACGAAGCGCAAATGGCAGATCCTGCCCGTCGCGGCAGCCGCTGCAGCCGAGTCGCAGTTGTTGGTGTGACGCGTTCATGCTGACGCTTTACGTCGCCAGAAGTTAAATCATTACAAACAGAGCGGGCGCGAGGAGGTACTCCTCGCGCCCTCTCGAATAGCCGTTCGTCTTAGAAGCGCAGACCAACGCCCAGCATTACCTGGTGCCGATCAGCGTCGACATCGAAGCGATCGCTCTCGATTCCGGAGGGGCCATTCACCTCACCCTTCGCGTAGTTCGAGTAGCGGTACTCGCCCTTCACGTAGAGGCTGTTCGTGATGGCATGCTCCAGACCGCCGCCGACGCGCCAGCCATCAAGATCGATGTTGGTTTCCAGATCGGTCTGGTTGTTGGTGGCGAGCACGTTGTAGCGGGCGTTGGTATAGCCACCCTTGGCGTAGACCAGAGTGCGGGGGGTCGCTAGCACACCGGCGCGAACGCCGACATACAGGTCGCGCCCGGCTTCGAGGTTGCCCACACCGAACTGCTGAAAGCCGGTCGTGTTGAACTCGGTGCGCGCCTCGGACCGGATATATTCGCCTTCCACGCCGACCACGGCGCCAGCGAAGCCCATGTCGAATCCGACGCCCACACCATAGGCGAGATCGTCAATCGACTGGTTAATGTCGTCGGCATTGTCGATGTCCTGGGTGCTGCCGGGGCGGGTGCTGTCATAGCCGATCAGCGCTTCGACGCGCGGACCGGTGAAAGCCGGGTTCACCTGCTGCGCCGTCGCGGGAAGCGCGAAGGAGGCCACCGAACCGGTGACGAGGAGCGCGAGAACCTTCTTCATTGTGATACTCCAATTGTATCTGCGAGGCATTTTTGCCACTGCCCCTTACAATGCACCGCAGCAAAGTGCGGTTTCATGAACCTTTCACAACGAAATCAATGATGTATTTCAGCAACAGACTATCCGACGAACTGTTGCAACAGCTCGATTAACGCAATGAACGCAGCTGCTGCCCGGCTGTTCGTAGGGCGCGATTTGCTGCAACCGCTGCCCCGCCCTATATGCTGCCGATCATGGCCGACACCGCTCTCATGCCGATCCCCGGCGCGCTCGACCCCGTGCCGGTCGATCGTCCCGGCGCCGCGAACGGCATCACGCCGCGCACCGACGGCCGCATCGACTTGATCGGTCTCACTCGTCAGCGCATTGCCGGGCTGTTCGCCGAGGCGGGCCTCGATCCGCGACAGTCGAAACTGCGCGCCAAGCAAATGTTCCACTGGCTCTATCACCGCGGGGTCATCGACTTTGCCGGCATGACCGATATCGCCAAGCCGATGCGCCCGTGGTTGGGGGAACGCTTCGTGATCGGACGGCCCGAGGTGGTCGAGGCGCAGCATTCGGCGGACGGCACGCGCAAATGGCTGCTGCGCACCGCCGATGGGCACGATTACGAGATGGTGTTCATCCCCGATGCGGATCGCGGTACGCTGTGCGTGTCCAGCCAGGTCGGCTGCACGCTGAATTGCCGCTTCTGCCACACGGGAACGATGCGGCTGGTGCGCAACCTCACCGCGGGCGAGATTGTCGGCCAGGTGATGCTCGCCCGCGACGCGCTCGGCGAATGGCCCAAGGGCCGGATGGACGTGGCCGAAGAAGAGGATGCGGCGGAGTACCGGGCGGACGGCCGCCTGCTGACCAACATCGTGATGATGGGCATGGGCGAGCCACTGTACAATTTCGACAATGTCCGCGACGCGCTGCTGCTGGTGATGGATGGCGATGGCCTCGCGCTTTCCAAGCGCCGGATCACACTTTCCACCAGCGGCGTGGTGCCGATGATGGCCCGTTGCGGCGAGGAAATTGGCGTCAACCTGGCCGTTTCGCTCCATGCTGTGACGAAGGAGGTGCGCGACGAGATCGTGCCGCTCAACCGCAAATACGGCATCGAGCAGCTGCTGGAGGCCTGTGCCGCCTATCCCGGCGCGTCCAACGCTCGGCGAATCACCTTCGAATATGTCATGCTGAAGGACCGAAACGATTCCGACGCCGATGCGCGTGAGCTCGTCCGGCTGCTCCGGGCCCACGGCCTGCCCGCCAAGGTCAATCTGATCCCGTTCAATCCCTGGCCTGGCGCGCCCTACGAATGCTCGAGCCCCGAGCGGGTTCGCCGATTTTCAGACATCGTGTTCGAAGCCGGGATCAGCGCGCCTGTGCGCACACCCCGGGGGCGCGACATCGACGCCGCCTGCGGCCAACTGCGCACCGCCGCGCAGCGCAGCCCCGCGGGCCAGCGCCCGCAGGCGCAAGCGATTGAGGCGGGTACCACCGTGTCGGCAGTGCAGCCCGCAAAGACCCCCCTTCGGGCATGATCCGGGCCGTCCGGACTGGAACGTGCTTGCTGGCCACACAAGATTACCATCGCTTTTTTGACCCCCGGTCGCCGCCGGCGTCCTCGCCCTTACGAACGACTGCACCGATACGAACTTGCCTGGTGTATCGTCGACCCGGGTGAAGCGCTCTGCTGGTTTGGGCTCGGCGCCACGGGGAGCGCGCCGAATTCCTCTGTTCGCCGCCTCATCGTGCCAGAATGGGGTATTCTAACCGCCGAGGATGGCCAGTCGTCGGTGCCGCACGACGAAAAGTTATCACTACCCCGCATCACCTGGGTGGATCGCCGATCCGGGCGCTCTCGCTACTTCGGTTCGCGATGTAGTTATGCGGGTACCATGAAGGTAAGCATGATTCCCGCCATTGCTCCGGCCGTCAAAAGGGCGATCAGAATCGCGTCTCGCTGGAGAAATAATGTTTGCTCCCACGCTTGGTGAGATCATCAGGGGGATCATAATTGCGGTGGAGCTGCGGCCATGAACCGCCGTTAGCAGTCGCCGCTGGCCCGCCCCGTGGGTCTGGACGGGCGCGGAACCCAGGCAGGTTCCCCTCGGTTGCCCGCCTACCGGCGACGCGCGAGTAACCGGAGGAGACACGGATGACCGAAACGCTAGACTCGGCACTGCCGCCCGAGGTGCAGGACAGCGCCCAGCGGGTGCTGGAACTCGCCTGCAAGCGCGAACTGACACTCGCCACTGCCGAGAGCTGCACCGGTGGCCTGCTGGCGGCGCTGCTGACCGACATTCCCGGGCTCAGCCACGCTTTCGAGCGTGGCTTCGTGCTCTATTCACCGCAGGCGAAATGCGACCTCTTGGACATCGAACGCGGGAAGGTGGACAGCTGCGGCGCGGTCAGCCGGGAAATTGCCGAGGCGATGGCGCGGGGGGCGCTGGGCCGCTCGCCAGCCGACGTGGCGCTCTCCATTACCGGATATGCCGGCCCGCCGGGAAAGAACGATGAGGGCGAGGAAGGGCTTGTCCATTTCGCCTGCGCCCGCAAGAAGGGCGCATTAGCGCACCGCGAGGAGCATTTCGGGCCGATCGGCCGGCAGGGCGTGCGGCTCGCCGCGCTCGCGGTGGCGCTGGAGATGATCGAGGAGGCGCTGGAGCAATGATCGCTATCCCCAACACCGACCCACCCGCGGTGCGCCCTTGAACGAGCGTGCGCACCCGTTCTACGCCATGCATGCCCACGGCTTCGTCCGCGTCGCGACCAGCACGCCGAAGGTGCGCACCGCCAATGTGGGCGGCAATTGCGCCTCGATTATCGCTGAAGCCGAGCGGGCGCATGCCTGTCAGGTGGACCTGCTGGTCTATCCGGAGCTGTGCGTATCCTCCTACGCGATCGACGATCTGGTGATGCAATCGGCGTTGCTCGACGCGGTGGAGGCGGCGGTGGAGCGGATCGTCGCGGCCAGTGCCGGGCTGTCGCCCGTGCTGCTGATCGGCGCGCCGCTGCGGCACAATGGCCGGCTGTACAATTGCGCGCTGACAATTGCGGACGGCCAGTTGCTGGGGGTGGTGCCCAAGAGCTTCCTGCCCAATTATCGCGAGTTCTACGAGAAGCGCTGGTTCGCGCATGGCCGCAACATTCGCGGCCAGACCATTCGCGTGGGCGAGGTGGAGGTGCCGTTCGGCGCGGATCTCGTCTTCGCCTCCAGCCGCCTGCCGGGCTTCAAGCTGTTCATCGAGATTTGCGAGGATTTCTGGGCGCCTAACCCGCCCTCTACCGCCGGTGCGCTGGCCGGGGCGACGATCCTCGCCAACCTTTCCGCCTCCAATATCACCATTGGCAAGTCCGACGAGCGGCACATGCTGTGCCGGTCGCAATCGAGCCGCACCGCCAGCGCCTATGTCTATTCGGCCGCGGGGCATGGCGAGAGCACGACCGATCTGGCCTGGGACGGGCAGGGCATGATCTTCGAGCTGGGCGACCTGCTGGCGGATTCCGAGCGGTTCAGCCTGACGCCCGAGCTGTGCATCGTGGATATCGACACTGACCGCATCCTGGGCGACCGGATGCGGCTGCAGACCTTCAACGATGCCGCCGAAGCGGCCGGGCGGCCGGAAGACCTGTTCCGCACCATCGCCTTCGACCACGCTCCCGCGCATGGCGACATCGGGCTGATCCGCCCGATCCGCCGCTTCCCCTTCGTGCCCAACCGGCCCGAGAAACTGGACGAGGATTGCTTCGAGGCGTTCAACATCCAGATCGACGGGCTGATGCGCCGGTTCGAGGCGACCAGCGGCGATTCGATGATCATCGGCGTTTCGGGCGGGCTCGATTCGACCCATGCGCTGATCGTCGCGGCCAAGGTGTGCGACCGGCTGGGCCTGCCCCGCAGCACAATCCGCGGCTATACCATGCCCGGCTTCGGCACCTCCGAGGGGACGAAATCGAACGCCTGGACGCTGATGAAGGCGACCGGCATCACCGCCGAGGAGATCGACATCAAGTCCGCCGCCCGGCTGATGCTGGAGGCGATCGGCCACCCCTTCGCCTCTGGCGAGCCGGTTCATGACGTGACCTTCGAGAACGTGCAGGCCGGCCTCAGGACCGACTTCCTGTTCCGCCTGGCCGGGCAGCACAACGGCTTCGTGGTCGGCACGGGTGATCTTTCCGAGCTGGCGCTGGGCTGGTGCACCTACGGCGTGGGCGACCAGATGAGCCATTATGCGGTGAACGCGGGCGTCCCCAAGACGCTGATCCAATATCTGATCCGCTGGGCGACCCGCACCGATCAGTTCGACCAGGCGACCGATGCGGTGCTGGAGGCGATCCTGGGCACCGAGATCAGCCCCGAGCTGGTGCCGGCGGGCGAGGATGGCGAGATCCAGAGCACGGAGGACCGGATCGGGCCCTATGAGCTGAACGACTTTTTCCTTCACCACATCCTGCGCTTCGGGCAGCGCCCCTCCAAGGTGGCGTTCCTCGCTTGGCATGCCTGGCATGCGGCGGGCGAAGGGCTGTGGCCGGCCGGTTTCCCCGAGGGTGCGAAGAACGAATATGATCTGGCGACCATTCGGGGCTGGCTGGAGAAGTTCCTCCAGCGGTTCTTCGCCTTCAGCCAGTTTAAGCGCAGCGCGATCCCCAATGGGCCCAAGGTGAGCAGCGGCGGTGCGCTGAGCCCGCGCGGCGACTGGCGCGCGCCAAGCGACGCGGTGGCGGATGTGTGGCTGGCGGAATTGCGCGAGCGGGTGCCGGGCTGAGATGGGCTCCTGCGGGACATGCGGATGAGCCGGCCGGCGGTTCTGGTCACCGGCGGTGCGCGGCGGATCGGCGCGGCGATTGCGCGGCGGTTCGGCGAGCAAGGCTGGCATGTGGTGATCCACTGTCACCGCTCCCGGAGCGAGGCCGAGGCACTGGCCGCCGAGCTGCCCGGTGCCGAGGTGGTGGCCTGCGATCTTGCCGATGCCGACGCGGCACTGTCGCTGGTGGAGGCGCTTGCCGCTCGGCTGGCGGATTGGCGCGTGCTGGTCAATTCCGCCTCAATTCTTGAGCCCGACGGTGCAACCGGGCTGGACCTCACAACGTATCAGGAGGCGATGCAGGTCAATGCCGCCGCCCCCGCGCTGATGGCGCAGGCCTTCCTGGCCCGCGCGCGCGCGACGGCCGGGCGGCGAGTGATCCAGTTGACCGACCAGAAGACCGCCAATCCGAACCCCGATTTCTTCAGCTACACGATGAGCAAGCACGCGCTGGCCGCAAGCGTGCCGATGCTCGACATGCAGGCTCGCGGGGAAGGCGGGGCGGACGACCGCATCTATGCGCTGGCCCCGGGCGCGATCCTGCCGAGCCTCGACCAGAGCGGCGCAGAGGCCGAGCTTTCGCACCGGCTGAACCTGCTCGGCCGCCGCACGGGTGCTGAGGAGGTGGCGGATGCGGCCTGGCTGCTGGCGACCGGCCCGCTGGCCGGGGGGCAGACGCTGTACGTGGATTCGGGCCAGCATCTCGTGCCCCAGCCGCGGGACGTGATCTACCTGGCGCGCGAGCAGGCGGGTGCGGCGTGAAGCGGCACGCGCTCAGCACGCGGATCTGGCACTGGATCAACGCGGTGAGCATCATCGTGCTGTTCATGTCCGGCCTCAACATCTCCAATGCCCACCCGTATCTCTATTGGGGCGATTGGGGCTTCAGCCCGACCGAGGCCTGGCTGGCGGTGCCGCGCTTCCCCGATTGGGCGGTGATCCCGGGGCGCTACAGCCTGGCCATCGCGCGCGACTGGCACCTGCTGTTTTCCTGGGTGTTCGCGCTGGGCTTGCTGGGGTTCATGATCTCCGCGCTGGTGAACGGGCATTTCGCGCGCGACCTGTTCACCCGGGCGCCGGAATGGCGCTGGCGGCTTTTCTCGGCCGAGGTGCGCCGGTACCTGCGGTTCGACTTCGCGCATACGGGTGGCAAATATGGCTCGATCCAGAAGCTGACCTATGCGCTAGTAGTGTTCGTGCTGCTGCCGCTGATGATCCTCACCGGCATGGCGATCAGCCCCGGGATGGGAGCGGCCTGGCCGTGGCTGCTTGAGGTGACTGGCGGGCGGCAGAGCGCGCGCTCCATCCATTTTCTCGCCTCGTTCGCACTGCTGGGCTTCACCATCGTCCATGTGCTGCTGGTGCTGTTGACGGGGCCGTGGGGGCAGCTGAAGGGCATGACCACTGGCCAAGTGGACGAGAGGGGCGATGCAGCGGCGTAATGTCCTTGTCGGGCTGGCCGCCCTGGGCGCAGGGGGCTGTTCGCGGATTGGCGAGACCCGCGGGTTTGAAGCGCTGGTGGATGGCGCGATGGAGTGGCACCGGGCCGCGCACCGGGCGCTTGCCCCCGGCGTGAGCATGGCGCGCGAGTATCAAGTGGCAGATCTTTCGCCGTTTTTTCGCGGCAACGGCACTACGGTGATCGATACGCAGCGCTACCGCGCGCATCTGGCCCGTGGCTTCGCGCAATGGCAGGTGACGGTGGGCGGGCTGGTGGCGCGACCGCTGGCGCTCTCCATGGCGCAGATCCGCGCGCTGCCGCAGCGCACGCAGATCACTCGCCACGATTGCGTAGAGGGGTGGAGCGCGATCGGGCAGTGGACCGGGCCGCAACTCGGGCCGATCCTGCAGTTCGCCGGGCTGCGGACCGAAGCGCGGTTCATCGTGTTCCGCTGTGCCGATGTCCTCTATGGCGGGCGCTATTACGAAAGCTGCGACCTCGACGATGCCTTTCACCCGCAGTCCATCCTCGCTCACGCCTTGAACGGTGCGCCGCTGCTCGAACGCAATGGCGCGCCGCTGCGGCTGCGGATCGAGCGGCAGCTCGGCTACAAGCATGCCAAATACCTCACCGGGATCGAGGCGGTGGCGAGCCTGGAGGGGATCGAAGGCGGTGAAGGGGGTTTTTGGGAGGATCGCGGCTATCAATGGTATGCCGGGATCTGAGGATCCCCTGTTCAAGCGGGATAGAGCCGAAACGAATGGTGCCAGGCGAGGCTGACCAACTCCTCCAGCACCGCAACGTCAATGTCCGCCAGCTTATTAACGTAGAGGCAGCCGCCCTGCCCGCGTGCATGCTTGCCCAGCCGGGCCAGCAGCGGCTCGATATCGCCGCCTGGGCATCGTCGCAGGCGAGCAGGTAGAGTGAGTGCTTGGCCCTTGCGGGGGCTGAAGCCGCAGCGCAGATTGTGCACCGCGCGGCCGCTTTCGTAGACCGTGCGATACTCGCCATAGCCGATGATTGTGGGGCCCCACATGCTGCCCTCGGTGCCCGTGGCTGCGCGGAAAAGGCGATCGAGCAGCAGCGCATCGGTGCGCTTCGCCTCGGGCTCGACCCGGGCGATGAAATCGGCAACCGGGCTGCCGGTCGGGCTGGTCTTCGCCTCTGCCATCGGCGCAGGATAGCCCACAATTGACACGCCGGGTAGCGGCGGCTTTTAATGATGGCCAAGCTTGCGGAGAGAGGCGGCGGCCATGTGGTTGCTCGACACGATGCTGAAGAAGCTGATCCGCACGGGTCGGCTGGTGGTGACCGATCACGACGGCAAGACGTACACGTACGGAGCCGGCACTTACGGCGCCGGCGACGCGGCTGACGGCGCGCTGCGCATCCGGCTGACTTACTTCAAGGCGGCGCGGCATATCGCCACCTATCCGCAAGTGGGCGCGGGCGAGGCCTTCATGTGGGGCTGGCTCGAGGTGGAGAGCCCGCACGATATTCGCGACCTGGTGTTGTTCTTCACCGAGCAATCGAAAACGCATGGCGATCGTGCGCTCCAGCCGCAGGGCCAGCTAAAGCGCCTGGTGCAGAAGGTTGCCGCGAGGGCCGATGCCATCAACCCGCGCGGCAAGGCGCGCAAGAACGCCGAAGCGACCTACAACCTCACCCGCCGCCTCTACGAGCTGTTCCTCGACGAGGACCGGCAATATACGATGGGTTACTACCGTGATCCGGCCAACAGCCTGGAGCAGGCGCAGCTCGACAAAAAGGCGCACATCGCGGCCAAGATGAACATTCGGCCGGGCATGAAAGTGCTCGATATCGGCTGCGGTTGGGGCGGGCTCGCGCTGTACCTCAACCGCCGATACGGGTGCGAGGTGCTGGGCGTGGCGCTGGCCGAGGACCAGATCGCCTTCTGCCGCGAGCGGGCAAAGTCCGCCGGCGTGGCGGACAAGGTGCGCTTCGAGCTGTGCGACTATCGTGATGTGGAGGGTCAGTTCGACCGGATCAGCTCGGTTGGCCTGCTGGAGCATGTCGGCACGCCGCATTATCCGCAGTTCTTCCGCCACACGCACCGGCTGCTGAAGCCCGAAGGGGTGATGTTCGCCCATTGCTGCGGCCGGGCCGGGCCGCCGGGCTTCACCGATGCCTGGACGCGAAAATACATTTTCCCCGGCGGCTACATCCCCGCCCTCTCCGAACTGGTCACCGCGAGCGAACGGGCAGGCTGGCAGGTGATGGACGTGGAGGCAATGCGCTTCCACTACAGCCACACGCTGAAGGAATGGTACAACCGCACCGTGCTCCACCGTGACGAGATCGTCGAGCTGTACGACGAGCGGTTCTATCGCATGTGGCTGTTCTATCTCGCCGGTGCCGAGCAATCCTTCCGCCACGGGACGCTGGTGAACTGGCAGCTGGTCTATGTGAAGGACCGCGCCGCGCTGCCGATGACGCGCGATTTCATGCATGAGGAGAGCGCCCGGCTGCGCGCGGCCGAGGAGCCGCCGGCGTGGCATCTGGACCCGGCGCTGAAGCAGGCGGCGGAATAGCGCCCACCAAGCGGAGGGCGTGCTTGCGCCGGGCATGAAGGCCTTTTAGTCCAGCCGCTTATGAACGGTCGCCCCCTGCTCGCTCGCGCTCTTGCGCCGCTGGTGCTGTTCGCGCTGCTGTTGCTGGGGACGCCGGCGGCGCAAGCCCGGGTGGACGTGCACTTCCACAGCTTCAACGGATCGGTGCTGTTCGGGCGCTATCCGCACACCTTCGTGGTGTTCGACGGCGTGCTCGACGATACCGGCGAGCGGGTGTGGGAAAATTACGGCTTTTCGGCCAAACGCGCCACGCCCGCGGTGCTGCGCGGGCCGGTGGAGCACATGGTGATGAGCGAAAAGGAAAAGTACATCGGCACCACCAACCGCCACTTCACCATCACCGTCTCGGACGAGACCTACCGGCGGATGAAGGCGGAGATGGTCGCCTGGCGGGATGCGCCGGGGCGCTATTACGATCTCGATACGCGCAATTGCCTGCATTTCGTGGGGCGGATGGCCGAAATGGCCGGGCTGCGGGTCGAGTATCCGCGGGCGATGCTGCGCAAGCCGCGCGCTTGGTTGAACCATGTGACCACGCTCAATCCGCAGCTGGGCGCAGCGCCGGTGGGCTGATTGCCGGCGCATGAGGGAGGCCCGTTGCCGGTGGCCGTGCGGACTGTTAACCGCGCGCCTTCTCAACGGAGCGGAGCATTTATGGCGGATCGCAAGAGCCTGGAGATCAAGCGGGTGGTGCTCGCCTATTCGGGCGGGCTCGACACCAGCGTGATCCTTAAATGGCTCCAGGTGACCTACGCTTGCGAGGTGGTCACCTTCACCGCCGACCTGGGCCAGGGCGATGAGCTGGAGCCGGCACGCACCAAAGCGCGGGCAATGGGCGTGCCAGACGCACATATTTACATCGACGATCTGCGCGAGGAATTCGTGCGCGATTTCGTGTTCCCGATGATGCGCGCCAATGCCCGCTACGAGGGCGATTATCTGCTCGGCACCTCCATCGCCCGCCCGCTGATCGCCAAGCGGCTGGTGGAGATCGCGCGGGAGACGGGTGCCGATGCCATCGCCCACGGAGCGACCGGCAAGGGCAACGACCAGGTGCGCTTCGAGCTTTCCGCCTATGCGCTCGCGCCCGACATTCGCGTGATCGCCCCTTGGCGCGAATGGGACCTGACCAGCCGCACGGCGCTGATCGCATGGGCCGAAGCGCATCAGGTCCAGGTGCCCCGGGACAAGCGCGGCGAGAGCCCGTTCTCCACCGATGCCAATCTGCTGCACACCTCCTCCGAGGGCAAGGTCCTGGAGGATCCGTGGGAGGAGGTGCCGGACTATGTCTATTCGCGCACCGTCTCGCCGGAGGAGGCGCCGGACGAGGCCGAGTATATCACGCTGGAGTTCGAACGCGGCGATGGAGTGGCGCTGAACGGCGAGGCGATGAGCCCCGCCGCGCTGCTGGCGGCGCTGAACGAGCTTGGCCGCAAGCACGGCATCGGTCGGCTGGATCTGGTGGAGAACCGCTTCGTAGGCATGAAAAGCCGCGGGATGTACGAAACGCCCGGCGGTGAGATCTATGCCCGGGCACACCGGGGGATCGAGCAGTTGACGCTGGACCGGGGCGCGGCGCACCTCAAGGACGAGCTGATGCCGCGCTATGCCGAGCTGATCTACAACGGCTTCTGGTTCGCACCCGAGCGCGAGATGCTGCAGGCGGCGATTGATCACAGCCAGGCCGGCGTGACCGGCACGGTGCGGCTGAAGCTGTATAAGGGGCTGGCGAGCGTGGTGGGGCGGCAATCGCCCCACAGCCTCTATTCGGAGCGCCACGTGACCTTCGAGGATGATGCCGGTGCCTATGACCAGCAGGACGCGGCCGGGTTCATCAAGCTCAATGCGCTGCGACTGCGGCTGCTGGCGCGGCGCGACGGGCGCTAGCGATATTTAGTTTGGTGCAGGAGCGATGGTAAGCGAATCGGCAGAAGCCCCGAACAGTGCTGATGAGAGCAACGAGTGGTCGCTGCGCTGAAACGCAGCTGGGCAACGACGAGTCGAATCTTGCGCGCAGCAAGCCGTGCCACATTTCTGCCTAAATAGGACGAACCGATAGAGTCGCGGGGCAAGCTGCTGCCACTCGGGTGGTTCAATAGGGAACCGACCTGTATTTGCTGATCTCGAAACGGACGGGGTTATCGAGATGAGAACGCAACTGACGCTGGCGGCACTGGCCGCCTGTGCTCTCGGCGGCTTGAGCGCGGTCCATGCTGCTGGCCCGAGCGAGGTAGAGCCCGCGATTGCCGCTGCGCCGACGTTAACATACGATTCCGACCTGCCCCGGTTCCAGACCACGATCGAATTCATGGCGAGCCCGGTGGTTCAGCCGCTGCCCGAGCCTGTCGAAGGGGCTGAAGAGCCCACCGATGCTGCCCGCGCGATCGCCGGTGGGGAGGCCAGCTGGTACGGTGCGCAATTCGCCGGGCGCCGCACTGCCAGCGGCGAGCAATTCAACCCTGCGCAATTCACTGCCGCGCATCGTACCCTGCCCTTCGGCAGCAAGGTGCGCGTGACCCATGCACGCAGTGGCAAGTCGGTCGTGGTGCGGATCAACGATCGCGGCCCCTTCGCGCACAATCGGGTGATCGACCTCAGCCGGGCCGCCGCGCAGGACCTCGGCATCGTCTCGGCGGGCCGTGGCCAGGTGGAGCTGGCGCTGGTTTCCTGATCGGCTGCGCGCCAATTTGCGCTTTCATTCGTCGTTCCGGAACACGCGGGCTGAACTGAGTGCTGCCCTCATGAAGCGCACAAGAGCACACTGATTCCGCGACCAAGCCCCGACCGCGCCGATGTCCTATCGTGTCTTCTGGTCGAGCAACCCCGAGAGATAGTAGCCGGTGTGGCTCCGCTTCGCCCGCACCACCTGTTCGGGTGTGCCCTCGGCCACGATCTCCCCGCCCCTGACCCCGCCATCGGGGCCGAGGTCGATGATCCAGTCGGCGGTCTTGATCACGTCGAGATTGTGTTCGATGACAACGATGCTGTTGCCCTGCTCGACCAGCCGCTGGAGCACCTCCAGCAGCTTGCGCACATCCTCAAAATGCAGCCCGGTGGTGGGCTCGTCGAGGATGTAGAGCGTCTGGCCGGTGGAGCGGCGGCTCAGCTCTTTGGCCAGCTTCACGCGCTGAGCTTCGCCGCCCGAGAGCGTGGTGGCCTGCTGTCCGACCTTCACGTAACCCAGCCCCACCTCGTTCAGCATGTGCATCTTGTCGCGGATTGGGGGCACGGCCTTGAAGAATTCCTCGGCATCCTCGATCGTCATGTCCAGCACGTCGGCAATCGAGAGGCCCTTGAACTTCACCTCCAGCGTCTCGCGATTGTAGCGGCGACCGCCGCATTCTTCGCAAGTGACGTAGACATCGGGCAGGAAGTGCATCTCGATCTTGATCAGCCCATCGCCCTGGCAGGCCTCGCAGCGGCCTCCTTTCACGTTGAAGCTGAAGCGGCCGGGCTTGTAGCCCCTCGCCAGCGCTTCGGGCAGCCCGGCGAACCAGTCACGGATCTGGGTGAAAGCGCCGGTGTAGGTGGCGGGGTTGCTGCGCGGGGTGCGGCCGATGGGGGATTGGTCGATCTCGATCACCTTGTCGCAATGTTCGAGCCCGGTGATCCGGTCGTGCGCGCCGGCGATCACGCGCGCGCCGTTCAGCGCCCGGGCGGCGCCGGCGTAGAGCGTATCGATGGTGAAGCTCGACTTGCCGCTGCCTGAGACGCCGGTGATGCAGGTGAATGTACCCAGCGGGATCGAGGCGGTGACCTCCTTGAGGTTGTTCGCCCGCGCGCCGTGCACGGTGAGCTTCTTGCCGTTGCCCTTGCGACGGGTGCCGGGCACCGCGATTGAGCGCGTGCCGTTGAGGTAGGCGGCGGTGAGCGAGTTCTTGGCTTTCAGGATCTGCTTGAGCGTGCCCTGCGCCACCACCTCTCCGCCATGCACCCCGGCGCCGGGACCCAGATCGACGATATGGTCGGCAGAACGGATCGCATCCTCGTCATGCTCGACCACGATCACCGTGTTGCCGAGATCGCGCAGGCGCTTGAGCGTTTCGAGCAGCCGATCGTTGTCGCGCTGATGGAGGCCGATCGAGGGTTCGTCGAGGACGTAGAGCACGCCTGACAGGCCCGAGCCGATCTGGCTGGCGAGGCGGATGCGCTGGCTCTCGCCGCCACTGAGCGTGCCGCTGGTGCGATCGAGATTCAGGTAATCCAGCCCGACATTGTCGAGGAAGCCGAGCCGCTCGATGATCTCCTTGAGAATCGAGCGGGCGATCTGGTTCTGCATGTCGCTCAATCGCTCGGGCAGCGCCTGAAACCAGGCGAGCGCCGCGCTCACCGAGTAGCGGGTCGGTGTGGCGATGTCCTCGCCGGCCAGCTTCACCGCCAGCGCCTTGTCGTTAAGGCGCTTTCCGTGGCACGTCTCGCACGGTTGCGCGGCCTGGTAGCGGGCCAGCTCCTCGCGCATGAAGGCGCTCTCGGTCTGCAGCAGGCGGCGGTTGAGATTGCCGATCACGCCCTCGAAGGCCTTTTCCACCGTGTAGCTCTTGCGCCCGTCGCGGAAGGTCAGCGGCACGCGCTTGCCCTTGGTGCCGTGCAGGATGGTCTCGCGGTGCTCCTCCGCCAGTCCGCCCCAGGGGGTGGAGAGATCGAAGCCGTAGGCGTTGGCAAGCGAGCTGAGCACCTGCATGTAATAGGGCGAAGGGGGGTTCGACTTGGCCCACGGCACCACCGCGCCCTGCTTGAGGCTGAGCGCCTCATTGGGGACGACTAGCTGCGGATCGAACAGCTGCTTCTCGCCCAGCCCGTCGCAGGTGGGGCAGGCGCCTTGCGGGGCGTTGAACGAGAACAGCCGCGGTTCCACCTCCTCGATGGTGAAGCCGCTGACCGGGCAGGCGAAGCGTTCGGAAAAGACGATGCGGTTGGGCGGCAGCCCGGCACCCTTCAGCGCCCCGCCCGATGCGGCCTCCTCCTCCCGACCGGGGACCACCCCATCAGCAAGATCCACATAAGCAAGGCCGTCGGCCAGCTTGAGCGCGGTCTCGAAGCTGTCGGCCAGCCGGGTCTCGATGCCGGCACGCACAGCGAGGCGATCGACCACCACCTCGATATCGTGCTTGAGCTTCTTGTCGAGCGCAGGGGCGTCCTCGATGCCGATCATCTCGCCATCGATCCGCACGCGGGTGAAGCCGGCCTTCTGCCATTCGGCCAGTTCCTTGCGGTATTCGCCTTTGCGGCCACGCACCACCGGGGCGAGCAGGTAGAGCCGGGTGCCCTCGGGCAGCGCCATCGCCCGATCGACCATGGTGGAGACGGTCTGCGCCTCGATCGGCAGGCCGGTCGCCGGCGAGTATGGCACCCCAACGCGGGCCCATAGCAGGCGCATGTAATCGTAAATCTCGGTGACGGTGGCGACGGTGGAGCGGGGGTTGCGGCTGGTGGTCTTCTGCTCGATCGATATGGCCGGCGAAAGCCCGTCGATATGCTCGACATCGGGCTTCTGCATCATCTCGAGGAACTGGCGCGCATAGGCGCTGAGCGATTCGACGTAGCGGCGCTGCCCTTCGGCATAGATCGTATCGAAGGCAAGGCTCGACTTGCCCGAGCCCGAGAGGCCGGTGATCACGATCAGCGAATCGCGCGGCAGATCGATGTCCACGCCCTTGAGGTTGTGCTCGCGGGCGCCGCGCACGGAAATGTGAGTGAGCGACATGAGGAGGCGTGTTCCGCAAATGTTCGAAGGCGTCAAGGGCGCGGGGAGGAGAACGACAGGCGCGTTCGCCATGTGGGGGAGGGTGGCTGGAATACAACGCGCGAGCAGCGGGGCTGTTCTGCTGGATTGGTTGGTCGCGGCCCTGATCAAAAACGGCGGACCAGCCACGGCCCGGCACCCCCGCCCTCGTCCTTCAAGACGAGCGCAGGCGCATTCAGCTTAGCCTGCGCGCTCGCCGCCAGACCAGAGAGCGGCCGTTGAGCGCCGCCACATCGCAATGCCCGTCGCGCATTGCCCTTGCCAGGCGCACCGCCGCTTTCAATTGCGCCGGTGCGGCGTTGCGATAAGCGGGGCGGCCTGCAATCGCATCGTACCAGCACCCGCCCACCGCATTGTCGAGCAGCACGCGCTGGAAGCAATGGTCGAGCCGGATTGGCCAGCCCCGCTCTGCGGCGAGCGCCGGCAGCACCGTGCGCGTCAGCACCAGCCATTCCTGTTCGAGAGCCTCGCGGTCGCTCATTGGCGGCAGGTGGGTGCGCGTGGCCCGCGCGGCAAGCGTGGTGGTGGATAGCACCCGCAGCCCGCTTGACGCCGGCGCGGCGCGGCGTAGCCTCTGTCCTACACCGGCCGGGAGAGGTCTTCGGGAACCATGAAAAGGATCGCATTCGCCGCTTGCGCCTTGGCCGCGCTGACGGGCTGCACGGCCACCCGGCCGTTGAGCGAAATGGCGGTCGACAGCAACCACCTCGTCGCGGACACCGCCAACGAACAGACGCTGCTCAACATCCTGCGCGCCAAAGACCGGATGCCGATGCACTTCACCTCCTTCAAGGTGGTGAACGGCGACCTCTCGCTCTCCGCCTCGGCCGGGCTCGGGCTCGACTTTCCCGGCGATTCGCTCAGCCGCTCGTTCGGGGGGGACGGAGTGCTGGCGGGCAGCGACCTGGCCACGGGAGGGCGGACCATCGCCCCCGCGATCGGCGCGGGGATCGAGACCAGCCCTGGCTTCGAGCTGGCGATCTACGACAATCAGGAATTCCAGCGCGGCGTGCTGATGCCGGTGCGCGAAAGCGTGATCGAATATTACCTGCAGAGCGGCTGGAAGCAGGATTTCCTCACCGCGCTACTGGTCGCCAAGCTGGAGGTGACCTTCCGCGACCCCGCCGGCGTGGTGCAGGGCAGCTTAACGCTGCGCAACGATCCGGATTCGGCCGGGCGGTTCGGCGAGCTGGTCAGCGCGATCAGGATGGTTCCCGGCGCGCGATCGGGCAGCACGACCGCGCTGATCGCGCTGGACCGGTTTGCGGGCAATCTCACGCTGGGCGATATCGAGCGGCTCGACGGCGACCGGTTCGACATCCAGAGTTTCGACCGGGCGCAGTGCGAACAGGAGGGCATCGCCAATTGCGAGCCCGGCACCTTCGTGGTGCGCAGGAGCCCCGGTTCGCGCGGGATCAGCTTCGAGGAGAGCGACAGCGAGGCTGCGCGGGCAGCCATGGCGCGCCTGATGCCGGAACGCGCCGCTGCCCTGTTCGCCGGGCGCGACTGCGCGGTCGATGGCTCGCAGCTCTGCCGGGCCGAGGACGAACAGGGCACCGTCGAGTACGAGTTCCTGCTGCGCGCGCCCGAGGGGATCCTCTATTTCCTCGGCTCCTACGTGCGCTGCGACATCGCGCCGGATTGCGAGCCCTACCGGCTGGGCGATGGCAGCAAGGTGATCGAGGTGATCGAAGGCCGCGCGGCCGATGCGCTGATCACCGCGCGGCACCGCGGGCGCAGCTATTCGTTGAGCGAGCCGGCCTATATTGGAGACGATCCCACCCATCGCGGCAGCCAGGCGGTGGTGCTGGTGCAGCAGCTGATCAACCTGCAGAAGAGCGCCGAGGCGCTGCCGGTCAGCTCCTCGATCCGCCTGCGGAACTGAAGCCGATACCCGCGCAACGGGAGTGGCCCGGGGCGGGTTCAGTGCTAGTTTCAGCCGCATGGCCCATCGCCTGTTCGTCGCAATCCGGCTGCCAGATCAGGTGCGCGAGCGCCTGCTCGATGCGATGGAGGGGCTCGAGGGCGCGCGCTGGCTCGACGAGGAGCACCTGCACCTGACCCTGCGCTTTGTGGGCGAACTGGAAACCCCGCAGGCCAACGAGCTGGCGGATGCGCTCCGTCCGATCGACTCGCCCGGGTTCGAGCTGGAAGTGGCGGGCTTCGGGCATTTCGAACGCAAGGGACGGCCCTATGCGCTATGGGCGCGCGTGCCGCTGGTGCCGGGGCTCGAGCAGCTGCGGCAGAAGGTGGAGCATGCCTGTGCCGCCATTGGCCTGCCGCGCGAGACGCGCAGGTTCCTGCCGCATGTCACGCTCGCACGGCTGAATGCCGGCACCGGGCCGGTGGGCGGCTGGCTGGCGGTGCACGGTGCGCTCAGGGCCGGTCCCTGGCACGTACGCGCCATGTCGCTGTACAAGAGTCATCTCGGGCAGAGTGGCGCTAGCTACGAGGAGGTGACCCGCTACCCCTTCGGGAACTGAGCGCCTTCGTACCCCGTGAGGCGTTCAGGCGTGGCGGGCTTCTCGCATCTTAACCGCATCTTAGCCTCGCGCTCGTAACGCGGCGACGAGCTCCCGGGCTCCACAAACCATTCCGACAGGATGCCGCTCATGTCACCGCGTTTTGCTGCCCCGCTCGGGCGGTTCGCTCCATTGCCAACCTTGGGTGCCGATCGTCCGCTGCCACGCTCTGCGGCGAGCGACCATGCGCCCGGGGGGCTGACGCAAGTGGCCAGACATGCGGCGCTGCGGCGTTTGGCCAGCCATGGCAGGGCGGCTCCCCCTGCTCGCCTGCGCCCCGAGGCAGCGCGGTTCTGCGAGCTTGCTGCGCATGAGCATCGGCAGTCGATCGGCGGGCAGCCCGAAACTGGCGTGGCGGGTCGCGCCGTGCCCTTGTCCGCAGTGAGCCGCTAGCCATTTCGCCGCTGGCTGGCTCTGCGGGCATGAGCATCATCGGCCGCTCTGGGGCAGCGCTCGTCCCTTCAACCGCACCTGCGCCCGGCGCTTTCGAGGGCAGGGCAAAACCATCGTCTCGCTTCGGGTTGCGCCATTTCGCCGGCTTCCTCGCCCATGACCCGCGCAACGAGCAGGTGCGGGCCAAGTTGGTGGATACGCTCTATAGTGACCCCTCCACGATGCTGCTGGGCGCGCTGTGCGGTATTGCCGCCAGCCTTACCGCGGCACTTGCCACTCAGGACCCGCAGCTGATCGCCGGGGCTGTCGCGATGGTGCTGATCGGCCTGTGGCGGGTGCTCCTCGCCTATCGGATCGCTTATGCGCCCCGCCCCCGCTGCGCCCGGCGCCTCGAATTGCTGTACGAGACCGGCGCCTTCAGCTGGGCGCTCGTTTCCGGGCTGATCGGCGCGCGCACCTTGTTTCTCCCCGCGGCCCCGCCGCACCTCGAAGCGTTGATGATCGGCTATGTGCTCGCCTCTGGAACCGCGATCTCGGCTCGCAATGCCGGTCGCCCGTTAGTGGCGATCGGGCAACTGGTGCTGACCACGGCTCCGGTGCTGGTCGCCTGCTTTGTGGTGGCAACGCTGCCGCTGCTGGTGCTCGGCATCTGCATCGCGCTTGTGTTGGCGGGTGTGGTTTCCATCACCCTGAGCGTGTTCCGCACCCTGCGCGAACAGATCATCGCCGCAGAGACGAGCGCCCTAATGGCCGAGCGGATGCGCGCGCTTGCCCGGACCGACGCAGTAACCGGGCTGATCAACCGGACGGGGCTCAACGATGATCTCAATGTCATCCTGGCCGGGCTGCCGGCCGGCGGGCGGCTGGCGTTGTTCTGGTTCGATCTCGATCGCTTCAAGGAGATCAACGATACGCTGGGCCATCCGGTCGGAGACGGCGTGCTCAGCGAAATCGGTTCGCGGTTGCGCCAGTGTGCCCCGGCAGGAGCGGTGGTGGCGCGGTTCGGTGGCGATGAGTTCGTCATCGCCGCGCAGGTCTCGGGGTGCATCGAGGCAGAGCATTTGGCCGAAGAGCTGCACCGCGAGGTCTCCCGGCCGATGCGCATCTCGGGCCACCGGATCGACGGCGGCTCCTCGCTCGGCGTCGCGATCCTGCCGGACGATGCGTTCGACATCGAGACCTTGCTGCAGCGGTCCGATACTGCGCTGTACGATGCCAAGGTCCGGGGACGCGGGCAGGTGCGCTTCTTCGATACGGCGATGAGTCGCAAGCTGGTGCGCCGCAAGGAGATCGAACGGGAGCTGCGCGCCGCCATCCAGCGCGAGGAGCTGTCGGTCTTCTTCCAGCCGGTCGTCAGCCTCGCAACCGGCCGCATCTGCTGCTTCGAGGCACTGGTGCGGTGGTTCCACCCTGAGAAGGGCGAGCTGTTGCCCGGCGAGTTCGTGCAGGTGGCCGAGGAGAGCGGGGTGATCATCACGCTCGGCAACTGGATTACCATGCAGGCGGCGCGGGCATGCGCCACCTGGCCGGAGGACATCACGGTGGCGGTCAATCTCTCGCCCCTGCAAATCCGCGCGCCCGGCGCGGCGCTGGCGATCCTCGCTGCCTTGCGTGACACGGGGCTTGACCCGCGCCGGCTCGAGCTGGAGGTGACGGAGAGCCTGCTGCTCGACGACGACGCCAACACCGTGCGGTTTATCGAGGATCTTTCCAGCGCGGGCGTCCGCTTTGCACTCGATGATTTTGGGACCGGCTATTCCTCGCTGCACTACATCAAGAAGTTCCCCTTCAGTAAGATCAAGATCGATCGCAGCTTCGTTTCCGGGCCCGATACCGGGCGCAAAAGCGATGCGATCATCCGCGCGGTGGCCGGGATGGGCGCGACACTGGGCATGGAAATTGTCGCCGAAGGGCTCGAGACGCTCGAGCAGGTGCAAACGGTTCGCTGGGCGGGCTGCACTCTTGGTCAAGGCTACTATTTCAGCCGCGCGGTACCCGAAGACGGGGTCACGATGATGTTGGCAGACGAGATGGCCGAAGGCGGGATATCGCGGATCGCTCGCTGAGCTTAACGCAGTCACCAAGCTCGTTGCTTTTTCTAATGTTCTTGCGATGCAGTTGCAGCTGACACATCGCGCCTCCGTGGCTTCTACCGATTGCGGTTGCAAACGGATTGGTCGGGGCCTAGGCCCCGCTCGCTTGCGGTTGCCTCCCCTTGCGCGGGAGGGGCGCGTTAATGCCGCGAAACGTCAGCCAGGCCGCGCTTCGGATGAGGAAACCACCGGCAATCATGGCTCGCAAGAAGATTGCTCTCGTCGGTGCCGGCATGATCGGCGGCACCCTCGCTCATCTCGCAGCGATGAAGGAGCTGGGCAACATTGTCCTGTTCGACATTGCCGAGGGTCTGCCGAGCGGCAAGGCGCTTGATCTGGCGCAGGCAGGTCCGGTGGAGGGCTACGACGCGAAGCTCAAGGGCACCAGCGACTATGCGGACATTGCCGGCGCCGATGTGGTGATCGTCACCGCCGGCGTGCCGCGCAAGGCCGGCATGAGCCGTGACGATCTGCTGGGCATCAACCTCAAGGTGATGAAGGCGGTCGGCGCAGGCATCAAGAGCCATGCGCCCGACGCATTCGTGATCTGCATCACCAATCCACTCGATGCGATGGTCTGGGCGCTGCGGGAATATTCCGGGCTGCCGCACAATATGGTGGTTGGCATGGCGGGTGTGCTGGACTCTGCGCGGTTCCGCCACTTCCTGGCCGAGGAATTCGACGTCAGCGTCGAGGATGTGACTGCCTTCGTGCTGGGCGGGCATGGCGATACGATGGTGCCGGTGATCCAGTACTCGACCGTCGCAGGCATCCCCGTGCCCGACCTCATTGCGATGGGCTGGTCCACACAGGAGAAGATCGGCGCGATCGTCGATCGCACGCGCAAGGGCGGCGGCGAGATCGTCGCCCTGCTCGGCAATGGCAGCGCCTTCTACGCACCGGCCACAAGCGCGATCCAGATGGCCGAGAGCTTCCTCAAGGATAAGAAGCGCCTCCTGCCCTGTGCTGCCCATCTGACGGGCCAGTACGGGGTCGACGGCCTCTATGTTGGCGTGCCGGTGGTGATCGGCGCGGGCGGCGTCGAGCGGATCGCCGAGATTGCGCTGGACGAAACTGCGAAGGCGAACTTCCAGATCAGCGTCGATGCGGTCAAGGACCTGCTCGAGGCGTGCCGCGGGATCGATGGAAGCCTTGCTTAAGCTGCGGGCGTTTCTGGGCGGAGGGCTGCTGGCGGCCGCCGGGTGTGCGCAGGCCGCGCTGCCCGAATCCAGCCCAGAGCAGGTGGTCGCGGCCGTGCGCGACTGTGCGGAGGCGACCGGGCCGGGCGGATTGGACGAGCCCACTCTGCTGGCGCGGGGGTACGAGCGCGCGAGCACATCGCAAGATGGCAAGGAAATCGACATCGATTTCATCATCCTCGGTAAGCCCGGCGGACCGCTGATCCTCAGCGGCCCCTCCGGCACGCGGGCAAGCGCAGGCTGCTTGATCGTCGGCGGGAATGGCGGCCGTGTCGATTTCGACCACCTGCTGACCGCGTTGGCGGACGATTTCGAGCCCGCCGGCAGCGTTAGCGGCGATCATTACTTTCGGGCAGGCCACAATGTCGTGGTCGCCGCCGCGCGAACTGGCGATGGCACGACGTTCCGCGTGGCCGTATTGGAATCGGGAGTGAAGCAATGAGCATCCTCGTCGACCGGAACACCAAGGTCATCACCCAAGGCATGACCGGCGAGACCGGCACGTTCCACACGCAGCAGGCGCTCGATTACGGCACGCAGATGGTCGCCGGGGTTACGCCCGGAAAGGGCGGGCAGACGCATATCGGCCTGCCGGTCTATAACAGCGTGGCCGAGGCGAAGCACGCCACCGGCGCCACTGCGAGTGTGGTCTATGTGCCACCGCCTTTCGCCGCGGATTCGATCCTGGAGGCGATCGATGCGCAGATCGAGCTGATCGTCGCGATTACCGAGGGCATTCCGGTGCTCGACATGGTGCGCGTGAAGCGGGCGCTCTCCGGCAGCAAGTCGCAGCTGATCGGCCCGAATTGCCCCGGCGTGCTGACGCCCGGCGAGTGCAAGATCGGCATCATGCCCGGCTCCATCTTCAAGCAGGGCACCGTGGGCGTCGTCAGCCGCTCGGGTACGCTAACCTACGAAGCGGTGTTCCAGACGACCAACATCGGCCTCGGGCAGACCACCGCAGTGGGCATCGGCGGCGATCCGGTGAACGGCACCAGCTTCATCGACGTGCTCGAACTGTTCCTGCGCGACGATGCCACCAAGTCGATCATCATGATCGGCGAGATCGGCGGCAGCGCGGAGGAAGAGGCGGCGCAGTTCATCAAGGACGAAGCCAAACGTGGATGGCACAAGCCGATGGTCGGCTTCATCGCCGGCCGCACTGCGCCTCCGGGCCGGCGCATGGGCCATGCGGGTGCCATCGTCAGCGGCGGCCAAGGCGGTGCCGACGAGAAGATCGCGGCGATGGAGGAGGCCGGGATCAGGGTCGCCGCCAGTCCCAGCGAACTGGGTACCACGCTCGATGCGCTGCTCAGGGAACTCGCCTGAACGCCAAGCAGCAGGGGTCCTGGGGGCAGGAAACCGACAAGGAATGCCCGATGGGTAACGAAGCGCGACAATTAATCCCTGAACTCGCCGCGCAGGATGGGCCGCAGCAGGGCCCATCCTGGGCGAATTCAAAGTGGCCGCAGGTGGGCGATGGCACCGACGATCTGACGCTCGCGCTCGATCCGACCCAGATGACCATCGCGGTCAAGGAAGCGGCGGCCAAGGCCGGCAAGCAGTTCGATGCCAGTGCCATCGAGCAGGCGGCGGGCGATTCCATCCGGGCGATGCTGCTGATCCGCACCTACCGGGTGCGCGGGCACCTCGCGGCCGATCTCGATCCGCTCGGCCTCTCCCAGCGCGAGCTGCCCGAGGATCTCAAGCTCGAATGGCACGGTTTCACCGGCGCCGCGCTCGACCGCGAGGTGTATCTCGGCGGCAATCTTGGGCTCGATTGGGTGACGCCGCGCGAATTGTGCGACATCCTGCGCAAGAATTATTGCGGCCATGTGGGCTGCGAATACATGCACATCGCCGATGTCGACGAGCGGCGCTTCCTGCAGGATCGGATCGAAGGGCCGGGCAAGGTCATCCAGTTCACCCCCGCGGGCAAGCGCGCCATCTTGCAGGCGGTGATCCGTGGCGAGGGATACGAGAATTTCCTCGGCAAGAAGTACGTCGGCACCAAACGCTTCGGGCTCGATGGGGGGGAAAGCATGATCCCCGCGCTCGAGGCGATCATCAAATATGGCGGCGCTCTGGGCGTGCGCGAAATCGTCTACGGCATGGCGCATCGCGGGCGGCTGAACATCCTCGCCAATGTGATGGCAAAACCCTACAAGGTGATCTTCCACGAGTTCTCGGGCGGCAGCGCCAACCCGGAGGATGTCGGCGGATCGGGAGACGTTAAGTACCATCTGGGCACCAGCACCGATCGCGAGTTCGACGGGGTGAAGGTGCACATGAGCCTGATGCCCAACCCCAGCCACCTCGAGGCGGTGAACCCGGTGGTGCTCGGCAAGTCCCGCGCGCAGCAGGCGATCCGCGACGATCTCTCCAAGCACGAGCAGGTCCTGCCGGTGCTGATCCACGGCGATGCCGCGTTCGCCGGGCAGGGCATCGTGTGGGAGTGCCTCGGCTTTTCGGGCGTGCGCGGATACGACACCGGCGGCTGCATCCACTTCATCATCAACAACCAGATCGGCTTCACCACCTCGCCCCAGTTCGCGCGCTCGAGCCCCTATCCCTCGGACGTGGCCAAGGGAGTCCAGGCACCGATCCTGCACGTCAACGGAGACGATCCGGAGGCGGTGACCTTCGCTTGCAAGCTGGCGATCGAATATCGCCAGCGCTTCAAGCGCGATATCGTGATCGACATGTGGTGCTATCGCCGCTTCGGCCACAACGAGGGCGACGAGCCGAGCTTCACCCAGCCGCTGA
>PPFU01000295.1_pt1 | contig 80600 bp, 119 predicted proteins | sample 1535991 | NCBI WGS metagenome assembly PPFU01 (sample SAMN04901290, study PRJNA319586) | Hypolithon metagenome, whole genome shotgun sequencing project. | isolation source: Antarctic Hypolithon | place: Antarctica: Miers Valley | collected 2014
TCCGGCGACGGCGCTTCGTCGTCGCCTTCTTGCGGCGCTTCGGGTTCGCCACGCGCGGGGCTGCCGTCGCAGTCGCGGTCGTTTCCGACGGGTTCCGGCGGCGACGCTTGGTGGTCTTCTTCTTGCGTCCGCGGCGGGGATTCGCTGCGCGCGTTGCCGTCGCGGTCGCAGTCGTTCCAGCTGGGTTCCGGCGACGACGCTTCGTCGCCTTCTTCTTGCGTCCGCGACGCGGGTTCGAGCTCTTCGCGCGTGCCATTTCGTGATCTCCTGGTGCGGCGCCGCGCGGCGCCAGTTCGCGGCCACCCTACCAGCGGCCCGCGTCAAGGGGAAACACCAACCGTGCTGGTGTCAGCGTCCGGCGTTGGACACACGGCGGCCGAGCGTGCGCACCCGCGGGGACGTCTTTTCGGCGTACCGAGTGGCTTCGTGCTTGGTCGCGAACGTGCGCGTGTGCTGCAGATCCACCATGGCGTCGCCGGGGACCGAGCGCGCCACGTCCCGAACCATCTCCGCCCGACGCCGTCCGCGGACGACATGTGCCGTCTCGGTGCCGCCGTCATCGACCGGCACGGCCGCGTATCGGAACCGCGGGTTCTTCTCTCGTTTGGGCAATCGCTTGCGCGCGCGGGAGACCAGCGACTGTGCCCGCTGCGCACTCTCGATACTGAGCAGCGGATCGGCGTCTTCGTCCTCCGAGCCTTCGCCCGAGTGGCCGTAGTGCCACATCACGTTCTTCTGCAGTCCCTCGAGGAAGCGCGAGGGCGAGTCGGAGGCGTGACCGGAGTGCGCCTCGTCGAGGTACTCGCGCACGCCCTGCTGGATCCCCCAGTCGTCCTCGGACTCACGGGCTTCATGTGCGAGATCTTCGAGCACCGACTGCTCCTCGATCGTAATGCTGCCCTGCGACGGATTACGGCGCCGCGGCGACTCCGCCAACGGCGGGCCAGGATTCACGGCGCGGACCTTGCGATAACGCTTCGCCATCACCGACTCCGTGCGCGACGCTTGCCGGCCTTCTTCGACGTTCGCTTCTTCGCGCGACGCTTCGGTGCGCTCTTCGACAAGCGGCGCGTCGCCGCCTTCTTCTTCACCGATCGATTCCGCTTCGACTTGCGCGCGGGGTTTCGCGTGCGCGTCGGCGGCTTGTCGCGGTGCGATGCCATCCTCACCACCTCCGCCCCATCGCCTAGCATGAGCGCGGCCTCGACCGCCGGCTTCCACTTCTCGTACATGCCCGCCTGCGCCGTGCCCTTCACTCGCGCGCGTCCCGTCTTGTCCTGATCCATGCCGCTGGCGTGATATCTGCCGTCGGGATAGACGATCGCGTAGCGGGTGTTCTTGGCCGGGTTCGCGGCGACGCCGAACACGTCCTGCACGTACGCCGCCAGGCCTTCTCCCCACTGCTCGCGGCCCTGCACGAGTCGTCGATGATCCGCGACAGCGCTCTGGTCGAGATCTTCGCCGTCCGCATATCGGCGCTCCGCCGACGCACGTCCCAGCCAGTACGCGGAATCGATCACAGCGTCGAGCGTGCCGACCAGATCTCCGGCCTCGCCTCGCGCTGCGGCCTCCGACGCCGAACGATCCGCGTGCGTAACGGCGGCCTGGAACTCGCGTGCCGAGGCTCGAGCGTCGTGGCTGTTGCGCTGACGTCCGTTGGCCTCTTCGGCGGGGTTGTAGCCGCGCCCGTTGTACAGATCGTTCTTCGGCGCTTCACGAGCGATGGCTCGCTGTACGAGTTGACCGGAACGGCTGCCGGTATCGTTGAGGTGGATCTTGCCGCTCTTCCACACGGCCGTACTTCCGCCACCGAGGCCGACGATGTCCAGACGCGTGCCGTCGGTGTCGAGATCATTGCCTCCGAGCGCCCGCTTCTCCGTGAACGCGCGGATGACCGCCTTGTCCTGCTTGCTCAGTCGATCCATGTCAGAAACCTCCGTTGGCGATGCGCCGGCTCAGCCGAGCGACGCGGGGGTTTTTCTCGAGGTCGAGGCGACCGGGGTTCCGTTCACGCATGGGGTTCTCCGCGGTGTCCGCAGTCGCCGACTCGCCGACTCGGATCGCTCCGACGATCTTCAGCCGCTCGACGTGCTCAGTAACTTCGGACAAGGCCATGGTCAGCATCCTCCATTCGCGATTCGGTTCGAGATCCGTCGTGCGCGCGTGCTCGATGGGGCAGGTAATGGACCGCGTCGGCCCTCACGCTCCCACTTCTCGCGCTGCTGCTTCTGCTTGCGCTTTTTGGCCTTCTCAACCGCGTCGCCCATGTACGGGTTGCGACGCTTCGGGTTCTCGTCGTAGCCATCGACGTGGCGATCCTCGCCGCTCGGTGCGTGGCCATCCCAGCGATCGATCGCCTCCCGAGCAGCTGACGCAGCCTCGTGGTGAGAATCGAAGGGTCCCCACTCGTCGGTAACGCCAGGCCGGTCCATGGGCGCTTCGACCATCGCGTACCATCCGTCGCGGTGCGGTCCGGTGGCGAACAGGTGATCGCCGTGGGGGGTCCACCCCCTGTCCTCGAACGTGCGTGTGTCTTCGACGTCGGCGTGAGGGTGCTTGGGTTTGGTGGCTCGTGACGGGTTGGAGAATGCTCCGCGCTCGGCTAGCGCTCGGCGTTGAGGAGCGGGGACAGAGTCAGGTCCGACTTCGCGCCACAGCGCCATGGACGACTTTGGTACGCTGCTCTGCTTGGCCTTACGATGCGTTCCGTAGTCACCGATCTCGATGCCCTTCCAGCCGCCATTCTTGAGTTGCTGTTGCGCCACGAACCACAACGACTCATTGGGAGCGAATTGCTGCCGATACACGCGACCAGCCTCCATCCACGCAACGTTGCGCCTGCGCGTCTTGGACTTCCGTTTCGTCCGTGTCTGATCTACCTCGATCGTTGTCGATCGGACGGGACCGGATCCACGACCGACAATGCCGTCGGCCGTAAAATCCCAGCTTGAGAGTGAGCCACGCACGTTCTGGCTCCACGCTGCGTGGATGGCTTCTGCCAACGACTTCGCCTTGATCTCTCCGCTTGCGAGTTCACGTCCGTTCTCTCGAATGACGTACGGGAAGGATGGGTTGCCGAACAGATCAGACTGCTGCGCCGAGCGGCGCGTGATCTTCAAGCGGATCGGGATCCCCTTCGGGGTCGGGCGACCGTTGTTGTACGAGACCATGAGGCGGTTGCTCTCCGCGAAGCGACCGACGCAGTTCTCGTACTCTTCGCGGATCGACTCCGCCTGCTTCGCCGAGATCCCCTTCGGGTTCTCCGCGAGGGTCAGGTGCCGCTGCGTCGGCACGCGGGGCACGAAGTTGAACTGGAACGTCAGCGTGTCGGACTCGGGGCGATCGTTGTCGTAGTACTCGCGGATCTTCGCATCGACGCCCATGTTCTCGGCCACGCTCGTCGCGCATGTGACCACGCGGTCGATGATCGCCGCGCCTTCGGCATGCGTGAAGATCTCGGCCTTCGGGTTGCGACGCGCTCGGGACCCGCGGGAAGGGTTGCCGGCATCGGGCGGGTAGTGTCCCTGCCGAAGCGCATCGCGCCGCGTCTCGGCGTCGGCGTCGATCGAGTCGATGTCCACGAGGAACTGATCCGGGTAGTCGCCCGTGTTCGCGTCCACAGATCCTTCGCCCTTGCTGCCATCGCGTGAGATCTCGACGAGGAGACTCTCGCCGCTGTCATCGTCCCAGTGGTGCACACGCAGCGTCTTCGGAGGGTTGGCACCCCAGAACTTGCCCCACGACTTGCGGATCTCGTCGTCCACCACCCACTTCGGGGCTTGCACGATCATGCCCTTGCGTAGCCACGCTGACGGCACACGCACCCACTGCCTCTCCTTGGACGGGTTCACTGCCCGGACGCGTCCGTTCGGCTTGCGCTTCGAGTTCGCCATGGCTCCTCCAGTATCGTTTACGCGCACGCGGCAGTCGACTTGCAGGCCCTTGCCCGGCCAGCGACGGTCGTAGCAGATCGGCACCCCGAGCACGCGTTCGGCCGCCCGGTCGGCGTCAGCCTCGGTGTGCTCGCCCTTACGCCGGTGCTCGATCACGTGGCCAACCTCGTGGGCGACGAGGGCTCGGCGGTGCGCGGCGTCGAGGTCGAGCGTCGCAGTCGCAAACTCGAAATGCATGTCCTCGGGCACTACCTGCGCGTAGCGCCTGGAGTTGCGGGCGTGCTCTCGATCGAGCGGCGCGTGCAGCACGACCGTTGCACGCCGCGGATCGATCCCGGCGTTGCGCAGCGTGCCGCGAACCTCTGCGTCGAGCTGGCGCAGCGACGCGCGGCGAGCCATCGCCGACTCAGCGTCTCCGCGCGATCGCGGTGCTGGGGTTCTCGAACACGATCCGCGCGGACACGCCGCGGCTGTCGATCAACCGCTCGGCGCTGCGGACCGCTTCGGCCTTCGTGGCGTAGCCGGATGCAGCGGTGGCCGCCGGCGAAGCGCCGTCATGCACGAACCATCGATTGCTCGTGCTGTGCTTCCACACGGTGTACAGGCGACCGGCCTGCGCCTTTGCATTGCGTCGCAGCCCATTAGGATTGTGCTTGCGATCAGGCTCGCGCCCCGCGAGGTAGCCGCCCGCGGCCGCGCCGATCGGACCGAGCACGGCAGCACCCGCAGCTCCGCCGATCGCCCCGCGACGGCGGCGATCCTTCGGGGCGCCCAGGTGGCCGCCGATCGCTCCGCCGCCGATCGATCCAAGCACAGCCAGCGGCACCGATGCGACGCCGAGGCCAAGCGCGCCACCGATCATCGATCCGAGGAACGCCCCTAGTCCCGCACCGTTCTTCTTGCGACCGCGGGCGGGGTTGCGATGACGTCGAGTCGGGTTGGCCTGGCCGCTCGGGTGCTTCTCGCGGAACTTGCGGATCGCATCAGCCTTGCGATCGCCGGGCGTCTTGCCGTAGCCCATGAGCGTCTCCCACTTCGACGCGTCCTTCTCGTCGCCGACGAACATCACGTAGAACTCGGTTACCGTGTTGCCGCCGTATCGACGGCGCTCGGCGGCCGACGCCGTGTAGCGATCCTTGGAATGCGCGATCACCTTGCGCTCGCCGGGATTGCGCTTGCCCTTGCGGTGTCGTGCCGTCTTCTTCCTCCAATGGGAAGTGAGAGTCAGAGTCGCGTCGGATGCCGCTCCCCCTCCGATGTGGACTTCGCCGTGCGCGTTGAGATCGTCTTCGAGGGATCTCTGCTCGGACTCCGTCCAGAGATCCTCGTCCTGCGATGCCCAGAATTCCCCGATCGTGCCTTCCCACGTGTCGCCCTCCTGCTCGAGGCGCACGAGCGTGGACGGGATCAAGATCCTGCTCTTGCGCAGCCTGGGCGGGTTGCCCGAACGGCTGTGGGCCGGCTGTGGACTGGGGTTCGTCGACGCTTGTTTCTGTGCCCACGAACGCGCTTCGGCCCACGAACGGAAGGTGCTCCCCTGCTGTGGACGATCTGTGGGCGCCACGCGCCAGCGGCCGGAGGCGTCCTGGTAGGCGATCCACGTACGATTCCGATGCTTCGCCCGCAGGCCGTGGCCTTTGGGCGAGCGATCGGTCTCAAACCGTGACCAGTGCAGATCGGGCACGGGAGCCTCAGCGGCGGCGACGCCGGAGCGGATTCTGGATGGGGCTGTAGAAGACGGTTTGGATCGGCTCGACGCCGACGCCGATCTTGCCGCTACGCCAGAGCTGGTGAACGACGGCTCCGCCGACGAGGGCACTGACGGTGCTCACGAGGACGGTGATGAGGGTCGAAGGGTTCTTGCTGCGTTTGTGGGCCATGGTGAGTCTCCTTCGCGCGTTCAGGCCGACGCGGCTCGGTTGAGGAAGGTCTGGTAGGCGATCGCGCCCATGAGTTGCGCGGCCGCCCACGCGCGCGAGGGTGCGTCGCCGAACGTGTACGTCTCGAGCCCGCGGCTGTAGTCGACCTGCGGGACGACTTTGCCGAGCACTTCGCGGATCGCCTTGTCGCGCTGGGTCGGATCGTCGAAGTCAAGATCGGAGTTCACGATCCTCGAGAGCATCCGCTCGTACAGATCGCGAGCAAACGTCCCTTTGATCCCGGTGACCACGCGCGCGATCGCCTTGTCGCTCACGCCACCGGGCAACTCGTTGCGCTGATCGAACACCGATCCGCTCTTGATCCGGCCCGACAGTGCAACGTCGTCGCTCGCTCCGCCTGCGTCGATCCCGAAGCTGGCGTTGTGCACCTCGGCCGGCGCGTACGTGCCGTCGTCGAGTTCGATCAACACCTCGAGAGATGGGACGTAAGTGTACGATCCGACGCCCTCGCCGAGGACGGTCGTGAGTTGCACGGGTTGCGTGACGTCGCCCACCACGAACGGGCTGTCGGCGAGCGTAGCTCCGGGCGAGAGCACGTCAGCGAGGACGGCTCCGGGCGGGAGCTTCGGCTGACTCATCATCCGGTAGCTGCGGAACGCGAGGTAGCCCGCGCCAGCGGCCGCGAGTCCCACGCCCACGGCGGCCGCGGTGCCAAGCGCGGTGGGGTTGTCGCTGCGCCCGTCTCGCTTGCTGCCACCGATCGCTCCGCCGATCCCGGCGCCGATCGGTCCCATGATCCCGCCCACTGCACCACCGATCGCGCCACGACGGTTGCGATCGTCGGGAGCTCCGATCGCACCGCCGATCGCACCGCCTGCGATCGATCCGAGCCACCACAGGCCAGGCGTGGCGAACACCACCGAAGATCCCGGTCCTCCGGTCCCTCCGGTGATCGCGTCTTGGTCGACGATGCTGTCGGCCGCGATTGCGAAGCCGAGACCTCCACCCAGGAGTCCACCGACCAGCGATCCGATCGCAGCTCCGATGCCGGTGCGTAGCGCTGCGTTGGTGTCCTTGGACGGGTTGCGACGACGTCCGCGACGGCGAGATCGGCCGCGACGACGACCGCCGCGCGCGTTGGTCTTGGCGGAGCCTCGAGCGTTGCGACCGCGACGACGACCGGGGTTGGCTTCACGGAGTCCGGCGAGAGCGAGGGATGGGTTGGACATGAATCGATCCTTCTTACGAGAGTTGAGAATGGTCGTCGACCCAGTCGAGGGCCTGTTGGAGCGCAGTGCCTCGACTGTCGGAGTCGCCACCTTCGCCGGTGCTCGAGGCACCCCAACTCCACAAGGCCTGGCCGGGATCGGCCAGGATCTGCACCTGGAATTGCTCGGGATAGAAGTCGAGCACGATCCGATCGTCGGGTTGCAGCGACGAGATCACGATCTCGGAGTACGCGTTGATGATCGCGTCGCGCCGCGAGTCGCCGGCGCCTGCCATGTCGAGCGACGGAGCGCGCCAGCCCCACGTCGATCCATTGCGGAACACGTCGACCGCGTGCGTGCCGAACTTGCCGCGCACCGTCGGCGGCATCGTGCGGTTGGTGGCCATCGGTCGGCGTTGGGCGACGACGGCGACTGGCACGAGCGCGAGCACCATGCCGGCCCCGATCGCCGTCGCGATGCCGATCGGGTTCTCGAGCGGCCGGCGCGGATTTTTCGCTCGCCCCTTTGGCAACGAAGCTCCGAGGATCGCGCCTGTCGCCGCGCCCGCAGCGGTGCCGACGAGGAGCTTCGTCCACGTCCGACGCACCGCACCGGCAGTGATCGTGGAGATCAGTCCCACTGCCGCACCGATGACGCCCAAGCCGGCCGCCGCAGCTCCGTCGGGCTTCCATCGCGGGTTGCGACGACGTCCTCTTCGGCGTCGCGGTGGCTTGCCGGGATTCGCCGCGACCACGCGCGGCGGATCTCCCCGCTGCTCGGGGTGCGTGACCGCTACTTTTCCCTGTGTCATCCGAAGATCTCCCGGACGCGGCGTGGGATCACGCAGCGGTGAGCGCCTTGCCGAGCAGGTGATCGCTGGCGAGCGTCACGGTGCCCATGGTGGTGCCGAGGATCAGCGCCGCTGCGGGCGAGGTGGGGTTCATCATGCGTCCCATCGCGCCGACGCCCATCTCGTTGGCGACGATCGCAGTGGTGACTCCGACGGCTCCGCCGAGTACCGCTCCGCGCAGGGCGGCCTTCGCGATCGCCATACCGGGCGTGTCGCGGGGCTGCACGTAGCCGAGCAGAATCGGAACGGTGCCAGCGGTCGGTGCGACGGTGTCGACGACCTGCGGCGGCGTGGAGACGCGCATCGCAGTGGCGATCGCGAGACCCACAGCCCCGAGGCCTGCACCGATCATTGCCGCCTGGGCGTAATCCACTCCGCCCGGGTTGCGGCGGCGGCTCTTGCCCTTGCGTCCTCTTCCTCGTTTGCGTCCTCGTGCCATGGTGCTCCTTGTGCCGCCCTTCTCAGGCGCGGGCTTTGTCGACTAGGTTGATGGTGGAAAGTAGAGCGAGACCCGCGGCTGCGCCGACGAGTCCAGTCGAGGTCGGGCTCTTGCCGATCCGCTTGGCGAGCAGGAGTCCGGCGGCCGCACCGACTCCCGCGGCGAGCATCGGCAGCGCGATGCGACCAAGATCGTCCTCGCGGGCGATCTGAATCGCCGTGGGATTGCGACGTGCCATCAGTGCGCCGGTCCTTTGTCTTTGGTTCGGATCACGACGCGTACGAGGATGTCGAGGTCGACATTTTTTTCTCCCGCAGTGCTGATCGCGAACGCAGCGGCGTCGTCGAACGACTTGAAGATCTTCTCGTCGCCCTGGAGATCGACGGCGGCATACTCGACGTCCTCTTGCGTGTGTATGCGCGCCATCAGTGGATCAGCCCTCTCTCGTGCAGCGCGAGCGCGCCGCCGGCGATGAAGATCGCCTCGGGTCTCTTGCGCGCATCGTCGCGATCCTGAAACGTCCACACCTCATGCCAGTGGTGATGGATGTATTCCTGCGCGCCGCGGACTCGCGGATCGGGATTGCGATCGTGCCACTTGTCGCTGCGGTAGCTAATCGTGTCGGACGCACCGACCGCCTGCACGCGGATCTCGGGGACTTCAACCTCGGTCACGCATTCGGCTTCGCGCTGGTGCCAGCGATGATACGTGTCGGTGGTCTCGCGCTTCACGTCCGCACGCGTGAGGCACGAGGTGTAGCTTGTCGTCGGGAACGCGTAGAGGGCCTTGCGCTTGTCGTCCCACCACAAGATCGGCTCGTGCCCACGGAAGTTGCGGATCTGAAGCTCACCGGCGCGATCGACGAATCCGTACTCGACAAGCACGCCCAGACCCACGAGTTCAGTCTTCGGCAGCGGGAGCATCATGGCTGCCGGCCAGCCGCAGTCGCGCCCGCTGCAGCGATCCCACTGGCGACCCGCTTTGCGAAAGCGCATGCGAACGGTCCGCCAAGCGGTGGCGCGAGCGGTCTCCTTGTCGCCGTAGTTGGTCAGCGCCTTCTCATAGGCGCCTTCGTACAGCGCGCGCGCCTCGTCGGGCAGCACTCGCGTGGACGGGTGCGGCGGATCGTGGATCCCGAGGTTGCGTCGTCGAGCCATCAGCGCCGTCGCTTGCCCTTCGCGACGGGCGGCTCGTCGTCCTCGTCTTCTTCTTGCTCGTCGTCCTCGTCCGACTCGTCCTCGCTGTCGAGATCGTCGAGGCGGCGCTCGAGACCGCTGAAGCGGCGATCGAAGTTCGAGCCCATCTTGCGCAACTCGGCGACGATCTCCGGCGACGGTGCAACTACGACCGGCGTCGGTGCGGCCGCGGGCGTGTACACGGGCGGTTGCACGAGCGGTGGGATGTCACGCAGTGCGTCAGGCATGTTGCGCGACGTCGGAGGTGGCACCGGTTGCGGCCACATCATGTAGCCGCCTTGCGGCACCGGTGCGTAGCCCGGCGGAGCAGCTGCGACGAGTTGCTCGGCCTCCTGCCGCCTGAGCATGCGACTCGCGCGATTGGTGGCGGCTTTCCAGATCGTGGTTGCTGCGCCCACCGTGATGACGCCCACCAGCGCGGTGAGCCCGGCGGTGATCACGATGGCCTTGATATTGCTCGAGCTGCTGCCTTCCGGGTTCGGCATGGCGTACACGTTCGAGCGGGGACGGCTTGGCGGCGTCTGCGGCATAGGATCCTCCGGGGACTCCACCAGAACCGCAGCGATCCGTCACGTGCGGACGACGCGGGCGCGCCTGCGGCGTGTGGGGGGCTGCTCCGCTCGGCGGGCGAGCTCGTTACCGACGGCGTGAGCCAGCGGCTCGACCAGATCGACAAGTCTGGCCTGCCGCGAGTTGGTGACGACCTTGCGTGCGATCTGGCCCACGATGGAGACCACCGGATTACGCTCGCCCTCGTCGCTCTGCGCCTTGGGCAACTCGGGATCGACGGCCAGGCGCGCGAGCATCTTGCCCAGGCCGACCTCGTCGCCGGCGTAGTGCTCGCGGGCGATCGCGTCGACGACGGTGTACGTCCCGTCGGGATCGCGGCGGATCCCGACGATGGTGAAGGCTTTCGGGTTGGGGTCGGACATGACCGCGATCCTATGGCACCGGCGCCTCCGCCTGGGCGGGCACGCCCGGAAGGCTCACGTCGCGCATATTGATCCCTAATCGCCGCACCGACGGCGGGGCGTCGATCGTCGAGCTGCCGTCGGGATAGCTCAGGAACTGGATCTGCGGATCTGCGACGTCCGGCGCGAGCGCGGCCAGATCGAAGGCCGGGCAGAACACCACCATCTGGTGGCCACCGAGATCGGGCATGCGCTGCCCCTCGAGCGTGGTCGTGCGCTCGAGCGTCATGTTCTCTGCGATGAGGTTCAGGACGTCGGCGTGTCGCGGCAGCCAGTTCAGGCCTCGGCCTTGCGCGTTCATCATGTAGCGAATGGCGGACGCGTTCGCGTCGCGGATCCCGTCCTCGCACGGAGCTTGGCTCGTGCCTTTCGTGCACGGCTTGCCTGGATCGACGCCGCCTGCGTAGTTCGCATTGGTCTGCCCGTAGAGCAGATCGTTGTACGCACCGACGGCCGTCAGCGCGCGTCGAACGTCGCGACGCAGTCTGCGTGCGAGCGTCGAGTTCGCGTCCTGGCCTTCCGCTTCAGCGAGCGCCACTGCATCGGGACCGTCGTAGCCCGCGAGCGTGAGCGCCGATCCGAGCAGCGCGCGAACGAGATGGTCGAAGCCATTGCTCGGTTTCCACGCACCACCCGTGTCGCCCAGATCCACGAACATGCCCGGCGTCGGCCAGTTGTCGTAGTGCAGCACCGCGCCGTCCCACGGGTAGCCCGGATCGGTCGCGCCCTTGATCTCCCAGCCGAGCCACGTGTCGTCGGTCGACGGATCGACCACGAGATCGTCGTCCACGGTCGGCAGATCGTCGGCCTTCGTGCGCCGACGCCGGGCCGACGCGGTCGACACCACGATCACCGCAGCCGTGACAGCAGCAGCGCCGGTGGCGAGCAGCGTCCACTTGGCAGCCGGAGACGGATTGGGCATGCGGCGCAGGTAGAAGGACACTTCAGCCTCCGAACGGTAGGGGAATGGGAATCGGCGTCGGGATCACGCGGCCGCAACGATCCTCGAGCACGGTGCGGCGGCACAACACTGCCAACTCGGACCACAATTGCGTCGCGCTTGGATGGTCACCGATCGCCGGCGGCCACGCGAAGTCCGGATGCAACTCCTTCGCAACGCACAGGCGCACTTCGTCGACGACTGTCTCGAGGCTGTCATCGTCCGATGCGGCGTCGAGGATCGGCTCGGCGCACTCGCACATGATCTCGTCGAGCAGCTCGAATTCTTCGGCGGTGTCCGGGACGTGCGGCTTGTACGACGGATCGGGCAAGCGCCACTTGTCGAGGCCTGTCTGCGCCGCGATCCTCTGCGCGGCACGACTGGATGCGATGAGGTAACCGACCGCGCCTCCGAGCGTCACGCCGGCGACAGCAGTGAGCCACAGTCGAGATCGCCGTGCCTCTTCGGGATTGCGTCTGTACTTGTGCCTTCGTGTCATCGACGTTTCCCGACGGGCACTACGGCCCCATGTTTCGCGCGCGCCCACCTCTGGCCGCGCGGCGATCGTTGAACTGGACCGATCTGCTCCCGCTTGCCGTGCACGTCCGGTAGCCGTGGGCAGTCCCAGCGTCCGCGCTCGTCGACGAAGCAGGCCGCCGGCACTTCACACGCGACCCGTCCGTCCTCGCCAGTCCAGCACTTCTCGGCGGCGACACGGCGTTTGCTGGGATGCCTTGGATTGCGCTCGCGACCGCTCAGGAAGTCGGCGGTTGGATCGAACACGCCGTCCTCGGTGACCACCACCGCGTGGAAGTAGTTGTCGCCTTGCGGTGCCGGGATCGCGAGCGCCGGGATCCCGTACTTCTCCTCGAGCACTGCGGCCTCGTACGCGGCCGCGTCGCCGCAACTGAAGCTGCCGCGCACGACCATGTCGCCGATCCCGTAGACATCCATGAGCGGACGACCGCCTTGATCCTGGCGTCGCCGCTCGGGCACGTAGCGCAGATCCCATTGCCGCACGGTGTCGGGCACGTGGTCGCCGTCGGCGAGCAGTGCCCTGATCACGCGGCGGTTGTCCGCCTGCGTCCACTCGAGAGCGCGTGCGTACCCGTCACGACTCGCGTCACCCGAGGGCATGCACAGGTGCATCGTGATCCGCATCGGAGTTCAGCGGCGTCGGGATCGGACGCGTTGAGCTTGCTGCTGTGCGGCGAGTCCGAGTTGTCCTGGTCGCGCTGGGGCGCCTGGAAAGTTGGCCGGGATCGGCGTGGTCACGGCGGCCTCGACTCGCGAGCCTCCGTTCGGCAGCGGGAACGAGCGCGCCTTCGCCGTCACGTTCTCTTGTGACGCGCCGAAGTTCTTGAACAGGATCGCTTCGTACATCCCGATGGACTGCCCTGGCCGCGTTCGTCGTGCGGGGCCCGGGACGCCCGGGACCGGCACGCCCGGGGGCACGCCCGGGACCGGGAGGCCCGGAAAGCCCGGCCAAAACGGAGCATTGGACCCGATCGGCGACACGAGCTTGATCCAACGACGAGTCGTCGGCGACGGCGCTCCATTGAGGAACGTCGCCGGCAGCCATTCGAGCGTGGTGGGTATGCCCCACGGGGCCGGATCGGGATTGCTCGCGGGGTTCATCGCGGCGATTTGAGCACGGAGGATCGGTCGCTTGCTTCGCATGATGGCCATGAGAGTTTTCCTTCGATCACACGTTGAGGGCTTGGACGATCGTTGCGAGAGCGGCACCGGCCACGCCGCGGATCACGAGCACGTTCGCGTCGCCGGGGATCAGCGTCAGCGGCGTCACCGACCCACCGGCTGGCACCGCTACCGATCCGACTTCCACGTACGGAAACACCGGCGCGATCACGGTCGGATCGATCGGGTTGGTCGGCGTGAAGCCGAAGATCAACTCGGCGCCTGCGGCCACCGCCGCACTCTCGAGCAGAAGCTGAGCCTCCCGTGCCGCAGGCATCACAGGCATTGCGGCGACGTCCGTGAACTCGCCAGCGAGCGTGAACGATTGCGTGTACGTCAGCGGGTGCCGGTGATGGCTGTTGCTGGCCGAGCAGTAGACCGTGGTCGTGAAGATCGTCGCGAGCGCCGTCAGGTACGGCGCCAGATCTTCGGGCACGCCGCCGGGTCCGTTGGGATTCGGGATCAGCACGTCGATCCCAAGCACGGCATAGCAGCGCACGTCGAACTCGACGCCAGCTCCGATGTCGAAGTCGAAGCTGCGCGTTCTCGAGTTGCCCATCGCGAGCTTGATCCGCGCTTTGAGGATCGACGCTGCGTTGCCGAGCGACTCGACGGCTGACGCATCGATCCCGCCCGGCTGCGCGAGCGTGGTGCCAAGCGGCGGATAGCTCTCGCGCGGTTCGATCGACACGTGGTGCCACGTGCCTACGGGCTGCGGGTTGTTGGTCTGGTCGCCGGGGTGCAGCGAGTACCCGCGCAGTTGCGACGTCCCCAGTCGCGGATGCACCACATCGTGGTAGCCGCTGCCCGCGACGATCGGCCCCTGGCGACGCTCCCCCGGGGGCACCCACTCGAGGAGGAAGGGGTTGGCCACCGGCGCGACGACGAGGATGTCGAACGCCGAGGGCAGCGGAGGATGCGAGGGAAAGCACGCCGGGTTCGTCATCACTGCCTCGAGTTTCCAGAAAAGACGCCGTAGCGCGGGGCGGTGGTGTAGCGCGACTTGGAGTACGCGCTCGGGTTGGACACGGCGGCCGAGTCGGCGACGCCGCACGATCCACCGTCGCAGTCCTTCGCCTTGCCGAGTGCACAGTCCTCACAGCAGTGGCCGTCGTTCTCCCACCAGGGCGACTCACCCTCGGGATCCATCACCATCACCGCCGCGACCTTCTCGCGTCCGTCGGTTGGATCGACGAAGGTCACAACCATGATGTCGCCCTCCTTCGCCACCTCAGCACCGTCGATGGGCTCGACGTCGAGCACGGGCGTGCCGTCGAGCACGGTGTCGGACGAGCGTAGTTGTAGCGTCGCCATGTCGAGCAGTGGATCGTCGCTCACCGACGCCGAGCGCAAGAGCTGCTGAGAGATCGCTGTGCCTCCGTTCGGGTTCGATCTCTGCACAAGAGATGTCACCCGACTCGCTGTCGCCCGACGGTTGGCTTGGCTCGTCGGTGACGGCGCCCCGTAGACCGGACTTCCGTCGGAGGTGGAATTGGGGGCAGCCGATCGGTTCCGGAGTCGTCGGCGGGACAGCGCAGCACTCGTGGAAGCTCGCATCGATCGAAATCCTCGGAAACAGAGAGAGAACGAAAAAAGGGCGGGGGTTCGGGTGATCCGAAGCCCCGCCCTTCGCTTGTCGATCAGGCGACGAGCGGCGCGTTCGTCAGCCGAGCACGCCCGAGCCCGGCATGCCGCCGGGGCCCTGGAAGCTACCCGGGCCACCGCCCGGGTAGTTGTTGCCGCCGCCCGGCGTGCCGCCCGGTCCGCCGCCGTAGCCCGGCGGGAACATCGGCCAGCAGTCGTTGAAGAGGTTCATCGCGTTGCCGACGATGACCATGTTCAAGAACGGAAGAACCGACAGCGTGTCGATCGGATCGAAGCAGATCGTCAGCGGAGCGAGGTTGCTGAAACAGCCCCAATCGAAGGGGCAGTAGCAGTCGTCCGTGTTCCAGTACGCGACGTCGAAGCCCGCGTCCGGACCGCAGGTCCGATCGATCCCGTTGAAGCCCGACATGACCGATGTCACCACGAGCTGGTTCGGTGGAGTGAAGCTGCGAGCGCCGCAGCCGTAGAAGAACTTGTTGCCGCACGTGATGCTCAGGCAGAACTGCGTGAAGGCCGTCGGGTTCGCCTGGACCCCGATGATCGATCCAGGTTGCGTGAACGGCGGCATGCTGTTGGAGTTCGGGCCCCAGTTGGGTGCCATCACCGGGGCGGGACAGTTGCCGTACGGGCCGCATTCGCCCATCGAGCCGTATTCGGCTCCCTGTGGCACGCCGTAGCCCTGGTTGTACTGGGCCGGCATCTGACCGGCCATCGCGCCTGAATAGGCGCCTTGGGGGATCCCGCGGCGCTGTGCGAGCCGCTGCTTGGCGAGTGCGATTGCGTTTCCGTTCATGACTCGTTCTCTCTTCTTGGGTTGGGTCGACCGACTTCCCTTCCGCTGCTCGAGTCACCTCGCTTACGCTTGGCGGCTCGTCGGCTTGCCCATGTCGCCTCTTCGCCGTTTGGGCGTCGAGAGCGGGCAGGCCTCGTGCGGGTCGGGCGAGGAATTCGTTACGCCGCGACGTCCTCCGCCGCCGGCGTGATGCTGATCTGGTACGTGCCGTTCGTGATCTGCTGCGCGCGCTGGCAGAAGCCCTTGGAGCGCGCCCACGAAGCGATCGCGTACGTGAACGTGAACTGCGCGGTCCGGGTCATGAGCGTCTCGATGAAGCCCGGCATCGGCATGCGGCCGTTGACGGTCTTGCGCGGCACGGCCGCGAGGACCGCCCCGATCCCAGCGACAACCGGCGGGATCAGCAGCTTCGGGATCCACCACTTGCCGAACAGCGACCCGGGATCAGCGACGCCTTCCAGATCCCACGGCACCGGGCAGTCCTGAGCGCGCGCGTTACCGGCGCCCTCCCAGTCCGCCAGCATCGCGTCGCGCACCGCCTCGAGCTTGCCGTCCCAGTGGCCGACGAGTCCGGTGATCGCCATCGCGCCCAGTGATCCGACGAGCTCGACGCTCGCGCGCTCGGCACGGTCTAGTTCACCGTCGGACTGGTTCTTGCGACGGGCGAGACGGGTGACGTTCTTGGCGACCGCGGCCGGGTTGACCCTCGCGAGATCGTGGACGTCGTCGTACATGTCCCGGGGGTTGAATGCGCGCTGCCGTGCGAGTGCCTTGGTGGCCATTGGTTCCTCGTGGAAGGTGCGCGAGCACGAACTGGCCCGCTTCCGCGCAACCCACCAGAGCGATCGAGGATCGTCAAGCCGCCGCTCGAGGCATGACGCTCATCCTTCGTGCATCCGCTAGCAAGTGCGCTTTCATGACGATCGCTCGACGAAGGTCAGGTACTTGGCCCAAGGGAGTCAAGTACGCCCCGGTGTTCGCTTAGACTGACGATGCGATGGCAAGATCCGAAGATCCGAACACTCCCGTGACCTGCGAACCACCATGGGAACTACCAGCGCCTGAGACGCTCGACTCCTGTGGATCGCAACCGGCGCTCGACAAGATGTTCCGGCTGAACTGCCGGGGCCTGCGGCGCGTGAGCATCGAGGCGATGAAGGTGCGAGCCCGCAACGGTGGCGAGTTGGGCGTGTTCCAGAAGTTCTACTTCGCGGTGAACCTCGACACGAGCCAGCCGAAGTTGAACCCGTCGACGATCTCTCGGCTCGTCTACTACCGATCGGGCCTCTTCGCGATGGAGATCGATCGCGTCGTGACGTTCCGGATCTATCTCTACGGACGTTCGACGGCCGACAAGGAGTGGGAGAAGCAGGTCCGCATCACCATCGATCCTGACGAACTCGACGAGGATCTCTTCGGCGTCGAAGACGACTCGGAGAATGGCGAGGTCGTCGAAGGGCACGACGAAGAAACGCAGGGCGATGTCGAAGAGGGTGACGATGACGAGTACGACGAACAGAGTGACGAGGTCGCGTACGACGATCCGCCTCCGCAGCGCACTCGGACTCGCAGCGGCGAGCAGGGCGAGATCGTCAACTCGACGCCATCGCGGCTGCCCGCGGCCGTGCAGGTCTCACCCGTCGTCGCCGAGGCGCAACGCATGGGACTGCCGACGTCGAGCATGACCCCGATCCAGGTGAACCCCGACTTCATCGTCGACATCATCTCGGAGAGCCAGGCGGCCGCGGTGAAGTTCTTCCAGGCCGCTGGCCAAGAGAACAGACGGATCCTCCGCACCATGCGGCGCGAGTGCACCGCGCTCGCACGCGAAGCCAGGCGCACGATGAAGGCCGTCACCGACGATGCGATCTCGCAGCGCCGAGTCGCGAACGACCACGCGCAGAAGCTCGGACAGCAGCTCATCGACACCACCGAGCTCAACGCCAGCCACTACGAGAACTTCCAGAAGATCGCCCAGCAAGGGTGGACCGCGTTCCGTCACAGCATGGAGACGGAGATGGCGCAGTTCGAGCGCATGCGGGAGTACGAGCGCACGATCTACGGCGAGCGGATCGCCCGCGCCGAAGAAGCCGCGTCGGCGCCCGTCGGCCCACCGGCGTGGCCGGGTCTGCTCAACCGCGCGATCCCGGGGGCGCTCGGCGTGGCCGCGGCTGTGATGGCCGAGCGCGGCAACGCTGGCATGGCCAACCTGCTCGGCAACCTCGCCAACCTGCTCACGCCTAAGCAGCCCCTCGACGAGGAGGACTACGAAAACGACGACGAGGAGTATGAGGAGGAGGAGCCGCAGCGTCGTACCCGGCGAAGCTCTAGCAACGGACGCTATCAGGCGCCGTCCGCTCCGCATCCGAACGCGTCCGAGGCGGCACCGAGTTCGCCTCCGAGCGCGCCGACACCTCCGCCCGACGAAACCGTCCGCGCAGCTCCTACGCGGGACGGAGCGCGCGAGCTGTTCGCGTCGCTGACTCCTGACCAGGTCGTGAAGCTGCGCGAGAAGATGCCACGCGGCGCGTGGGAGGCGTTCGAGGAAGCCGCCAACGCGCGCAGCGAGTCGACTGCGCGTGCGTCGGTGGCGAAACTCGACGCGCTGGTGCGCAACGATCAACTCGCGCAGGCTGCCGTTCTCTCGGTGCTCAAGCCTGATCAGTCGGCGAAACTGTTCGCGCTGATCCAGCAGCGCCCGCGTCGTACGGCGCCACCGCGCCCGAGCGCGCACGCGACGTGAATGGGCGAGCGCGGCCGATGATCCTCGTGCGGATCGTCGGCCGCGACTTCGTGGCCGGCGCGTTGATCGAGGGTGAGAAGATCGTTCGGATCGCGCCGCTGCTCGCCGCGATGATGCGCCGTCGCGGACTCCGAGGTCGCGCTGGGCTCCGAGCGCTGGTGCGAGATCTGAAGCTTGCAGCTGAGGTTGCCGGAGCCGATAGCGACTAGCGCTTGTCGTACTTGTCGATGTACTCGAGGGGCCCCCGATCGAGCATGAGCTTCGCGCGTGTGATCGTCACGTACGAAAGCATCGCGATGGGATCGGACGGCCCGCCTTCGGGCTCGACGAAGTCATCGCCGACGCGCACCGAGGTCCACTGGCGGCCCTTGGCGCCGTGAGCCGTCGCGATGACGACGTCAGCGTCCTTCTCGTCGCACAACAGCTCAAGCACGTCGAGGATGCGCTCGGGTGTGTACGCGTTGATGATGTCGACGTAGATCTTGAGATCCGCGCCGGCCTCTTCCGTGCGCACGTACTCTTCAAGATCGGCCCAGCTGTGGAAGCCCGCAAGATCCGGATCTTCGGCCTCCATACCCGCCTTCAGCTGACACGCAGCATTGGCCAGCGAGCGCAGCTTGTCCCGTTGCGACTTCTTGATCGAAGTCTTGCGCCCGTCCATGCGCAGCGACTCGACGGCCTCGCGCATGCATCCCGCGTTGGTTCGACACAGCACGGCACGCGGGTAGCCCATGCCTTGACCGAGCCGTGAACCGATCTCCGGCGTCCCGCGCAGGCGCAGCGATGCATTCAGGAACGATAGCCATTTGTTGGCCTCGTCGGCGATCTGCGGGCCGAAGCGGAACGACTGCGTGAGCTGCAAGGTCTCGTCGGCGTCGAACGTCTCCATGGCATCGACGGCGCCGCGCCAGTGGTAGATCGCCTGACAGCGATCACCGACGTAGATCCGTTGCGCGTGCGTCTGCCGAGCCATGATGTCGGCCATCGCAGCGCTCGCGTCTTGCGCCTCGTCGAAGATGACGTAGTCGAACGGGAGCGTCGGCTTCGAGAGCTGCCACATCTTGAGGTAGCAGTCATGCGTGAACGGAAACCATCCGTCGATACGCTGCACGTCTTGCCACGCGCGACGCACGAACGGAAGCAGATACTCGCGCAGCGCGAGCTTAGCCTCGCGCGTTTCGCAAGCGCGTGGCGCGACGATGAGATCGGGCGTGACCTCGTTCAGCGCGGATTCGCAGAACTTGGTCACGGCAGTACGAACGACCTGCGCCAGCTCCTTGATCGACAGAACCAGGCGTCGTCCGTCGAAGCCGAGGACTTCGAGCGCCTCGATCCCGAGTCGCACGCCGACGTCACGCGAGCGCATCCTCGCTCCCGAGAACAGGCGGTCGCGGTAGCGGTAGCCGAGCGCCTGCATGGCGGGGGAGTGCGCCGTCGTGCACTCGATGGGGAAGCCGCTGCGAGCTGCGTCGGTGGCGAGCTCCTTGCTGAAGGTCAGGTAGCGGCCCCGGCGAAACGGCATGTTGAGCGCGACCATGCGCATGGTCGTCGTCTTGCCGGTGCCGGCTCCGGCCTCGACCTTGACGTTGCGGTGCTCTGTCGTGGCCGTGAGGATGGCTTCACCTTCCGCGGTGGGTGATGGGATAGGGGTGAACGGTGGCTTCTTTGGCATGGATGTTGAACCTGTCCTGCGCTCGTCGCGCTGATCAGCAGATCTGGTTCGCGTAAGCGGTCGTAGCAGGCGAAGTCCTGACCTGAAGGGGAAATTCCGTCTGCGCGCTCTCTGAGCGAATTTTTCCGTAAGAAATGGGGTACCCCCCCCCTTTTACCGCTTACAGCCGCTTACGTGCCCGATCTGCTGCTCCTAGGACCGCTTACGCTGATAAAGACACTGCTTACACATTGGGTTGGATTGAGGTTGGTTACATATTTAGATGAGTGGATACGGTGTAGGTAACGGTTATGTTGTTCTATCCCCCTCCGTTGGACTTTTCGTCGTGGTTGTCTCCTGTCGCGGAGTTTTCTCACCCGTCCACCAGCGCACATCGGTGCTCACCAGCGAGACCCAGTGCACCCGCGGCAAACCTTCAAAGAGGCCGCCGCATCGCACGGACCGGGAGAACCGGCCCTCGGAGGCCCACAGTACGCCGCTGTCGCGCCACACCCGAAGGATCTCCTCGACCCGATCGCCGTAGCCGGAGTCACGCAGTGCTCGCTTGAGCTGCGCAGGCTCCCACGCGTACTCGTCGACGCGGTCATGATCGACGCCGCGCCAACCGAGCCAACCGCTGGCGGGCTCGTCGTCTGGGTCGCCGATTTTGAACCAGTCGATCCACTGCGAGTGCCGTGCGTGCGCGTACGAGCAGATCGTCGTCCAAGCTTCCATCGCGAGCGACGAGGCGGCCGTGGCGTTCGCGATCGACTCGGCGATGACCTTGTCGATGAGCGGATCGCACAAGAGCGGCGCAAACGCCCAGGGCACGACGTTGGCGTAGTCGGCGACCAGTGCCGTGACCTCGAGCAGCGCGATCACCTTGGCCAGCCGCGACGCCGCCGGCGACGAATGCCGCTCGCGGATCAGCTTCGCCACGTCTTCGTAGTACGCGCGCAACTCGGGCCAGCGCTTGCGGTTGTCGCACAGCCACTGCACGAGCTTCGGGCCCGCGTGCCCGAACGATCGCCCGATGATCGACTCGACGGCTTCGATCCGGGTGGCCGCCCCGACTGTCGTCGCGCCTGTGGGGTTCGACCAGATCGATAGTACGCGCGTGGCTGCACCTTCGGCCTTGGCGAGCGCGCTCGCCGGGACTTCACCTGTGGAGATCATGAGCGATCTCCACGTAGGCGTCGCCTTTTGCCCGCCGTCTCTCGAGGCGCGACCGCGACCGCGGCCGGCGACATGCTGGTAGATCACCTTCGCCACGTTGACGCCCTTGCCCTGCTCGATCGCCGTCTTCGTGTCGTCGATGAACAGCGGCATGTCGGTGTTGACGTGCGCCTTGGCCTCGAAGCCGTTGACGGTGTTGTTCCACGTCTGGATCGCGAAGTCGCCCGAGCGCCAGCACGACTGGGCGATCCGCATGGCGGTCGTCTTGCCGCGCGAGGTGGGTCCGACGAGCTCGACGATCATGTTCGGCGCGTGCAAGGGCAGCAAGAGCGGCGCGGCCAACGATGCGAAGACGGCGAGCTTCACGACCGGCCACCCTTCGATCATCCGCATCGCTTCCGACCACTCCTCGAACGTGCCGCCCTCGGCGGTCGACACGACATCTTCATCGTCACCTTCGGCTGAGCCGATCACCTCGAAGTCACGGCCATTGCCTCCGATCTGCCGATTTCCACACATATAGCCGTCGTGTGTGGGATCGCCGGGCGTCCCCTTCCAACCCATCGATCCGGTGGAGTAGCCGCGTCCGACGAGCAGTAGGTTGTGGTGCTCGTAGGCCTGGAGGTACTCGACCAGTGCCGTCGCGTTGACCGAGGAAACGGGCAGTCCGCGCCCTGCGGCCTTCACGAGCGATCGGGACTCCATGATCATCTCGCGAGGGTACGTCGCGGCGTGCCACCTCTTGCCAGTGCGCCAAGCGATCTCGACATGCAGCGTGCCATCCTCGTCCTGGATCCGCTTGGTGATCACGACCGGATCATGCGCGACGAAGATCTCCTTGGCCTGACCGTCCTCCTTCTCGATCGATCGAAACAACTCCCACTTGCGACCGCAGATCCCCCAGCCAGGCGGGATCGTTGCTTCGGAGTGGACCGGAGCACCGGGCCACGCATCGACGACGAGTCGCTCGCTCGTGCGGGTGCCGATCGTTCGGATGTTGCGCTTCTCGTTCGCGAGCTTCTTCAGCCGCGGCTCCCACTCCTTGTACTTCTTGGCCTGCTTGAGCGCGTCGATGATCTCGGCCCACTCGAGACCGTCCTCGAAACACGCGTGGACGCACCTCGCCTGCAGGATCGTGTCCTTGTGCAGGACGTTACTGTCGTCGTACAGACGACGACGCAGCTCGTCACTGAGTTTTTCAGCGTCCGCCATCGATCACCGGTGGCGCTCGCCCCAATCCGACGATCCGATCGGAGGCATGAGGATCGACACTTCGATCCCGGACTCGCGGGCGCGACGGTGCAACGCGTACGCGCTCTCGAGTCCGACGTCGCGTTTGTCACCGAGGTCGGGGCCGATCACTAGCCGCTTCACGTTCTTCGGGATCCGAACGGCCGCCATGTTGCCGGCGCTCAACGCCGACCAGCACACGAGGCCGGTGCCCATTGCCAACCCGAGCGCGCTCTCGATCCCTTCGGCGACACCGATCTCGTCCGAGTCGATCCCAAGCCGGATCGCGCCACCCGCTACCGAACCCAACGAGAATTTCGCGTTGGGATGCCGGAACTGCCGAGGGACAGCCTCGTCGCTGATCTTCACGACGCGCCCGTCCGACGTTTCGTAGAGATAGGTCCGGTGCGCTGCGATGGGATCGCCGCCCGGACCGCGCACCACTCCGATCATGACGGGCCCGCACTCCTTCTTCGTTGCAGGGTGTCGTCGGTGACCTTTATGGCGCGACGCGACGCGAAGGTCGGTCGGCCAGCATGGTCCCTGCGGCTCGAGGCCTCGAGCCAGTCGGAGGTGACGATCGAGCGGATCTCCCTCGCGGATGAACGTCGCAGCCTCGATGATCTCGAGCGCGTACGCTCTCATGCGCGCCTCGTCGCCCTTCAGCTTGGTGCGGTCGATCTCCCACTTTACCGATGCTGTCTTGCGCGCCGCTGCGTAGTCCTTTTCGCAGTGGCAGCGATGGCAACACCACGACGCCTTACCTCGGTGGGGACCTGCCGAAAGGATCCCGGCCCACAGCGTGCCTCCGTCACGATGTCGACGGTCAGGATCGCAGTTCGGGCAGTAGCCGCGGATTCCTGTGCCAGCTCGCTTGCCGGACTGGAGCGCGGCTTCGATCTCCGGTGGCGTGTTGACGCTGACGAACGAAGACATGGGCTCTCCTGGCCCGATGAAGATCGATCACGGCACATGCCACGCCGCCACGCCCGGGCCCAAGCCCGGCTGCAGCGACGCGCGCGTATGTCCGTGCCTACCGGGTCACGACGAGCGCACGTCTCGAGCAGGTCGAGCGCGTCCATCGGCACCTTGGTGGCAAGAGGGTCATCGGGGATCGTCTTCGTAACGCTCCGTGGTTGACCAAGTCAAGGATCGAGATGTTGCACGCCAGTGCACGCTGGACTACGATCGCGCTCGTCATCGGTCCGCGATGGTGCGCGCCGAGGGTTTCGGGAAGCCGCCACGATCTCCACAGGTCGTGGCGGTTCGTTTCGAGGCCCAACATGTTGGGGGTCCTGGTACGCTCGACCCATGCCGCTGTTCGTGTATCGATGCGCCGACTGCGGTCGCGAGATAGAAGAGCTTCAGAAGTTCGACGACCCGCCTCCGGAATCAACGGAGATCTGCCCCGCGATCGGTGACGATCAGCAAGCTCCGTGCCGCCTCGAGCGAGTGATCGGCATTGCGCATCAGCGTTGGCCAGGGGACTACAACAACGACGGCAGAGGTGGATGGGTCCGCCAAGGCGATGCGATGGTGAAGATGACGCAGGGTCGCGACTCGGGCTGAATCCGTGCGAGGATAGAGAATGCGCGCTCGCGCCGAGACGCGGGCAACGGGATCGACCGCGGAATCGGACCGTCACGCGAGCGCGCGCTTTGCATCCCGACGTGAGTGATCCCCTGGGTGGATCCGGCGAGCCGCGGTACGGTCGCGCCGATGCGACGTACCCGATCGATCCGCACCGCGTTGCTGTTCTCGTTGCTCGCACTGGTCTGGTGCGGCGCGATGCTCATGCCCTCGGAGAGCCCGCGCGTACGCCGGGCCTTTCGCGACGCCGATCTCGTCGCTGGATCGATCCGATCGTTGCCGCCCGAGGTCGTGCCCCTGCCACCGCGACGCGCGACGCCGACTGTGCCTGTCGGACGCTATGCGGGCGCGTCCTCGTGGTGCGAGCCGGCGATGCCGCGCCCCTGCGCGTCCGATGCTCAGTGCACGCCCGACGCAGGCGGCAGGCAGACGCGCTGCGTGCGTCCCTACTGGGCGAAGGGCGATCGTCGCCACGAGCGGGTCTGCGCGGCTAGGTGGCCCAGCAGGAGTGAGCGCAAGGACATCGCCGATCGGATCCGGGCGACGGCGCGTCGGCTGTGTCCGCGGCACAAGGACTGTGACGATCTCGCGGAAGTCCTCGTCGCCGTCGGGCTGCGCGAGTCGACGCTGCGTCCGTGGAAAGCGCACCGTCTCAACGGCGATGTACGAGCTGCGCGGGTCGTCGTCACGCGGCGCAGGCTCGAGCTTGCCGGAGCTGGCAACGGCTACCTCGGTGATCAGGATCGTTGGGGCACGCTCGGGCTTTACGGGATGAACGCCGCCTTGTGGATCGACGAGGTCGACACGACGGCGCCGCCCGAAGTGCTGTGCCGGATCCCCGATGCGACGGTCGCCTACGTGCGTCGCATGCAGCGAGCGGCGCGGAAGATCGGAGGCGGGATCGACTGCGACGGCGACGGACAGCGCGAGCGCGTGCGACCTACGTGGGCCCGTCTGCACGACGCTGCTTCGGGCGGCGATCTGTGTGGCCGATCTCGCGCCCGTTCGCTGCGCCGCGTCCTACGGTCGATGGGCAGTGACGTCGACGTCGACGCGTTGGTCACCGCAAGGCAACTCGGTCGATCGATCCCGCTCGATCTCGCCGAGCGACTCGCGACGATCGACGCGCTCGCTGCTGCGCCGCCGGCCTAGGCGAGATCGGGAGGCGGCTCGTCGGGGGCCGAATCGGGCTGCTCCGGATCATGATCTGGATCCTCCGGCTGCTCCGGAACATCCGGGCGCGGAGTCGTGGGTGTCTTTTCGGGATCCGAATCCGGCTCTGGTGATTCCTCGGGCGCGTCCGGATCAGCGGAAATGAGATGACGCTCGAGCGACCCGATCTCGGCGAGGCAGCGCTGCATGAGCCGCTCGAGCGCGTCGAGTCGACGCAGTGCCTCGCGCTGACTCTCGGCGAGGCGTCCCAGGCTCGACACCGGCGCGCCTGAAGGCGTAGCGGCGTCGGACGGGCCTGCGTCGGGCGACTGCACGACGGACAGTACGCTGGCGGGGATCGTGGATGCGGCGCGGGACTTCACGGGCTCGCTCCGGACGGGCTCGCTCCGGACGCCATCGCGTATGCGCTTGCGGGCCAACGCGACGGATGCGGCGCGGCCAGAGACTTTGTTGGTGATCGCCATGTGTGTGAGGGTACACGGCGCTGCGCTCGGCGTCGCAGGTTGCGTCGAAGGCGTGCGAGGCTAGGCCTTACAGGGAGATCTCACCATGTCGTGGCCGCTCATCTTGTTCATCGTCCTACTCGTCGCGCTCGTCGGCGCCGCACCGTTCTGGCCCTACAGCAGAGCGTGGGGTCCGATCCCAAGCGTGGTGCTACTGATCGGCACGCTGCTCGTCGGACTCAAGGTCTTCGGCTTGATCTGATCGCGTCGTGAACCACTGCACGATGCTGCGTCCGATCGCTTCGGCGAGCACGGGTGGCATGGCCATTCCGAGTTGAGAGTTGCGGCTGCCCTTCGTCTTGCCGACGAATCGCCATGGACGGTGGGGCAGCCAGCACTCTTCGCAGAGTTGCTCGGCGCGGTACAGGACGCCACCGCTCTCGATCGGCTCGACGCTCTCGACAAGGTCACGCAGACGTTGCAACTCGGCGAGCGGGAAGCCTCCGTTGCAACCGCACAGCCTGTCCGGAAACGACTGCAGCCGTGCTCGCGCGCGCTCGGACAGCACGACGCACTCGTCGAACGTGCGACGCGTTGTGGACTTGTGGCCTGGCGCTGCGATCCGCTCCTCCTGCGTGACGGTGGTCGACGGTCGATCCCAGGGCCACTCGAGCACCTTCGCGCCGCGAGGCACCTTCATGATGACGCCGCCGCTCGGCCCTCCGCCGTGTAGCGCCGTGATGGTGTACGCGGGTTGGTCGGTCTCGCTCCACGGATCCCCGTAGCCACCCTCGCTCGTCTTCACGTGCGGCTTGCGCTTGTGGACTCTGCCGATCTCGCCGATCGGGAGGTCGGCAAGCGCGTCGCGACATGTCACCCACGGAATCAACTCGGCGCCGCCGATCTCGAGCTGCTTCTTCGGTGGCCCGTGCGTCGGCGACGGCCACGCGATGCATGGCCCGCCAGCATGGATGAACCAGAACGGCCGAATGCGGCGCTGCGGCACGCCGTAGTTGGCGGCGTCCGTGACGATCTCGTCGACGCAGTAGCCGTCGAACGACAGCGATCCGACCGTGTCACGCAACGCTGCAGCTGCGTTTTCGTATCCGAGGCCCGGAACGTTGCTGAGCAGCAGCACGCGCGGTCGCAGGATCTTCACGAGCTCGATGATGGGACGAAGGCAGTCGCGCTTGTCGGCGAGTCCCTCTTTGCGTCCCGCTCTAGACCACGGTTGGCAAGGCGGATCGGCGACGACGAGATCGAGCACGCCGCTCGGACGCCAGCCGGCCTTCACCATCCTCAGCAAGTCGTGCACGTCGAGTTGCAGTGGACGGTGCCCGAGGTTGTGCTCGTAGCTGGCGCAGGCGTCCGCGTTCTTGTCGACCGCGAGCTTGAACTCGATCCCCGCACGGCGGAAGCCGAGCGCCATGCCTCCGGCGCAGCAACAGATCTCGATGGCGTTCACCCGCGGTTCCTCAGCCGATCGAACGTGTGCACCGCGTCGCGCATGCGCGTCGAGACTTCGCGGCACGTGTCGAGGTGTTCTTGTACCGCCGCCGGCCAACCGCCGGGCGGCGGTACGGAGTCGTAGACGGCATGCGCGAGATCGGAGAACGCCTTGGCGTGCTCGATGTGCACGATCCGAGCAGCTCGCTCGGCGTTCCACTGCCGCATGCGGGTCGTGGTCATTGCACCTCGTTTTCGGGCGCTCTCCCGGCCCACTTGGAGATCGCGGTCGTCGAGTCCCAGGCTTCAATCTCGTCATCGGTGGCAGGACGAAGGATCGACTCAGCCACCATGCCGGCCTCACCGTTGGCGAAGATCAAGTAGAGGATCCCTACGTCGATGTCATCGTCACACAGGCCGATCCGTCCTGCGTACCGTCCCTCGGTCACGACGACGACATCGCCGATCTGAAGATCCTCTTCGTTGTGGACGCGCCAGTCAAAACCGCCCACGAGCACTGTGGCCTGCAGTGCTTCGATGGCCTTGCGGATCTGCCCCACGCTTGGACAGTTCAGCATGTCTGTCGCCAATCCCTCCTCCGATGGGATCCCACCGCAGCAGAGACGGCAACCGCCCTCGCGCGTGGCATGGTTGTAGTCCGGATCGACGTCCGCTCCAGCGGACCAGTCGTCGTTATAATAGCCGCCAAGTCCACGGCTCAGGTACTCCTCGACGAGATCCTCGACGATCGACTTCGCAATGTCGGCGGCCTGTTCGTCGGTCCATCGCTTCAAATGTTCGCTCACGGATCCTCCGTGGAAGCTATGGCGCGCACGATCGGAGGCATCGGCAACTCGACGCCGCGCATGTCGGCGCGCAGCATGTCGACCATGTCCATCGTCATCACGAGCAGATCGGCGGCAGCGTAGCCGTTGATGAATGCACGCTGGAACATGCGGTTGGGGCCGACGACAGCGACGATGAGCACTGCGGTCACCTCGTCACTGTCGCCCTCGATGAGCGAGGCGATGTTGCGCAGCGTTGCCGCGACCGGTGCCAAAGGATCGGTCTCTTCGGGTTCGCGCGTCACCGGATCACCTCGTTCACTCGTAGCTCGAGATCGTTGAGGCGACGTGTGAGCGCGTCGATCTTCGCATGGGCCTTGGCGAGATCGTCACGCGCCCGTTCGGCCTCCAGCGCCGTGAAGCACCAGCCGAGCCGGATCCCATGCACGAGGAACACGAAGCCCCGCGTCGAAGGCTGCGAGTCGAACATCGGCAGCATCTTCTCGAGCAGCACGCCGTCGACCTGCGGCATGAACTCGCCGATCGGGAAGCGCCCAGTGGGCCACTTGAACGCGAACGCGTCCTTCGTGCCCTCGAGCAGACTGAATTCGGTGACTTCGCTGGTGTCGATCAGTTCCACGTCGATCTCCTATAGCTCTTCGTCAAACGGGATGTTGTCGTTCGCTCTGTCGTCGTCGCCGTTGGCCGCATCGTCGTCGTTGCGCACCCGCTGCCGCTCGATGGCGGTGTCGAGGTACTGGTTCACCTTCACCGCGTCCTCGCGCGAGAGCAACGGGAAGTGCTTCGGAGATCCGAGAGCTTCAGTGGTGGCCTCGGACAGGATCTCTTTCATGCCCAGTTGCAGCGTGCTCTTGTCGCTGTCGCCGAAGCCGCGTGCCACGGCGAGTTGGCGCAGCTTCTCGCCGACGATCTTCGCGAACGGATCGTCTTTCGGCATGGCGTCGAGCTTCAGCGCCCCCTGAGCGGCGTCGTCCTTCGCAGCGGGCACCGCGGACTCGGTAGGCGTCTTGCTGGCGCTCGTGGACGCCGACTTGTACCCGGCCGAGTTGCGGCCGAGATCGGATGCGGGCACCGTCGTCTTGGCCGACTGGGGCTGCGCAGCTTGAGGATCGTACACCTCGCCCGTCTCTGGATCGTAGATCGAGTCCTCGTCGTCCTCGTCCCCTTCCACGGCATCGAGATCTCCGATCTGCTGCACCTCCGCGCGCGGATACCACTCGGCCGCGATCTCCTCCTGTTCCTGCTTGGATTCGTCACCAGGAGCGGACAGTCCGAGCCGAACCGGGTTGCCCGCCTGCATGACTGCAAGTCGGAGACTCCTGCGTTCGAGCGCGTGCTTTTGCATCGCCACGAGCTCGTCGAGGTTGCGGATCCGGCACTCGACGTAGACGACGATGATCCGCTGGGTCTTACCGTCGCGATCTTTCTTGTGCTCCCACTTCACGCACAGCCAGAGCTTGATCTCCGACAGCGTACAGATCCGTTCGAGCGTCTCCTTGAGGCCCCCGAAGATCCCGCGGATCGAATTCCATCCGGTCGTCCGGAACGCATGGTTCACACCGATCCGCGTCTCGTCGCCGGCGAGGATCGTCATCCGGAACAGCATGTTCGGCTTGCATCGCGCTTCGCCACGCGCCTCGAGAAAATCGCAAGGGCAGTCGACCTTGGTTCTCTTGCCATCGATGATCCGCGTGGCGTCATCCTTGCCGCGACCCGTACCGAAGCAGAACAGGTTCGAGCCGTTGTACTTGTTGAACCGCGTGGGAGCGACCTCGTCGATGATGTCCGAGTTCACCATGATCGGGATCTGCCGCAGCTTGCCGTCGATCTTGTCGGCGTGCGGCTGGAGCTTCTGCATGAGAGCGTGGTCGACGACGAAATTTTCGGCTCCGTTGACGTCGCGGACGGTCTTCGTGATGACGAAGTACGGTCCGTTTTCGTTCTCGAACTTCTGCGGGGCGTAGTACTCGCGCCCGCTGGCGCCCGCCTTGCGCGGCTTACCACCCTTGGAACCGACCTTCACACGGCCGACTTCGGCCGTTCGTGGACGCAGCAAAACTGGATTGATCCCCATGGTCTACTCCTCTCCTGACTCGGCCGTAGCCCGCTCGCAGATATCGCGGTATTCGACATCGCCAAGCCGTTCGCGAACCAGACGCATGAACGCCCACCTGAACCGATCGGTGGCGGTTGACGAGTCTTGTCGGTTGCGCGCCTTATCTTCTCGTCGCAGCCGCGCGATCTGGACCTGGATCTCCTGAGAGCGGCGACCGTACATCCGCTGAGCGTGCCTGGCGCGAGAGAACCAATCGGGGTCGGCGTAGACTCCGTCGGCTATCGCTCGCGCCATGGCCGCTTCGAGTTGGGACTTGATGGCCGCATTCTCGCCGTCGAGCACGAGTTTCTCCGCCAAGAGTTGATCGATCGTCATCCCTTCGATCGAGAGAGTCCTACGCAGGGCAGATTTGCCGTTGCTCTCCGCTTGTCGTTCCATCGTTCGACCTCCCTTTCGTAACTCGACCTTCGTCGTCATCGCGTTCATGCCCTCCCTTCGAGCATGGCAATGGCCTTGCACAGATCAATCGCCGGCACGATACGCATGCGCCCGCTGCCGTCCTTGTACGAACGCAGCACCGCCAGCGCCCCGGCGACATCAGGAGTGGGCTCGATGCGCTCCGATGCAGGTCTGAGTGCGGCGCTGACGATGTCGTCGATCTCTTCCGGCGTGTCGACGTCGCGGACACCTCGTTGGGCATTGTCCACGCGGTCGCCGGACGGGTGGGAGTAGCGGGTGGCGCCCTCCGTCAGCGGCTCCTCCGTCCACCCCTCGGGCAGCTGCGGGGGCTCGGTGCGCTCCGGTGGGGTCGGTCCGTGGGGGCCAAGCCAGTCGCCATCGACGTCGGTGGTGAACGGGTCCCATGCCTTGCAGGTACGCTCCGGCGCGGTGGACTGGGGGGCGTAGCCGTGCTCGCGGTCGTACTCCTGCCAAAGCTTCGCAAGCGCCTCGGGTAACTCCCGCTCCAAGTAGCAGGTGGCCTCCCAGTTGTAGTCGAGGTAGCTGAACTGGCGGCTGAACTGGAACGCAGGCTCGCCGTCTCGCCTGCACTGCCTCAGCGTCCACCCTGGGGGCGGCTGCGTCTCGTCCCGGGGCGGCTTCATCTGTGTGGGGGCGCTAGCGGCGAGGACTATCGATGCATGTAGATCTACGGCAGCTCGCGCAGCATCCATCGTCCAGCACGCCACGTCGTCGACGACGGCGGTCGTGATCGCGATGCCGTGGCCAGTGTCGTGCAACTCGTACGCGCCGCCGTACATCTGCACGGGCTCGTCGAGCGCCGCGTGGGCTCGTGCTACCGCGGCTTCGCAGGCTGCATCCGCGGCGTCCAGCGCTGCCGGGTCAACGTCGTATTCCGTGGGATCGGTCATGCGTCCTCGAGGAGTCGGCGGCTCAGGGTTCGGAAGGCGTGCGCGACAAGCACGGGCATGGCGGAGTCGCCGAGGGATCCGACGCGCTCCACCCTCTCGGGAACGAGAGCAAGATCTCGACGAACTCCGGGAACAACACCACCGTGCTCGGCAGCCCAGGCTCGCAGTGCGGCGAGATCTCCGGGTCCTGGCGGAGGACGGCACGCACCGCGTCGGTGAGCGAGGTCCCAGAGTGCATCACCCCCGTCGAGCATGTGTGCCGCGCGGAGCTTCGCGCGTCCGACCTCACCGGCGCAGGCCAGCAGGAAGACGCGTTCGCGACGGACGGGCCAGCCGACGTCGGTGCCGCGTAGACAGATCCATTCCGCATCGAACCCGAGATCGGCGAGATCGCCAAGGACTCGTACCCATCCTCGAACAGTAGCCGCTGCGGTGTTTTCCACGAACGCGACGAGCGGTCGTAACTCGCCAAGCACGCGCGCGAACTCGGACCAGAGCGCGGATCGTTCGTCATCGAAGCCTCGTCTCTTGCCGGCCGAACTGAACCCCAAACATGGAAATCCACCGCACACGAGCGACGACCACGGAGCCGCGTCCTTCGTCACCGCGCGCACGTCGTCGAACATCGTCGCGTGCGGCCAGCGATCGACGGGCGGCCAATGGCGCTCGAGCACGCGACGCCGCCACGGATCGCTCTCGGCGTGCCACACGAGCGGGCCGACGCCCACCCACTCCAAGCCGAGCGCGATGCCATCGCACGCGCCCGAGAACAGCGAGCCCGTCGTGATCACCATGCGGCAAGTCGCCCTCGTCCAACCGAAGTCGGATCAGACGGCTCCGGATCCGGCTGAGAACGAGAGCGGCGCACGCATCCTTCGCACAGCGCGCCGCTCTCGTCGTTCTGCGCGATCTGCTCGGCCGTCAGATCTTGGCCGCAGTCGACACAGCTGGCGATGATGCTGCACCAGCAGTCGAAGCCGGACGTGCATCCGCATGTCGAGCAGGTGCTCACGATACGCCCCCATCGTTCGCATCGTGAATGCCATGCGATGCCTCATCGAGCGCCGCCGACTTGGGCGGTGCCAGTTTGGCCCGCAGCGCCGAGAGCACCGACTTGCGACCCTTCGGATCGAGACCCTCGAGCGCGTCCCAGCACGCCGCGATCGCAGCATCGACGTCGAGCGCCGCGGAGATCTTCTCCGCTTGCTTGGCGCTCAGGATCTCGATCGATCGCTCTCCGTCGTCACCCTGGACCACGCGGACGATCTCGCCAAGCGGACGACCCTCGCCCAGCGCACGAGCGATCGCCATCGCGGCATCTTTGCCGATCTTGATGAGCACCAGATCGCCCTCGGCGACGATCACACGGTAGCGATCGATCTTGCCTTTGCGGGTCGCGTCACGGATCTCGTACAGACCTGGATCGTCCACGTCCGCCGACGAAAAGTCGCCCCGCTTGCCACCCCTGCTGCCGATGAACTCGCGCTCGAACGTGAACTTGGAGTGTCGCCCGGTGATCCGTGCCACGTACTGTCCGGTCTGGCCGAAGTCCGCCGATGCGCTCAGTCTGATCGTCGTCATCCTCTTTACCATCCGCAGCTCGTCGCCGCGTCCTTTCCCCTTCGACGGTCGCGCACCGGCCGGCATTCCAGCTCCGCATGCGCTTCGTTGACGAAGGGTGACGGAGCGTGCCATGCTCCGAGCGCGCCTGCAACTCCGCATGTGGTCTTCGGACCTGGGAAGGAATGCGGGCCATCCGACGCACGTCGGAGGCATCGAAAGGACGCGGCGACGAGCTGCGGACGGTAAAGAAGATGACAACGACGAACCCTGTCTATGGATCCGGCCAACACAGTCACGAGGTACCTGCACGGGTTGGCCTCGTGGTCGCGGTCAACCGCATGTCCATGCGAGTCCGGATCGAGTCGGAGATCGAGTCGACCGAGATCCAGACCACGATCGTCGAGACGCTGCACGCGGAAGCGGCAAAGCCGATCACGACTCGCCTAGCGGCGAAGGTGACGTCCGCGCTCCTGAAGGCGCACGGCGCCACAGACGACTACGAGATCCACCTCACCCGCTACTACGGGATGACCAACCTCGAGTGGGGCGGGCACTTCCGAACGCAGGGCAACCGCGGAGGAGCGATCCTGCTCTCGCACGACACGAAGAGCGCTCCGATCGCACAGCGCTATCTCGACGACATGACGCGCTACCTCGCGGCGAAGCACGAGCGCAACGCTCAGCGCAAGGCGCTACTCGCGAGCGACGCGCCCGAGCAGATCGACGCCGCGCTCGCGATGGTGCGCAAGGGCAACGAGATCCTGACTGCGATCCACGACGCCGACAGCAACTACAGCGTGCTGCCCTCGGCCCACACGCTCATCGAGGAGGCGATCGCCTAGACGCGGGGCGACACCTCGGTCTAGAACTTGTCGCGCGGCGCCGATCACCGGCACGCGCTCACACGCAATTCGGAGACGACCATGGGCGGCAAGAAGCACGAGAAGAAGAAACCCGAGAGCCACGCGTCGACGCACGAGCCCGATGACCGCGACGACAACGACGAGGGCTTCGAGGACGACGACGACGAACTCGACGACGACGAGGACGACTATGAGCCCGGCATCGACGACCACGAGACCCTCCGCGTCGAGCGCGAGCGCATGGAACACGCCGACGGTCGGCAGTGGCACGAGATCTCGAGCACGCTGTCGTCGATCACGTACGCGATGCCGATCAGCCAGCGACCCGCCGATCTGCCTCCGCTCGGAGCGCCACCTGCACCGGCGAAGCTGCTCGGCACGGCGATGCTCGTGAAGTCCTGGGGGCCCGATGGTGAGCCCATGCAGAGCATGATCTGGATGCCCAGCGTCGACTTGTCGGACGTCGTCACCGAACCCGTGGATCCGGAGTGACCATGCAACCGCTTCACGTCGTGCTGCCCGAGATCGAGATCGCAGTCGAGCAACGCCGTGAAGCGAACGCGCTATCAGGCCTGGACGCCACCGATCTCCGTGCGCTCGTGTACCAGCTCGTCGAGTCGTACCAGCGCGAGCTCAGCGATCCGACGATCTACCTCAAGCGCATGGTGCTCCAGGCCCGCGAGCGCCGGGTCGAGACGCGCGAGATCTCCGATCGGGCCGAGTACGCCCGCGAGAGCGTGCTGATCCGACTGCTCGATTCGATCGGGCCGGCGCTGCCGGCAATGCTCGGCCCGGTGCCCGGCGACATGTGGAACGAGCCCGGATCCCACGCGACACGGCACGACCATCCCGTCCTGCGCGGCTTCGAGCTCATCGACGGCGTACGCAAGGGGGCGATCGGACGCGGGCGCTTCGCTGTATCCGGTCGTAGCTGGTGGATCGTGGCGCTGCCACCCGACGACGAGCAGTCGGCGGTAACCGGGCGCTACGCCGTACTCGAGCACGGAGGCGAGGTCGACGAGCATCGCGAGGGCCAGGGCCATACGTTCTGCGACGTGAAGCTCGTGACCGTCGGCGAGGCTGCGCAGGAGATCCGCGACGCCGACTTCGAGCAACTCGTCACCTCCGTCGTGCGGCGGCTACGTTCGGTGTCGTCCGACGGCCACGTCGATCTGGTCGAGCGGACCGAGGCGAGGATCGAAGCGTTCCAGGCGGCACTGCGCGCGATCCGGAAGGCGTGAGTCGTGCGCTTCGAGGATCGCGCCTACCAGGACGACGCGGTCGAGGAGTTGCGTGAGAACTTCCGACGGGGCCTCACCGCGCAGCTTCTGGTGATGCCCACCGGTACAGGTAAAACAGCGACCGCGTCGAAGATTATCGAGAGCGCGTTACGCAAGGGCCGGAGGATCCTGTTCCTCGCGCATCGCAAAGAGTTGATCGATCAGTGCAGCAAGACGCTCGACGAGTTCAATGTCGACCACGGAGTGATCAAGAGCAAACACTGGCGCACGCGACCTGAGCTTCCCGTCCAGGTCGCCTCAGTGCAGACCCTGATCAAGCGTGACCATCCGAAGGCTGACATCGTGATCCTCGACGAGGCTCACCGGGCCCTCAACGCTACGAACCAGACGATCTGCGGCTGGTACCCGGATGCGCTCAAGCTGGGCCTCACCGCGACGCCGTGGAGACTCGACGGCCGGGGACTTGGCGCGCTCTACCAGACGATCGTCGCACCCATTACGATGCAGCAGGCGGTCGATGCGAGTTTCCTGCTGCCGCTGCGGATCTACGAGCCAGAGCGACCCGACCTGAAGGGCCTTGCGCGATCTGCCGGCGACTACAACCAGAAGCAACTCCACCAGCGACTCACCGAGAATCCGAAGCGCGTCGGCAACATCGTCGAGAACTGGATCGAGTTAGGCGAGAGCCAGCGTGGTGTCGTGTTCGCGTCCAGCGTTGCGGACAGCCTCGAGATCGTCCGCAAGTTCATCGAAGCTGGGGTGCGCGCCGAGCATCTCGATGGCGACACACACGAGACGCTGCGGGATCAGATCCTCGAGCGAATCGCGAGTGGCGAGACCCAGGTGGTATCCAACGTAGACGTGCTCGTCGAGGGTTACGATCTGCCGAGCCTCGGCTGCGTCACGCTCGCGAAGCCGACGCTCTCGCTCACACGGTTCTTGCAGCAGGTCGGGCGTGGCATGCGGCCGTTCGGCGAGCAGCGCTACTGCATCGTGCTCGATCACGCGGGCTGCGTGCATCGCCACGGAGATCCAGCACGCGAGCGCACTTGGTCGCTCGAGGATCGGATCCTGCGCGATGAAGAGGACGATCGTCCAGCGCCGCCGATCACATGCGAGGTGTGCAAGTGCGTTCGCAACGCGAACGTCTTTCACTGCCCCGTGTGCGTGCCACAAGCCACAGCGACGACGAATGCGGGGTTCTTCGACGGACTTCCCGTCGAGGTGGACGGTCGACTCGTCGAACGCGAGAGACAGTCCGTAGGCATGCGCTGCAAGCCATGCGGTTCGGACCGTGTCGAACTCGAGCGCTTCGGAGATCTGCGCGTTCGCGTGAAGTGCCTCGCTTGCAAGGAAACCTCCTATCAGCCCGACGAGGTCGCAGCGCGACAAGCCAGCGAAGTGCGGCGTCGCGAGGAGTACCGACGGCTCGAGAAGGTGCGCGCCGACAAGCAGTTCAAGCCGAGTTGGGTCGCGTACGCGTACCGCGACATCTTCGGAGAGTTCCCGCCGACGAAATGGAAGACAGAGTCAGCATGACGATCACTGCACCACTGATCCGCGCGCTCGAGCAACTCTCGCGCGGCCAACCCGTACCACCGCCGCTTGCACGACGGATCCTCGACGACGATCTTGCTTCGTCGAAGGACGACGACGGCATGGTGCTCACGCCTGTCGGTCGAGCGATCTTGCAGGCGTACCGGATCGGTCGCCGACGATGGGGTGCCCGGTGAGCACGTACCGATGCACATCATCGATATCAGCTCGCGCAGCAGTTCGACACGTGGTTTCGACAGCTCGCGCAGATGCAGGCCGCCGAGCAAGACGAGCAGGTCGCACAAGCGCTCGCGCCTCTGTTGCCGGGTCATTCAGTCGATCTGGGTGCTGTGGGGCTACGCGGCTGACGACAACGAGCGGCTGCGCGCAGATCTCGACGACGTCAGCCGTCGTCTCGACGCGCTCGAAGCGAAGGCGCAGCGATGAGCGAGCTGACATCCATGACCACGCGAGCGCCGCGCTCGAAGGAGTACCGAAGTTGTGAACTGGGATGAGGAGACGCGCGAGATCGGGCCGAACCAGAACTTCAAGCTCGCCTACGATCTCGGCCTGCTGCGCAGTTTTTTGGACGTGGAGATCGTCGCCAATGGCCCCGTGACAATCTGGGTGACCAACGACGCGGGTGTTGCGGAGTTCGACGCGGGCCGCCCGGTCGCACCTGTCTTCGCCTACTCGAAGGGTGTCCGTGAGTTCGATCGACGTGTTCGCGTGCCACGGGCATCATCCGTTGTTGTCATCATCGTCAACTACGACAAGGAAAGTGGTCGCAAGGTGAAGTCATGGACAGGTTGACCAGTCGGATCGCTGCGCTCAAAGGAGTGCCACTATGACCGTCCGCGCCCGCAAGTGGGCGCGCGAGGCCATCCGCATCCGTGAGACGGCGCTGTCGGCTTTCGGCGAGAGCGTGCTGGATCTGCTCGAGCCGGACGTCCCCGACGCGCCCAATCTTTAACGTTGACGCCGCCGAACCGACCGTGCATGGTTCTCCGGCGGATCGGAGAACCCGACGCAGGAAAGGACGCGGCGACGAGCTGCGGACAGGGGAACGAAAGTGCTGGTCCACGAAGCCTATCGCTACGAGTTGGAGTTCGACGCTCCACTGGAGACGCTGTTTCGCAAGCACTGCGGGATGTCTCGCTACGTCTTCAACTGGGCGCTCGGCAAGTGGATCTCGTGGTGGGAGGCCAACCGCGATCTGCCCAAGGCGCAGCGATCCAAGCGCCCGAGCGCGTACGATCTGTCGCGCGAGTTCACGGCGACCAAGCCAGAGTGGACCGCCGAGCTGATCGCCAACGTGCGCACGTACGCGTTGACGGCCGCTGAGGATGCCTACAAGAACTTCTTTCAGCGTCTGGTCCAAGGCAAGAAGTCGGGTAAGGGCTACGGCTTCCCGCGCTTCAAGAAGAAGGGCAAGGCCCGCGACGCGTTCACGCTGCAGGACCAGAGCTTCCGCGCAGAGACGCGACGGATCAGGCTCGGCAAGATCGGCATGGTGCGCGTCAAGCAATACGTGTCACCGTCGGCCGACGACAAGGGCGCGGCGTGTCTGGCCTCAGGCAAGCACCGCTACCTCGAAGGCCGTGTGCTGCGGATCAACGTCAGTCGGCAGGCCGATCGATGGTTCGCGACGCTCATGGTCGAGCGCAACCGTCCCGATCCACTGCCCGTCCGCGGGCCCGTCGTCGGCGTGGACTTCGGCACGCGGCGACGGATCACGACGTCCGATGGACACGAAGAAGCCGGTGGCCGCGAGCTCGAACGCAAGCTGCGGCGGCTCGCGCATCTGCAGCACCAGTTCGGTCGCAAGATCGATCCGAAGAAGCCCCGCGAGGGCACGAAGAACCGCGAGAAGATGCGGATGAAGATCGCGCGGCTCCACAAGGAGATCGCCGACGCGCGCATGGACGCGCTGCACAAGATCTCCCACCGGCTCGCGACGACGAGCTCGACGGTCGTGGTCGAGGGCTTCAACGTCACCGATCTCGTCGCGAGCACGAAGGATCGTCGCCGTCTGCGCAAGCACAAGTGGAGAACCGTCCGCAAGCGCGTCGCCCGTCGAAGGATCTACGAAGCGTCGTGGGGCGAGCTTCGCCGCCAACTCGAGTACAAGACGAAGTGGTACGGCAGCGCGCTCGTGGTCACCGACGCGCACGCGCCCACCGATCGGCAGTGCCACGTCTGCGGTCACGTCAACGACGAGCCCGAGTATCCGACCAACGACTTCTCGTGCGCGGCCTGTGGCCACGCCACCACGCGGCAGATCAACACTGCGCTGCGCCAGCAGCAACAGGTGCAGAGCGCATGAGCGCTGCGCCACACGACTTTCCCGAGGTGACCCCTCGGGAGACTAGGGCCGGGCAGGCCCGATGTGATGCCCCCGGAGGGTGCCTAAACACGTACGAGCGCACGGCTTGCCGCGCGTCACCGGCGTGGGCCTTCGTTGAACGGGGAAGTTTCAAACTCCGATCGTCCGCTGGGACACCGGCACCGCAGGAGAACGGCATACCGCACGACAGATCCACGATCGCCCACGTCGGACGCACCGTGCGATCCAGGGGCACGACCCACGAGGCACGAGCAGGCGAGGACAGCGTTGGCCGACGGGAATGGTCCGGTCGGGGGAGCCAGTCGCAGCGGACGATCGGAGTTCGAGGCGGTGCCACCGTCCACCCAGAAACCGATACACACGGCCGCGTAGAGGTCGCAGCGGACGATCGGAGTTCGAGGCGGTGCCACTACGTCGCCGCGATGATCTCGGGCAAGACTCCTGAGGTCGCAGCGGACGATCGGAGTTCGAGGCGGTGCCACTTCCTCCACCGCGATCGCCAGCTCAAGCGCGACACCCGTCGCAGCGGACGATCGGAGTTCGAGGCGGTGCCACGCACCGGTGGCAGACCCAGCCGCCATCGATGCGCACGTCGCAGCGGACGATCGGAGTTCGAGGCGGTGCCACGCTGATCACGGCCCGGATTGTCCGGGCGCAGCCAGTCGCAGCGGACGATCGGAGTTCGAGGCGGTGCCACGCCTTCCGGGAGATCTGCTCCCCGCCTAACGCAAGGGTCGCAGCGGACGATCGGAGTTCGAGGCGGTGCCACAACGGCCGTCCGACATCGGCGAAGACCTGTGGCACGTCGCAGCGGACGATCGGAGTTCGAGGCGGTGCCACTTGGCTGCGGCGAAGGAGGTGTTCGGCTGAACCACGTCGCAGCGGACGATCGGAGTTCGAGGCGGTGCCACAACGAGAGTCGGGACGGGAATCCAGGTGTAGTCCGAGTCGCAGCGGACGATCGGAGTTCGAGGCGGTGCCACTTCCAACGTAGCACGAGGCGGTGCCACGAGGATCTCGGGCGCACTCATCGGGCGCTGGGCTGTGTCGCAGCGGACGATCGGAGTTCGAGGCGGTGCCACCCCCGATCCCGAAGGGCAACCCGGCCTCCTGTTCGGCCGTCGCAGCGGACGATCGGAGTTCGAGGCGGTGCCACGAGTACGCGATCCAGTAGGGACTCGCGCCGGAAGACGCGAAGCTGATCTACGCGTACCACACGGGCACCCCAGCGCTACGTGATAGGATCAGCACCATGAAGCCCCAGCGCACGAACCCCAGCAAGACAGGCTGGTTCATAATCGGCGCCCTCGTCGGCATCGGCATCGCCGCGAAGCTCGGCGTGATCTACGTCTACAGCCGCATGCGAAAGATGTAAGCCATGCCCGACCCCGTCGTCGACTACGAACTTCTGGAGGAAGAAAATCCAGAGCGGGACAAGGAACTGCGCGAGCGCAACCCGGCGTTTCGAGGTGCGGACTTCCACGCGATCCTTCGCCGCGCGAGGGGGTACGAATGAACGCCGAACAACAACCAGCACCTCCAGCACCTTCAGCACCCACAACAGTCGAACAACCAGCACATCCAGCACCTTCAGCACCTTCAGCACCCACAACAGTCGTTCACAAGACCGTGGTTGAAGGGCTCTCCGATTTCGGGCTGTTCATGATGATCGCCACCCTCGGATCGGTGGCCATGTTCACGGGGCACTGCAACCAGTGCGGGCCGCAGACGGAGCTTATGATCTTGACGTGCATCGAGGAGGGCAACCCGCCCGAGGAGTGCCGTCGCGCCTTCTTCAAGGCGCCGGTGGAGGCGGTCGAATGAACGCCGACGGCAGGATCGATCCGGACGCGTTCGACAAGCTCGACGCGCGCGCGATGATGGATGTGTTCCACGGGCAGCTGCAGAAGATCCGCGCGGACGTCGTCGCGCAAGCGTCAGCCGACTTCATCGAGCTTACCTACAGCACGCTGGTGGGTCTGCTCGTCGCTCGCATGCACGAGCTCGCCAGACTCATGGCTCGGAGGCTCGCACGGTGAGCGCACGCGATCCGCTGTTCGACCCACGCCTTGCGTTCGAGCTCGGCCGTCCTTCGCCGGAGCTTCGCGAGCGCATCCTCGACGATGGCTGGTTTCCCGCGCGCGGCCAACGCGAAATTCTGGGTAAGGTCGAGGTGAGTTGGGAGTGGATCTGTGATGGCTGTGGACGCGCCGTCGAGGTGCGAGACCGCGGCTTCCCGCGCGGGTGGACCTTCGTGCCCGCCGGCCACAAGGGTGGCGTCGACGTCGTCACGCATCGCTGCGCCACGTGCTCGCCGGCCGAAGAACGGGCCCAGAGGCCCCGCGATTCCTACGCCGAGGACACGCCCGTAGATGTACGTGGGCCCACCATCGCGATCGCGCCGGCCGGTGGTAGGGTCGCGACGTGCCCATCGCCCCTCCCAGCAAGCGGCGACAGCGGCTCGCGCTCGCCGTAGGCACCACGGGCCTCGTCGCAGCGGCGGGCACTGCTGCCTACCTGCTGCTGCGCGAAGAGAAGAAGGGCAGGATCGTGTGCCCCGCGTCGCCCGTCGTCGCACCCAATGACTTGCACGGAGGCGATTTCGTCGTCCTCGAGCTCGCCGCGCTCGATCGCACCGTGACGGAGCCTACGTGGGCTCGGGTGCTCGGATCAGCATGGCTCGGACTCGGCTCGAGCGTGCGCGTCGAGATCGTCGGCGAGATCGACGACGCCGACAGTCCGGCCGCCCTCCAGACTGCGAAGCACGGCTACGCCGTCGGCGACGTCCTGCGCGTCGCGTACGGATGCGTCTGGGATCGGTACCGCCCGCTCGCCGGCCGAGCAACGCTCGTGTGCGGGCCAGCCCTCGCGAAGATCCCCTACGACGTCGGTGTCCCTGACCGTCCCGATCCTCGCGCTCAAGCGCTGCAGCTCGGTGACGCCGCGGCGGTGGTGGTCGCGGCGGCGGGGCGCCCCATCGAGATCGTCTGGCTGCGTCTCATCGACTCGAGCGTTGCGTCGCAGGTGCTGCTCGGCGAGGTCGAGTTCGACACCCAGCACTCGGACGTGCACGGGATCTTGCGCGGCGCCCAGTTCGAGTTCATTCGCGATTGCGTCGTCGACACCGATATCGGAGGAGTCTGAAGCCATGGCACGACTGAAGCGAAGACGACGACGCGGACGCAGCCGCGCCAAGGGCAAGAATCCGATGGCGGCGGGACCGAAAGCAGCACTCACCATCGGGATCTTGACGATGGCGGTCTCAGGCGGGTTCTGGATCGCCGAGCGCAGCAAGAAGAAGCGAGCTGGATGCGGCACTCGCTACCGTCACCTCGTCGTCACCGTGACCGGTCAGACGCTCGCCGATCCCTACGGCTGGATCCCGACCAGCGGCGACTACGAGGAGTGGGTTGCGCTGGCCGAGGAGTTGAGCAACACGGCAGTGCAGCACTTCGACGAACTCGGTCGGATCGAATGCCAGCGTACAGGCGGCACGAACTGCGGCAACCCGGACGCCGCCGAAGGCGGTGCCTATCCGAAGTGGAACGCACTCGTCGACTCCAAGAACGCGCTCGTTCAGCGCGTCGACGATCTCCCGTCGGCATGGACGACGCTCGACGTGAACGGTGGGATCACGCGGACCCGCGCCGTGATCTCCGACGCGCTCTGCTTGCTCGATCGCGCCGACCAGGCCCTCGAGTACTACAAGGCCCCGATCCCGCCGTTGCCCGGGCTGCAAGAGGCCAAGGATCCGGTGCCCTGGTACGCGTGGTCGGCCCTCGCAGGGGCAGGCGTGGCGGCGAGCAGCCTCATCGTCGGCGCGTTCCTGCAGGCGCCGAAGCCCTCGGGCGGCACGACGATCGTCGTGCGTGACGGCGACGACGATGATGACGACAAGATCATCGACGTCGAGGCGACGGAGCGGTAGCCGATGCCACTTCTCGAGAACGACAAGGACTTGCTCGCGGGCTTTGACCCAAGCACGTTCATCATCCCGATGCCGGCACAAGGATCGGTGTGGTCGCAAGCTCCCCAGGTGGGCAAGGTTGCGAAAGAGTTGTTCGTCAGGGGCAACTACAAGTCGTTCGTGAACGTCAGCCAGCATGCTCTCTCGCAGATCGGCGGCGCGATCGGGGTTCCGGAGTGGACGGCGGCTGGATTCGAGACGTTCTTCAAGCTCGCAACCAAGCCGGTCGACGCGTCGGAGATCGCCAAGGGTGTCGTCTCGGGCACAGTGCAACTCGTGCAGGGAGCGCTGTCGCAGGCGGCGACCGCAGTCCCGATCGTTGGGCTCATCGTTCAACTCGGCCTGTATCTGTGGGAGATCATCGATCAGGCGCTCAAGTACACCGACGCGGCCGAGCGTCCACCTGAGCAGGCGATCGTCTACGATCTTGCTGGCGATCTCGAGGCAGCCAACCAACTGAAGGATCTGTCGGGAGACAAGGACTGGACCACGCTGTTTCTGCCACCCGCGCAGGAGGGTTGGCGAGTCGCAGGGGTCGAGTGGACTCCCGGCGGAGGCACCGAAGGTTATCGCGTCGAGATCCGTCCGAGCCTCATCGAGGACATCGGCCTGATGCCTGGGATCGCCGAGCGTCTCGGGATCTACCAGTTCCCGAGCAAGGACGTGGGTTCGACCCGACCGTTCAACTTCTACACGGGCTTCAACCTGTCGACGACTGGTGTGGTGCTGCCGTCGGGGCGATCGTTCTCGGCGCTACTGTGGCAGACGGCGATGAAGCCGAGCGTGGCGATGTTCCAGATCGACTCGCATGCGATGGAGGATGCGTGGGCGGCCTACTTCGCATCGCTGTGGGCCTTCTCGAACACGCAGTGGAACTACAACGCCGAGAACAGCGAGACCGTCACGTGGTCGATCCGTCGCGCCTGCACGTACTGCAAGATCTGGCCGTCGAGCAAGGGTCCTACGATCATGCCGCCAAGCGCCGTCGAACAGGGCAACCCGTTCAAGCCCGAGACGAAGATCCGCAGCGAGCTCGCTGAGTTCCCGATCTCGAAACTCGAAGACAAACTCGGCAGCGTCACGTATCGCTACATTGACATCGTTCGCTACGTCGGGAAGATCCATCGCGCGCGCGCACGCGCGGCTCTTCGCACGCTCGTGTGCGCCTACGTGCCGCCGAATGCGCCACTGCTGCAATCCGATCCTTCCCTCAAGGCCTATCACGCCGAGATGCGGGCTCGCCTGCTCACACATCCGGCGCGCTACGACGTCGAGCTCGACATGATCCCCGACGCGGCCTACCGCAAAGCGGTGGACGACTCGACGATCCTGAACCCCCAACTCGGAGGGATCGGTAGCACGCAGATCACACTGGGAGGACCGATCGACATCGATGGGGATGGCGCCGACGCTCCCAATCCTCCGGGACCGCAAGCGCCGCAAGGTGTGTCGATCGCGGCGCCGCCGTCGGTGATCCACCCAGGATTCGACATCCGCCACGTTGCAGGGATCGCAACGACGGGGCTCGCCGCGAGTGCGGCCGCCTACTACTTCCGTGACGACCTGCGACGCGTCGTACTCGGCATGCAACGGATCGGTCGTCGCTGAGGAGATCTGCATGCCACTACGTCGCAATCAGAAGATCGGGATCGCTGCGGCAGGTGGAGCGACGGCGATCGGCCTGACCGCCGCACTCCTCTACGCAGCACGTCGGACACCGAGGTGTGCTCCCGGTACGACGTACATCGCGTCGCTCGGGCGGTGTGAACCGCTAGTGGGCACCGACTCTCCGGGCACCACTCCGGGCGCTACCGACGGGAGCAGGGAAGCGAAGCGGAGGTTTTGCTCGTACCCCAAAGGCCTGACGCTGGGGCAGCGAGAGTTGCTCGAGAGCACCGTGTTCGCACCGCTCGTGCTCGAAGCGGGCGGACTCGACTGGAGCGGACCCCAGCAGGTCGACGCCGGGATCGCAGCTGCCGCAACTGCGGCGGTCAGCGAGTTGTGCAACCGCGGGATCACCCGCCCTCGGACGAGGACGCTCGCGCTCGAGTTGGCGCGTAGCGCCTGGTGGTCGCTGACCGGTCAGACGGGTCAGTGATGCCTGCTCTGTCGCCCCGAGGCCTCCTCGACCTGCTGCTGGGATGGTTCCAGTTGCCCATGATCGATCAGGACGAGTCGCGCGTGTTCTTTCCGCGTCCCAACGCGGAAAGCGAGGGCGAGCCCACTGTGCGTCCGGTGCTCTCCGACGTGCGCTGCGGCGCGTGGGCAGGCTGGGCGTCGATGGCGAACGATGCGGCGGTGAAACGCAACATCGCCGTCGCGACGAAGGTCGGACTGACTCGACTCGACGTCATTATCAACGATCACAGCGCTTCCCGATCACCGCGCCTGTACGACACGTACTTGCAGAACCGGATCGTCGCGCTCTGCAAGGCGGCACACGACGCGGGTCTCGAGGTGCACGTCACGAGTTGGGTGATGCCGCATCGAGCGTACATCGAGCGGATGGCGCTCGAGCTTCGCAAGATCGCCGAACGGGCGAAGATCACGTCGTTCACGCTCGACGCCGAGGAGCCGTGGACGCTCGCGCGCTCACCGATGCCGTGGTTGGAGGCTGCCGAACTCGTGAAAGGATCCCTCGCCGATCTTCGCTGGGGAGTGACGGGGATCGGCTACGCGAGTCCGACCAAGCTCGGGCCACTGATCCGCAGGGCCGCCTACGCGCTGCCGCAGTGCTACGCCACCAACAATCCGAACTCTGCGCGCCCCGAGGACACGGCGCCGCGCTACGTGGCCCGTTGGCGCGAGGTCTTCGACGTCGACAACGTCGTCGTCGGTCTCGCGGTGTACAACCAGCGTGGGATCCCGGGACACAGCGTCGAGTCGGCGATCCGCGCCGCGTACCAAGGCGCTCGATCGGTCGCGCCGGGCTCGGACATTTCGTGGTGGTCGCTGTCGGCGATCCGTACCGATGTGACGGTGCAGAAGGCCGTAAAGGCCGTGACGGCTCTGGTCGAGGCTGAGCGCGGACGTCCGATCGCCTAGGCCCTTGCGAGGGGCTTGACCCGTGCTCTTTTGCATTGCGGGGACTCTGGTAGGGTCCCGGCCATGCAGGCACCTGTCGCCCCCGAGTTCAACCCCAGGCGCGGCCGTGGTCGCTCCGGCGGCCGCGGTCGCTCGGGCGCACGAGGCCGTGGACGTCGTCGTAACCCCGAAGGGATCGCGCTCATCGTGACCCCGCGTGCCGCGGCTCCGCGCGCCGCGAACCCCCGCAAAGGCCGTCGCAAAGGCAAGCGCCGTGGCGGCGGACGCAAGCGTCGCAATCCCACGCCGGTGACGTGGATCATGATCGCGTCCGCAGCTGCGGTTGCCACCGGAGCTGGGATCGCGCTGGCCGTGCGCGCGCGCAACAATAGGCGCGAACTGCCCGGTGACGACGTGGTCCCGGGCGGCGGTGGTGGCGGTGGCGGTGGCGGTGGCGGCGGTGGCGGTGGCGGTGGCGGCGGTGCCGACGTGCAGCTGAACAACTACGTCGGCGCGCCGGGCTACTCGTGGCCGCACCGCGACGCGTTCCCGCAGGAGTCGGGGTTCGTGATCCTGCTCGGGCAGATGGGCTACGACGTCAACTACGGCAAGGGCATGCTCGGCTGGGAGAACATGAAGGCCGCGCGCGACTTCCAGATCGACTACAACCAGGTCCGCAAGGTGCCCGGGTTGAACCCCGCGCCCAGCGGGGCGATCGGTGTCGACAACGTCACCAAGGGCATGCCCGGCGACAACAAGGGCGGCCTACTCGGCAACCAGAGCGTCAACGCGATGTACAACGCGTCGCGCTGGATCGTACTGAAGCCGTGGGCTGATCTGCTCGGGGAAGCGGACGCGATCGCGTGAGCCACCAGCGGCGACCGACGCGGCGACGCGCCCGACGTCGCCGCGGTTCTCGAAACCCCAGCACCCGAACGTGGATCGCGTTGGGAGCTGGGGCTGTCGTCCTTGTCGGAGGTGCGCTCGCGATCCGGAAGATCCGGCAAGCGACGCGCCTTGGACCGGGCGGCGGAGGCGTGAGTCCGGATCCGGGCGGCGGCGGACTCAGCCCGAAGCTCGACTACGTCCCGCACCTGCAGAACTGGCCCCACCGTGATCGGTACGGCAACGAGTTCGCGTTCGGGATCCAGTTGCAGGCGTGGGGGTACCCGGTCGGGACGATCAACACCGATCCGGAGTGGTCGATCATCGACGCACAGGGACTCGTCGCCGTCGAAGCGTTTCAGCGCGACTACAACCTCGTACGCCAGATCGAGTTGCCCGAGCCCGCGCCTACAGCCGCACTCGAGCCTGATGGGCTCATCGGACCGGTCACCGCCGACGCGATCTGGCGGGCCGAGCAGTGGACGATCGGGATGAACATGACGTGGTCACAACTAGTCGATCTCGCGCAGGCCGAACTGGGGATCTCATGATGCGATGGATCATGGTGATGATGCTTGGCGGGTGTGCGGGCGATCTCAGCGACGCGACGCGCTACGCCGACAAGGCGATGGCGATCGTCGACGTCGTCGCGAACAAGGGCGCCCGCGGCTATCAGAGTGCGACGGTCGTGGCCGTCAACGGATGCCGGATCGATCTCGGCGACTCGTCGACGCCCGAGCAGCGCGAGGCATGCCTGCGCCGCAAGGGCTTCGCACCCGACCAGATCGAAAAGGTGCGCGAGGGCTACGAGGCACTCGCGCGCGCGTACGACGAGATCGCCACCGCGCTCGAGGAGATCAGGGCGGCCACGCCGGCACTCGAGCAGGGCAGGCAAGCCGTGGAGGGCATGCAATGAGCTGGCTCTCGAAGCTCCTGGGTTCGCGCAGGAATCGCGACGCGATCCTCGAGACGGTGACGACTGTCGTGCGCGAAGCGGCGCGCGGAGCCCAGTCTCTCGCCGAGATCCGCGAGCGTCTCGCTCGCCACGCGGCCGCCGGCGATCTCGACAAGGCCATCGTGGCCATCGCGGACTCCGAGACGATCGCACGCGAGTACATCGAGAAGGGTTGACGTGCCCAGACGCCGCGACTTCCTCGACGCGCTCGAGCGCCCGGCCGTCGCCGGTGTAGTCGTCGCGGCTACGGGCGCGCTCGCCTACGGCGTCGTCACGCTACTCTCCGGGCTCGGTCGCCGAGGGTTGCCAGCCGGCGTGGTGCCGCCGAAGCCCAGCGCTGCCCCCTTCGCCGAGATCCGCGGCCGTTTGGCGTGGCCCGTGGCCACCGACGACGGCCGCTACGGACAGGTCGCGTACAGGGATATCCATGGCGTGGTGCACGGCAACGGATCACGGCGGTTTGACGCACCGCGAGACGGGCGTCGCCACGCGGGGATCGATCTGTACGGGGACAGCGGCGACAGGGTGCTCGCTGTGGCCGATGGCACCGTCGTGAATACGCAGACGTTTCACCTGGGCACCGATGCGATCCTCGTCGAGCACGATGGCGCAGTGGTGCTCTACGGCGAAGTGCGTCCGGGATCGTGGAACGAGTTCGGGGTACGCGAAGGCTCTCGCGTGCGCGCCGGAGATCCCATCGCGCGGATCGGATGCATGGTGGGCGAAGATCCGTATTGCGACAGTCACATGCTTCACCTCGAGAGTTACGCGCCAGGCACTCGGCAGAACCAGCAGTGGAAGGGCCAGAGTCCGCCGACAGCGCTGCGGGATCCCACGTACATGCTGCTGGCCGCCGCGCCGGCGGAGGCGAACCTCTGATGCCGAAGCCTGCGCAACTCGATCCGTGGATGCTGTGGACCGCCGCTGGACTCGGCGCGCTCTCGCTGGGATCGATCGCGTACGGCGTCGTCACGCTCGTCGACTCCGGCTGGCCCCGCGAGGGCGACGGCTGTCCCGTCGAGACGTACTACGCGATCCTCGGCGACGGGGGTGCGCTCTCCGACGTGTCCGATCGCGCGTGGCGGTACATGCCACTGGTGCGCCACGCGGCGCGCTACTTCGGCGTCGATCCGACGCTACTCGCTGCGCTCGTGCATACCGAGTCGAAGTGGATCCCTACGGCCGGATCGGGCGCGGGCGCAGTGGGGCTGACGCAGCACATTCCGAGCACGGCGGCGAACCGATTCAAGACGCTCGCCGAGCGCAACCAATGGCCCTTCACGCAGCTGCGCAACAGCGGAGATCCGGCGCGCGACGGACGTCTACGCGAACTCGGCGTTGCCGACTGGGTCGACCGCACTGATCCGCGGCAGGCCGCATGGTTGGGCGCGGCGACGATCCGGACATTGCTCGACGCGAACAAGGGCGTGGAGTGGGCGCTCGCGGCCTACAACGCCGGCCCGGCGTCCGCGAACAAGCCGAACTCGCAGTGGCCCGCCGAAACCCAGAACTACGTGCCCGGCGTGCTCAAGCGGCAGCGCTGGTACCAGGCGCTCGAGGAGGCTTGCTGAAGATGTCGATCCAAACGCGCCATCGAAATCTGGAGACCGCCGAGAAGTGGGCCATCGGAGGAGCCTTCGCGACTGTCGCGGTGGCCGCCTACGCGCTGGTGCGATGGTGGCCGACGAAGCAGTGGATCACGACGGACTGCTCAAGATCGGTCACCGAACAAGAATTCTCGCCGTGGTGGAACCTCTACGGCGCGAAGATCATGAGCAGACTTGTGACTGGGGAGTACGCGAAGCGCCTCAGGAATTTCTACGGCTGCAATCCATGGGGGGCCGGACTTGGGGAGCTCATTGCCGAAGAACGCGCGTGCGCGAAGCTGTGGATCGACACCATCGTTCTCATCGTCGTGAAGGCTGCAACACCCTGCACGAGCGGACTCGCGTATTCCAGCGTTCGTGGTCTGGTTCGTGCACGACTCTTCGATGCGCTACCTTCAAAGACGGAAGCGGATGAAGATCCGACGACGTGGCTAAGGCCATTGTGGAGACTCAGGATGTACTGGCCCTACTGAGAGCGACGAATGGCCACGGATAACACGGACCGACGCAAGCGCCCGACGGAGGCGTCGATGTCGAAGCAAGCGAACCCTCCACGCGCATGGGTGCCGTGGGCCGTCGGCGGAGCCGCGGTCGTCGGCGTGACCGCGGCAACCTACGGCATCGCACGGGCCGCCCTGCGCCCCGACTGCTCGAGCGCGGGCGACGAGGGCGGAGAGATCGAGGGCGTCCGCTACCTCGAACGCATGCGCGGCGACGCTGCGCCCGGCGAGCGCGTGCCGATGGTCGTCGTACTGCACGCGAAGGACGGCACGCCGGAGGGCTACGCGTCCGGCATGAGCGGGATCGGTCGAGCTCGGCTGATCCTCCCCGAGGGTGGGTACCCCACGAGCGGATTCCGCTGGTTCCCCGAAGGCCTGCTCGCGACGCTCGACGGCGGCTTCAGCCCCACTGAGCTGCGCACGTGGAAGGAGGCGGGCGATCGCCTCGCCCGGTTCGTGAAGGCGATCGCCCGCTGTCGTCCGACTGCTGGCTCGCCGATCGTCACCGGCTCGAGCCAAGGCGGTGAGATGGCGCTCGTGATGGCAGCGCAGCACCGCGGCGAGATCGCAGGCACGGTCGTCGTGAACGGCGACATGCCTGCGGCGCTATGGCACCGACGCATGGCGCCGACGATCATGATCCACGGCACCGGCGACACGACTGTGCCGTTCGCGTCCGCACAGGAGCACGCGCTGCGGGTCATCGACGAGGGCGCACCGATCCGGTTCGAGGACTTCGCCAGCCCCGGTCACGAGATCACGAGCGCCATGGGCAAGGCGTGGCGCGAGGCGGTGGGCGAGTTCGTTGCTCAGCAGGGGCTCCGAAATGAAGCTTCGGCCGTCACGAGGACGGTACCGCCCGTGAGCCACGGGCCAGAACGTTGAGAGCCGCATTTCCATGGCCCCAGGAGGATACCTGCTCAGGTTTACGGCTACTTCGGGTAACCCTCGGACTCGTGATGGTAGGGTCATGCCCATGGCACGTGCCGGCACCTCTCGTCACGAATCTAGCACCAAGAACAAGTTTCCCTACGGGCCCAAGTTCGACAAGGTGCTGCAGGATGCCGCGCAAATCGAGCGAGCGCGCTATCACCAGGGCGTGAGGGGGACGGCGAAGGACATCGTCGAAGAACACGGCGACGACGACGATGGCATCCAAGAGCGGATCAGCTCGGACGCGGACTCGGCCGTGACCTACACGCGCGACGCATGGCAGATCGCGTGGCTCTCAGACAACGTGGACGCCATCGAAGACGCCTTGGGCGATGACCCCGCAGACTGGGGTGCCACGGGCGTCACCGATCTGATCACGAAGATCGCGTACTTCGCATACGAGAAGGATCTTCGCGAGTACGTGGAGGTGTTTCAGCGCGAAGGCGCCCCCGACGAGAACCCGTCCCGTAGACGAGCGTCGAGCGGCCGCAAGAAGAGCGGCCGCAAGAAGACGGGTCGCAAGAAGACGAGTCGCAAGAAGTCCAGCCGTCGACGCTAGGGAGCTTTCTTGCGAAAGCCGAGCTCGTCGAGGTCGATCTCCTGCGTGTCCACGAGCGTCGGATCAGCGTAACGCACGAGCACCTTACGCACGCGCTCGACGGCCTTGGCGAGCAGTGGCTCGCCGATCTCTCCCATGCGCGCGCGCACGGCCTTGAGGATCGGCAGAACACGGCCCACCCGCTCGCCGGGATCTCCGGGCAACTCGAGTTCGACGATCACTCGCTCGATCTGACGGCCCTCCTCGTCGAGACCGTCAGCAACGAGCAGCTTGCGCAGCTCATCCAACGTTGCGATCTGGATCGCACTCGCAGCATGGAAGTCGGTGATCCTCTGCTCGCGATCGGTCACGGGACGGTCTCTCCTCGATACCAGAGCACGCGCGCCTCGGCGTCTGAAAACCCCACCTTCGTGGCAACCCGCTTGCGCACGTCCAGATCGGAACCCCGATCGAAATGCCACTCGGGCCCACTCTAGTCGCAGACGCCGCATGCGCGCGAATGGTGGATCGAGACCCGCAACGTCCGAAGGTTGGAACCAAGACACCGAACGATGATCGCGTGGCCGGGAACCCCTCGCACGGACAGGCGAGTGCCGACGTGGGCCCGCGAACCCCGCAGTGATACGATCACACCGTGACGGAGGACCGACCACGCCGCCCAGGGCCGCCGCCGCGACCGCTGCCGGCCGAACGTCCGCAGGTGTCGGTGCCATACAGCCACGGGCCGGGTGAGGCGAGCGGGACCCGTCCGCCGAGCGAGGGCAGCGGACGCACCGATCCGGGCGCCGTCCGGCTGGATCCCGGATCGATCATGCGCGAAGCGATGCTCGCGATCAATGCGATGCACGAGGCGTCCGCCGAACAGCGACTCGCGCTGAAATCCGACATGAAAGCTGAGATCGCTCGGCTGACGCAAGGCCAACTCGGCGCGCAGCTCACGACGACGACTGGAGAGCTCGAACGCTGGCGACGACGTGCGAAGGCCGCAGGATACGCGCTCCTCGTCGTAGCGTGCGGCGCAGCGGCAAGCTGGATCACCAACCGCTCGCTCTCGCGCGACGTCGAGGAGCGCGTCGACGCTCGCGCGACAGAGGTCGTACAAGAGGCCACCCGGCCGATCGAGGCCGCAGCGGCGAAGGTCGAGGACGCGGCGACGACAAAAGATGACGCGCTCGAGCGGCGACTCGCAGCGCAAGACGATCGGATCGATCGGCTCCTCACCCAACTCGAGAACGAAGCGAAGGCTGCGACAAAGAAGCCCGGCAAGCGAGCGCCGTAATGCTCCTGCTCATCGCCATCGTCGCTACCGTCGCCATCGTCGTCGCCCTGATCGTCGTCGCGATACGAAGGCACCGGTATCGTCTCGATAGCGTCGAGCCCCGCGTCGCCCTCCTCGAGCCCCGCGTCACCAGCCTCGAGGCGGATCACGCGGCAGTGCCGACCGAGGTGCGAGCGATTAGGGCGGGCGCGATCGCATCCGACATTGACGAGCGTCGCAAACTGCACGAACTACGCATCCGCGTCGTCGGAATCGAGGAGTCGCAGGCGCAACTCAATTATCGACTGCGACAACTCGAGTCGCCGGGGGTCGATCTCGACCCGATCGACACCATCCGCGGGCCCCGGCCGCCGATCGATCCGCCGAAGTGACATGCGCTGGGCGCCTCAGTGCCCGCCGACGGTGCGGAGTCCGACGAGCTTGTGCGCGTGCATCCAGAGCCAAGCGCGCAGGACGATGTCAGCGTGGCACGCCTTCGGAGAGCAGCTGCATACGAGCGCGGAGTCCTGAGCGATCGAGTGCATCGCTCGCATGACGGCCGGATCGTTGTGACGGATCCGGTCCCACAGCCAGCGCCGGTACGACGCTAGCGCGTCCTCGTGGCTGGTCTGGTAACCCGGACGGAACGGGTTGCCCAGCGGAGATCCACGTCCGACGTAGATCCACGGATCGGGCAGGAAGTTCTTGCCCTTGCGCGGCTTCTTCTTCGGCGGCGGGCCGACGCCCTCGACGTAGACAAATGCGTGACGGTTCACGACCGTGGGCATTGGCTACGATTTCTGCTTGCGCCGCGTCTCGGCGTCGATTTCGTCGGCCAACTCCTCGAGTTCGCCGGCCTGTCGGCGCAGGAGCTGGCTCGGATTGAGCCGCGGGCGTCCGACGGGGCGGTCGCTCGGAGGCTTGCCCGGGAGCCGCACGCCGCCGCAGCGCGTGCAGTTACCCACCAGGATGGTCAGGGCGCCGACGGGTGCCGGGGCCTTGCCTCGGTGCTCACACTGCGAGCAGTAGACGTCCACGCGGGGCGTGCGGCTCACGGGCGCCTCGTGTACTGCTCGACGTCCTCGCGGGAGTCGGGCGTGCAGGCGGGCTCGTGCTGGCACGGGCGCTCCGGCGAGGGGACGCACGCCTGCTCCCGCCGGTCGAGCGTGGCGATGCCGTCGAGCAGTGCAGCGATCATCGCGTGCGCGTCGCTGCGACTGAGCGTGACGGTGGCACGCCTCGAGTCGTCGTTCGCCGTGATGCGCAGCCGGATCGCCTTGGCGGCGGTTACTCGAAGGTGTGCCCCTAGGATGCAGATCAGTGTCGTGGTCATGTCGCCCGTGAGCGAGAAGTACACGGCGACGCCTGGATCGTCGGGTTGCCGAGCTGCGGCGAGCGGCAGACCGTCCAGTCGCAGAGGCACCGACGTGGAGAGCACGACGTCCTTCGCTCCGAACCGTCGCAACTCGGCGACAAGATCGTCGCGCGCGCGCGCCCGAACCCTAGCGCCTTGAATGCGCTCGATGTCCGCCTCCACGATTCGGTGCGCGCTCGGTTGAGCGGCCACTCGAGGGGGGTAGGGCTGGTGTCCGCTCATGCCAGGGCCTCCTTCGCCCGGTCGAGCAGGCGCACGACCGAGTCGCGGGCCTTGCCGGGTGCCATGGCGTTCAGCCCCGCGAGTGCGGCGTCGATGAACGAGAGTGCGTCGTCGATCCTATCCGCGTTCGCGTTTGCGTGCGCTCCTGCGCCTCCGGCATGAGCCTCGGCGAGTTGCTCTTGCAGGATCGCGATCTTCGAGCGGAGTTCGACGAGCTTCGATCGCGGGTTGGTGCCCGGCTCTTCGGCGATCGCGCCGCGACGCTTCGGCAGCGCGCGACTCTGATCGGGCGGCAGCGCTCGGTCAGGGTAGATCGGAGCGGGCTCTCGCTCGCGAGTCGGTGGCAGATCTGGCGTACGCGTTGCAGTCGAAGGTCCGGCTGACTTCGCCACGAAGGGCGACCGCCCCGATGTGACTCCGGTCGGACGCGGCCCCATGCCGCGCGCCATCTCGCCGCGGATCGAGCTCTCAGCCTCGCGGATCGGCGCGCGACGGGGTCGGGCTGCACGCGACATGGACTCAGATCTCCTCGTCCGTGGCGACGGCGTCCTGCCGCGGCTCGAGGGTGGCGATCTTCTTCGGGCGGACGATCTTCGGCTTGGGGATCTTCGCCACTGGAAGGATCGCGACGAGATGGTGCACGTCGACGTGCTCAGCGAAATCGAAGCACTCATGCACGGCGGACAGCGCGGATACCATGGTCTCGTCGTCGACGGTCTGGTGGGCGATCACGCTGCCGTCAGCGCTGACGCCGACGAGCAGGTGGAGCGTGGTGTAGCCCTTCTTCGCCTTCATGGAGAAGGGGATCTTGGGGGCGGGCTTCTTCGTGCGCTTCTTCTTGGCGGTTTTGGTCTTGTTGCGGTACGTCATCGTGTCGTCTCCGGGGGCTTGGTCTTCATGCGAGAGATCGCGTTGAGCACGGACGTCGCCGTGCGGTTCTTGAATGCGTCGAGGAAGCGGGTATAGCCGGCGGCCACCTTCGGATCCTTGTGGCGGCTCTGCACCATCGATTCCTGCAGAGAGACGCCTTCGCTGCCGGCCGTTGTCATCATCCCCGCGCGCAGCGAGTGGCCTGAGAACAAGGTCGGATCTCCCCCGGCGAGCGTCACTGCTCGCTTCACGCGATCGGCCACGGTCTGCTCGGAGAAAGGGAAGACCAACTGCTTGTGCTTGGCCACCTTGCGCCACGCTGTAAGCGCGGCGACGGGACACACGACCAGATCAGCGTGCCGTGGCAGTGCGACGATCTGTCCCTCGCTCTCATTGTCGGTCTTCGAGTGCGGGATCGTGATGATGATCCCCTGCGGATGCTCGGCGAGATCAGCCCAGCGCATCGCCACGAGTTCGCTGCGGCGCATGCCCGTCACGACTCCCACGAGCAAGAGCGCCTTGTCCCGCAGCGAGGTCTTCGGGTGGAGGATCGCTGCATAGAGGATGTCGGCCGTCATCGGCGCCTTCTTGTTCTGCGCCGTGCCGCGGTTGCGGGCCAGCCCCTTGAGCACCTTCGCGAGCGTGGGATCTTGCAGCGGGTTGGGGTGGCCTTTCTCTTTGTGCAGGTGTGCAAGCGCAGCGCAGCGGCGCCGGATCGTCGCTGGTGACAGACTCCGCTTGCGATCCATGTTGCCGATGTATGCCGCGATTGCTACGGGGTCCGCGGGCAGAGCCGCGGTGCCTGTCGCGGTCGCGTACGCATGCCAATCGCGGATGTCCGAGAGGTATGCGCGGCGGGTGTTCTTTGCGAGCGAATCCTCCGCGAGATCGGAAGCGTGCAGGAGATCCTCGGCGACATCGGACCGCGCAAGGGCCGTCGGCCCTCTGGTCGCCATGGCTTGGGCCCCCTGACAAGCGTCCGCGGGCTTCCGGGTCAGCGGGGGGGCCTTCTTGCGGCCGGGCCGTGCGACCTGGGCTGTGCGTTGACCCGCCAAGGATCGTCATGATAAACTCGCTTATCGCAAGAGATCAAGCGGTTGACGCCATTCCTCCGATAGAATATCGTATCCCATCGGAGATTCAGGGCTTTTGGCGAAGACAACCAGTCCCTTGGACGTCGTCACCCGGTTGGTCCGGGATCTGACCCGGCAACTCGCGGCCCTCATGGGCAGGGTCGAAGTGGTCGAGCAGAGGCTGGAGAAGCTCGAGCAGCGCCTCGGGGCGCCGGCTCGTCCCAAGACGGAGAAGCTCAGCCGCGACGAGTGGCTCGCCCGCAAGCGCGCCGCGATCCAGAAGGCGGCGAAGCACCGGTGGCGCAAGGCCAAGGACAAGCAGCCTCCCGCCGCGAAGAAGCGGCGCCGCAGAAAGGCGAGAGCACGATGACGAACCCGATCGCCGAGCAAGGCTTGCTGCTGTCGCCGCGCGAGTACGACGTGCTGTCGAAGGTGGTCGCGGCGTTCGCCGAGCAGTCGAAGACGGCTGAGCCCACGGTCAGCCGGCTCCTGATCCGCGTGCTCGGCCGCATGGGCCAGGCTCAGCAGGCGCCCGCGGGCCTGCGCGACGACCAACTCCAGCACTATCAGGCGCAGATCCACGACGCGTTCGCGAAGCAGGACGAGCGCGCGCTCGCCCAGTCCGTCGAGAACCTCGTCGCCGCGACCGTGCGCACCGACGCCGATCCGGCGCAGAAGGTAGCGCGCTACCTACTCGAGCTTGTGGCGCAGCTACTCGTCGCGCAGGCCCGGCACGGTGCGGCGACGCTGCGGCGGCTCTCGGCGATGCTCGACGACGCGACGCAGGCATGGGGCGGCGAAGGATGGCCGGATGCGAAGGGCGTCGCGGCGTGGATCCGCGACGTCGTGGCCATCGGGGCCGACAACCTCGAGGACGGGGAAGATCCGTGGCCAACATGACCGTGCATGATCTCCGCGGCGGCACGATCGCGACGGTCACCGGCGGACGCGAACATACGGTCACGCCCGCCGAGGCACGGGCGTGGCGAGGACTGCTGGCGCAGCACGGCGTTGCAAAGGTCCGCCACGGTGTTGCTCGCGGGGTCGACCAATGGTGCGCCCTCGATGCGGCCGATCTTGGCCTTGTTGTCGAGGCATGGCCGGCCGATTGGAAGGCGCACGGTCGCTCGGCCGGGCCGCGGCGCAACGTCGCGATGCTCCGCGGCGGTGTGCAAGGTACTGCGTTCGCCAACCTCTTGATCGCGTTCCCCGGCGGCTCCGGAACGGCGCATTGCTGCTCGGTCGCGCGAGGATTGTGGATCCCCGTGATCGAGATTGAGCGCGTCGTCGCGCAGGTGCATCCATGAAGACCATCGCCGATCTCGTGGTCGATGCGCGCAGGTGGATGCCCTACGTCGACTCGATGGGCGCGACTGTCTCAGGTCGTCCGGAATTCGAGGCCCTGCTCGACGCGCTCGAGCGCGGCGAGCATGAGCGCGCCCTGCTCACCGAGGTCGCGGATTTCCTGGCCGAGCAGGGCTATCCGCGGACGGCCAACATGCTGCGCGACGGATCGTGGCGGCGGTAAGCTGGTGGCGTCCGACGCCGTCATCGAACGGATCATGAAGCTGTTGCGGCTCGCCGCCGACCAGGAAGGCACGCCCGAGGGTCGCAACGCGGACGCGCACGCGCAGCGCCTCATGCAGCAGCACGGGGTGTCAGTGGTGCTCGACGACGATCCCGGCGACGACAAGCCGCACGAGGTCGGCGACGTCTTCGGCACGTTCGCGGCGCGCGAGTTGTGGATCGAGGGGATCTCGCACCTCGTCGGCTACGTCTACGACGTCGCACAGATCTGGCAGGCGAACGCCGAAGGCGGCGTCACGCTGCTGGGCTACGACCTGACCGGCGACAAGCGGCATCTCGAGGCGGCCAAGCGAACGTTCCTGGCTCTGATCGAGTTCGTGCGCCTCGAGCCGTTGCCGCGTCGACTGTTGCATCATCTGCCGCTCGAGCGTGCGCAGTTCGTGTTCCGATCTGGCGTCGCGCATGCGGTGATCGCCCGCCTCGCGCGCGAGACGGTGCCGCGGTTCGAGCGCGACGAGTTGCCCACGAGTTCCGAGACCGCGCTCGTGCACGTCGCCGTCCACCGGCGCCCGCGGTCACCGTTCGTCGACTCGCTGCTCGACGTGCCGATCCAAGGCGACGCGGCGGAGTTCGAGAACGGTCCAGAGGCGGCCCTGTTCGCGTTCGGGATGAACGCGGGCAGGCGTGCCTTCCTGCCGCCGCTGGCCCGCGTCAGCGACGAGGACTGATCACGGAATCGGACAGGTACTCGAGTGTGCCCAAGGCTCGAGTCCGAGGCGGCGCCGGCGAAGCTCGGTCCCCTCGCAACCCTCGTACTCTGCGAGAAACGATCTGGCACCCTCGTCGGTGATCTTCAGCTCGACGATCTGGCGATCCAGTTCTGCGATGGCGGATGGCTTGTCCAAGAACAGGTACGAGCGGTAGTCGTCGTACGACGAGTGCGTCGTCATGACGCCGCCATCGACTTCGTAGAGACGATGCTTGCCGTCCTCCGAGTGGGCGATCTCCCGAAGCGGCTGGCGCTGGCCAGGCAGGCGGTAGAGATCGCGCGTCGCGTCATCCACCGCGCGTTGCCACTGTGCAGCGCGAAGTTCGACGGCTTGCTTCTTGGCGGATGCTTCCTCGTCGCGTGCACGACGAGTGGCGATCACTGGCGCCGCATCTTCGTCCGTCGCGCGCCGGAGGTGCTCGATGATGCGCCACCCCGATCCGCGAAAGTCCTGGTTGTCCTCCGCGTCATCGCCACGCAGGTAGTACGCTTCGGCGCCGATCGTCGTCATCGGCACCGAGCCTTCGCGCGTCTTGATGAACCGGGTCTGTCCGATCAGCGAGTCGACGTCGGGCTTGTAGCCACGTGCGGTAGGCTCCACTCGATCGGTCTGCACGTCGCTTTGCTCGCCGACGAATGGCACTTCTCCGGGGCGTCCACGCCCATCGCTCTTGGTGGGCGACTTCGTCCCGCGTCGCTTCGCGGAAGCGTCGCGGCAGCCCTGCATCGATGCGCGATCCGGGAACAACCACTGCTCGAGGCGCCGATCCCATACTCCGCCATGGCGCTTGGCCTCGTCGGCCTTGCACGCGGTTCCGGGCAGGGTGAGTCCCTCGGCGCGGCGTCGATCCATCTCCGTGCGAAACTCGTCGACGCTCTCCTTCTTTTCGGCGGATGCACGTTCAGCCTTGGGCAGGAAGGCCTCGGCCTTCTCGCGCTGACCTGTCCACCAGCACTTCCGATCGGGATCCCACTTGAACCCGGCGGCCTTGATCTTGTCGCGGATCGCGTACGTGTCGCCGCAGAGGTAGTGGCGGCGCCCGGATGATTCGATGGTGAGAGCCATTGGAGTCCGATCCTAACTCATGGCTAGCGCTCGACATCGACCGAACCGGTGCTGTGTCCGTGCGACGGCCACACGGGCTCGCCGGCGAGCGTCTCCAGACGATCCGTGGCGGTGACGCGGGCCGCTCACCCACGTTCGGCGAGTTCCCGGGTGACTGCCGCGCGCACTCCGGCCTCGGCCTCGGCCATCGAGCGCACGGCATGCACCGATGCGCGGCGGATCGTGAACGGGGCTGTTGAGCCCTCGGCGACCACGGTTACACGCCGACCGTTGTCGGCGGTGGCGAGCGCTAGGATCTCGTCCGCGATCTTGCGGCCTTCCGGCGTGCCCGGCAGGTACACAAACCGGCAGTCCACCTGCCCGCGAATCCGCGAGAACGTGCCGCCAATCGCCCGCACGCGCGCGCCGAAGCGCCGCGGGAAATCGGAGTCGGCAGGGGCATGGATTCGCCACGCCGAGCACAGCGCCGCAGTGATGCCTTCCACGGTCGGCTGCGCGGGTGGTGGGTCGGCCCTCAGGGCGTCGATGCGCGCCAACACAGCGCGCGTGCCTTCGTCGGGATCGTAGGTCGTTATGTTCGTGGTGGTCACACCTCGAAAGCCCCGGCCCTGGGTAGGGTGCGGGGCGGGAGGCGGGCGGGGAGACGATCAACGTGTAAGACGGTCGATCGCCTTGCGGGCCTGTTGCGCGAGCACTTTCGCCGCGCCCTCAAGGTCGCGGAGATTGGCCAGCACGTCATCGACCGACTCGGAGCACTCGGCGCAGGAGTATGCGTCGGCAACGTCGGCGACATCGAGATCCCCGACAAGCTCTAGGGCGTCGTCGATGTCGTTGATCTTGGCGGCGGTCTTCGTGGCGGTGGTCATCGGTTGGTTCTCACTCGCTTCGACGCGGGGTCGCAGGTCTGCATTTCGCTCCGTATGCGCTCGACCGCATGCGGAGCTTGAGGCGGCCCGATCTGGGGCCTCAAGGAAGGGCCGGGCCAACCGATGAAAAAGAAGCAATGGACACGCCCCGCCCGACCCTCGCCGCCTATCTCGCTGCCTCACTCGCCCATGCGCGGATCATGGAGCGCCGCGCCGCTCGCCTCGCACGCGCCCCGCTGACACCCGCGTGGGAACCCGGCGCTCTCGATCGACTCGCCGCGGACCTTGGCATCGCGCCGCGCCGCTAACACGCGATCACGTTGCCTCGTACTCCCCGCTGCGATTGCGCCCAGCGATCCGCTCGAGCCGGCGCTGTCGCAGCGCTTCGCCGATCGTCGTCCAGTGCCAGCCGTCCTTGAACATCACGGCGCCCGCGACGTGCAGGTGCAGCATGAGCGGGTGACGAGCGTCGAGGATCCCGATCTCAGGGTCGGCGAGCAACGCCCGTACCCGCGTGCTCATGCCGTCGAGGATCCCGTCGAGTACTTCGTCCAGGACGGCAGAGCGCGTCTGCAGCAGTGACACTGCTCGACGGATCTGCGAGCCGTCGCCGTGCTGCGTGACGCTCACGCCGTGTCCGATCTCTCCGAGCACTGCCACGACGCGAGTCAACTCGGAAGTGACGGATGCGAGGCTTGCCACCGTGTGCTCGTGCAGCGCCCGAAGATGCGCCATGTCGCGAGCCAGCGATTGCGCCCGATCGCGCTCCGCGAACATCCGCACCTCGGCGTCCGCTTGGGCGTCGAGCGCTCCCCTCACGATCGGCGGCTCGTCCTCGCCGTAGCCGTCGACGAGGGCCTGGAGTTGGTCGCGGTCGCGCGTGACGTTCTCGAGCGCAGCTCGCACGTTGGCGAGTTCGGCCTCGAGACCCTTGGTGCGCCGGCGCTCGGCCTCGGCATGTCGCTCCTGGATCGCCGCGGCAGCCTGGGATGCAGCGTCCTGTCGCGACGTCGGGAACGCTGCATGCTTCGGCGTGTCGTATGGATCGACGGACATCACGGCGCTCCCGGTGAGTGTCTCGAGAGTCTCACCGGTGCGCCTTCCGGATCTCGCGAGCCTGCACGGCGAGCTCGTCGGCACGCGCGGTGTGATGCTCCACGCCCAGAGCGTTGCCGCTCACGCGACAGCGCTCTGCGGTCTGCCGGCATTCCGTGGCGCGGACGTCGAGTTGCCTCGCGATCGCCCGCGCAGCCTTGCGGGTCGGGTCGACGCCCACGAGTACGTCTGCGGCCGTGTCCAAGAGCAGTCGAGCCACCGCCTCGTCGTCGACGTCGGCGACGCCTGCGTCGGCGAGCAGCGCTCGCTGGATCAGCCGCGCGCCCACGCGCTCGAGCGCGCCCGGGGTCGTTCCCATCGTCATGCCGGATGCGAGTCCGCGCAGGAGCGCTGCGGTGCGCGGCCGGCCGTCGGCGCCCAGCGCATCGGCGCAACTCGCCAGCCTGTCGGCGACCCATGCCACGCGATCGAAGATCTCCTCGGGAGGAGCGGATTCCAACTCGGCGGAGGGCATCACGGTCGTCACCGACTCCGGGATCGGACCGGCCGACTCTGCCCACTGCGGAGCAGGCATCGCCATGGTCGGTTGGAGCGGGACGTGTTCGGGGATCTCGTACGCGGCGGGCAGCATCGTGGTGCCCTCCTGCTTCGTTGGGCGCGTCGCGCCCTGCTTCGGGCGGGTCACGAGTTCGGACGGCTTGTTGGGCCGCCGAACCGGCGTGTCGTCCTCGGGGGCAGACGCCACGGGAGATGGTGTGGGCTCGAGCGCGTCACTGCGCAGTGGAACGATCTTGTAGGTGGACGGGTCGGTAGCCGTTGCGCCGGTGTTCGCGTCGTACTCAGGGCGGAATCCCATGGTGTCACGTGCTTTCAGGTTGGGGTTGTTGTGCATCTCGCAGCCTTCGGATCAGGGCGACGAGTTCGTACTTGTCGAGTCGGGTTGCGCCTAACTCGAGGGCGAGCTTGTGTCGGCTCGCCGTCAGATCGTAGTGGGGTGTGCTGCCCGACTGGAACCACGCTCGTTTCAGGCCGAGCCGCAGCGCGAACTCGTGCAAATCGGCGACGTCGTCCGCGAGCAGGTGCGCCGACATGGTGAAGGGCCACTTTGGGGTTCGCGCGGTCACGCGCAACTCGTCGACGTACACGGTCACTCGGGCGTCGTCCTCCACGTGCGGTGCTCCGCGTCGGCCCAGCGCTGCTCGAGCACGGTGGTGATGTGATCCGGCATCCGGAAGCATCCGAGCGCACCCGTGACGTCCTCGATCGGTTCGCGCAGCAGAACGGCAGCCTTCACGGTCCACCCGGACACGCCCGCGTACCAGGGCGACGTCGATCCATCGGCACCTTCGACGTAGGCGTCGACGAGGATCGCCCCAAGGATCGCGCTCGTGGTGATCGGGATCTCGACGCCGAGATCGCACTCAAAGAACGTCTGCAATCCGTCCTCGACGCGCTTGCCCGCGTGCACGGCAAGCCACACGGGACCGTTATCGAACGACGGGCGCCAGACGCGGTTCTCGATATCCTTCCATCCTGACGCGAGTAGCCACGCCCACGGCTGCCGCACGGACACCGCACGCAGCTTCGCCGCTTGCGGAAACGGATACTTCGCTCCGGTCGAAAACGGGTACTCCGCCCCAACGATCGGCGCGCGGCAGTACTGCGAAGTCGAGGTGCTCATGATCAGTTCCCTCTGCACGACGTGACAGCGGCCTTTGTCCGCTCATCGTGGACGACCAGCGCGAGGATCTGCGCGACGCATGGCGTCGGGATCGTGGTCACGATCGCGTCGTGCAGCGCCACGAGCATCATGGACGCGCGCAGCGCACGTTCACCTGCGTCCTCGCAGTCGACGAGCCCGCGCTCGAAGATCCGGCGAAGATCGGACAGTCTGTCCTCGATCCCCAGCGAGAGCGTGCGCGCGCCGAGGATCGTGCTGCAGTGCGTGAGGAACTCAGCCGCCATCGGCTCGAACGGCGACTCGTCGTCGTGCTCGGGTGCGGGCTCGAAAGAGAAGCGATCGGCGGAGATGTAGATGTCGTTGGGATCCATGGGGGGTCTTGCTTTTTGCCAGCTTACGAACGGTTGCGTCGGCGTTCGATCTCTTCGATCGCGATCTCGGCGTGAGTGTTGCAGAGAAATGCAGCGGAGTAATCCTGGCCGCGATCGAGTAACACGGCGATCTCCGGACGAGCGGCGCATAGGCCTCGCCAACCACACCGCGAAGGGATCGACTCGGTCGCGTACCGGCCATGCCAGCCATCGCCCTGCTCGTCGAGGATCCCTCTTGCCCACTGCTCGTCGTCGGGGTCGATCATCAGTGCACCTTCCGGACTATGCCAACGTCGCCGGAGGCTTCCAGGAGACCGCGACGCTCGAGATCGTTCATCGTGCGCGCGACGTGCAGGCGTCTGATCCCGGTCGCGTTCGCGATGGAGGTGTAGTTGGCGCTGACATTGATCAGCAGCGCGAGGATGATCCGGCGCTCGTCGGGGGTCAGATCGTTGTCGTTCATGGGCCGGACTCCGGACGCTGGTACGCGAACATGGTGATGGGGATCGAGAGCATGACAACGTGCGCGAGCGCAATCGCGTGCAGGAGCGATTGCGTGTCGCTGCGGTACGACCACGGCAGGGCGAACGCTGCGATCCCGACCGATCCGATGTTGGCCGGAAGCACGATCCACGGGCGCATACGCCCGCGCGGCGCGGCCGTCACGACGAGAGCCATGCCGACGAGCGCGGGCGCGTGCATGAGCGCCATCGGCCACGCGAGAGCTGCGAGCAGCAGCGTGCACACGAGCCCGCCCCGATGCTGATCGCCGAGTGCGTGGCCGATCCAGAACGCCACGATGGTGAGCAGGCCTAAAGGCAGCGCGCCGGCGAGCCACCAGATCACCGAGATCCCACCGTAGAACACCACGGCGTTGACGAGCGCGACGAGCACCGTGATCGCCATGGCGATCCTGATCGACAGATCGGTCATCGCATCCTCTTCTCGACGTCGCCGAAGAACAGCCGCTCGACCGGACGCGCGCCTTTCTTGCCGCCGAAGCGGAACCGCCAGTAGAACGTCGCCCAGTCGAACGGCATCTCCTTGTTGAAGGGCTCGGCTCGACCTTCGGCGAGCGTCTCGAGAAGGCCGCGCATGAGCAGACGCAGGGCAGTGGCCTTCACGGACGGCCACTCTTCGATCGCGTAGCCGAAGCCGTGGTGGCAGAGCACCTGCATCGCGCCCGCCTTCACGCCCTCGGCCACCGCCCGGTATTCGAGCACGTGCGCCTTCGGAAACTTCGCGAACACGACCTGATTGTCCGGCACCGTCGGGGCGCCGGCCTTTGCGTGCGGCTGGCCGCCGAACCATCCCCGCGTGTAGGTCTCGTCAGCGTGAGTTCCCCAGCGCACGTGCATGTGCAGGCAGTCGTGCATGCAGATGAACATCATCACGATGTTGTCGAGCGACACCGGTACGGACTTGATCCCGGAGTCCGTCATCACGGCAGTGTCGAAGCGCGTGCGCATGCGCGGGGCGAGATGGACGTTGTCGAACTGTCCTTGCCGCGGCTCCTTCTCGGGAGCGTCCTTCCACGGTGCCGTTCCGGCGTTGCGCGTGACGCCGCCTTCCACCGGACGAGGGAGCGTGTGTCTCGGATCGGCAAGACAGATCTCGGACGGCTTCTGGCGCGGATGGTCGAAGCCCTCGCTGATCGGGCGTCCCTCGAACGTCCTGAACGCGTCGGTGACGTAGTAGTCGTAGAGCGTGTCGGACGTCGTGTCGGGTGGCTTCAGCGGGATCGGCATGTTGGGGTGATTGCAGTCGGTGACGGCAAGCGCCCCGATCTCCTCCTGCATCGATGAGTCGCCGTGCGTCATCGCCTTGGACGGCCGCTGCATGACGAGCGTCGCCTCGAAGCTCGCGAGCGGCTCGTTCGACCAGAGCATCGCGTGCGGGTGCAGGCGGCACATGCCCACCAGGCCCGCAGGCGCGTAGTCGTCGTGCTCTTTGCAGAGCACGAGCTCGAGCAGCAGGATGTACCGCGACGGGCCCACTGACACCCACGCGTCAGCTGCCCCTGGGCCCGCCGGGAACTCGAGCCGCCGCGGGGGCAGGTTGGCGGGTGGGATCAGGGCGTCGCCGAGATCGTCGCACTCGGCGCGGGTGAGCGGCTTGATCTTGCCACCGTCGAGCTGGTAGGCGAGCGCCACCAGCGAGCTCGCGTCGACGCGAGCCCCGAGCGGCCACAGCGACGAGCGGCCCTCGAGGATCTTGCCGCCGACGATCCGCCTCGAGCCGACGACGAACGAGTCGTGCAGTGGCAGCGCGATCTCGGAGCCGTTCTCGCGGACGATCTTGACGTCCTTCCACTGGATCACGTCGCACACCGGCACCGGCATGCTGTAGTTCATGCCCATGCCGCGGCTGTAGCAGTTCACCTCGCGCCACGTGCCGGGCGTGGCAGGCTCGGACCTCCACTGCCACACGGGGTTGTTGCGGATCCGGACGAGATCTTCATCGACGTCGTCGTATGGCTCATCCTTGATCGATGGTCTGGGCACCGCGAACGAGCCGGAGATCTCGATCGTGTCGTGCTTGCCCGCGGCCGTGAACATCATCGAGCGCGCGAGCAGATCATCGAGGTTCGGCATCGCTCTCTCCTTTCGCAGTCACGAGTCGCGCGCGTACCCACTTCAGCACCCGCTCGTAGCGCTCCTCCGGCGTTGCGTCGTCAAGGATCACGTCGTTGAGTTCGACGAGCCGCCATGCGACAAGCACGGGCGCGACGCCTTCGTCGGCGGCGACGTCGTCGGTGTTCCAACCGCTGTCCTCGTAGTCATCCTCTGGGTCCTCGTTCTGGTACTTCGTCACCAGATCCGCGATCGCCCCCTCGCGTGTCATGCCGGCCCCCTGACGCTTGAGCACGAGCAGCGCACCGACAGCGCAGACTTCCCCGTCCTTCGCGATCGATCCACTGATCAGTCGCTTCGTCGGAAGCTCGAGCAGGGCCCGTTCGAGATCGCGGAGGGCCGCTTGCCCCTTGCGCCCGGCGATCTGCCGGCTGGAGTTCGCCCGGTACAGGGCGAACTGTCCCGGGTGAGCCTCGTCGTCGCTGTAGCCGATCCTCATGGTCGTCCTCCCGGTAGATCCCAGTTTTGGCGTGACCACTGCTCGAAGCGCGCGAGCAGCAGCGGCCAGCCTATGCAGTGGCGCAGCATGATCTCGTCGGCACACGGCTTCGGTGACGCCCATTCCGCGGATCCCGAGCCAAACGCGCGGAACAAGATCGGTCGCTCGTGCGGGCCATAGACCGAACCGCCATCGATCGGCTCGTGGGCTGGCCGGAAGCCAGCTCGCACAGCCGCGTCGACGCCTGCCAGCATCCCTACCGTGACGCCGCGATCGAGGTAGAACACCCACGCCTCCATCCGCGCCGCGATCGCATGGCCCGCCGTGAGCCCGAGCATGCGCTGATCGGGCACAGTGTCGTCGAGCAGCCGCGGGTAGAGCAGGTGCGACAGATATGGTGCCTCGTCGCGTCGCAGCGCGTCGGCCATGCAGAGCTTCGCGTACTTGATGTTGTCTGCCTCGCGCTCGGTGCCGCCCTCGAACGGAGACTCGATCATCACGGTTCTCACGGTATGCTACCTCCGCCCGAACCATCGGTCGGACCAAAGAACTTCTCGCAGATCGTCTTCTTCTCTTGCTCGGTCGGAACGTCGTCAGCGATCTCCTCGTAGGTGCGACCGTCGCCGCACTTCGTCGCACCACGCACCAGCCTCAAGGAATCGTTCGATCCAGACGAGAGGTAGCCGTTGCCGAACCACGTCAAAGGATAGTAGTCGCCCCCCAACAAGGATTCCGAAGGACGCTGCTCGAAGCCGAGAACGTGCTGGGCGTAGATCCCTTCCTTGTCTTTCTCGATCAGCACCCAACCCGGCGCGTGGAATACCTGACCGAGGCGCTCGCTCATCGACTGAGCGATCGCCAATAGCGAGGCATCGCGTACTTTGAGGAGTCCCTGTCGGTGCTCGCGCGCGGCAGCGATCTGCGCCTCCCGCAGGACAGGTTCGGGTCCGTACTTGAACATTTCGTCGTCGATCATCTGCTGGTTCCTTATCTTGCGCTTAGCTAGTCGCCGTGCGCCTGGTGGTGTGCGAGCACTGCGAGTAGGTCGTGCGTATGGACCGTGTCGCACGCGTCGACCGTCCCGTCCCCTGCGACGTCGACACGATCGCCGGACGGGTGGGTGTAGCGCGTGGTGCCTACGATCTCCTCTCGCGTCCACCCCTCGGGCAGCGGAGGAGGCTCCGCGAGGGGCTCCAGCCGCGCGAGGGGCTCCAGCCGCGCGATTGCCCGCCCGACGCCACCCACCACCCACGGCAGATAATAGGCGCCCTCGTCCACCCATAGCACGATCTCGCGTAGCTCCCAAATCGCGGCTGCGATGTCTCGTTGCGCTCGTTTGACGTCACCCATTGGTCGCAGCCTTCCGACAGACGCCGCTGCGGATGCAGGCGGACCACACCCGCAGCACGCTGGCTTTCGGAGAGCTGTGTTTTGCTTGCGCAGCTCGGCGTCGCGTACGGGTGCGGCTGTCTGCGTGCCGTGGCGTGCATCTTCTTCGCGCAGTCGGTCCTGTCGTCCACGCTCTAGCGCTGCTTCGACCTGTGCGGACGACAGTGGCGGGACGGCTGCCTGCTCGTCGGGTAACAGCGAGCGCAGTACGTCGGGTGTGCTGTCGTCTCGGAGGTTCGACGGGCGCAGCGTGGCGTCGAGTGCAGTCTCAACCGCGCCGCGTCGCGCTCGCGCGCAGGCCTCGGGCCGGCAGTCGGGGCACGGCACGAAACCCATCAGCCCCCGGCCGCGGCAGAGCGAGCAGGGCACGGGTGCGATGATGTCGCTCAACGCGGCGCGCAGGCCGTCCACCTCGGAAGTGGGGACGGTCTCCAGCGGAGTAGCGCGCGCCCACGATTCCGCATGCTCATGGCAGCGGACTCGTTGCCCGGCCCCCGATGCCGGGGCAACCGAGTGTGTCGCCGGAGCCCCGCAGAAACACAGCTGGGCAGGCTTGTCACTCATTGTGCACCATCCAGCTCTGTAGCCTGGGGCGTGCGCAGGTGATGCGCGAGTACTGGTTCTCTCGCGCATCCGCCATGATCGCTGCCCACAGGGCAGGTGCAGTCTGGATCTTCGTCATCGCTTCGTTCCTCCGTCCGTCATTGTGCCGTCTCCATCCGGATCGGCGGCGAGCACCACCTCGATCCGCTCGCCGAGAAGTGCGTCGAACGCCACGATCCCGTCGGGCCCCGCCGTGTGCTCGAGGACGCCCACGTCGGTGCCGATCCACGCACGCCCGCGCGGGAGCGACTCGAGCCGATCGTCGAGCACCGCGATCCGCACGGGCCACTCGCCGGGCGCCTCGATCGTCGTGCGACTGAAGGTGCCGTCGTACAACTCCTGCGTGTCGTCGAGCGCGGCCGCGTCGGGATCAGACAGCACGACGATCGCGCTGCGCCGACACGCGAGCGCGTAGGGCAGCCCGAACACCGCCGACGGATCGAGCTCGACGAGCGGCCTGGGGAACCGCTCGCCGAGCTCGCCGTGGCCGGTGGAGATCCAGCGCACGAGCGCTCGCACCGAGGCGAGGCCCGCGAGGTCGAATCGCAGGATCCGCGAGAGATCGATGTCGTAGAGTGCGGCGGCTGCCCGAAAGTCGCCAGAGGCGTCGTTGCCCGGGGGCACACCCGCGGCCGCGCGCGCGACGTCCATAGTGCGACGGACTGCCTGCGCGTCGTCGAGGCCCGGCGGAGGCTCGCCGACGATCCGGGCGCAAGCGATCGCTGCGCAAGCCCGATCGGTGTCGTCGGCGTTGCCCGCCGCGTGCTCGGCCCAGCCGTCCAGATCTCCCGAGGCGTACAGGAACACGGACTCGGCGCGGGCAGCTGCCACGGCTGCGTTTGCGCCGTCGCTGCCGGCCGGATCGGCGTGGCCGACCACGAATGCCTGCTTCCCGCGGGCGAGCCACAAGGCGGTCCGCAGCGCGCCGCGGCACGTGCCCACCACTGGGATCCCGTCGGGGCCCAGGCGAGAGCGGGTGCCACCCCAGCGCATGACGACCGATCCCATGGCGTAGCCGTCGATGAGCACCTCCGTGCAGCGGGGCCGCCGGATCGCGACGATCTTCGGCTCAGCTCCGACGGGCACCGTCGACAGCGAGAAGGGGACGTCTCGACCGCGCTCGAGCAGCAAGGCCGGCGCGGCGGGACGCTGGGCCGTGGGATCGGCTGGCGGCAGCAACAGAGGGTGGGGCTCGCCCTCGCCGAAGGCGATCTCGTGCGTGCCCTCGGGGATCTCGAGCATGCCGATGCCATCGGGGCCGGTCGTGATCTCGCCGTGCTCGGTGAGCAGCGTGACGTCCGAGAGCGGCGTGCCATCGTCGCAGACCAGGCGCAGGGTGAGCGACGCGAGCGCGCTCTGTCGAGCTGGTTCAACTCGCGATGCTGGCACGGACTCGGGCCCCACGCGGACCAGATCGCGCAGATCGAGCAGCGCCTTCGTGGTCTTGTTGCCGGAGTCGGGATGGATCCGGTGGCCCTGCGTCGAGTCGCCCCATAGCCGGATCTGCGGCACGTCGTGTTCGTCAGTCATGACGACGTCGTATCCCCGTCGCTCTCCGAGTGGTTCGCGTGCGCGTTCGCAACCAACTCGCGCACGCGCACGATGATGTAGCCCTCGGCACAGCGTTCCGGAGTCAGGCCAAGCTCGTGCGCGAGCATGAGCAAGAGCGCGGCGTGTCGCGATCGGTAGTCGCGTGGATCGTCGTCGCAACCCTCGAGCGCGGTCATGGCTCGATCCGCGCACTCTTGGATGAACGCGAACTGGCTCGCGTCGAGCGGGATCGCAGTGCGGCATTCGGGGCATGCCACCGCGCTCACCTTGGTGTCGGGGGCCACCTCGCGCATCCGCATGTACCGAAGCACGACATCGCGAACCGGGATCCCGGTGTCGCAGTCAGAACAGACGAACATTCGCTCACGATCGATCCCGGTGGATTCAGGCATCGGACGGGCCTTTCATGGAGTCTCCGATCGTAGCGGCGCGCGCACGCGAGATCGAGATCCGCTCCTCGCATGCGCGCCGCTTGGCGCGGTTGCGCCAAAGAAGCGCCTCGCACAGAGCTACCCACGCGTTGAAGCTCGAGACGTCCGGCGGCTGGCCGGTGAGCCAGCGCTTTGCACGGGCGAACCGGATATGCGCGATCCTTCGCATCATGCTCGAGGTCGCCCTCGTCGACGTGGTCAGATCTGCCATCCTGCCGCCTCCCACTCGCGCGCGGCGTCAATCAACTCTTCGACGTACTCGACGACCGAGCACTCGCCGATCTGGAGATCGGCCACGGTCTCGCCGAGCGAGACGTTTCGATCTCGCATCTTGGACAGGAACGCCGCGAGGATGAATCGAGTGCGGCGGATCTCCAAGTGGCGGTGCCTGCGAGCGGAATCGTCGATCGCTAGCGCGATCCCGTTTCCGCGTCGTTCTCGCTTCGCCCTCATCGGCTTCCCCTCCTGCTGGCGACGCTACGCTTGTGCGCGGCATGAACGATCTCCCACAGCCACGCGTGCTTGGTCGCGCCGGCCCACAGCAAGAAGAACTCCTCCGCCGATCCGTAACTGTCGCCCGCACTGATCGCTGTTTCGGTGATCGACTCGACCGCTACGACCATCGGCATCGGCGTGAAGCCGATCCGGATCATGCCCTCGGGCACCAAGCTGAGAAGATCGACCGCGTCGGGATGCCTGAGAACTTCGGCTTGCCTCTGCTGCGCGAGCGCATCGTAGATGTCATCGCGATGCGCGACGAGCCACAGTGCCGCGACCAGATCTTCGCGACCCGTCCCCTCGACGATCGCCGCTTCGAGGCGCGATGTCACCAGATCGGCGGAGCTCGGGTCCACGTCACGGATCCGTCGCAGTACAGCTTGCTGCCGAGCGCAACGGGCATCGAGATCGCAAGACTGATCGCATCGAGCGATCGCGGACGTTCCTGGTCGCTCGATAGTGATCGTTTCGTCGTCGTCGGGCATCACGTCTCCTCCTCGACCGGGTCGTTCGTGGCATCGATGTCCGGCTCCCCATTGGGACGGCCTTGCGATCGCAGTGCGATCTCGGTCCGCATGAGGCAGTCGGCCGAGACGAGCGACTCGACGATCCTCTCGTGCATGTGCAGATTGATCGGCACGTGGTCTTCGACCGCGAGGGCTTGTGCGTTGTGGTACTCGCGCAAGGCGGACTCGAGCATGCGCTGCGCCTTCAGCAGCGCGCGCGAGACCCGGTGCTGCTTGGCGCGCAGCGACCGAAGATCAATCGTGGCCGGCGCGCCGGTGAGCACGTGGATGTTGGAACGGCTTGCGCTCACGTTTCACCAGCCATTTCGCGATCGACATCATCCTCGCGCGGCAAGCCGCGTGCTCGCGTTGGGTTCACCATAATCCAAAAGCCCCCACGGCATCTCGGACAACGGCGAGAATCACAGCCCGCGGGAGCGAGGCGGGATCGCCGTAGGCCCCCAAGTGCACCACGCGGCCACAGGATCGGAGGTAGGTCGCTCGTCATCACGTCACCTCCTGCGGCGGTCGACTGCGCCAACGGTGGTACTCGAGCACGGCGATCACTTCATCGATCGTCGGTGCCGGTGTCACGCCGGGGGAGACCCACTCTACGCATCCGTCCTCGTCGACGGTAATCCCCACGCAGGATCGGCGGTCGAAGTAGTCGCCCGGGAAGTCCGATTCCCAACCGGGCGGGAGTTTGGGCGCGTCGCTCATCACGTCACCTCCGGAAGCTCGAGGGCGTGCCAGCACCCGACGTTCGTCTCGACGCCGTGGCGCAGCGAGTACAGGGTGATCGTCGCCGAGGCCCACGCCCGCGTGGTGTACCGCGAGCCGATCGTGATGTCGCCGATCTCGAACGCGACGCCGGACTTCGTTTCGATCCGGCGCGTCACCTGATACAGGCGCCACTGCGGGCCGTCCCAGTGGCCGCGGTACTGCGGCCACGCGAGATGTTTCGCGTCGGCGAGCAGTCGCACCAGCGGTCGCACGGTGCCGGGCTCGTCCGCGTGCGCGGCGTTGACCTGCTCTTGGGTAAGCGCGCCGATCTCGTGGTCGGCGACGACCGTATCGAGCGTGATCGGGTTGAGCGCGCTCATCCGATCCACCGCCAATCCTTCGCGCTGCGGAATCGGAAATACGACGCGCCCTCCTCGACGTACACGCGGATCTCCTTGGCCTGCAACTCGGCCTTCGCTTGCGTCGCGATAGTGATCGCGAACGCGTCACGATCGAGCCCGTCGCAGCATCCGCCCGAGCCGATCTCGCTGCCCTCGCTGTAGAGCCGGTACGCCCAACCCGTGTTCTTCGGGTCTTGGGCGTCCCAGTAGATCTCCGCGTGCTCGGGCTTGATCGCCGTGTCCTTGGTCATCCTCTCACCTGTCCGCAGCTCGTCGCCGCGTCCTTTCAGAAACCTCCGACGGATCCGATGGTCGGTCCATTCCAGTCTCGTCTGCGTCGAGCGCATGCGGAGCTTGTCGAGGCCCGGCAACCGTGCCACCTTCGCAGGGCAGGGTCAAGCAAGCGCATGCGGAGCCGGAATACCGGTCGCAAGGCGTGCGTCTGACCGAATGAAAGGACGCGGCGACGAGCTGCGGACACGGGGACGAAGATGGGACGCACGAGCAAGGGTACGGCGAGGGTGACCGAGACGCAGATCCGCAGACTCCGCGTAGAAGCGCGCGATGCTGGTGATCTCGGCCAGGTGCACATCTGCAACATCGCGCTGGGAGAGCTGGATCCTGTGACCACGGCCGACGAATTCGAGAGCCGCTACGGAAGCTGTGGCTTATCAGCGTCCGAGCTCGCGGTGATCTTTACTTGTGACTCGCAGGAGACGGCGTGGCGCGCATGTACTCGCGTGATCTCTGACGCGAAGGCGCAGGAAGGTACGTGATGGGACGAGACAAGACCGTGAAGATCGTGCTCGACTACACCGACGGTCGACACTCGTGGGAGCGATGGACTCCCGAGCACGAGGGCAGGGACTCGTACGAGGTCGCGGCTGAGGTGGTCGCGTTCTGGGAGTTGGCGGCGCAGATCGATGCGCAGGTACAGGTGCAGATCCTCCGCCTTGAGAACCCCGACTGGGGACGCGAGTATGTCGGATGCGGGAAGGAAGGTGCATGATGGGACGACGCACAGGACAAGCCGACAGCGAGTACGGAGCCACCGAAGACTCGTCGCGCACCCGCGGCGCCCCGCTCGACGCAGCGACGATCCGCGAGAAGCTCGCGACGCAGCCGACGATCGCCAAGCGGCTGCGCCAGATCGTCGAAAGCGGCGCCACAGCTTCCGCTCCGCTCGTCTACGACGTGCGCGCGCCCGTCGGATCGCGACCACTGCTAACGTGGGGTTGCATCGAGATCGCGAACGTCGACAGCCGGATCCACGTGTGGCCCTTGCCCCTCGCCCGCGATGTCCTGGAGTGCGGGTGACCGATCTCGTCGGATATGCCTCGCGCACCGGGACCAAGCGCAGCCTCGCCGCCCTGCGCGAGGCTGGCTGGCGGCTGCTCGTGTCCGCGAAGGGCGTGCTACGCACGGAGGGCTTCGACTACGCGCTCGACAACGGCGCATGGACGGCCCACCAGAAGGGTGAGCCGTTCGACGTTCCCGCCTTCGAGAAGGCCGTGGAAGCGCTAGGGACGGGCGCCGACTGGATCGTGGCGCCCGACAATCGTCGCAGGCGGGCTCGAGTCGCTGCGGATGTCGGTGTCGTGGCTGCCGAAGCTGGTACCGATCGCTCCGGTCCTCATTGCGGTGCAGGATGGCATGGCACCCTGTGACGTGTGGTCGCTTCTCGGGGGCCGGATCGGAGTGTTCGTCGGCGGCACCACGGAGTGGAAGCTGCGCTACGCTGGGTGCATCGTGACGCGAGACGATCTCGAGGCTCCGTGAAGATCCCGAAGCGCAAGGAGAAGTGGAGCGACGACGAGTTGCTGAAGTGGAGCATCGAGTATCCAGTGGGCACTGCGGTGCGCTACTGGCCCGTGCGCAGCGGCGGAGGGAATCGCGACACCTCGATCGCTTCGATCGCTTGGCGGCTACCCCACGGCACGCCCATCGTGAAGCTCCATGGATTGGCCGGCGGGGTCGCCATCGACCACGTGGTCAGGCTCTCGGGAGGCGGAAGCTCCGACGACGCCGAGTCAGACGCAGACGAGACGCGCCTCGAGCCGCCGATCGGCTACTACGTGTACGAGACGCCCGAAGGCGAGTTTCTCGCATGCCTCAACGGGCTTACGTCGTCTTCCGGCGACGCGTACGCGTACCGGACGTACAACGCGGCGATCGAGGCGTGCCTCCGTTTCGATGCCGACAGGAGACGTCAGCGATGAGCAACACCCGCAAGGACATCGAGAAGAGCCACGAGGCAAGGCGCAAGATCCTCGAGCATCTACGCGTGCATCCCAACCTCAGCACCGACGAGATCGCCAAGAGCGGCTTGTATGCGCCGGTGCGCGCCAAGAACCTCGAGCGATCGTCCCGTAACTGGGCTCGGGTGCACGTGCTGGCGCTCCTGGACGAAGGTCTCGTCGAGCGGATCGACGACTGTACGCCGCACCGCTTTCGGGCACGCAAGAACGGCGAGTCGATCTGAGAGGTAGAACCTGCTATCGCCACGCCCGGATCCGCAGCGAGCGGAGTTGCGTGATCATGTTTCCTGCCACGCCGCCGGTCCACATGCCGATCGCGAGGTACGAGTTTTCGTCGAGCATCGTCGTGGGGTTGGCGCTCGGTCCGGCCGGGGCAGCGACGACGTTGCGATACTGCGGCCATCCTGCTGCGAGTGATGCTCTGGCACCTACGATCGCAGCGCATCCGTTGTCCGGACTCAGCACTGAGACCAGTACGTTGCCAGTGTTCGCCGGCGCGTTGGTGTAGTTGGTTCCCTCAGCTCCGTCCGTCTTCCCGAAGGCAGTCTGAACCCCGCTGCGGAGACCTCGTCCGGCACCGCGCATGCGCGCCGCAGAGTTACTCGGCACGGCATTGAGCCCCCAGCCGACGGCGGCCACTCCTGGAAGGTTGCTCGTCATCGTCAGCAGGTCGAAGTACGCCTCGATCGTCAGCGTGCATGACGCGTCGACTGTCGGGATCTCCGTGTAGAGCTCCCCTAGTAGCAGGCGGATGTACGATGCCGTGAACGTGGTAGAGCTGAACGACGTAGATGTCGCATCCGCAACGTAGCGAAGGCCGTTGACACCGATCGCGTACGATGTCGCTCCGGCGCGCTGCGCATCCCACGAGAGGGTGATCCCACGCAACGTGTCGACCAGATCTAGCGCTCCGCTCGCAACTTCGCCGTTGGGTTGACCGACGGAGAAGTCCGTGACCTCGAAGACCGTGCGTCCGTCTTGCAGATCCGTGATCTGCTCTTGGAGGATCCCGCTCCAGACCAACGCGCCCGAGATCCGCATGAGCGCCTGGTTGTCCGCCGTCGCGGCAATATCTTGCGGGTTGTCCGCAAGAGCCGTCGCGTTCACTTTCACCGAAAGCGCCGCCATGTTGGCGAGTTTCGCGTTCGTGATCTGGTCGTCGCCGATCTGCGACGTCACTGCCGGCGCGGCCACAAGGTTGCCGGCGACACGGCCGACGATCGAGTCGGTGCCGACCGCGAAATCCTGCGCGTTGCCGACGGCTCCCGTCGGGTTCGACTTGATCGTGTTCGCCGGCATCGTGGCCAGCATCGAGTTGTCGATCCCGTTCGCGCTGACGAACAGGTCGAATGTCGTGCCCGGCGCATTGTTCGTGCCACTGAGCGCGCCGGTCGGATTGATTCGGCGATGGCCGGGAAGCGAAGGTTCGTTCACCGCAGTGATGAACGACGATTGGATCTGCGTCTGGAGCGTCGCGACATCGAGCGTGAGCGCGGCGAGCTGCATCTGCAAAACCGCGATCGCGGCCGTGTTCGCGCCGACTTGGGCTCCGAGTGCGGCGAGATCGGCGGTGAGTTGCGCGACTTGGAGCTGCAGGGCCGTGATCGCGCCCGCGAACCCCGAGGCCTCGAGTTCGACCCACCCAAACTCGTCGCCCTCGCCGAAGATCTTCTGCCAGATCGTGGGGTTGTCGATCTGGAAGCGGATGTCGCCCGGCCAGCCGCGCTCTTGGCCGTTGGGATCTCCGATGACCGACCCGAGGATCGCGCCGATCCCCGTCGACACCGATCCGATCCGTAGGCGGATGAGCTCGGCGTCGATGGCTTCGACGATCTCGAACATCCCGGGCTGGTAGGTCGGCACGCCCACAGAGCCAACCACAGCCCGGCATCCGGGCCTAGCGCGCGCTCGACCCTGCTGCTATGGCCTCGATGCGTCGCGAGATCGATGCCGTTGCGGCTGAGATCGCGGATCCATCGAAGGTCCGCGGGGCGCGGAGGCGGCGATCACGGCCACGGTGGTAGGGTCGCGTGAATGGCAATCAACAACATCGCGACTACGGTGCGCAACACGATGGCGGATGCGTTCGTCGACGCCATCGACGTGGGCACCACTGATGCGACGGGTGACCTCGCGGGCTACACCGCGGCGTTCGCCGCGTTGCTGTTCGAGCTCAACTTCAGCAACCCCGCCTTCGGCGCAGCGGCAGTCGGCGTCGCTACGGCGAGCGCGATCAGCGATGACGTCTCGGCAAACGCCAGCGGCACCGCCGCGGTTGGACGCCTTCGCAACCGCGACAACACGACCGTGGCCGAGTTCACGATCGGCACGGCAGGGGCTGATCTGATCCTCAACACCGTCACGATCGTCGCAGGCGATCGGATCGGGATCTCCTCGGCCACCATCACGATGCCGGCGAGTTGAGCCATGTCCATCTTTCACCAAGAACTCAAGCTGGGTCTCAAGCTGCAAGAGGCGCTCGCGTGGATCGGAGCTGTGGCGGGAAGCGAGAGCAATCCTGAAGGCGCTCAACGTGTGGACGAACTGATGAAGGCGTTGCCGCCGGACGCCGAGGTGTCGATCAGGATCCCCGTCTTCATCGCGCTCGTGCACGCCGTCGAGGAGTATCGAGCGCGAGGCGACGCGGACACCGTCGCGAAGCTCGAGGCGGTCCTGGCCGCACTCAAGCAGGGTCAGCACCGCGTGATCAATGGCGCGTTGATCGTGCAGAAGTGAAGCTATGACGGCGTTTGCAGACCTGAGCGAGATCGTGAATCGAATGACCGGAGGCAACTCTGGTCGCCCGTCGAACATACCGTTGTTCAAGGATGGTCGCGTCGGCGCGGCCGCGGCTGCAGCAGCGATCGCCGGGCGGATCACCTCACTGTGGGAGTACAACGGGCAGCCGAGCCACGGCGCACCTCCGGGTGCCGTAGCAGTGCCGACCAACGCGACACCCGGATCGATGTTGCAGACCGATCCCACCGGTGGTCGACAACTCTGGTGCACGGGAGGATGGGCGACGGGACTCGCCGCCGGCACGCTCATTTTGTACGACCGCCTGCTGCACATCTCCGGTCTGAGCGGCACGACGATCACGGCGCAGAACGTCGGTGGCACGTTGACGCGCTACACGACCGGAGATGGCGTCGAGATCTGGATCGAGATCTACACTCAGATCGGGGTCACCGGCACGACGATCACTGCGAGCTACACCGATCAGGCCGGCAACGCAGGGCAGACCACGCCCGCGACCGCGATCGGCAACACCGGATTTCGCGAAGCGCAGCGGATTATCAAGCTGCCGTTGGCATCCGGCGACAACGGAGTCCGTGCCGTCGCTTCGGTGACGCTCGCTGCAACCACCGGAACAGCTGGAAATTTCGGCGTCACGCTCGCGCGTCCACTGGCGCTCATCCCGATCCCCAACGCCGGGATCGGGTACGTCCGCGACTTCGTCGCACAGCAGCCTGGGATCCAAGAGATCCTCACCGACGCGTGTCTCGCGTGGGCGTGGGTTGCGAACACCACCACGGTCCCGCAGATCTACGGCGGCTTGCAGCTCGTCGAACGGTGATCCATGGCGCTCGCTGATCTCGCTGCATACCTCGCGCGCTCGCAAGCGCCAAATCAGGCGATCCGGTTCTCCAAGGCGTCGCTCACCATGGTGCAGGGTCGCATGTACGATCTCTGGCTCACCGCGCCGGATGCTGGTGTCGCGCCGACGACAGCCGTGGTGCCGACGCGCGCGACCGCAGGATCTCTTGGGCAGCAGAACCCTGCGGCGGATCTGCAACTCATCGGCTCGACGATCGCGGCGTCGCAGTGGGTCGTGCCGGTGCTCATCGATCGGCTTTCTCATCAGGGCGGCCTGTCCGGCATCGTCATCATAGCGCAGACGACCAACCTTCCCACGGCTGCGCTCACTCGCTACACGGCGGGCAATGGAGTGATGATCGGGTTGTCGATCTACGCGGCGATCGGGGCCACGCTCACGACGGTCAGCGCGTCGTACACGAACGAGGCCGGCACTGCCGGACGAACCACTCCGCTTACGGACTTCGGAGGCACCGGATTCAACGCCGCGCAGCGCTTCATCACGCTGCCGCTGCAACAGGGCGACGACGGCGTACGATCGGTGCAGAGCGTGACGGTCACCGCCACGACCGGCACGGCGGGGAACTTCGGCGTCGTCCTGTACAGGCCGTTGGTTGCCCTGCCCGTTCCGGTGATCAGCCAGTCCTTCGACTGGGATGCTCTCCTGAACCTCGGAGCCGTCGCCCCCGACATCGTCGACAACGCGTGCCTATCCTGGCTCGCCATGTCAGCCGGCACGTCGAGCGGCATCATTCAAGGTGAGATCCGCTTCGCTGAGGACTGATCCGTGAACCTCGGCGGTAGTTCATGGGCATCTCGCCGATACCTGTGGACCGCAACTGCGTCCACGGAAGTCCAGTGGATCCCTCTCGTCGCCGCGGCCGCTCCGGTCACCGGCACGCCGATCGCCTACGTCAGCCTCGCGGTTGACGACATCGCCACCGACGACACGACGCCGACGCAGATCGGCTCGAACTCGGCGGCCCTCACCAACAGCGCTCCGACGCTCATCATCGCGATGGGCCACTCGGCGACGACCAACGGTTCGTCCCATCTGAACCTGACCGTCGGTGGCGTCGTATGTGCCACCGAGACCAACCATCAGCAGTCCGGCGCGAACTCTGATCTTCAGCAAGCGCTCTCCGGCGCTTCGCAACTCGGTTGCGCATTCCTGTACACGCCCGCCGGCGCCGGCGAGGTGATGACCTTCGAGGGCTGGTGCGACGACGTCGACTTCTACGCGACATCGTGCCGAGCGTACGCGCTCGATCTAAGCAACATCACCGACACCGACGGTCGGTGGCACCAGCAGACTGCCAATAACGACACGATCGTCACCACCCCGACAACGGGGTGGACCACCGTCGGCACGGCTCTTACGTTCACGCCGACACGCAGCGGTCGCTACGTCATCATCGGATCCTGCGAAGCAGTCCATAGCGGCGGCAGTACGGCCGACATCTGCGAGATCCGTATGACGCAGGCCGGCGTCGAGATCTCCGGATCGGTTCATCTTCAGGGCACCGATTCGCAGCTCGATCAGGTCCACAACTATCTGATCGGACGCGTCGTTTCGCTGACCGCTGGCGTATCCGTCACGTTCGCGATCCAAGGGGAAGGTACTGCCGCCAACAGCAACTACGGCTTTCGCCGAGTCCGACTGCACGCGATCGAGAATGCTCAGATCGAAGACGGTGACGTCCAAAGCGGCAGCGACAACAATGGCCTGACGATCACAGGAACGGGCACTCGCAACACCGACGCGAGCGTCACCCTGGATCCTCCGACGTCGCGCGACTACTTGCTGCTGTGCGATTTCCAAGGTCAGTACTCGTGGTGGGGGCGCGGCCGGTTCGAGTTGCCGAACTCGAACTTCCAGCCCGACGACGGGTTCGTCTGTAGCGTCACTCGCAACACGCTGGACACCAGCGGGGACATGACGCACACGCACGGCGTCTACGTCGCGCCAGCGATCACCTCGAGCACCGTCGTCGAGATCTTGCTGCAGACGGGCCCCGGCGCAACAGGGGGCGGCGGCGCTGCGCAGTTCGGCCACGACTGCGCGTACACGGCAACGCGTGGCGACATCGGGATGGTCGCGATCCGACTCGCGTCGGTCGGCGGCGGTGATGATGTCACCGGCGTTCTCGCCACCTCGTTGCTGGTGCCGACGTTGTCCGCGGCTGGTACCGCGGAGCGCACCGGCACGATTTCAACGAACCTCCCGCGTCCGACGATGGCCGCGTCGGGGCAGCGCGAAGAGATCGGCACCCTCACCGGATCGCTGCCCGTGCCGACGA
>PPFU01000035.1_pt1 | contig 80379 bp, 70 predicted proteins | sample 1535991 | NCBI WGS metagenome assembly PPFU01 (sample SAMN04901290, study PRJNA319586) | Hypolithon metagenome, whole genome shotgun sequencing project. | isolation source: Antarctic Hypolithon | place: Antarctica: Miers Valley | collected 2014
CCGCCCCCCGCCGGCAGAACGGGCGAGGCGGGGTCATGGACCGCGAATACCTGCGGCTCGATCCCGCCCGCGAGCCACCCCTTCAACATCGCGCCTGCCATGTTGCCGCAGCCCAGGATCAGCACGCGCTCGAAGGTCATGGCGTGCTTGCTCAGGCTTCGCCCACGGCGTCCACCAGCGCGGCCTCGAGCGCTTCGGCCGGCTTCTTGTCGCCCCACAAAACGAATTGGAAGGCGGGGTAGAACCGGTCGCATTCGGCAATGGCCGATTCGACCGCCAGCTGCGCCTGGCCCAGGCCCAGCACGCCCTCCTCGCCGAGCATGATGCCGTGGCGGTAGAGCAGCACCTGGCCTTGCGACCAGATCTCAAAATGGCCGAGCCAGACCTGCTCGTTGATGAGCGCGATCAACTCGTCGGCGGCGCGCCGCTTGCCCTCGGCGATGCGGATCTCGGGCATGCAGAGCAATTGCAGCACGCGGTCCTCCGCGCGCCACACGCCGCGCAGCTGGTAGGTGGTCCAGCTGCCCGGCACCTCGCCCGCGATCTCCTCCTCGCCGACGTTCTCGAATTGCCAGCCATGCGCGGCGAACAGCGCCGCCAGCATCTCGACCGGGGCCGCATCCTCGGTCTGGTCGCTCCCCTCGCTCATGGCCTTCATCGCGTGCAACCCCGTCGCTCCTTGTCGCTCCCGACAGGCTCAATGCCGCGCCGCGATGGCGCTTGGCAACGCGGGCGCCCATTGCCGCCGGGCAAAACTTTCCCTGTGGGCAAGCTGTGCACAGGCGGTGGAGCGGAGCGGGGCAAGCCGGTCAAGGCGCAGGGTCCGGTCACGGTAGCGGCAGGACCCGCTCGCCGCCGATACTGGTGAAGACGAAGCTCGGCACGCCGCCTGCCGACAGGCGCGAGACCATCGCCTGCGCCTCCGAAGCGCTGGGGAAAGGACCGGTGACGAGGCGGTTATTGGCGCCCCAGGCCGCGTAATAGGCCGCGTAGTCTGCCAGCAGATCGCTCGCCTGGCCGCTGATCCGGCGCCAATCGTAACGGAAATTGGCGACATCCTGCCCCGTCGCGACCTGGACCCAGTGGCGGCTCGGATTGAGCGGTAGCTTGCGCGCCGGCGGGTCCCGCTCGAGCGGAGCGTCGCGCGGCGGGGTGATGCGGGCGATGTCGACCGCGTCGGGCGAGGAGGGGCCGGCCGGACGGGCAGAAGGCAGGTCGAAATCGGCAAAGGCTCGAGCGAGATCGACGCGGTCTGGCGGAGCGGGATTGGCGTCGGGAATGGGCGGTGTTGCGGCAGGACCGTCTACGAAGGCCGGCTGCTCCTGAGACGGCGCTTGCGCGATGGGTGGCAGCTCGCTTGTCGAGGACGGAACGACGAGCGCGGGCTCGCCGGTCTCGGACGGGGGCCAGCGGACCGCCGATGGTCGGCGTTCCCCCTGCGCGGAAGCGGTCTGCGTTGGGAGCACGTTGGGCATGGTCGCGCTTCCCCCCGCACTATTGCTGAGCGCCGGACGTGGCCCGCCCGAGGTGCCGGGAGCCGCATCGAACGCGCCGGAGCCGGTCGCTGGCACGCCGCTGACCGCAGGTCGCGGACCACCCGACGAGCCCTGGGCCAGCGCCGGGCCCGTCGCCGCCGCCGCGGTGGCGCCCGAGGAGGGAGCGGGGCGCGCCCGGTCGGCACCGAGCGGGGCTCCTCCGGGGATCAACCGCCGGTCGGCCCCGCGCGGGGGCGCCGCGGCAGGCAGGGCGGCCGAAGCGAGAGCGGCGGTGGCGGGCGCATCGACGCCGATCTCGGCGGGCACCGGGAAGCTGCCGAAATTGGCCGCCGCCGCCTGCTGGGCGCGGGTCAGCTGCGGCATGTAGCGCAGGTAAGGCGCCAGGCGCTGGGCAATCCTTGCCGGCAGCATCGTCTCGGCGATCGACACCGCTTCCTCCGCCCGTCCGCCGATCGCAAGCGCGAACGCGCGCGTGCGATAGGCTGCAAGGTCCTGCGCCTGGAGCAGCGGCAGGAGCGTTGCTTCCGAGGCGTCCTGATCGCCGGCGATGGCGTAGCTCAGGGCAAGGCGGCGGACCGTCTCGGCGTCGGCGTCGCGGGCCAGCGCCTCGCCATAGAGCTCCTGGGCACGGGCATTGAGGCCGACCAGATCAAAGGCGAGCCCGCGCTCGGGGGCGAAGCGGGCGAGCGGCTCGCCCATCACGGCGGCGCGGTCGAACAGGCGCAACGCCTCGGTCGCGTCACGGCGGGCCAGCGCGATGCGGGCAAGACCGGTCAGCAGCCGTCCGTCGTCGGGCGCGCGCGCCTGGGCGCGAACGTAGAAGCCCTCAGCCGCGTCGACCTGCCCGAGTGCGAGCGAGGCATCCGCGGCATCGAGCAGCGCATCGAGCGAGCGCGGATCGCTCGACAGGCGGCGCAACGCACTCCTCAAGGCGTCCACCGCCGGATCGGGCAGCGGCTGGACGACCGGGCGCGAGGCGGTCTGCGCCAGCGCGGGCGATGCGGCCGGAACAAGGCTCGCAGCACCGGCGAGAACGAGGGGAAGGAGAGGCCGGGACCAGTGGACCATGGTGGAAGCTATCTAGGACACGATGACCTTGGCGTGAAGCGGCAGTCTGGGTTTACGGCCGGTGGCAGCCTTGCCGGTTGCCGCGTGGCCGGTGTTCGGATCGGGCCGCGACGCCGGCCGCTCGCGGTCGATTTGGCAGGGAACACCGCGGCCCGCCCCGCCGCCACCCCCTCCCTTTGACGAGAGGGGCTGGCGGGAGGGCTCGCGGGTTATTGGTTCTTCTGCCGCCCGAGGAAACGGGGAACGCGCAGGGCAGCGCCGGTCTGAGCCTCGCCCTCGCGCTCGCCCTCGGGCTCCTCGCGCTGGCTGGTGCCGTTGCGCGACATCGCCGCCATCCGCTCGAACAGGGTGCTACCGGTGGCGGGTGCCGGGCGACGCACGGGTTCCTCGCCGTCCTCGTTGGCCGCTCCACGTACCAGCCGGGGTGCGAGGCGCCCTTGCTGGGCCGCGGGACGTACCGGTTCCTCGCGCGCGACGACCGGCGTATCGTCGAGCAGCAATTCGTCCTGCGCTATTGCCGCAGCAAAGCGCTGGCGCGGTTCCTCCGTGGATGCCGGGGCCTCGGGAGCGGCCCCATGAGTGGCCTCGGGTTCGGCGACGATCTCGGTCAGCTCGAGTGCGTCCTCCTCGTCGTCGAACGCGGCATCATCGGCGTAACCACGCTCGCCCGGTTCGGCGAACAGCGCATCGTCGGCAGTCTCGGAAACGGGTTCCGCCCGCTTCTCGGCGACCTCCTCGACAGCTTCGCTCGCTGCCGCACGATCCTCGACCTTGGGAGCGCCATCGCGCACGAATAGCGGCCGACGCGGCCCCTGCCCGGTGCCAAGGCCGGTCTGCAGGCTCGCCGCGCCCTGCTTCTGCTCGGCGGTCGCGTCGATCCCCGTCGCCACGACCGAGACGCGGATGCGTCCCTCGAGCTCGGGATTGAAGGCCGATCCCCAGATGATGTTGGCATCGCTATCGACCAGTTCGCGAATGTGGTTGGCCGCCTCGTCGACCTCCAGCAGGCGCATGTCCTCGCCGCCGATGATCGAGATGATGACGCCCTTGGCGCCCTGCATCGACACGCCGTCGAGCAGCGGGTTGGCGATCGCGCGTTCGGCCGCCTCGAGCGCGCGGTTCTGGCCCTCGCCCTCGCCGGTGCCCATCATTGCCTTGCCCATCTCGTTCATCACCGAGCGGATGTCGGCGAAATCGAGGTTGATCAGCCCCGGCATCACCATCAGGTCGGTGATCGAGCGCACGCCCTGCTGGAGCACCTCGTCGGCGAGCATGAAGGCCTCCTTGAAGGTGGTCTCCGCCTTGGCGACGAGGAACAGGTTCTGGTTGGGGATGACGATCAGCGTGTCGACGTGCTTTTGCAGCTCCTCGATGCCCGATTCGGCGGAGCGCATCCGCCGCGTGCCCTCGAACAGGAACGGCTTGGTGACGACGCCGACGGTGAGGATGCCCTTGCCGCGCGCAACCTCGGCGATGACCGGCGCGGCGCCGGTGCCGGTGCCCCCGCCCATCCCCGCGGCGATGAAGACCATGTTGACGTTGTCCAGCGCCCGCTCGATCTCGGCCACCGTCTCCTCGGCGGCGGCGCGGCCGATCTCGGGCCGCGAGCCTGCGCCGAGGCCCTGCGTGATCTCCGGGCCCAATTGGATGCGATGCTCGGCAACCGAATTGTTGAGCGATTGCGCGTCGGTGTTGGCGACGATGAAATCGACCCCCTCGATCTCGGCGCGGACCATGTTGGCGACCGCATTGCCGCCCGCCCCACCGACGCCGATGACCGAGATGCGCGGACGCAATTCCTCGACCGAGGGAGGTCCGATATTGATGCTCATTGTTCGTACTCCATTAGGAGCGCCGCTGGTCCGGCCCGCTCCTTTGCTTGTGCCATATTCCACGCGGACCCGGTAACCGGCCGGGCGATGTTTCCACAGCCGCCACAGGCGCGCCCCGCCATCAGAAATAATCCCTGACCGCGCGCCATACGCGCCCGACCGCCGCGATCCGGGCCGGGCGCGTGGTCCGGGTGAAGCGCGGGCCGAGCGTGCGGATGTCGATCGGGTCCTCGGCGACATGACGGATGAGCCCGACCACCGCGGTGAAGCCCGGCGTCGCGTGCGCCTCCGGCAGCCCCGCGAGCGGCGGCGGGCGGCCGATGCGAACCGATGTCCCGAGCAGCCCTTGCGCGTAGTCGGCAATGCCCGCGAGCTCCGCCCCGCCGCCGGTCAAGACCACCTGCCGCCCCCGCGCGCGCTGGCCCGAACGCGCGCCGGGCACCGCGAAACCGAGGCCCGCGAGCGCGCGCGCGACTTCGCCGAGCAGGCCGTCGAGCTCGGCAGTGATGACCGAGACCAGCTCGGCGCGCGGAATCCTGGTCCGGTCGTCGATCAGCGGAGCGGGCGGGGCAGAGCTCTCGCTCGCGCTCTGGAGCGCGATCATCTCGCGATTGTCGGCCGGGCTGGCGATCGCCGAGCCGTGCATGCACTTGAGGCGCTCGGCCTCGAACGGACGGATCCGGCAAGCGCCCGCGATCGCCTCGGTGATGTCGGCCGAGCCGCGTCCGATCGTCGCCAGCCCTGCCAGCATCCCGCCCGCATGCACCGAGACCAGCGTCACCTGCGCGCCCAGTTCGACCAGCGCCACGCCCAGCTCGCGGTCCTCTTCCGAAAGGCAGGCCTGCGCCGTGGCGAGCGGGGAGGCGACGATCCCGGCGACGTCGAGATGGGCGTTCTGCACGGTCTCGGTGAGGTTGCGCAGCGGCGCCGAATCGGCGCGCAGCACGTGGATATCGACCCCCAGCCGCTCGGCATGGAGGCCGATCGGGTTGGCCACGCCATCCGCCCCGTCGAGCATGTAGCAGGCGGGCTGCGCGTGGAGCACGGTGCGACCATCGGGCGCGAGCGCGTCCTGCGCCGTGGCGAGCAGATGCTCGACATCCTCCTCCTCGATCCGCCGGCCGCCGATATCGATCTCGACCGGCTCGACCACGCCTTGCAAGCCCGCACCCGAACAGCCGATCCATACCTGGTGCGCGGTCACGCCGGCCAGCCGCTCGGCCCGCTCGAGCGCATCGCGCACCGCGTGAGTGGCGAGGGACATGTCGGTCACGTAGCCGCGCTTGATCCCCTGCGAGGCACGGTGGCCGCTGCCAAGGACCGTGAGCTCGCCGGCTTCGGTGATCCCGCCGATCATCGCGGAAACGCGGAACGAACCGATATTCACCGCCGCAATGGTCCGCTCGATGCGCGGGGCCGCAGGGTCGGCGTGGCTGCGAGGGGGCGGGGCCATCAGGTTCCTTCCGCTTGGGAGGCGGCGGCAGCGGCGGCAGCGGCCCGGCCGGGGACGCGCAGGTACATTCGCTCGGGGCTGCGCATGTCGAACAGGGCGACTTCTCCGCCGACGAGGCCGTTGGTGGTGTCGAGCCGGGAGAAATGGGCGAGCGAGGCGGCGGCCTTGTCCTCGCCCTGCGGCAGCGCGAGCTCTTGCCCGGTGGCGAAGGTCAGCGTCCAGCGCCGCTCGCCGACCCACTGCGCGGCGACGATCCGCTCGCGCAGTTCCGGCGCGGTGTCGAGCAGCGCTTCGAGCCCCGCGACCTCGCCCCGTACGCCCTCCCCCATCACCAGCAGGCGGCCATCGACCTGCGAGGGCGCGAGGCGCTCGAGCTTGTGGCCCTCGAGGTCGATCAGAAACAGCGCGTCGCCCTCGCGCAGCACCGCATGCGGCCGGCGTTCGACGATGTCGACCACCAGTCCGTCGGGCAGCTGGCGCACGATCCGCGCATCGGCCACGTAGGGCAGCGCCACCAGCGAGCGGCGCAAGGCCGCAAGGTCGAGCTCGGTCATCGCCCGATTGCGGGCCGTCAGCACGCGCTCATAGACCCTCAGCTCGTTCATCCGCTCGACCCCGCGCACCTCGACCCGGCGCACCTCGTAGCCGGCGGATGCGGCGGTCTCGGCCACCCGCAGGCGGATGAGCTCGGGGATGCCGGCGGAAACCGCCACCGCCAGCGCAATGGCGAGCGTGCCGCCGAGGATCAGCGTGGTGAACAGCCATCGCCACTGGCCTTCGCTCAGCGGAATCGCGCGCAGCAGCGGATCGACGAACGAGCCGCCGCCCCCGCTTCTTGCCCGGCCGGTGTTGGCACGGCCGCGCGACTGGCGCCGCACCGCGCCCGGCTTGCGGGTGATCGTCTGCGCCATCAGCCCTGCACCTCGGCCGGCAAGCGGCCGAAATGGGCGAGCGCCTCGGCAAGGATGATCTCGACCAGCTCGGCATAGTCGATCCCGCAGTGCTTCGCCTGTTCAGGCACCAGGCTGAAGGGCGTCATCCCCGGCTGGGTGTTGGTTTCCAGCACGAATAGCCCGTCCTCGCCCTGCTCGTCGTCCCAGCGGAAATCGGTCCGGCTGGTGCCGCGGCAACCGAGCAGCTTGTGGGCGCGCAGGGCGTAGTCGAGGCACAGCCGCTCGATCCCGGGCGGGATCCGCGCCGGGCAGACGTGCTCGGTCAGGCCGTCGGTATACTTGGCGTCGAAATTGTAGAAACCGGACTTGGGCACGAGCTCTGTCACGCCCAGCGCGCGGTCTCCGAGCACCGCGGTGGTCAGCTCGCGGCCCCGGATGTAGGGCTCGGCCAGAAGCATCTCGAACTGGCGCCAGGGCCCCTCGGCATCGCGGCGGATGGGCTGTCCGGCATCGCTCCCTTCGGTGATGATCGCCACCCCGACCGAGGAGCCCTCGTTGACGGGCTTCAACACATAGGGCCGCACCAGCGGGTCGCCCTCGTAGAGCGCCTCGCTCCGCACGATCCGCCCGCCCGGCATGGGGATGCCGTGCGGGACGAGGCGCTGCTTGGTGAGCTCCTTGTCGATCGCGATGACCGAGGTGGCGAGGCCCGAATGGGTGTAGGGCACGCCCATCAGGTCGAGCATCCCCTGCACCGTCCCGTCCTCGCCGGGGACGCCATGGAGCGCGTTGAACACCACGTCTGGCGCCGCCCCGGCGATCCGCGCCGCCACATCGCGCTCCATGTCGATCCGGGTGACGCGGTGTCCCCGGCTCTCGAGCGCATCTGCCACGCCCCTGCCGCTCATCAGCGACACCGCGCGCTCGTTCGCCCACCCGCCCATCAGGACGGCGACGTGAAGGTGGGGCAGGCTCACGGCCGCCCGACCCGCTTGATTTCCCATTCGAGCGCCACGCCCGTCGCCTCGGAGACGCGGCGGCGCACTTCTTCGCCCAGGCCCTCGATCTCGGCGCTGGTCGCCTCGCCGCGGTTGATGAGGAAATTGGCGTGCTTCTCGCTCACCTGCGCATCACCCAGCCTGAGGCCGCGACAACCTGCTTCATCGACGAGTTGCCACGCCTTCTTGTCGCCCGGCGGGTTCTTGAAGGTCGAGCCGCCGGTTTTCGTTCTGAGCGGCTGCGAAGCCTCGCGTTCCCGCGCGATGCGGTCCATCTCGGCGCCGATCACCTCGGGATCGCCCTTCACGCCCTGGAACCGCGCGCAGACCACGATCGCGCCCTCAGGCAGCAACGAATGGCGGTACGAATAGCCGAGATCGCCGGCGGGAATGGTGACCACGTCGCCGCCGGGCATGACGACGTCGCAATCGACGAGGATATCGGCCACCTCTCGGCCATAGGCGCCGCCGTTCATGCGCACGAAGCCGCCCACCGTGCCGGGGATGCCGCGCAGGAATTCGAGCCCGGCGATGCCTGCATCGCGGGCCGAGGAGGCGACGAGGATGCCGCTTGCCCCGCCCCCGCATTCGAGCGTGCCGTCGCGCCGCGCCTCGATGCTGGCGAAGGCCTTGCCCAGCCGCACGACGATGCCCGGCACGCCGCCATCGCGCACGATGAGATTCGAGCCGAGGCCCAGCGCCATGACCGGCGTTTCGTCCTCGAGCGATGAAAGGAAGCGGGTCAGGTCCTCGAGGTCGGCAGGTTCGAACAGCCAGTCGGCCGGCCCGCCGCTCTTGAACCAGACGAGCTTGTCGAGGGCTGCGTCCTGGGTCAGTTGGCCCCGCACCGGATCTGGATCGACCAGCGGCGCGTGGTGGCGCTCCTCGTCCGAGCCCGGGGCGTTGCTGCCAGGCTCGCTCTCGCCGTGCTGCATGGCGAAGCTCATGCCGCCTTCGCCTGGAATTGCGCCACTTCGGCGGCGAGGTTCGCGGCCCATCGGGTGATGTCGCCGGCGCCGAGGCAAACGACGAGGTCGCCCGATTCGAGCACTTGCGCGAGGCGCTCTGCAAGCTCGGCGGGGCCTCTCACCTGGGCGGCGAAGCGATGACCGCGCGCCTTGAGACCGGAGACGAGGGCGGCGCTGTCGACGCCCTCGATCGGTTTCTCGCCGGCGGGGTAGACGGGCGCGGCGAAAACCATGTCGGCTTCGCCAAAGGCGCCCTGGAACTCTTCCAGCAGGCTGGCGAGGCGCGAGAAACGATGCGGCTGGACGATCGCCACCACCCGCCCCCCGCCTTTGGCCTCGACCAGCCCGCGCGCGGCCGAGAGGACCGCCCGGATTTCGACCGGATGATGCGCGTAGTCGTCGATCACCTCGGCATGCCCTTCGCCCAGCGCAATCCGCCCGACGCGGCTAAAGCGCCGCTTGACGCCTGCGAAACCAAGGAAGCCGGCACGGATGGTCTCGTCCCCGCAGCCAAGCTCGAGGGCGACCGCAATGGCCGCGAGCGCGTTCTGCACGTTGTGTCGCCCGGGCATCGGCAGCTCGATGCCCACGATCCGGCGCTCGGCCCCCTCGCGGCCGCGCAGCACCGCATCGAAGCGGCTGCCGGTCCCCGTCGCCCCGACCTGCTCCGCCGTGAGATCGGCATGGGCGGTGAGGCCGTAGGTGACGACGCGCCGGTCACGCACCCGGGCGATGAGGTTGAGCACCTCCGGGTGATCGGCGCACAGCACCGCCGCGCCGTAGAAGGGCACGTTCTCGACGAACTGGACGAAGGCTTCCTTGACCGCCTCGAACGAGCCGTAATGGTCGAGATGCTCAGGATCGATATTGGTGACGACCGCGATGGTGCCGTCGAGGCGGAGGAACGAGCCGTCGCTCTCGTCCGCCTCGACCACCATCCACTCGCCCTCGCCCACGCGCGCGTTGGAGCCGTAGCTCTCGATGATGCCGCCATTGATCACCGTGGGGTCGAGCCCGCCCGCCTCGAGCAGGCAGGCGATCATCGAGGTGGCGGTGGTCTTGCCGTGAGTGCCGGCGACCGCGACGGTCTGTTTGAGGCGCATCAGCTCGGCCAGCATCTCGGCCCGGCGCACCACCGGCACGCGCGCCGCGAGCGCGGCGGCGACCTCGGGGTTGGTGCGCTTGACCGCGGTGGAGGTCACGACGACCGCGGCCCTGGTGTCGCCTTCGCCCAGGTTCGCCTGGTCATGACCGATGGCGACCGGAATGCCACGCGCGCGCAGCCGCTCCACCCCCGGCCCCTCGGCGATGTCCGAGCCCTGCACCCGGTAGCCTAGGTTGTGCATCACCTCGGCAATGCCCGACATGCCGATGCCGCCGATGCCGACGAAGTGGATCGTGCCGATCTCGGTGCCGACGCCCTTCATGCGCGTGCTCGCGGGAGAGCGCCGGGAGAGGCGGAGACTGCGCGCCCCGCGGCTCTGGGCGGACGGGCGCCGACTTTGATCACGTCCTGCATCGGCGCCGCGCCGAAGCTCTCGACGAGGTCGGCGAGCTTCTCGGCCGCATCGGGCCGGCCGCAGTTCCAGGCGCCATGCGCGGCGGCGGCCAGAGCCTCGGGCGGCTCGGCGAGCGCGGCGATGGCTTCGGCCAGGGCGGCGGGGGTGAACAGGTGCTGGCGGATCGAACGGGCGCCCCTGGCCTCGACCATCTCGCGCGCGTTGGCGGCCTGGTGATCGTCGGTAGCGATCGGCAGCGGCACGAGGATCGCCGGGCGGCCCACCGCGGTCAGCTCGGCGATGGTCGAGGCACCGGCGCGGGCAATGACGAGGTGGGCGGCGGCGAGGCGGGCCTCGATCTTCTCGAAATAGGTTGCGAGTTCGGCGGGGATGCCATGCTCCCCATAGGCGGCGCGGACCGCCTCGATGTCCTCCGGCCGGCACTGCTGCGTCACCTCGAGCCGCGCCCGCAGGGGCTCGGGCAACAGGGCGAGACCTGCGGGCACAACCTCGGACAGTACCCGCGCGCCCTGGCTCCCCCCGGTGACCAGCACGCGCATCGGGCCTTGTGCCGCGAAAGCCGGATATTCCTCGTCGCGCAGGGCGAGGACCTGCGGGCGGACCGGATTGCCCACGAGATGCACCTTCTCCTGGTGCTTCGCCTTCAGCCGGTCGACCTTGGGATAGGCGGTGGCGATGGCGTTCACCTGGCCCGCCAGCAGGCGATTGACGCGGCCCAGCACCGCGTTCTGCTCGTGAATGATCGAGGGAATGCCCGCGGAGCTGGCCGCCAACAGCGCGGGCAGCGCGGGATAGCCGCCGAAGCCGATGACCGCGCTCGGCTCGAAATGGCGGTAGAGGCGCTTGCCCCTCCCGCGCCCCGCCAACACGGCGCCCATCGCCCCCGGCCAACGCAGCGGATTCTTGCCGAAGCGGCCGGCGGGCAGCACCTGCGCTTGAAGAAAGTCGGGCCGGCCAGGGATTGCCGCACCGCGCGCGTCGGTGATCAGCGCGACCTGGTGCCCGCGCCGCTCGAGCTCGTGAGCGAGCGCAAAGGCGGGCGTCATGTGCCCGCCCGTGCCGCCTGCCGCGAGCACGTAGTGGCGCGAAACGGGGCTGGTCCTGGGCGCGGACCGCGGCGCCGTCATCGCCCGCCTCCCCTGCCCAGCGTCGCGCCGAGCGCGAACCGGTCGCGCGATAGGAACGGGTTGCGCCGGGTGATCGCCAGCAGCAGTCCGATGACAAAGCACTGGGCGATGGTGGAGGAACCGCCATAGCTGACCAGCGGCAGGGTCATCCCCTTGGAGGGAAACAGCTGGAGATTGACGAGGATGTTGATGAAGGCCTGCCCCCCGAACAGCGCGACGAGGCCAGCCGCGGCGAGCACGATGAACAACCGGTCCTCATCGAGCAGGCGGGCAAGCACCCTCATCGCAATGGCCAGATAGAGCAGCACGATGACCGCGCAGGTGGCGAGGCCGAATTCCTCGCCCACGACCGAGAGTACGTAATCGGTATGCGCCTCGGGCAGCCGCATCTTCTCGGTGCCGAGCCACAGCCCGTCGCCGGTCCAGCCGCCGCCCATCAGCGTGCGGTTGGCAAGGTCGACCTGGTCGAAGGCGGTGCCGCCGCCGAGGAACGCGTCGATCCGGTGGCGGACGTGATCGAAGGCGAGGTAGGCGGTGGTGAGCAGCACCGCCCCGGCGCCGGCGAAGAGGCCGATCCGCTGGAGAGGCAGGCCGGCGACCAGCACGAGCACGAACCATGCACCGGCAAAGAGGATCGCATCGCCCAGGTTGGGCTGCACCATCAGCAGGGCCAGCACCACGGCAAGCAGTGCGCCGCTGATGGCGATCACCGGAAGCTCGGGGTCGCGCACGCGCCATGACAGGATCCAGGCGGTAGTGACGACGAACACCGGCTTCAGGAACTCGGACGGCTGGACACGGATGCCCAGCTCGAGCCAGCGGCGGGCGCCGTTGACCTCGGTACCGACGAACGGAACGAGCGCGAGGGCAACGAGCGCGCCGGCCGTGAGCAGGATCGCGCCGCGCCGCGCCGCTTCGGTCGGCACCATTGAGGCGGCGATAAGGACGAGCAAGCCGATGAACTGGAAGCCGAGGTGGAGCCAGAAGAAGTGCAGCTCGGCAAGCTGGGTGGCGCTGGTCGAGAGGCGCGCCGCGCTCGCGGGCGAGGCGGCGGCGACCGCCAGCCAGCCGACCGCCATCAGCGCAAGGACGAGCGCGAGCAGCGTCCGGTCGATCTCGCGCCACCAGATGAGAAGCTGGCGGCGGCGGTCGGCGGGAAGGCGCAGATGGACGGGCTGAGGTCGGCCGGTGCGCGGGATGTAAGGCCGGGCGCTGCTCATGCTGCCGACCTCGCCTCGCCCGCCGCCCCGATGCATGGATCGGCGGCGGGGTTGCTCGCGAGCATGGCGACGATGCGGCGGAAATCATCGCCGCGCGCCTCGTAATCACGGAACTGGTCGTAGCTGGCGCAGGCGGGGGAGAGCAGGACGACGTCGCCGGGCCTTGCCACGTTCATCGCGCGGCGGGCGGCTTCGCACAGCATCTCGCAGCGCTCGACATGGGCGTGGGGCGCGAGAAGATCGGCGAACAGCGCGCCCGCCTCGCCGATCGTGTAAGCGGCGACGAGGTTGCCGAAATGGACTGCGCACTCGTCGAGATCGTCGGACTTGGGCAGGCCGCCGCAGATCCAGTGGAGGCGGGGGCGCTTGTCGGCCAGCGGCGGGAAGGCGGCGAGCGCGGGGGCGGTCGAGGCGGAGTTGGTCGCCTTGCTGTCGTTGACGAACAGGACACCGGCGTGCTCGCCCAGCCGCTCCATCCGGTGCGGCAGGCCGGGGAAGGTGCGCAGGCCCTCCTGTCTGACGTCGTAGTGGTTTCCCAGCTCCAGCACGACGTTGTCAGCCGCCCAAGCATTCTGCGCGTTGTGCGGGCCTTGAAGGGAAGGCCAACCTTGCTGGTCAGACGCCCACTTCTGGCTTCCTGTCTGCCTTGCCCATCGACCCGGACCGGCCCCGATCCCGAACGCCAGTTCGCGCAGGACGGGATCAGCGCCCGCGATGATGCCGACATGATCGAACGTCTGCATCTCGAATAGCCGAAGTTTTGAAGCCCGATAGGCCTCGAAGCTCTCATAGCGATCGAGATGATCGGGCGTGATATTGAGCAGCACCGCCACCTCGCAGTCGAGGCTGCGCGTCAGGTCGATCTGGAAGCTCGACAGCTCGAGCACGTAGACCCCGCCCGCCTGCAACGGGTCCTGCGCCAGGATCGGCAGGCCGATATTGCCGCCCATCGTGGTCGGCACGCGGGCGGTCTGGAGGATATGATGCACCAGCGCGGTGGTGGTCGACTTGCCGTTGGTGCCGGTGATGCCGACCACCTTGTGCGCCGGCAGTTCGGGCCGGGCGAGCGCGAATAGCTCGATGTCGCCGATCATCGGCACTCCTGCCGCGCGCGCCCGCTCCGCAATGGGATGCGTGTTGAGCGGCACGCCGGGGGAGAGGACCAGCGCATCGAAGCGGGAGAGGTCCGCTTTCATGATATCGGCAAGCTCGCACCGCCCCGCGAGAGCCAGCCGAGGCTCCTCGCGCCGGTCCCAGGCGGTCACCCGCGCGCCCGAGGCCAGGAGCGCCTCGACGCTCGCCATTCCCGAGCGGGCGAGCCCGAGCACCGCATAGTGCTTCCCCGCAAAGGCGCGCGCAGTGATCATCTGAGCTTCAACGTCGAGAGCCCGATCACCGCGAGCACGATGGCGATGATCCAGAAGCGGATCACCACGGTCGGCTCCTTCCAGCCCAGCTGCTCGAAGTGATGGTGGATCGGCGCCATCCTGAAAACCCGTTTGCCGGTGCGCTTGAACCAGAACACCTGAATGATCACCGACAGCGCCTCGAACACGAACAGCCCGCCGACGATCGCGAGCACGATCTCGTGATGCGTCGCCACCGCAATCGCGCCCAGCGCCCCGCCGAGCGCCAGCGACCCGGTATCGCCCATGAACACCGCGGCGGGCGGCGCGTTGAACCACAGGAAGGCAAGCCCCGCGCCCATGATCCCCGCGCACAGGATGGCGAGCTCGCCCGCGATCGGCACGTGCGGAATGCCCAGATAGTCCGAATAATCGACCCGGCCGACGAGGTAGGCGATGATCATGAAGGCGCCCGCCGCGATCACCACCGGCATGGTGGCCAGGCCGTCGAGCCCGTCGGTCAGGTTCACCGCATTGCCCGCGCCCACGATCACCACCGCCGCGAACACGTAATAGAACGGCCCCAGCGGGATCGCCCGGTCGGAGATGAACGGCACGTAGAGCCAGGTGTTGATCTGGCTCACGATGATGCCCGCCGCGACCCCTGCGACGATGAACTCGAGCAACAGCCGCGTCCGGCCCGAAACGCCCTTGTGGCTGCGCTTGGTGACCTTGTCGAAATCATCGAGGAAGCCGATCACGCCGAAGCCGACCGTCACCGCCAGGCAGGCCCACACGAAGGGGTTGGAAAGGTCCATCCAGATCAGCATCGCGAGGACCAGCGAGGTGAGGATCATCAGGCCGCCCATGGTTGGCGTGCCGGCCTTGGCCTGATGGGTCTGCGGCCCGTCGGCGCGGATCGGCTGGCCCTTCCTTTGCCGCACGCGCAGCATGGCGATGAAGCGCGGGCCGATGACGAGGCCGATGGCGAGCGCGGTCAGCATCGCCGCGCCGGCACGGAAGGTCTGGTAGCGCACGAGGTTCCACAACCCCTCGAACTCCAGCATTGCAGCGAGAAAATAGAGCATCGCGCGTCAACTGCCTCGCCTCACGGCCCTGGCCGCGCGAAATGCGCCACCAGCCGGGCGAGGCCGACCGAATTGGAGCCCTTGATGAGCACCACGTCGCCGCCCGCAAGGCCGAATTCCTCGAGCGCGGCGATCGCCTCGCCCGCATCTGCGCAATGGGCGAAGGCGAGGGGCTTCACAAGCGCATCCGTGGCGGGTTTCCCCAGCCGCTCGGCAAGCGGGCGCATTTCGGAGCCGACGAGGAGCGCGTAATCGACGTCCGCGGCGAGCAGCGGCTCGGCCAGGCGGGCGTGGAAATCGGGGCTGAAATCGCCCAGTTCCTTCATCGCGCCGAGCACAGCGATGCGCCGCGCGGCGGGGGTCTGGCCGAGCCCGGCGAGCGTGGCGCGCATGCTGGCGGGGTTGGCGTTGTAGCTCTCGTCGATGATCAGCGCGTGGCCGCCGGCGACGGGCACCCGCAGCCGTGCGCCGCGCCCGGCGAGCCCGCCCATCTCGGCCAGCGCGAGGCCGGCCGCTCCGAGATCGCCGCCTGCCGCGTGAACCGCCGCCATGACGCCAAGCGAATTGGCGACCCAGTGCTGGCCCGGTTCGGCGACCGTGTAGCAAAGGCGCCCGGCACCGCAGGCGGCGGTGACGAGCGATCCGCCATTGGCCGCGGGGAGCGCGTCGAGCAGGCGGAAATCGGCGTCGGGCGCGGTGCCGAAGGTGAGGATGCGCGCGGCGTGCTGCTCAGCGGCCCGCCGAAGCTGTTCGCAGTGCGGGCTATCGGCCGGGATGATCGCGACGCCCCCCTCCTCGAGCCCTGCGAAGATCTCCGCCTTGGCCTCGGCGATCGCCTCGATGCTGCCGAGGTTCTCGATATGCGCCGGCGCGATAGTGGTGACGAGCGCCACGTGCGGGCGCACCTGGGTGGCCAGCGCGGCGATCTCGCCGGCATGGTTCATGCCCATCTCGAACACCGCGAAACGGCTCGCGGCGGGCATCCGCGCGAGGCTCAGGGGCACGCCGACATGGTTGTTGTAGCTCTTGACCGAGCGATGCGCCGCGCCTCCTCCCGCGTGTCGGGGGCTGCCGCGTTCGAGCGCGGTGAAGATCGCCTCCTTGACGCCCGTCTTGCCGACCGAGCCGGTGACGCCGATGACGCGCGCTTTCGTCCGTTCGCGCGAGGCTTTCGCCAGCGCCCGCAACCCCTCGCCCGTATCGGCGACCAGCACATGGGGTTGGGCGATCGGCCGCTCGACCAGCGCGGCGGTGGCACCCGCGGCAAAGGCCTTGTCGAGGAAATGGTGCCCGTCGGTCGCTTCGCCCTTGAGCGCCAGGAACAGATCGCCCGCCTTGATCTCGCGCGAATCGGTCTCGAGACCGCTGATGGTAAAATCGCCCGACGCCGTGCCGCCGGTCGCCGAGGCGATCTCGCGCGCGGTCCAGAGCGCATGACCGGCAGCAGGGCGGTCGGGCTCGGGCCAGCCGGAAAGGTTTACCGCCGCGTTCATTCGCCCCCCGATCATGATCCGGCCCCCGCCAGCGCACCGGCGCATTCGCGGGCCACACCGACATCGTCGAACGGCAGCACGCGCGTCTCCGCTCCCGCACCGATGATCTGCCCCTGCTCGTGGCCCTTGCCGGCGACGAGCACGATGTCGCGCGCACCCGCCTCGGCGATGGCGGCGCCGATCGCCTCGCGCCGTTCGCCGATCTCGCGCGCCTCGCCCGGCCCGGCACCCGCCAGCACCTCGGCGCGGATCGCGCCTGCGTCCTCGCCGCGCGGATTGTCGTCGGTGACGATGACCAGGTCCGCTCCCTCGGCCGCGGCCGCCCCCATCGCTCCCCTCTTGCCCTTGTCGCGGTCGCCGCCCGCGCCGAACACCGCGATCAGCCGCCCGCCTTCGCCCACATGGGGGCGCAGCGCGGCAATCGCGGCGGCGAGCGCATCGGGGGTGTGCGCGTAATCGACATAGACGGGCGCGCCGGCGGCGGTGATGACCGCGCGTTCGAGCCGGCCGCGCACCGGCTGGAGGCGCGGCAGCGCATCGAACACGCGCGCCGCTTCGGACCCGGTGGCGATGGCGAGGCCCGCTGCGACCAGCGCGTTGGCAGCCTGATAGGCGCCGATCAGCGGCAGGGCGATCCTGTGGCGGGCGCCATCGTGTTCGACCTCGATCTGCTGGCCGAGCAGGCTGGCCGAGCGCGACACGAGGCGCAGGTTTTCTCCCCCCTCGCCCACGGTGAACAGCCTCAGGCCGCGCGCCCGGGCACCCCCCAGCACCCGCCCGGCCCAGCCATCATCCACCCACACGACCGCGATGCCGCCGTCCGCCACCACTTCGCCAAACAGCCGCATCTTGGCGGCGAAGTAATCCTCCATGTCAGCATGATAATCGAGGTGGTCGCGGCTGAAATTGGTGAACGCGCCCGCCGTCACCGGCAGCCCCTCGTTGCGGTATTGCGACAGGCCGTGGCTCGAAGCCTCGTAAGCGACATGCGTGACGCCCTCGCGCGCAAGGCCGGTCATGTTGGCGAGGAAGGTGACGATATCGGGTGTCGTCAGCCCGGTCGATTGGCTGCCGTCGGGCGTGGTGACGCCGAGCGTGCCGATCGAGGCCGCCCGCTCGCCGCACATCCGCCAGATCTGGCGGGTCATCTCGACGCTGGAGGTCTTGCCGTTGGTCCCCGTTACCGCGACGACCATGGGGGGAACGGGGGTGAAGAAGCGGGCGGCGAGGCGCGCGAAGGCGCGGCGCGGGACGGGATCGGCCAGATGCGCGGCCCCCGCGACCTGCGCCTGCCCCCGCGCGACCACCGCGATCGCCCCGGCCGAGATTGCGGCGGGCACGAAATCCTCGCCGTTCACCTGCGTACCCCGGAACGCGCCGAACACGTTTCCCGGCGCCACCTTGCGGTGGTCGATTGCGAAGCCCGTCACGTTCCGCTCGCCGAACGCGCCTGGATCGAACTCGGTCTCCGCCAGCAGGCGGGCGAGCTTCACTTCTTCTCTTCCTTGCCGACGAGATGCAGCATTCCCGTCAGATCGACCTCGCGGTCCGTGTCGGGATAGATCCCGAGCTGCGGCCCGATGCGCGGGACCAGCCTTCCGACGATCGGCGCCGCGGTCCAGCCGGCGGTGCGCTGGTAGGAGCTGGCCGCGGTGCCCTTGGGTTCGTCGAGCATGGCGATCACCACGTAACGCGGCGCATCCATCGGGAAGGCGGCGGCGAACGTCGAGACCAGCGTCGAGCGCTGGTAACCGCCATTGCCCGGCTTCTCCGCGCTGCCGGTCTTGCCGCCGACGCGGAAGCCCGGCGCATCGGCATTGCGCCCCGTGCCGTAGAGCGCGATCATCCGCACCAGCTTGTTCATCACCGCGCTGGTGCTCTCCTTGAACACCCGCCGGCCCCTTGGCGCCTCGCCCGGGGCCAGCCGATGCAGGGTGGCCGGGCGCCAGACCCCGCCATTGACCATCGCCGCATAGGCGCTCGCCAGATGCAGCGGGGTGACCGCGATGCCGTGGCCAAAGCCCACCGTCATCGCCCGGATCCGCGCCCATTCGCCATTGTCCCAGATGGGATGGCCGCGCGCGGGCAGCTCGATGAAGGGCCGCTCGCTCATGCCCAGGTCGGCATAGACCTGCTTGATTCGCGCAGGGCCGAGCTCGTCAGCAATCTGGGCGGTGACGATATTGGACGATTTCACCAGCGTCATCGCCGCGTTCACCTGGCCGCCGATGGGCTTCATGTCGCGGATCGCATGGCCGCCGACGCGCACCGGCGCGCTGCCCTGCCAGGTGCGGTTGAGGTCGGGGATGAGACCCGCATCGATCGCCGCCGCCACGGTCAGCGGCTTGAAGGTCGAGCCCAGTTCATAAACCTGGTTGGTCACCCGGTTGAACATCAGCGCGGCCCCTTGCGCATCGATCCGGTTGGGATCGAAGGCGGGCAGCGAGGCGAGCGCCAGCACCTCGCCGGTATCGACGTCGAGCACGATGCCCGCCGCGCCCACGCTCTGGGTCGCCAGCATCCCACGCGCCAGCTCGTCCTCGAGCGCGCCCTGGACGCGCGCGTCGATCGAGAGCGCCTGCGGGCGGCCGCGGGTGGCAGGGTCGGACAGGGGCCCGTCGAGCACCGCCTCCATCCCCACCTGGCCCTTGCCCGCCGCATCGACATAGCCAAGCACATGCGCGGCAAGCGACCCCTGGGGGTAGTGCCGGTCGTTCTCGCGCGGCAGTTCGAGCGCCAGTTCGCCGAGTGCGGTAACCCGGTTGGCGTCCTCGGGCAGCACGCGCCGCCTGAGATACCCGCGCTGGCCCGAAGCAAGGCGCCGGGCGGTGGCGCCCTCGTCCAGATCGGGAAAGATCGCCTTGAGCCGGGCCGCGACCGCCACGGGGGACGCGACCAGCGGGGGGCCGCTTCCGCCCAGCGCATCGGGATTGTACCACAGCGCGTAGGCCGGAAAGGCGCGCGCGAGGGGCACGCCGTTGCGGTCGGTGATCTCGCCGCGCGGGGGTAGCAGCAGGTCGGCCATCGAGCGCGCCGCAGGCGGCGGCTGCAGCACGCCGAGATAGAGGATGCGCAGGAGGGCGGCGACAGCGAGCAGGAGAAAGCCCGCGCCGATCAGGAGGACGCGGGTGCGCGCGGTGACGAGCGCGTGGCGGCGCCCATCGCAGGGGCGCGCGGGCGTTCTTGCGGGAAGGCGCTCCGCGTTCGCTGGTCGGAAGTAAGCGGGGGCGAAAGGGAGCGAGGCCATCTTCGGGTCTAGGGTAGCAGGAGCCGGGTAGGGTGCGACACGCGTTGCCCTAATCCGCCAGGCCGGCGATCTGGACGCGCCTCGGGCCGCCGGGCACCAGCAGCGCGAGACGGGGGCCGTCCTCATCCGCAGCCGCGCGTTCGGGCGCGAGGAGGGCGGGATCGACTGGCTTGCCGGTGAGCGGCGAGACCGGACCACGTTCGGCTTCCGAAACCGCCAGCTCCGCCTCGCCCGCGGTATAGCTCGCCAGCCGAACCTCGGGATCGGCGCCGGGCAGGGGCGCGCGCCTCGTGCCGAGCGCCGCCAGCTGCCGCCCCGCGCCGATGAACTGGCTCGCCTCGGGCGGTCGGTAGCCGAACTCCACCCGGTTCCAGCGCGCCAGTTGCAATTGGTTCGAGCGGGTCAGGAACTCGGTCTCCAGCAGCAGCGCCTGCTCCTCCAGCTGGACGATGCGGCGCTCGGCATGGACGAGGTCGCTTTTCACCGAGTGCACCATCAGGTGCAGCGCGAGATAGAGCGCGGCGCAGACGGCCAGGATCGCGATCCAGCCGATGCGGCGGATGCGGGCTTCATGAGTCATGCGGCCTCTCCCAGCAGGCGGGACGGATCGGGGGTGCGCGGGGGCGCGGCGGTGCGGATGGCGGCACGCAGGGTGGCCGAGCGGGCGCGCGGGTTGCGCGCCACCTCGGCCTCGCTCGCGCGGACGGGCTTGGAGACGCGGGTGAAGCGGGGCGTTTCGCGTTCGGTCACCTGCGGCAGATGGCGCGAGCCGGCCGGCATCGACGCCGAAGCCTCGCGCAGGTAGCGCTTGACGATGCGGTCCTCGAGCGAATGGAAGCTGACCACCGCCAGCCGCCCGCCCTCGCCCAGCAACGTCTCCGCGGCAAACAGGCCGGCAACCAGCTCGTCGAGTTCGCCGTTCACGTGGATGCGGATCGCCTGGAAGCTGCGCGTCGCCGGGTCCTTGCCGCTGCCGGCCCGGTAGCCGAGCGCGCGGCGCACGACTTGCGCCAGCTCGCCGGTGGTCGAAAGCGGACGCGCGGCGATGATCGCGCGGGCGACGCGGCGCGACTGGCGCTCCTCGCCATAGCGGTAGAGCACGTCGGCAATGGCGCCTTCTTCCGCCTCGTTGACGAAATCGGCGGCGCTCGGCCCTTCCCGTTCCATCCGCATGTCGAGCGGGCCGTCGGTGGAGAAGGCGAAGCCGCGCGCGGCCTCGTCGAGCTGCATCGAGGAGACGCCGATATCCATGGTCACGCCATCGACCCGCGAAATCCCCGCCTCGGCCATCGCTTCGACCATCTCGGAGAAGCGGCGCGGGTGGAGCGTCAGGCGGGGGGCGAGGCCACTCGTGTCGGGCCATTCGCGGGCGGCGGCGATGGCGTCGGGATCGCGGTCGAAGGCATGGACATTCGCCTCGCGCCCGAGCAGCGCGCTGGTGTAGCCGCCGGCACCGAAGGTCGCGTCGATCACCAGGTCGCCGGGCTGCGGATCGAGCGCTTCGATCACTTCGGCAAGCAGCACCGGAACGTGGCGCGCGTTGTCGGGAGCGGCGGTCACTTGCGCCCCCCCTTCGCGTCCGCCTCTGAGAGCGCGCTGCGGCAATAGGCCTGCGCACCCTCGAAGCCCTCGCCCATGGTTTCCAGTTCCGCCGGGTTCCACAACGTGAAGAATGCGCCAATGCCCTGAAAATAGATGGAGTCTTCGAGTCGGCCGAGTTCGGACATGGTTTCCGGCATGACGAAACGGCCGCTCTGATCGAAGGGGACTTCCGTGAAACTCCACAGTTGCATCGAACGCAGCTCGCGATCGAAGTCCCGGCCGAGGCGGATCGCTTTCTCCTCCTCGCGGTCGAGCTGCTCCTCGAACCGCGCCGGGCGGTCCTTGCCGAAGGCGGTGAGACACGGCCAGCGGTCGTGCTTGGCCAGGCACATCACGCGCTCGCCGCTCATTTCGGAGATGGCGTGACGGAAGGCGGGCGGCAGGACGAAGCGGCCCTTGTCGCCGCGGGCCGAGAAGCCCTGTCCGCCATAGCCCGTCGGCCGCTCCGCCACTTGACCCTCTTCCCCTCGCCGACACCGCGCCGGCTTTGCATCGGACAGACCTTCCCCGCCCGGCCCCGCGCACGAAACGCCGGGCCGACCCGCCCCTCAAGAGGGCGCGCAAGCGGAACCTGTCCGATGGACCAGGGTCGTATCGCAAAAGCAGAAGGGTTGGAAGGGGAAATCGTGGGTGAATTAGGGGATTACGTGGTTCTACCTAAGGTCATTCCCCTCCACACGTGTGGACTCGTCGAACGAGGGAAGGATGATCACCGGCGGCGAAACCGGGATTTCCTGCGCCTCCGAAGCGCTGCCTACCCCTTCTCCCGCGATTTCCCCATCTTCAGCGAAGGCCCGCTCCACCAGCCGCTCCAGCGCAGCCTCGGCCCCCGGATGCGGACCGGCGAGATCGAGCAAGGCGGCATCGGCCACCAGCACCACCCGCCCCGCCCCGCGGGTACAACGCGCGATCAGCCCGTCGCCCTCGATCGCGCATTCGGCGACCCCGCCCTCCTGGCGCACGAAGCGGCCCGGGAGTGCGACGGGCACCTGCGTTCCGCGATAATCCTCGGTGCCGAGCCCGGCCGGGTCATCCGCGTCGAACTCCAGCCCCAGCCCCCAGCGCGCCAGGATCGGCGAGAGCACCGCCACGTCCTGCGGGCGGCGGCGATCGCCGAGGCCATAATCGGAATGCCCGGTCATCATCGGGTCGGCGAACAGCAGCAGTTTGCCCCCAGCCGCCACCCAATCATCGAGCGCGACGTTCTCCTCGGGCGACAGCCCGCGCGGCTGGGCCAGCAGCAGGTGCTCGTGGCTCGCCAGCGCAGCGGCCGAAAGGTAGCTCAGCGGAGCCAGCTGCCAGCCGCGCTCGAGCGCCTCGCGCGCCCAGTGCTGGTGATAGCCGCCGCCGATCAGCTCGGAGATATCGCCCGCCTCGCCCCAGAAGATGGGGATCGTGCCCATCAGCGCGAGCTCAGGTTTGGGCTCGGCCTCCAGGACCGGCGTCGGGGCGGCGGGCTCCTGAGCGAGCGCGGAAACGGACCCCAGCAGCAGCATCGCCGCCAGGATGGTCCGCACGGGAGCGATGATCCGGTCCATCCCGCGCGCCTAGTTCTGCGCCGGGGGCGGCCCGTCGAGCGGCGCGCCCTCCTCGCTCTCCTCGGGCGGCAGGTCGGGGACGACGCCCGCATCGGCCAGCGGATCGCGCGCCGGCGGCGCGGCAGGCTCGCTGGCGAGCACCGTTGGCGCGGCCTCGGGCACCGCGCCCGCGCGGCTCTCCTCGGCGCTGGTCTGGATGATGCTGGCGAGTCCGACGATGAGGATCATCGCGCCGAGCCCGAACAAGCCGACCTGCAGCCGCTGCCCGGTCTCGGCCCGGTCGCCCTCGAGCGGCGCGCGCGCGGCGGCCGAGTGGTCGCGGCGGCGCAGGAACGTGCGGGGATCGAAAGCCATGACGCGATCCTAGCGAGGCCGCCTTAACGCAGCCAGTCGAAAACCGGCAGGCCCTTGGCCTCCAGCCAGTCGCGGTCGTACAGCGTCGAGAGGTAGCGAAAGCCCGTATCGCACAGGATGGTGGCGATCCGCGCGCCGGGCTCGAGCCGCTTGCCCAGCGCCACCGCGCCCGCGACATTGATGCCGGAGGAAAGGCCGAGGCACAGCCCCTCCTCGCGCAGCAGCCGGGCGACCCAGTGCAGCCCCTCCTCGTCCGAGATGCGGAACTGCGTATCGACCGGCGCACCCTCGAGATTGGCGGTGATCCGCCCCTGCCCGATCCCCTCGGCGACCGAGCTGCCCTCGGCGACGAGCTCGCCATGCGCGTAGTGATTATAGAGCGCCGCGCCGTGCGGGTCGGTCAGCGCGATGACGCAGTTGCCATTGCGCTCCTTCAGCCCCAGCCCCACGCCCGCCAGCGTGCCGCCGGTGCCCACGGCACAGGTGAAGCCGTCGATCCGCCCCTCCATCTGCTGCCAGATCTCGGGCGCGGTAGTCTCGATATGCGCGCGGCGGTTGGCGATGTTGTCGAACTGGTTGGCCCACACCGCCCCTTGCGTCTCCTCGGCAAGTCGGCGCGAGGTGTGGACGAAATGGCCCGCATCGGCGAACTTGGTCGGCGGCACCGTGACCAGCTCGGCGCCGAGCGCGCGGATCGTCGCCATCTTCTCGGCCGACTGGTTGTCGGGCATGACGATGATCGTCTTGTAGCCGAGCGCATTGGCGACCAGCGCCATGCCGATCCCGGTATTGCCCGCTGTCCCCTCGACCACCGTGCCGCTCGGCTGCAGCTCGCCGCGGGCCTCGGCGTCGCGCACGATATAGAGCGCGGCGCGGTCCTTCACCGAGCCGCCGGGATTGGCGAATTCGCACTTGCCGTAGATCGCGCAACGCGCCTCCCTGCTCGGCCCTTCGAGCAGCACCATCGGCGTGTTGCCGATCAGTTCGAGCGGGCGATGGAGCGCGGGCGGAAGCGGGGTGGCGAGTTCGGCGGGCATCGTCGAGAGATGACTAGGCGTCGAGGGGACAGGAGGAAAGGGGCGGAAGACTTTCCCTCAATCCTCCTCGGCGATCCGCACCTTGAGGCCGTCGAGCGCGTCGGTGAAGGGAACCTGGCAGGAGAGGCGCGAGAATCCGTCGCGGTCGGTCGAGGAATCGAGCAGGTCGTCCTCGTCCACGCTCATCGGCGGCATCAGCGGCATGAAGGCGGGGTCGACATGGACGTGGCAGGTCGCGCACGAGCAGCAGCCGCCGCACAAAGCGAGCAGCTCGTCGAAGCCGTTGTCGCGGATCGCCTCCATCACGGTCAATCCGGCGACCGCCTCGACGGTGCTCTCCTCGCCCTCGCGAGTGATAACGGTCAGTTTGGGCATGAAGGCGTTTTCCTGGGCTGGCTTGCGACCGGGCGGCTGCTAGGCAAATGCCCCGCCGCTGGCAAGCGGGCGAAGGACGGGGGTAGCGAGATGGGATTATCGGCCGAGGCCCTGCACGACGGGCTCGATGCGGCGGCGGCGCACGAGCCGGCGCTCGCCGCGGCGCTGGCGAAGGCCGGCTATCCGGAGCCCCGCATCCGCGCGCCCGGGCACGTCACGCTGCTACGCACCATCGTCGGCCAGCAGGTCTCGGTCGCCTCGGCGGCCGCGGTTTGGGCCCGGATGGAGGCGCTGCTCGGGCCCGAAATGCCTCCCGAGGCGCTGCTCGCCCGATCGTTCGACGAGTTGCGCGCCTGCGGCCTGTCGCGCCAGAAGCAGGGCTATGCCCGCTCGCTCGCCGAACTCGTTGCCTCGGGCGCGCTCGACCTGCACGCGCTGCCCGCGGACGACGAGGCGGCGATCGCCGAACTCACCCGGATCAAGGGCATCGGCCGCTGGTCGGCGGAGATCTACCTGCTGTTCGCGGAGGGGCGGCCGGACATCTGGCCCGCCGGCGACCTCGCGGTGCAGGTGGGGATCGGCCGCATCCTCGGCCTCGATGCGCGCCCGACCGAGCCCGAGACCCGCGCCCTCGCTGAGCCGTGGCGCCCGCATCGCGGGGCAGTGGCGATCTTCACCTGGCATGTCTACCAGAACGCAGCCCTATAGTTCCGGCTCGGCGGGCTCGAGCTTGGGCCGCAATTCGTTTGACCTGGACGCGCAGAAACCTAGTTTCACCGCCAATCAACTTCCGCGAGCAGCGGATCGATTTCGCGAGAGCAAGCATGATCCACCGCAGCCGGCTTCTCGCCAGCATCACCGCCATTACGCTTAGCGCCGGGCTCGCCACTACTGCGAGCGCGCAACAAGGAGACCCGATGACCACCGCGACCGCCCATGCCGACAAGGCCGCCGCCGAGCGCGTCCGCCAGGTTCCGCTGATCGAGCGCGAGGCGCTGTTCGGCAATCCGAGCAAGGCGCAGGGCAAGATCAGCCCCGACGGCCGCTATGTCAGCTGGCTTGCCCCGCACGAGGGGGTGATGAACGTCTTTATCGCCCCCGCCGACAATCCCGATGCGGCGCGCCGGATGACCGGCTCCACCGACCGGCCGATCCCCACCTTCTTCTGGGATCCGCGTTCGGACGGCATCCTCTACATCCAGGACAAGGGCGGCGACGAGAATTACCTCCTCTACCGCGTCGATCTCGAGACCGGCGCGGAGACCACGCTGACCCCGTTCGAGAACACGCGGGCACAGATCGTCGGCACCTCGAACACGATCAAGGACCGGATGCTCGTCGGCCTCAACAATCGTGATGCGCGGATGCACGATGTCTACATGCTCCACCTCGAGACGAGCGAGCTCGATCTCGTGCTCCAGAACGATGGCGGCTATGTCGGCTTCCTCGCGGACGATACGCTGACGTTGCGCATGGCGATGCGGCAGAACGCGGCCGGCGGGACCGACATGTTCCCCATCACCAACAACGTGGTCGCCGCCCAACCGAGCGACACGACCACGATGGAGGACGCGCTCACCACCAGCGTGGCGGGCTACACGACCGACGGCAAGACGCTCTATTGGGTCGATTCGCGTGGCCGCAACACCGCCGCCCTGATCGCCGAGAACGTCGAAACGGGCGAGAAGCGGATCCTGGCCGAGAACGACCGGGCCGATATCGGCGGCGCCATGGCCGATCCCAAGACGGGCGAGGTCGAGGCCTATTCGGTCAATTACCTGCGCAACGAGTGGACCGCGCTCGATCCCGAGGTGGGCGCCTCGCTCGCCTGGCTCGACGAGCGGCTCGAGGGCGATTTCGGCGTCCAGTCGCGCACGGAGGCGGACGACAAGTGGCTGGTGTGGAACGATCCGCTCACCGCGCCGCAGAAGGTCTATGTCTATGATCGCACGGCCCAGACGCTGGAGGAGTTCTACACCGCCCGGCCCGAGCTCGAAGGCGCGCCGCTCCAGCCGATGCACCCGCGCGAGATCCCCGCGCGCGATGGGCTGACGCTGCCCAGCTATCTCACCCTACCGCCCGGCAGCGATGAAGATGGCGACGGCATTCCCGACCGCCCCGTGCCGCTGGTGATGGTGGTCCATGGCGGCCCCTGGTCGCGCGACAGCTACGGTTTCAACCTCACGCACCAGTGGCTCGCCAATCGTGGCTACGGCGTGCTGGCGGTCAATTTCCGGGGCTCGACGGGGTTCGGCAAGGATTTCATCAACGCCGCCAATCTGGAATGGGGCGCCAAGATGCATGACGACCTGATCGATGCCAAGAACTGGGCGGTCGGCCAGGGCATCACCGCCGATGACAAGGTGGCGATCATGGGCGGCTCCTATGGTGGCTATGCGGCGCTCGCCGGCCTCACCTTCACGCCGGAGCAATTCGCCTGCGGGGTGAGCATCGTCGGCCCGTCGAACCTCGAGACGCTGCTGGAGACGATCCCGCCGTACTGGGAGCCGCTGGTCAAGCAGTTCCACACGCGGATGGGCGATCCGACAACGCCCGAGGGACTGGCGCTGCTCAAGAAACGTAGCCCGCTGCACCGCGCAAGCGAGATCGAGCGGCCGCTGCTGATCGGCCAAGGCGCCAACGATCCGCGCGTCAAGCAGTCGGAGAGCGACCAGATCGTCGCCGCGATGGAACAGGCGAACATCCCCGTCACCTACGTGCTGTTCCCCGACGAGGGCCACGGTTTCGCCAAGCCGACCAACAACATCGCCTTCAACGCGGTCGCCGAGAATTTCCTGGCGACCTGCCTCGGCGGACGCGCGGAACCGGTCGGCGGGACGATCGAGGCATCGACGGCACAGATCGTGACCGGCGCCAATCACGTGCAGGGGCTGGGCGAGACCGGCGGGGAGTGAGCCTGTCCGCCGTCTGTGTGGCCGCGGTTCGCCGCGCCTAAGCCAGCGCGTCGATCCGCCGCGCCATCTCGACGTCGCGCTTCGACAATCCGCCCGCATCGTGCGTGGTCAGCGTGATCGCAAGCTTGTTGTAGACGTTCGACCATTCGGGATGATGGTCGAGCGTCTCGGCGATCAGCGCCACCCGGGTCATGAAGCCGAACGCCTCGCTGAAATCGGCGAACTTGTAGTCGCGCGTGATGGCAACGCCGTCCTCGCGCAGGCTCCAGCCGGCAAGCTCCCTAAGCGCCGCGTCGCGCTCGGCCTCGCTCAACTGCTGAACTGCCATCCTTGCTCTCCCGTCCTTGTCGCTCGAAGGCCCCTGCCCTAACGCTTCGCTGCGATGGATGCGAGGGGCCTTGCCGCACGGGGACTGATCTGCCGGCGCGGCGACCGCCTGCTGTTCGGCCCGCTCGATTTGGCGCTGGCGCCGGGCGAGGCGCTGCACCTGGTCGGCCCGAACGGCATCGGCAAGACCTCGCTGATCCGCATACTAGCCCGGCTGTTGCGGCCATTCGAGAGCGGCTCGGTTGATTGGCAGGGTAGCATCGGCCTGCTCGACGAACGCCCGGCGCTCGACCCTGACCTGCCGCTGGAGAAAGCGTTGCGGTTCTGGGAGCAGATCGACGGCGGCACCGCACCGCTCAAGGCGGTCGGCCTCGCCCGTCTCGCCGATGTCCCGGTCCGCTACCTCTCCACGGGGCAGAAGAAGCGCGCCAGCCTCGCCCGCCTCCTCGCCCAGCGCGCCGACCATTGGCTGCTCGACGAGCCGCTGAACGGGCTGGATACCGAGGGCGTCGCGCTTGCCGAACGCCTGATCGACGAGCGCCGCGCGAAGGGCGGCGTCGTGGTGGTCGCCTCGCACCAGCCGATCGCGCTGCCCGGCGCACAGATGCTCGACTTGCGCGACCACCCTGCATGAGCGCGCTTCGCACCATCCTCATGCGCGACTTGGCGATTTACCTGCCCGGCGGTCGTGGAGGAGGCACGCTGCTGCCGCTGCTGTTCTTTCTGGCGGTGGCGATGCTCTATCCCTTCGCGGTCGGCCCCGACCCCGATCTCCTTGCCCGCACCGGCGGCGGGGTGATCTGGGTCGCGGCCCTGCTCGCCGCGATCCTCCCGCTCGATCGCCTGCTGGCCGCCGATCTGGAACGCGGTTTCTTCGACCAGTTCGCGCTACGCGGCATCAGCGAGGAGGCGGTCGCGGCGGTGCGGCTGCTCGCCCACTGGCTGAGCTTCGGCCCGCCGCTGATCCTTGCCGCCCTGCCCGCCGCCGCGCTGCTCGGGCTCGACGGGGCGAGCTTGCGCCTGGTGCTGCTGGGGCTGCTGGCGGGAACGCCGGGCCTCGCGGCCATCGGCCTCATCATCGCCAGTGTAACCCTTGCGCTTCGCGGCGGCGCGGCCTTGTCGGGCTTGCTGATGATCCCGCTCGCGGTGCCGCTGCTCATCTTCGGCGCCGGATCGCTCGCGCCGGGCAGCGAAGGCGGCCTCGCGCTCACCGCCGCGCTCAGCCTGCTGCTGGTGGCCATCGCTCCCTTCGCAGCAGGCGCGGCGATCCGGGCGGCGCGCGAAGGTTGAAGCTGGACCCGGCTGAACGACTGGCTAGGACCCGGCTTGCCGGATCGCACCCGCGAGCCGGTCGGTCGCGAGGTAATGCACCATGTGGCCGAGGCCGGGCAGCATGAGCAGCCGGCTGTGCGGCAACTCCCGGTGCAGCCGCTCGCTCTGCTCTTCGGGATTGACGATCTTGTCGCCGTCGCCGCTGACGATGGTCACGGGCATGCCGAGCTCACCATAGCGCCCGCACATCGATTCCGCCGCCGGCACCATCAGCCCCGAATCCGCGGCAATGCCCTTGATCTGCGCCGGCCGGTGGACCTGCTCCATCGGGAACCGGTGCTTCCAGGCAGGCGGGACGGGCGCCGGGGCGAACAATTGGCGGCTAATGAGCGGCGCCATTGCCCTGCTGATCCACGGGGAGATCGTGTAGCGCATGGCATCGCCGACCACCGGGATCGCCGGAGCGCCGAAAAGCGCCGCGTCGATGCGGCGGTTCGGGAAATAGTAGCCGCTTAGCAGCACGATGCGCGAGACGAGCTCGGGGTGGTCGAGGGCGAGCGCCATCGTCACCATGGTGCCGAAGCTGTGGCCGACGACGACCGGCTTCTCGATCCCGAGCGCGCGGATCGCCTTGGCCAGCACGCGGGCCTGCTCCTGCGGCGTCCAGACCCGGTCGCCGGGGCGTTCGCTGTGCCCGAAGCCGGGCCGGTCGAAGGCGATCACCCGGTGGTCCTTCGCCAGTTCGTCGAACAGGCCGGAGGCGATCCAGTCCTCGATCAGGGTGCCATTGCCGTGCAGCAGGACGATGGGTGGGCCTTCCCCGCGGACGAGGTGATGCAGGCGAACGCCATCGACTGTGACGAACTCGCCGATCGGCGGATGGCGCCGTTCGCTGCGCGCGGCAAAAGCGCGATTGGCGAGCGCGAGACCCGCGCCTAGGACGGCTCCCACCGCGAGGACCTTCGGCCAGCCGTGGGAGGAGTTATCAGAGGTGATTTGCTGCGCGCGGTCAGTCATCGGTTTGGTAAGATGGTTCATGCCCGGTGAACTTGTGCAATGCAGCATTGTTCCGCATCTGCGAAAGAACGGGCGCAGTCAGATGGGCATGGTCAGGACGCCGGCTTGTGCAGACCTTTGGGGCTCAGCGTGAACACCTCGCAGCCATCGTCGGTAATCCCGATCGAATGCTCGAACTGGGCCGAGAGCGACTTGTCGCGCGTCACCGCGGTCCAGCCGTCGGAAAGCAGCTTCACCGCGGGCTTGCCGAGGTTGATCATCGGCTCGATGGTCATGAACATGCCCGGCCTCAGCTCCGGCCCGGTCCCCGCCCGCGCCGCGTGGACCACTTCGGGCGCATCGTGGAACAGCCGCCCCACGCCGTGACCGCAGAAATCGCGCACCACGCCGTAGCGCTGGCCTTCCGCATAGGCCTGGATCGCCGCGCCGACGTCCCCCAGCCGCGCGCCGGGCCGGGCCGCCTCGATGCCGAGCATCAGGCACTCATGCGTCACCTCGACCAGCCTCCTCGCCTTCAACGATGCGTCGCCGACGATGTACATCCGGCTGGTATCGCCGTGCCAGCCGTCCAGCAGCGGCGTCACGTCGATATTGACGATGTCGCCATCTTTCAGGACCTTGCCGCTCGGGATCCCGTGGCAAACCACGTGATTGATCGAGATGCAGCACGAATGGGTATAGCCGCGATAACCGAGCGTGGCAGGCACCGCGCCGCCCTCCAGCATCATCTCGCGCACGATCCGGTCGATCTCCTCGGTGGCAATGCCGGGGCGGACATGGTCGTAGAGCGCGTCGAGGATCTCGGCCGCCAGCCGCCCCGCCCGGCGCATACCGACGAAGCCCTCTTCGCCATGCAGCTTGATCGTCCCGTCCCGATAGACGGTGGTGGTGCCATCGACGTGCTGGTAGTCTGCCATGGCATCCATTTAGCGAACCCCCGCCCCGATTGCGAGCGGCCCTTTCAACCGCGTGCGGAGAAGGCCTCGCGGTAGCGCGGCTTGACGACGCCGAGCACTGCCTGGTCGATGGCGAGATCGACCTGGTAAGCCCCCTCGGCAAAGGCGCCCGCGACGTAGGGCCCGGCATAGAGCGACAGCCGGTCGAACTGCTCGCCGTCGGAACTGCCGACGAGCACCACCAGCTCGTCGATCGGCGGGCAGGCCGGGAACACGCTCTCCTCGCCCGCCTCGCTCACCTCCACCGCCGTGCCGCGCTCGATCCGCAGCGCCTCGAGCGCCTCACAATAACGGTCCCCCAGCGCCTCACCAAGCGCACGGGGCGAGGTGAAAAGCTCGATCCCGCGCATCGCCTCGCCCGCCTGCTTGTTCCAGATCAGAGAGCGCATCCCGTAATTGCCGTGCGCGCCGCCTGTATAGGAGGCGATCTCGCCCGAAAGGCTCAGCCAGCCCGGCAGATCGGCGACCACCTGCCATTCGATGCTGTTCGAGAACTTGTTGTACGGAAAGCCGTTGCCGCGCGCATCTTCGCGCGCCTCGGCAGCCTGGCGGGCGAGCGTCTCGCGCGAGCGTTCGAGCATCCGGTCGAGCAGGCGCGCGAGTTCGGGGATGTTACCCGCCTCGGCGGGATAGGCGTAGTCGAACACGAAATCGTCGGTTTCCTCGGACACCGTGCGCGCGCCGCTGGCGGTGGCGCCCGCCGAGGCGGTGGCGGCTGGCGCGGGCGAGCCGGTCGTGCCTGCGCCGTTCGTTGCGGGCGTCTCGGCGATGCTGTCATCGGCCGTGCCATTGCACGCTGCCGTCAGGGCGAGGGCCGTGAAAACCAGGACAAGAGCCTTCATCGCACTCACGCCTTCCCAAACTTGGCGCGAACGGGCAAGCACAAAGCGATGAGCCTCGCACCCGATCTGATCCGCCCCGACCAAGGCCAGGAGGCGATTGCGATCCGCCTCGTTGACAAAGCCGGGTTCGACGCCCTCGCCAAGAGCCTCGCCGCCCCGCAACGCGCGGCGCTGGTGGCGCAGAAATTCACCGGCGACGGATACGAGACCGCGATCGTGCCCGAAGGCGACGGCTGGTTCGCGCTCGGCGGCGTGGCCGACCCCGCCAAGCTCTCGAGCTGGTGCCTCGCCAAGCTCGCCGAGACGTTGCCGGAGGGAACCTATCGGCTCGCCGACAGCCGGGAGGCGGGCGCGGCGCTGTTCGGCTGGCAGACCGCGCAGTACCGCTTCTCCCGTTACCGCGAGGACAAGAAGGCGCAGGGCCCGCGCGTGCTGCTGACGGGCGAGGTGGCGCGGATCGAGGAAGTCGAGGCGGAGGCGCAGGCGGCGGCGTGGGTGGCCGATCTCGTCAACACGCCGGGCGAGGACATGGGCCCCGCCGCGCTCGAGGCCGAGGCGAAGGCGCTGGCCGAGAAGCATGGCGCGGCGTTCACCGTCACGTCGGGCGACCCGCTCGAACAAAACTTCCCGATGATCCACGCAGTCGGCCGAGCCGCAGCGCGCAGCCATGCCCCGCGGCTGATCGAGCTTGCCTGGGGCCGCGAGGACGCGCCGCGCCTGGCGCTGGTGGGCAAGGGGGTGACGTTCGATTCGGGCGGGCTCGACATCAAGAATTCCAAGGGCATGGCGCTGATGAAGAAGGACATGGGCGGCGCCGCGCATGTCCTCGCGTTGGCCTCGCTGGTGATGCGCCTCGGGCTCGATATTCGCCTGCACATGCTCGTCCCCGCGGTCGAGAACGCCATCGCGGGCAACGCGCTGCGCCCCGGCGACGTGCTCAAGAGCCGCCAGGGCCTGACGGTGGAGATCGGCAATACCGATGCCGAGGGACGCCTGATCCTCGCCGATGCGCTGGCGCTGGCGAGCGAACAGCATCCCGCGCTGATCCTCGATTTCGCCACCCTCACCGGCGCCGCGCGCGTCGCGCTTGGCCCCGATCTGCCGGCGCTGATGGCGCGGCAGGATGGGACGGCCGAGGCGCTCATCGCGGCGGGCAAGGCGCATGACGACGAGGTCTGGCGCCTGCCGCTGCCCAAGGCGTACGCCGAATACCTCAAGTCCGACATCGCCGACACCAACAACGCCCACACCAACGGCTTCGCGGGTGCGAGCGTCGCCGGGCTGTTCCTCGACAAGTTCGTCGGCGAGGGCGCGGACGGCCAGCCGCTCGACTGGGCTCATTTCGACACCTTCGCCTGGCGCCCCGCGGACAAGCCCGGTCGGCCCAAGGGCGGCGCCGCGCTCGGCCTGCGCGCCGCCTGGCATATGCTCAGGGCGCGGTTTTCCTGAACGAGGACAGGTTCTTGGGCGCGCTTGTGCGCCGCGGCCGCCCCGTCTAATCGCCGCGCCCATGCCTGCAGGGGATGACGAGGACGAGGAGACCCGGCACGACCCGGCGAGCGCGGTGAGCGAACACGCGTCCCGTCCCTTCGCGCTCACGGGTCCGGTCGAAGCGGGCGACACCGCCGCGTTGCCCGTGCGCGGCGACCTTGCCCATATCGCGCTGGCCGGGCGGTTCTTCGTGCCGCATTACGCCGTCCCCCAGCCGCGCATCGTGATGCCGGGCGGCGCCGCGCTGCATCCCGCGCCCGACGCGCGTTCGCCGATCCTGTGCGAGATCATCGAGGGGGAGAGCTTCGAATTGCTCGAACTTGCCGGCGAATGGGCCTGGGGCTGCCTCTCGCTCGAGGGGCCGACGGGCTATGTCCATGCCGACCGGCTCGAAGCGCTGAGCTGATGGCGCCGACCCTGTTCATCGACGGGGCGGCCGGCACCACCGGGCTCGAGCTCGCAGCACGGCTCGCCGATCATGGGGGGTTCGAGCTCATCACGCTCGAAGCGACCAGGCGCAAGGACGCCGCCGCCCGCGCCGAAGCACTCAACCAGGCCGATTTCGCCGTGCTGTGCCTGCCCGACGAAGCCGCCCGCGAGGCGGCCGCGCTCATCCACCAGGCCAGCGGCACGCGGGTCATCGACGCCTCGAGCGCGCACCGCACTGCGCCCGGCTGGATCTACGGCTTCCCCGAACTGGTCGGCCCGCAGGTCATCGCCGGAGCGGCGCGGGTGAGCAATCCCGGCTGCTATGCCACCGGCTTCCTCGCTCTCGTCGCCCCGTTGGTGCGCGCGCAAATGGTGCCCGCCGAGTGGCCCTATACGGTCAACGCGGTGTCCGGCTATTCGGGCGGCGGCAGGGGCCTGGTCGACCGGTTCGAGGTGGACGCCGAGCTTGCCTGGCGAGGGTACGCTTTCGGCCTTTCCCACAAGCACCTGGCTGAAATGCAGGCCAAGGCCGGCCTGGAGCACCCGCCGGTATTCTCGCCCGCGGTGATCCCCGCCTATCGCGGGATGATGGTCGAGGTGCCCCTGCCGCTCGAAGCCATGCCTTCCGCCGCCACCGCGGACGACATGCGTTCCGAGCTCGCCAGTTTCTACGGGAAGAGCGCGGTCGTCACCCTGGCCCGCGGAACGCCGGACGAGCTGCTGTTGCGCAAGGACGCGCCGCCGAGCGATCGGCTGGTGCTGGCGGTCTATGGCGATCGGGCAGGTCGCCAGGCGCGGCTCGTCGCGTTGTTCGACAATCTGGGCAAGGGCGCCAGCGGGGCGGCGGTCCAGTCGCTCAACCTGATGGCCGGCTTCGAGGAAACGCGGGGACTGCGCTTGTGAGCGATCGACGCAGCTTTGGTGGCGCTCATCCGGCCCTGCAAGCAAGCTTCGCATCCACACTGCACAGGTTACGCAATTTTATGCGCCGGGGGTCTTTTGCCGGCCGCGGCGATCCTCTAGGCTCGCCGCTCATGCGACAGGCGGAGGTCCGGTGAAAAAGATCGAGGCGATCATCAAGCCCTTCAAGCTCGACGAGGTGAAGGAGGCGCTGCACGAGGTCGGCGTATCGGGCATCACCGTGCTCGAGGCGCGCGGCTTCGGCCGCCAGAAGGGCCATACCGAGCTCTATCGCGGCGCCGAATACACGGTCGATTTCCTGCCCAAAGTGAAGCTCGAGGTGATCGTCGAGGATGGGCAGGCCGAAGCGGTGGTCGAGGCGATCCAGGCCGCTGCCAATACCGGGCGGATCGGCGACGGGAAGATCTTCGTCGTGCCGATCGAATCCGCCCTGCGCATCCGAACCGGTGAGAGGAACGAGGCGGCGATATGACCGGAAAAGGTCGACGTTGTCCTAAAGGCGCGAACCCCTCTGGTTAGGAAAGGACACTTATGGCATCCGCATCGGACATCGTGAAGCGCCTCAAGGACGAGGAGACCGAGTGGCTCGACCTGCGTTTCACCGATCCCAAGGGCAAGTGGCAGCACCTCTCGATGGTCGCGGGCGTGATTGACGAGGACGCGCTGGAGGAAGGCCTGATGTTCGACGGCTCGTCCATCGCCGGCTGGAAGACGATCAACGAATCGGACATGATCCTCAAGCCCGATCTCGATGCGGTCTATACCGATCCGTTCTCGGCTACGCCGATGACGATCGTGTTCTGCGATATCGTAGAACCCTCCACCGGGGAGCTATATTCGCGCGATCCGCGCTCGACTGCCAAGCGGGCCGAAGCATACCTCAAGTCAACCGGCATCGGCGACACGGTCTATGTCGGCCCGGAAGCCGAGTTCTTCATGTTCGACGACGTGCGTTTCGAAGACGGCTATGCAGGTTCCGGCTTCCAGCTCGATGGCATCGAACTGCCGACCAATAGTGGCGCAGAACTCGAGGGGGGCAACCTCGCCCATCGTCCGCGCGCCAAGGGCGGCTATTTTCCGGTTGCACCAGTGGACTCGGCCGGCGACATTCGCGCCGAAATGGTCTCGACCATGCTCGAAATGGGCCTGCCGATGGACAAGCACCATCACGAGGTCGCCGCCGCGCAGCACGAACTGGGCCTGACCTTCGGCACGCTGACCCAGACCGCCGACAGGATGCAGATCTACAAATACGTGGTCCACCAGGTCGCTCATGCCTACGGCAAGACCGCGACCTTCATGCCTAAGCCGATCAAGGACGACAACGGCTCCGGGATGCACACCCACATGTCGATCTGGGCCGATGGCAAGCCGACCTTCGCCGGCAACCAGTATGCCGGCCTCTCGGAAACCTGCCTCCATTACATCGGCGGCGTCATCAAGCACGCCAAGGCATTGAACGCCTTCACCAACCCGACCACCAACAGCTACAAGCGGCTGGTCCCGGGGTTCGAGGCGCCGGTGCTTTTAGCCTATTCGGCACGCAACCGCTCGGCCTCCTGCCGCATTCCCTATGGCGCGGGCGAGAAGGCCAAGCGCGTCGAGTTCCGCTTCCCCGATCCGCTGGCCAATCCCTACCTCTCCTTCTCGGCCCTGCTGATGGCCGGGCTCGACGGAATCCAGAACAAGATCCACCCCGGCGAGGCGATCGACAAGAACCTCTACGACCTGCCGCCTGCCGAACTGGCCGAGGTGCCGACCGTGTGCGGCTCGCTGAGGGAGGCGCTGCTGGCGTTGAAGCATGATCACGAGTTCCTGCTGGCTGGCGACGTGTTCTCCCAGGACCAGATCGAGGCTTATTGCGAGCTCAAGTGGGAAGAGGTCATCCGCTTCGAGACCACGCCGAGCCCGGTCGAGTTCGACATGTATTACAGCTCCTGAGTTAGTCGGGCCGCATTAGAAGACTGCGGCGCCCCGGCACCAAACCGGGGCGCCGAGTTACGTCCGCTTGATCGAATCGGGCATTTCCAGGATCCTCCCATGACCGTGGCACTGCTCCTTCTCGGCGGGCTCGTCCTGCTCGCCGGCGGCGGCGAGCTGCTGGTGCGCGGCGCGGTGGGGCTGGCGACGAAGCTCGGCATCTCGCCGCTTCTCACTGGCCTCGTCATCGTCGGCTTCGGCACCTCTACCCCCGAGCTTGCGACCAGCCTCCAGGCCGCACACGCCGGTGCGCCGGGAATCGCGCTGGGCAATGTCATCGGCTCGAACATCGCCAATATCCTGCTGATCCTGGGCCTGACGGCGCTGTTGATGCCCCTGTCGGTCGAGCCCGCTTCTTTCCGCCGCGATTCGATTGCGCTCGGCGGTTCGACTCTGCTGTGCGTCGGGGCGGTGGCGCTCGGGACCATCGGCCCACTCCCTGGCGTGATCCTGCTGGCGGCGCTCGCGACCTATATCATATGGGCCTTTCGCTCGGAACAGGGCAGCGGCGAGGCCGAGGAGCAGCGCCACGAAAGCGAGGCCGCCGACGCCGCGCCCGGCCCCCACAGCGCGCTGGTCCTCGGCCTGATGGTCGTCGCCGGCCTCGCGGGCGCGATCTTCGGGGCCGGCCTGCTGGTCGACGGCGCGGTGCGCATCGCCAGCGCGGCGGGCCTGTCGGAGAGCGTCATCGGCCTCACCATCGTCGCGGTCGGCACCTCGCTGCCCGAGCTCGTCGCCTGCCTCGTCGCGGTGCTGCGCCGTCATCCGGACGTGGCGCTCGGCAATGTGGTCGGCTCGAACATCTACAACGTGCTCGGCATCCTCGGCGTGACGGCCATCGTCAGCCCCATTGCTGTGCCGCCCGAGATCGCCGCGTTCGACATCTGGGTGCTGCTTGGCGTCAGCGCGCTGTTCCTCGTGCAGCTGAGGAGCGGCTGGCGCGTCTCGCGGCTCGAAGGCGGCGTACTGGTCGCGCTGTTTGCCGCCTACACCGCCTTCCTGCTTACCCGGTGACGCGCCGCCCCTAGCGCATCGCCAGCATGCCACGCCGCCGAGTGCGGGTGCGGCAGGAACCGCGTCGAGCTTGACCGGTTCGTTCGGCGAGGAGCAATGACGCCGGCCTGCGGGCCTATCCTGGAGGAACATCGTACCATGGCCGAGATACCAGTCGAGAAGAAGTCGGGCTTTCCCTGGTGGCTGCTGCTGCTGCTTGCCGCCATCCTCGTCGTGGCTCTCATCTGGTTATTGGCGGACGACGACGAGGAGGCGGTCGTCGCTGATCCGGTCGTGGTCGAGGAGAGCATGGCGACCATTCCTGCCGACCAGACGACCGACGAATTCGGTGCCGGTGAAACGATCACCGATCTCGGCTTGATCGCCACCACCAGCGACGGTTCGCTCGAGGGGCGGTCGGTCGAGCTTACCGGTGTCGAGGCTGGATCGGTTCCCGACGACGCCGGCTTCTGGCTGAACGCGCCGGGCGGCGAGCGTATCTGGGTCGTTCTCGAGGAAGTCCGCACTCCCGACACCGCGATCGAGGGACGCGTGGACGTGGATGAGGGAGACCGGCTCGATGTCGTCGGCACGATCGTCAACGCGCGCGAAGGATCGCCTGCCGGCGCTGCGATACCCCCGCCGACGCAGCCATTGCCGGAGGGCATCGATCACTTCATCCTCGCCGAGCGGGTTACCCAGTCGTCCGGGTGATCTAGCATACAAAGTTTAACCACAAAGGTTAAGCGTCGCTTTCCTACAGTACGGACACCTGCCTATTGCGTCGCCCGCTAAACGGGGGATGACAGGCATGAACCGAAAACTGGTGTTCGATACGGTCCGCAAGATGCTTGGGCGGGGTTTTTCACGAAGGGAAGTGGCGCAGCTCGACAAGGCGCTCGAGGAAGCGGCAGGCCGGGAGCCACAACCCTCGCCAGCGGTCCCGGCCTGCATCGGAGCAGAGGGCATCGCGCTCATCAAGCTCTTCGAAGGCTGCGCCAAGCGCCGGCCCTGCGGCAATATCGAGGCCTATCCTGACCCGGGCACCGGAGGCGACCCGTGGACCATCGGCTGGGGCGCCACGCACATGGACGGGCGCCGCGTTCGGCCAGGCGATGTGATCACCCAGGGGCGCGCCGATGCGCTGCTCGAGGAACACCTTGCGAGCTATGCTGCGGAGGTGGTCCGCGCCCTCGGCGACGCGCCGACCAGCCAGATGCAGTTCGATGCGCTGGTGAGCTTCCACTACAATACCGGCGCAATCGCCCGGGCGACGCTCATCAAGAAGCATCGCGCGGGCGATTTTGCAGCCGCTACGCGCGAGTTCGCCCGCTGGAACCGCGCCGGCGGCCGGGTGATGCGCGGCCTCGTGCGCCGGCGCCATGCCGAGGCGGCGCTCTACGGCCAAGGCTGCTGATCGCCGAGCTTGCTCAGTAATCCCGGCTGTATTCCGCCGCCACGCTCTGCCGCCCGACCGTGCTGATCGTCGCCAGCAGCGAGAGCCAGCTGGTCACCCGGAACTCCAGTTCGGTGGCCGAATAGTCGCCGCCATCGGTGATCAGCTCGGCATAGAAGCGGCGTGAGATGTTCTTGCCGAGCGCCACCGAGGTGCCGCGGTTGAGGGCGGGATCGGCAGGGACGATGCGCAGCCGGTCGACGCCGATCGCGTTCCTCAACTGGTTGATCGGCCCCATCCCGCCGCCGCCCCTCAACGATGCGAGGGCAGAGCCGAGCTGGAGCGCGTCGGTCGCCGAGAGCTCGGTCACCGAGCCGCCGAACAGGATCCGGGCGAGAAGTTCTTCCTCGGGCAATGCGGGGACCGAGGTGAAGCTGATCTGCGGCTGGCTGGCATTGCCGTCGACATTGACCGCCACCTCGAGCCCGTCGAACTCGCTGGTCGCGACGATATCGATGCGCGGATCAGGGGGCGATTCCATGTCGAAATAGATCCGCCCGCGGGTGATCTCGAAGCGCGAGCCGGCGAAGGAATAGAACCCCTGGCGCGGGACGATCTGCACTTCGCCACCGATCCTGGGACCATCGGTGGTTCCCCGTAGCTGGATATCGCCGCGCCATTCGGATTCGAGGCCCATGCCATCGACTGCGATGCCGCCGTCGGCACTGACGTTGATGAGATAGCGCCACGGCGCGCTGAGCGCGGAAGCGGGGCGGATATCCGGCGGCAGGTTGATTTCGGTCACCGGGACGCTCGGCAGCTCGACCGTCTCCGCCGCCGCGCCCAGCCGCCAGCGCGCTTCGGAGAGGGTCAAGCGCCCGGCAATCGTCCCGCCGACGCCGTCCGAGACGATCCGCATCGGCCCGGTGACGGTCGCGCCCATGGTCGGGAGGTCGAGGATCTCGGCGTCCCGCGCCGCCATCCTCAGATCAATCCGAGGGCCTCTTCCGCCGCCGATCGTCCCCAGATCGACGATCCCGCTGCCGTTGACGCGGCCGCCATTGGGGGCGGTGCCGGCAAAGCTCGTCAGCGCGAGGCGCGAGCCCGTGAAGCGGCCGCGGGCGCGCACATCTTCAAGGTCCGTGCCGGTCAGCGCACTCCTCACTCGCAATGCATCGCCCGCCAGCGAGCCGGCGATGCGCGGATTGTTGAGCGAGCCGCGGATATTGGCCGCAACGCGCAGCGGACCGGTAATGTCGATCAGGTCGATCGCCGCCAGCCGCCAGAGAGCGGCGGCGGGTCCGCTGTACCGAAACTGGGCGGCAAGGTTGCCGGCAAACAGCCGCTGGGCCAGCGCTCCGCCCGCTTGCATGCTGATTTGCGCCTGGAGCCGTCCGTCGACGTCCGCGCCGTCATCCATGATCGCCCGCACCTGGGCAAGGTTTGCCGACAGGTTGCCGACCAGCGCCACGTCGATCGGGCGCGATGTCAGCACCAGCCCCGAGCGGGTAAGGTCGTCGACCTTGACGCGCGCCGAGCCGACCGGCTGCCCACCCGGCCCTTCGCTGAGTTCAACCACGCCCGAGATCGTTCCGCCGAAGCCGAGATCGGCACCCGCGGCATCGATCAGCGACAGGGGCATCCGCGCGAGGCTGAGCGTGCCCTGGAGCGGCTCGTCACCGCCGAAGAGGCCTTCGAGGATGGTGTAGCCGCCGCCATAGCCGAGCTGCGTCTTGGCGAGCCGCCAGCCGCCATCCTCGGTGCTGGTGAGCACGGCGCGGCGCGGCATGGTGATCGGCCGGCCGGCATATTCGCCCCGCATCGCCAGCGCGATCCGTTCGGGCGCGACCTGGCCGGTGAGGAGCAGTTGGAAGCGGCTGCCGCGCTGGCCGGCGAGCGCCGCATCGAAGGTCCCGACGCCATCGGTCACCTCGGCCTCGAGCGCAACGCGCCGCAGGAACAGGTTGCCGTAGCCGAAGCCGGTGATGCGCGCGTCACCCTCCACCGTCCAGCTACCGTCGCCGATGAAGCCGGTTGCATCGAGCGAGCCCGAGTTGATGGTGATCGGCGTCGCTCCGCCAAAGCGGGCATTGTCGAAGCGGACATCGGCATCGAATGCCTGCCCCCCGCCCCGCGTCGATAGCGCGATGGTGCCATCAACCCCGCCGCGCGACAGGGCGAGCGTGCCCGCGACCCCGCCATCGGCAAGCGCGAGGTCGCCGCTGATGCGCGTCTGCGAGATGTCGAGCCGCTCGATACCGATGCGGATATCGCCGTTCTCAGGGATGGTGAGGTCGACCAGACCATCGAACGGGCCGAGCAGCGAGCCGCCCTCGGTCTCGATGCGGAAGCCCTCGTCAGTCGGGACGAGCGCAACCCGCACGTCCGACAGGCCCGCGGCAGGGAGCGGATCGGCAAACACCAGCACCGCGCGCGGGCCGGCCGGACCGACCTCGCCCTCGACGGTGAACGGCCCGTATTCGGCATGGCGGCCGCTGCCTGCAAGCGTGGTCGTGCCCTCGGACACCCGCCCGTCCACCGCGAGCTGCAGCAGCGGGGCATTCAGGCGGAAATCGTCGAAGGCGATCGGCCCCGCTTCGCTGAGCGACACGCCGCCTACAAAGCGGATCGGCTGGCCGGCGAGGTTGGCGAGGGTCTCGTTGGTGACGTTGCGCACCGTGCCATCGAGCTGCGCCGAGACGCGCCACGGCGCCCCGCCGAACGCGGCGCGGATGCGGGCGTTCGCATCCACCGTGCCGATCCCGTCGAGCGCGAAACCCTGCGCCCGCACGGGTCCGGTGATGCCGATGACCCCGCGCGACAGGTCGGCCATCAGCGCAAGATCGGCGGCGAGGCCCTGGAAGCGGATCGCCAGATCGTCCGCCAGCAGCCGCTCGCCGGAATAGACGAGCGTGCCCGCCACGGTGCCGTCGACGAGGCGCGGATCGACGATCTCGTTGCCGCTGATGATCCGCTCGATCGAAGCATCGAGCGGCAGGATGAAGCGCGTTCCGTCATAGGCGAGCGTGCCGCGCTGGACGAGGCCGCGCACGATCGTCCCGCCCGCGTCGAGCTCGCCGATGCGGATTTCGTGCGGCACGGAGAAATCGCTGAACGCCCCGTCGAGCACCGCCTCGATGCTGGCGTCGGTCAGCGTGAAGCCTTCGCCGAACAGGTTCTCGTCGAGCAGGCTCGCTTCCACGACGACACGCTCGAACACGTTGTCCGCAAGGTCGATCGCCCCTTCAACGCGCGCCTCGATCCCCTGCCCGCCGAGCGCGAAGGTGCCCGCGAGCACGCTCTCCTCGAAGGTGCCGACCGCCTCCAGCTCGACCACCTCGCCCAGCGCCTCGGCCGACAAGCCCTCGACATAGGCGCCCGGATAGACCTCGCCCGCGATCCGGTAGCGCCCGCCGCGGTTGAGGATGGCAAGCTCGGCGAGCTCGCCGCCGTTCTGGACCGCGCGGAAGCGGCCGTCCCACTGCTCCCAGGTGCCGTCACCTGCGAGGCGCAGCGCAAGGTCCTCCTCGGCACCGACGAGGGAGGCGAGGACGCCGCCGGAAGGTGCGCGGTAGTCGAGATCGAGGTCGAAGCGGTTGCCGTCGGGCTCGGCATTGACGAGCAGCGAGAACATGTCGCCGCCGCCGAACTCCCCTTCCGCATCGACGAATACCAGCCCGTCGCGGATATCGGTCCGGGCGCGAAAATCGATCACCCGCGCCTCGCCGCCGAGCATGCCCTCGGCGATGGTGAGGTCGTCGATCACCAGGCGATCGATGCGGATGTCGAAATCGGGCAGCGTCGGCGCGTCGGGGTCGCCGGGAATGAGCTCGGGTGCCGAATAGAGCGTACCGCCGCTGAGCACGAGGTGGCGGATGTCGAGCCCGCTCCACAGGAAGCGCCACGGCGCCCAGCTCAATTCGATCTCGGGGACTTCGAGGAACAGCGCGTCATTGGCGTCGCGGAAGCGCACCTCGGACAGCGTCGAGCTCCACAGGATCGAGCCGTCGATCTCGCCGACCTCGACCGACAGGCCCGAAGCGGGCGCGTAGCTGGTAATCTGGTTGACGATGAACTGGCGGCCGGGCGGGGTGTGGAGGAAGCCGATCAGCAGCACGATGAGCGCCAGCAAAGCGAGGATCGCGATGCCTACCCAGCGTGCGATCCGCAGCGGGAGCGAGCGGCCCCGCTCGGTGACCGCACCGTCCTCGCTGGGGGCCTTCTCCTCAGGCAAGCGGGCGGCGTCATCCGCCATCAGAAGGCGTGCCCCAGGCCGACATAGACCGCGACCCACGAATCGTCCGGCCCCGGATTGAGCGGCACGGCGACATCGATGCGGATCGGGCCGAACGAGGAATAATAGCGCGCGCCGATGCCGGCACCGATCTTGATCTCGTCGAAGCCGGGCACCTCGTCGGTGCCGACCGAGCCCACATCGACGAACGGCACGATGCCGAGCGCCCCGTCTAGCAGGCTCGTCCGGATGCGCGCCTCGAGCGAGAGCTCGACCAGCGAGCGTCCGCCGGTCGGGTCGCCCAGCGAATTGCTCGGCCCGATCTCCTGGTAGCCGTAACCGCGCACCGAGCCGCCGCCGCCCGCATAGAGCCGCCGCGAGGGAGCGATGTTGCGCACGTCGGTGCCCGGGATGCTGGCGACCCGCCCGCGCCCGGCGATCACCACCCGCTCGCTCACCTGCTGGTAATAGCTCGCGTCGATCTGGCTGCGGACGTAGAAGCTCTGGACATTATTGTTGCTCGAGATCTCGGGCGAAAAACGGCCGGCGAGGCGGAAGCCCTCGGTCGGGTCGAGCAGGTCGTCCGAGGTGTCGATCTGGGCATAGAGCGGCAGCGCGGCGACGAAATAGGTCTCGCGCGGGCCGAACTCGGGGCGATCCTCGTCACCATTTTCGTCCGGGATGAACAGCGCCGCACGCTCGCCGGTGGCCACCAGCTCGAGCCCGACGGACCAGCTGAACGGCTTCTGGAACAGCAGCGTCGAGACTTTCTCGAACGTGCCGACGAAGGAGACGGTGCGCGCGTCATAGGCGGCATAATCGATCGTCGAGGCGAAGGCATCGAGCGTCAGGATCTTGTCGCGCCCGGTGAAATTGTTCTTGCGGAAGGTGACGCCGAAAAGCTGCTCGCGCGTGCCCGCGATGCCGCGCACCCGCAGCAGCCCTTCGGGGGGAAACAGGTTGCGGTGCTCCCAGCTGCCTTCGAGCCGGATGCCCTCCTCGGTCCCGTAGCCGATCGATGCGGCCAGCGTGCGCAGCGGCGCCTGGGTCAGCTCGACCTGCATGTCGACCACGCCCGGCTCGCCAGCGGCCGGCGGCTCGACCACGACGGGCGTGATCGCGACCGTGCCCACCAGCCCGGTGGCGAGGATCGCCTGGCGCAGGTCGAGCTCGTCCGAACGCTGATAGAGATCGCCCGGCTCGAACCGCGCGATCCGGCCGAGGTGCCGGCTGGACAGGAAGTCGGGCATCGTGCTGACGACCTGGCCGACATTGTATTTGCCGCCGGGCTGCACCTCCATCATGACGTCGCCCTCGAGCCGGGCATGGTCGACCAGCAGCTCGGGGTTCTCGATCACCGCGAAGGGATAGCCGCTCTCGCCCAGCGCCAAGTCGAGATCGAAGCGTTCGGTCTCGATCGGGTCCATCAGCAACGGATCGCCGGGGAATACGCCATAGGTCTCGCGCAACATGGCGAAGTCGTCGCCCGCCTCGCGCAAGCTCCCCAGATCGACCGTGCCGACCTCGTACTGGCGTCCCGGAATGATGTCGAAGCGCACCGCCGCGCGCGCCTCCTCCGTCTCGCCCGCCCCGTCCGCCTCGGCCAGGTCCTCGCCCGGCTGGATGCCGGACACCGAGCGGGTCACCTGCGCATCATAATAGCCATAGACCCGCAGCATCCGCTGGAGCAGCTCCTCGTCCTCGCGCGCCTGCGCCGCGAGACGGGCGACATTGTTCTCGTCCTCCATCGTCTCCACGATGGAGAGCGCCTCGAACCGCTCGACGAAATCATCGGTATAGGGGAACAGCGCCTGTTCGGTGGGGAAAACGAGGGTCAGCTCGTCGGACACCGCGTATTCGGTTCCCTCGGGGATCTGCGGCAGCACGTCCTCGAACTCGGCGAACTCGATCTCCTCCTCGGGCTCGATCGGCTCGGGAATGGCGAGCTCGATGTCCTCGGGCCAGGGCACGGTGATGAGCGGCAGGTCCTCCAGCGGCGCATCGGCGAGCAGGTCGGGTTCATCGGGAAGCGCGCCGGGAAGCTCGGGGGGGATGTCCGCCGGTTCGGGGACGGTGATCTCGTCCGGCACACCGTCCTCGGCCCAGGCCTCGGGGTTGGTCAGCGCCTCGTCCGGGATCAGATCCTCGAGCCGCGGGGGCACCTCGGTGTCCTGCGCGGCCAGGGGTGCGGTGAGGCACGGCGAAATGGCGCCAAGAAGTGCGGTGATCGCCGCCGCTTTGCTGCGGATCAAGCGAACCGGCCTCGCGTCAGCCGATCCGGAACCGCCGCCGGTTGGGTGGCGCATATTGTCGCTGGCCGCCCGGCGTCCCGTCCTTGCCGCCACCCTCGACGCCGCCGGCACGATCGTCGGCGGTTCGGGCGATGATGGCGCCCTGCTCGGCTTCGTCCATGCGCACCCAGCCGCTATCGGCGAGGCGCTCGAGGGGCCGGTAGCGCACCTTGTACTGCATTGCCCGTGCGCCCTCGACCCAGTAGCCGAGGTAGACGTAAGCAAGGCCCGCTTCGGCCGCTTGCCGGATGTGATCGAGAATGACGTAATTGCCCAGCCCCTGCCGCGCTTCATGTTGAGGGTCGTAGAAGCTGTAGATCATCGACAACCCGTCCGCCTGCCGATCGGTGAGGCAGGCCGCGACCAGCCGGCCCGGCCTCTCTCCCGATGAAGGCTCCCTGTATTCGATCACATCGCTCGAAACATTCGTATGCTCCACCATGTCCGCATAATCGACCTCATCCATCTGCGCCATGCCGCCGCCCGGATGCCGGCTGGCGAGATAGTGCTGGAGCAGATCGAACTGCTCGCTCGTCGCCCACGGGCGGCACCGGGTTGATACGAGATCCGCATTCCTTCGGATCACCCGCTTCTGCGAGGCCGAGACGCGAAACTCACCCGCGACCACCCGCACCGAGACGCAGGCCCGGCAATCGATGCAGGACGGCCGGTAAGCGACCGACTGGCTGCGGCGAAACCCGATCCTTCCCAGCGCATCGTTGAGCGCTTCGGCCTGCGGGCCTTTCAGTTCGGTGAACACCTTTCGCTCGGTGCGGCCGGGCAGATAGGGGCACGGCGCCGGGCTGGTCACGAAGAACCGGGGGAAGCGCACGGGCGCCGTCACGATGCCGGTGGTCCTTCGAGGTCGCTGGGCGGGGCGATGGTTAACGAGGCGGTCATGCCAGCGACTATGCCACAGGAAATTCTGGGCGAAAGGGCCTTCGCTGCACTAGGCCCGCAATGCGACACCAGCGGCGCATGGCGCGCAGCCTCTTGGCCGCCAATGAGCGCCCCGCCGGTCAAGCGGGTTCGACTTGGCTGACGCAATAGCCCTTGTCCCTCAGCGCCGCGACCAGCGCCTGCAACTGATCCGTATCGCGCGCCTCGCACTCGATCTCGGTGATCAGCCCCTTGGCGGGCAAGTTGGTGAAGATCCGCTGGTGATAGATCTCGAGGATATTGACCTGCAGCCGGTCGAACTCGCGCATCACGTTGTAAAGCGCGCCGGGCCGGTCGCGCAGGGTGATCTGGAGCCGCGCAAGCCGGCCGGTGCGGGCAAGATCGCGCACCAGGACATTGGCGAGCAGGCGGGTGTCGATATTGCCGCCGCACAGCACGAGGCCCACGCGCTTGCCGGCGAATCGCTCCGGGTAAGCGAGCAGCGCCGCGAGCCCCGCGGCGCCTGCGCCCTCCACCACCGTCTTCTCGATCGAGAGCAGCAGCGCGACCGCTTCTTCCAGGTGCTTCTCCTCGACCAGCACGATGTCGTCCACCACACGCGCGATGATGCGGCTGGTGAACTCGCCCGGCTGCTTGACGGCGATGCCTTCGGCCAGCGTATCGCCGCCGCACGCCAGGTCCTCGCCCTTGAAACGCGCATAGGCGCTCGGGAAGAGTCGCGCCTGGACGCCGACCACCTCGAGCGGCGGGGTCTGGGCCTTGGCCACGGTGCCCATCCCCGAGATGAGCCCGCCCCCGCCGATCGGGGTGACGAACATCTCGAGCCCGGGCGCATCCTCGAGCAGTTCGAGCGCGCTCGTCCCCGCGCCGGCGGCCACGTTCGGGTCGTCGAACGGGTGGACGAAGGTGAGCGAGCGCTCCTTCTCCAGCTGGCGGGCATGAGTATAGGCCTCGTCGAAAGTCTCCCCTTCGAGCACCACGTTGCCGCCCACGCTCTGGGTCTGCATGATCTTCACCACCGGCGTGGTCTTGGGCATGACGATGGTTACCGGCACGCCCAATCGCGTGCCGTGGTAGGAAAGCCCCTGCGAATGATTGCCGGCCGAGGCCGCGATCACGCCCGCCTCGCGCTGCGCGTCCGAGAGAAGCAACAGCGCGTTCAGCGCCCCGCGTTCCTTGTAGGCGGCGGTGAACTGCTGGTTCTCGAACTTGAGCCACACCTTCGCCCCGGTGATCTCGGACAGCGTCTTGGAGAACAGCGTCGGCGTGCGCACCACCGCCCCCTCGATACGCGCTGCCGCGGCGGCGACGTCCTCGATGGCGATCTCGGCGGAGAGGGTGCTTGTGGCGGTGGCCATGAGGAAAGTGGGCCTATCGCACTTTCGCCGGCGAGGGAAACCCCCCCGTTGGCGAAAAAGCCTATCGAACGATTGCCTTGCCTGGCCGCGCGCGGCAGGGCGGGCGGATGACACAGGCAAGACGGATCGCCTTTCTCGGCCTTGGCTTGATGGGCGCGCCGATGGCCGGCCACCTCGCCCGCGCCGGGCACCGGGTCACGGTCTACAACCGCACGGGCACCAAGGCCGAGGCCTGGCTGGCCGAGCATCGCGCCGACGGGCTCGACGTCGATGCCGCGCCCAGCCCCGCGGCTGCGGCGGCGGGCCAGGACGTGGTGCTGACCTGCGTCGGCAATGACGCCGATCTCGAATCTGTCGTTTTGGACGAGGACGGCGCTTTGGCCGCGATGCGCCAGGATGCCTTGTTCATCGATCACACCACCGTCTCGCCGGCGCTGGCGCGGCGGATCGCCGAGGCGCTGGGCACGCGCGGCATCCACGCGCTCGACGCACCGGTCTCGGGCGGCCAGGCGGGTGCTGAAAAGGGTGCGCTGGCGGTCATGTGCGGCGGCAGCGAAGCAGCGATGGCGGCGGCGCGCCCGGTGCTGGCGGCCTATGCCTCGCGCATCGTCCATGTTGGTTCGGCAGGAGCGGGTCAGGGGGCCAAGATGGTCAACCAGGTGTGCATCGCCGGGGTGCTCGCGGGCCTGTCCGAGGGCGTGCGGCTGGCCGAGGCCGCCGGGCTCGATCAGGATCGGGTGTTCGACGCCATTTCGGGCGGCGCGGCGCAAAGCTGGCAGATGGACAATCGCTGGGCGACGATGGCGCGCGGCAAGTTCGATTTCGGCTTCGCGATCGACTGGATGAGAAAGGACCTCGCCATCGCGCTGGAGGAAGCCGGCCGCCACGGCCTCGAGCTGCCCGTGACCGCCCTGGTCGACGGCTTCTACGCCGAGGTCCAGGCCAAAGGCGGCGCGCGCCAGGACACCAGCGCACTGATCCGGCACCTGGAGGAAGCTCGATGATCCGCACCCGCATCTGGCGCATCGCTGCGCTTCTCGCGATCCTGCTCCCCGCCCCCGCGCTCGCCGACACGCTCATCGACAATGTCGACGGCATCTCGATCAATCGCGAAGGCGAGGTGACCCGCTTCTCGGCCATTGTTTTCAGCGACGACGGCATCGTCACCCGTCTCGTCGAGCCCGGCGAGGACCCGCCCGAGGACATCGATTTCCGCGAAGACGGCGAGGGCCGCATCATGCTCCCCGGCTTCGTCGATGCGCATTTGCACGTGATGGGCCTCGGCCTCGCCCAACTCACGCTCGACCTCTCCGAAACGCGCTCGCTCGAGGAAGCTCTCTCCCGGATCGCGGCCTATTCCGCCGCGCATCCCGATCGGCCATGGCTGCTTGGTACTGGCTGGAACCAGGAGCGCTGGGGCCTGGGCCGCTTCCCCACCGCCGCCGAGCTCGATGCGATCGTGGCCGACCGCCCGGTGTATCTCACCCGGGTCGATGGCCATGCCGGCTGGGCCAACACCGCTGCGCTCGAAGCCGCGGGCGTCACCGCCGCCACCGCCGATCCCGCGGGCGGCCGCATCGAGCGGCTCGCGGGCTCGCGCGAGCCTGCCGGCATCCTGGTCGACAACGCCATGCCGCTGGTCGAGCAGCAGATCCCCCCGCCGCGCCCGCAGGATCGTGACCTCGCCCTGCACGAGGCGCAGCAACTGCTGCTCTCCTACGGCGTTACCGCCGCCGCTGACATGGGCACCAACATCGAGGACTGGATGACCTTCCGCCGCGCGGGCGACGAAGGCCGCCTCGCCATCCGCATCATGGCCTATGCCGCCTCGGTGCCCGAGATGCTGCTGATCGGCGGCTCCGGCCCCACGCCCTGGCTCTACGAGGACCGGCTGCGGCTGAACGGCGTCAAGCTCTATCTCGACGGCGCGCTCGGCTCGCGCGGGGCCGCCCTCAAGGCCGACTATGTCGATGACCACGGCAACCGCGGGCTCCAGTTGCTCGACGGCACGCAGCTCAGGAACCTGATGAGCCGTGCCGCGGTCTCCGGCTTCCAGACCGCCATCCACGCGATCGGCGATGGCGCCAATCTCGAGGCGCTGGACGCCATCGCCGAGCTGGCCGAGGATTACAGCGGCGACCGGCGCTGGCGGATCGAGCATGCGCAGGTGGTCGACCCGGCGGATATCGCCCGCTTCGGAGAGAACGGCGCGATCGCCTCGATGCAGCCCGTCCACCAGACTTCCGACCGGCTGATGGCCGAGGCCCGCCTGGGGCTCGACACGGGCCGGCTGCAAGGCGCCTATGCCTGGCGCTCGCTCGCCGCCACCGGCGCGCCGCTCGCCTTCGGTTCGGACGCGCCGGTCGAGAAGCCCGACCCGTTCGCCGGCCTCGCCGCAGCGGTTGCCCGCGAGGATGCGCAAGGCCAGCCCTTCGGCGGCTGGTTCCCGGCCGAGACCGTCAGCCGCGAGGACGCGCTCGCCGCCTATACCGCAACCGCCGCCTATGCAGGCTTCGGCGAGGGGCGCTTCGGCTCGCTCAGTCTCGGCGAACGCGCCGATTTCGTGCTGGTCGATCGCGATCCGCTGCTCGCCTCGCCGAGCGAACTTCGCGAAATCAAGGTTATCGAAACCTGGGTCGGCGGCCGCCGTCTCTATCGCGCACCCGCCGCCACGCCTGTGCAACAGCGGTAAATGCTTGTCTGCACGAAGTGAAGCATCTGAGCAACGCCGTGGTTTTTTGTGGAAACCGATGCGGTTTTCTCTCGTAATCCCAAAACGGCGCGGTTATGGCGCCTTTCGATATTAAGACGGGAGTACCCAATATGCGTTTGAAGACACTGGCGGCCGCGATCGGCGCGCTTGGCCTGGTTGCCACTCCGCTCATCGCCCAGGCGGCTAATGCCCCCGCCCGTGCCGGTTCGCCGGTCGGCGAGGCAGAGGAGCTCTCCGGCTCGGGCGTCATCATCGGTCTGCTCGCGCTGGCCGCAGTCGTCGGCGCGGTGATCATCGCGATCGAGGACGAGGACGAGCCCTCCAGCCCGTAGTTCCGATCAGCTTTTTCCAATTACGAGCGGGGCCGGTTTCGGCCCCGTTTTCGTGTGTGCGCCAGGCACGTGCGCCTAGCCCGATCTATCTTGTGGATTGCCAATGAGGGGCGAACGCCCGTGCCGCCGAAGGAGGCCCGGAACCTCGCCTCCTGCCGAATGGTCACGCGCAGCGCGGCCTCACAGTTTCGGAATGAGTATCGGAAGAAGCGCGCAGCAACTGCGCCGCCTCAGCCAGCCCCGCCGGCCTCCTCGGCCTCCGTCCCGTCGCCCTCTTGCGCTTCGCGCGCGCGCTTGCGCTCGGTGAACTTCATCAGCACCAGCGACCCCTCGAACAGCAGCAGCAGCGGCACCGCCAGCAGCAATTGCGAGACCACATCGGGCGGCGTGATCAATGCCGCAACCACGAAGGCCAGCACCACGATGTAGCGCCGCATGCTGACGAGCTGGTCGCGCGTCACCAGCCCTGCGGTATTGAGCAGCATCAGCAGCACCGGCAGCAGGAAGCTGATGCCGAAGGCGAGAATGAAACGCATCACGAGGTCGAGATAATCGCCCATCGCCGGCAGCGCCTCCTGCGGCAGGCCGCCGGCGGTGCCCTCGAAGCCGAGGAACCAGCCGAACGCGGTCGGCATGACCACGAAATAGGCGAGGCTCGCCCCCATCGTGAACAGCACGGGGGTGGCGATCAGGAACGGCAAAAACGCCTTCTTCTCGCGCGCGTAAAGGCCGGGCGCCATGAACGCCCACAACTGGTTGGCGATAATCGGGAAGGAAATGCAGAACGCCGCGAACAGCGCCACCTTGATCTCGACAAAAAACGCCTCGTAGAGCTTGGTATAGACCAGCCGGCCGACACTCTCGTTCTCGGCGAAGGCCTGCGTCAGCGGTCGCACCAGGAAGCCGAAGATGTCGTCGGCGAAATAGAGGCAGCCTGCAAAGGCGATCATCAGCGCCAGCACCGCCCGCACTAGGCGCCTGCGCAGTTCGATCAGATGGTCGAGCAGGGGCGCCTGGGTGTCGTCCAGGTCCTTGATCTTGAAGGACATGCCCATCGCTCAGGGCTCCTTCGCGGCGGGCGAAGGCGGGGCAATGCTGGCCGGGTCAGGCTTCTCGGTAGCGTCGGACCCGCCAGCTTGCGCGCCCCCGGCCCGCGCCTCGGCCGCCGCTCCCTCGGTCATCGGATAAGGCCCTTCTGCATAAGCGGGATCGGGCGGCGCGCTATCATCGGCGGCGAGCCCGGTGTCCGATGTTGCTGGCGCGCGCGGCGGCAATGCGCCGGTCCGCTCGGTCTCCACCGGCGACCCGGCTGGATGCTGCGCCATGATCTTCGCGTTCTGCGTCTGCCACTTTTGCTCCATCTCCTCCATCTCGGCCTCGCGGATCATCGTGTCGAGACCGGTACGGAAATGGCTCGAGAGCCGGCGCATCTTGCCGATCCAGCGCCCCGCCGTGCGCAGCGCGACCGGCATGTCCTTGGGGCCGATGACGAGGATCGCCACGACCACGATCAGCAGCAATTCGGTGGCGCCAAGGTCGAACATGGGCGCGCCCTACTGCGGGCTCAGCTTCTGTGCGTGTCGCCGGGCTTGGCGGCCTCGACGGTCTCACCGACCGGCTTCGCCTCATGCGCGGGCCCCTCGATCCGCGCCGGCTCGCGCTGGCGGCCGTGCGGTGCTTCCTCCTCGTCGGCGAGGCCCTTGCGAAAGCTCTTCACGCCCTTGCCGAAATCACCCATCATCTCGGAGATCCGTCCGCGGCCGAACAGCACCAGGATGACGACGGCGATGATGAGGATCTGTAACGGTCCGATAGAGCCCACTGAAATTCTCCGATTGCGCGCCCTTGCAATCTAGGCGCTTTCCCCCGGCTTTTCCAGCGCCATGCTTGCCGCCGCCTCGCCCGGGTCCTCGCCCCTTGCGCGATCCTCGTGACTCTCGCGTGACGGATCGCGGCCGATGAGCTCTTCGTAGGCCTCCTCCACGGGATCGAGCAGGCCGGCGGCCTTCATCTCGTCGAGCCCCGGCAGGTCGCGCCGGCTGGCAAGGCCGAAATGCGTCAGAAAATCGGGTGTCGTGGCATAGATGAGCGGCCGCCCGGGCACCTCGCGGCGGCCCGCGGCGCGCACCCAGCCCGCCTCCATCAGCACGTCGAGCGTGCCCGACGAGGTGGCGACGCCGCGGATCGCCTCGATCTCGGCGCGGCTGACCGGCTCGTGATAGGCGATGATCGCCAGCACCTCGGTCGCGGCGCGGCTGAGCTTGCGCACCTGTTCCTTCTCCCGCCGCAGCAGATGGGCAAGGTCGGGCGCGGTCTGGAACTGCCAGCGTCGCCCGCGCTCGACGAGGCGGATGCCGCGCCCGGCGTAATGCGCGGCAAGCTCGCGCAGCGCCGATCTCACCTCGGCCCCGTTCAGATGCGCGGCGATTGCCTCGGCGCTCATCGGCGCCTCTGCGGCGAACAGCACCGCCTCGACCGCGCGGGCGAGCTCGTCCGGCGGCGCCCCCTCGCTCACCCCACCCTCCTGAGGTGCAGCGCCCCGAACGCCTCCTCCTGCCGCAACATCGCCCGTCCCCGCCGTGCCAGTTCCAGAGCCGCGACAAAGCTCGAGGCAAGTGCCGAGCGCCTCAGGCGAGGATCGGCGCGCGGCGGCAGGAACTCGCCCAGCTCGAGCCAGTCGAGCGCCACCCCCAGCATCGCCGAGACGCGCTGCAGCGCCGTTTCCAGCGTCATCACCGGCCGCTCGCGCACCATGTGGACGACGGGCTCGTTGCGCCGGTGCATCTCGCCATAAGCGCGCACCAGCTCGTACCAGGTGCATTGCCAGGCATTGACGCGCAGCACCCGCAGCCCCTCGGGCGTCCCCCGCGCGAACACGTCGCGCCCCAGCCGGTCACACGCCATCAGCCGCGCCGCCGCATCGCGCATCGCCGCCAGCCGCTGGAGCCGCAATTGCAGCTTGAGCGCAAGTTCGTCGGGATCGGGGTCCTCGCGCTCCTCCTTGGGGAGCAGCAGCGCCGACTTGAGGTAGGCGAGCCACGCCGCCATCACCAGGTAATCGGCCGCAAGTTCCAGCCGCAGATGCTCGGCGCTCTCGATGTAATCGAGATACTGGTCAGTCAGCGCGAGGATCGAGACCTGCCGCAGATCGACCTTCTGCCGGCGCGCCAGGTCGAGCAGCAGGTCAAGCGGGCCCTGCCAGTTCTCGAGCTCGAGATGCAGCCGGTCCTCGCCCGCCGGCGCGGTGGTGACGGGCGTTTCCCCAACATCGGCCGCGCCCTCTTCCGAGCGTTGGAAAAGGCCGGCCTCCTCGATCATGCCCGCTCCATCATGCAGCGTCACGCGCGAGGGCCAGCAGAGCGTCGCGCTTGGCGAGAAGCTCGCCGCGCTCGCCGATCGGCTCGCCCTGGCCGATCCCCGCCAACGCCCGCTCCAGCCGCTCGCAGGCATCCGCGCCCATTGCCGGACAGCGCTCGGCGATGCCGACCATGTCGTCCATCTTCGCCCAGCAATTGAGCACGATGTCGCAGCCCGCCGCGATCGCCCGCTCGGCGCGCTCGGGCACGCCGCCGGCGAGCGCCTCCATGTCGATGTCGTCGGTCAGCAACAGGCCCGAGAAGCCGATCCTCCGGCGGATGATCTGGTCGATCACGACCGGCGAGAGCGTCGCCGGCGCCTCCGCATCCCAGGCGGTGAAGCGCACGTGGCAGGTCATCCCCACGGGCGTCTGGGCCAGCGTGCGGAACGGCGCGAGATCGGCCTCGAGCTCCGCCTCGCTTGCCTCGACCGTGGGGAGTTCAGCGTGGCTGTCCGCCGTCGCGCGGCCATGGCCGGGCATGTGCTTGATGCACCCCAGCACGCCCGCGCGCCCGAGCCCGTCGAGGATCGCCCGGCCCAGCGCGGCCACGCGCAGCGGCTCATGGCCCAGGGCGCGGTCGCCGATCACCTCGTGCATCCCGTGATGCGCAACATCGAGCAGCGGCCAGTAATCGAGCGTGATCCCCGCCTCGGCAAGATCGCGCCCCACCAGCTCGGCGTTGGCCCGGGCTGCCTCGATCGCGCTGATCGGGGCAATCTCGTACAGCGCGGTGAAGGTGCTCCCAGCGGGATATTCCGGCCACACCGGCGGCCTCATCCGCGCCACCCGGCCGCCTTCCTGGTCGATCGAAACGAGCAGCCTGTCGCGTCCGTGAACCGCGCGCAGATCATCGGTAAGCGCCCGCAATTGCTCGCGCGTCTCGATGTTGCGGCCAAACAGGATGTAGCCCGCCGGGTCGCAATCGCGGAAGAAGGCGCGCTCGTCGGCGGTGAGGCGCAGGCCCGAAAGGCCGAAGATGGCGGGCGTCATGGCGACAAAATCGCAGTATTCCGCGGAGTCGGCAAGTTGGCGGCAGTTCGCGGATGGGGGAAAGCCGCTCAGACCCGCCGCGGCTACCCCGCTAACGACAAGGCCAGGACCTCAATCCTTGACCTGGCAATCCCCCCCGTCCGCGCGGATCGCCTCGCACAATGCGCCCGCTTCGGCCTCGCTCCCCGCTACCACCTGAAGCTGATAGACCATTCCCGCATCGGCCGGCGCCTCGAGGATGCGGTGGCCGCGCCCGTCGAGGGCGGGGATGCGGGTGCGCATCGTCTCCCAACCGCGGGTCGCCTCCTCGTTGCTCGGAAAGGCGCCGATCTGCACGCCGACGCCATCGGCTGAGGCTGATCCTGCATCCTCGTCCGCCACCGGTTCGCGCCCGGCGATGCGCCCCTCGCGCGCCTCGCCCTCGGCGATCGCGAAGCTGATGTCGCCCGTGCCCGCGACGCTCGTGCCTCCGCGCTCGGCCGGGCGCACCTTGTAAGGGCCTTCGGGCGCCGCGATGATGCCGCCCGTGGCCGCGATTTCGGCATCCTCGCGCGCATCGAGGAGCCACCAGCCCGCCGCCGCCAGCGCGCCGAGCAGCGCCAGTCCTCCCAGGATTACCCCCGCCGCGCGCGCCGGGTCGAAGCCGGCGCTCCCCCGCGCGTGCTCCTCGTCTTCCTCCGGCTCGAGCCAGGGCAGCGGCCGCCCGTCATCGCCGCGGAACAGCTCGTCGCCGCGCTTTTCGTGACCTCGCCCCTCTCCCCCTCGCGCTGCGCTCACAACTCATCGACCGGCTCGACGCCCAGGATCGCGAGGCCGTTGCGGATCACCTGCGCCGCCTGGCAGCTGAGGAACAGCCGTGCCCCGGTCAGCGCCGGCTCCTCGGGCCGCAGGATCCGCAGGCCCGGATCATCATTGCCCAGGTTCCAGAGCGCGTGGAAGCTCGCCGCCAGGTCATTGAGATAGAAGGCGATCCGGTGCGGCTCGCGCGCCCGTGCCGCTGCCTCCACCTCGCGCGGAAACTGGGCCGCCTCCCGCACCAGCGCGAGCTCGTCCTGCCCGAGGAGATCGAGCGCCTCGTCCGAAGGCGCCAGCCCCTCGGCCGCCGCCTTGCGCAACAGCGAAGCGATCCGCGCATGGGCGTATTGGACGTAGAACACCGGATTTTCGCGGCTCGCCTCGACCACCTTGGCGAAGTCGAACTCCATCTGCGCCTCGGGCTTGCGGGTCAGCATGGTGAAGCGCACCACGTCGCGCCCGACCTCCTCGACCACCTCGGCAAGCGTCACGAAATTGCCCGAGCGCTTGGACATCTTGACCGGCTCGCCCGCGCGCAGCAGCTGGACCATCTGGACGATCTTGACGTCGAACGGGATCGCCCGCTCCTGCCCCTCGGCGAGCGCGGCGACCGCGGCCTTGATCCGCTTGACCGTCCCTGCGTGGTCCGCGCCCCAGATGTCGATCAGCTCGTCGGCGCTCTCGGCCTTCTGCATGTGGTAGGCGAGGTCGGCGCCGAAATAGGTCCACGAGCCGTCGGACTTCCTGATCGGCCGGTCCTGGTCGTCACCGAACCTGGTCGCGCGGAACAGCGGCAGTTCGACCTGCTCCCAATCTTCGAGACTCTTGCCCTTGGGCGCCTCGAGCACGCCGTCATAGACGAGATCGTGCGCCCGCAGCCATTGCTCGGCCGCCTCGGGCTTGCCGGCGCGCTGGAGCTCGGCTTCCGAGGCGAACAGATCATGCGCAATGCCGAGCAGTGCGAGGTCGGCGCGGATCGTCTCGATCATGGCCGCCACCGCGCGGGTGCGGAACGGCTCCAGCCATTCGCTCTCGGGCGCGCCCACGTAGCGGTCGCCGAACTCGCTCGCCAGCGCCTCGCCGACCGGCACCAGATAATCGCCCGGATAGAGCCCCTCGGGGATCGAGCCGATTTTCTCGCCCAACGCCTCGCGATACCGCAGGTGGACCGAGCGGGCGAGCGTATCGACCTGCCCGCCCGCATCGTTGACGTAATATTCGCGCGTAACCTGATGGCCGGCGAACTCCAGCAAGGCGGCCAGCGCATCGCCGACCACCGCGCCCCGGCAATGGCCCATGTGCATCGGCCCCGTCGGATTGGCGGAGACGTATTCAATGTTGACCCGCCGCCCCGCGCCCATACGCGAGCGGCCGTAATCCGCCCCCGCCGCCGAGATCGCGCCAAGCTCGCGCCGCCAGACGATGTCGGCGAGCGTCAGGTTGATGAAGCCCGGCCCGGCGATCTCGGCCTTCGCGATCGCCGGATCGCTGGCCAGATGCGCGAGGATCTTCTCCGCGAGGTCGCGAGGCGCGGTGGCCGCGTGCTTGGCCAGCACCATTGCCGCGTTGGTCGACAAGTCGCCATGCGCCGGATCGCGCGGCGGCTCGAGGCTGATCCCGGCGCGCGGAACACCGGGCGGCAGCACCGCCTCCATCTCGAGCGCGTTGAGCACTGCATCGATCTTGGCGGCGAAGGTGGCGTAAAGGGTTTCGGCCATGGCGGCGCGGGGATTAGCTTGTTTGCCGGTGAGGGGGAAGGTGGGGGAAGGTGGCGGCAGGTGCCCCAGCTACCGCGCCGCATTCTGCCGCAACTGATCCTCGGTCAGCTGGAAACCCACGAGAAGCTCGAACGTCGCGCGGGCCAGCGCCGCGCGCACCTCGGGCTGGGTCAGCGGATCGATCGCCGCATCCTCGTCGCCCCCCCGCCGGCGCCGGGTGATCCGCTCGCGGATGTCCGCGGGCAAGGTCGCTTCGGCGCGTTCGATATAGGCCCCGGCAACCCCCGTCCCCTGCGCCCTGGCGGCGCCGTCGGCAAAGTCGATCACCACCGTCCCCACGCGCTTGGCGATCACCGCATTGCCGCCGCGCATCACGGTCGAGAAGTAGGGCAGCTCCACCCGCCGGGCCCCCGAGGTATCGCGCCGCTGCGCCAACACGTCGAAGTTCGCCTCTGCATAGACCTGCTCGCCCGTGTCGTTGCAGCTTCCGCGCACGTTGGTGATCGTGGCGGTGACATCGATCGCATCGGCGGTCGTGGCGCCTTCGGGGGAGAACAGCGTCACGTCGCCCAGGTACAACGGCACGCCCACCGCCGGGCAGGCCGAGCGCAGCGCGGTGATGCCCACGCCCTGCTCGATGACGATATCGCCCTCCGAGCGGCAGCCCGCCAGCGCCAGAGCGGCGCCAAGCCCCATCAGCAGCGCGTGGCGAGGGTTCATCAATGCATCCTTCCTGAGCGACAAGGCGCGGGGCCTAGCCCTTTCGCTTGGCTGCCACAACCGCTAGGTAAGGCCCCATGAACGCCCCCTTTCAGCCCGCCGCCATCCCCGTCGCTGCGCTCGCCGACGCCCCTGCCGACGCCCCTGCCCACGGGCGCGAGCGCAAAATGCCGCTGACCGTGCTCATCGCCGCCCCACGCGGTTTCTGCGCCGGTGTCGATCGGGCGATCGAGATCGTCGAGCGCGCGATCGAGCGTTACGGCGCGCCCGTTTATGTCCGCCACGAGATCGTCCACAACCGCTTCGTGGTCGACACGCTCAAGGCCAAGGGCGCGGTGTTCGTCGAGGAACTGGACTGCGTGCCCGACGGCGCGCCGGTCATCTTCAGCGCCCACGGCGTGCCCAAGTCGGTACCCGCCGAAGCGATCCGGCGCGAGCTCGACTGGCTCGATGCGACCTGCCCGCTCGTCAGCAAGGTCCATCGCCAGGCCGAGCGCCAGATCGAGGCCGGGCGCCACATCGTCTTCATCGGCCATGCCGGCCACCCCGAGGTGATCGGCACGTTCGGCCAGGTGCCCGAGGGCGCGATGACGCTGGTCGAGACGGTGGCGGACGTCGCCAAACTCGATCTTCCCGCCGATCTGCCGCTGGCCTTCCTCACCCAGACCACGCTCTCGGTCGACGATACGCACCAGATCATCGCCGCGCTCCGGGAGCGCTTTCCGCAGATCGTCGGCCCCAAGGCGGAGGACATCTGCTATGCCACCTCCAACCGCCAGGCGGCGGTCAAGAAGGTCGCGCCCGGCAGCGATCTGGTGCTGGTGATCGGCGCGCCCAACTCCTCCAATTCGATGCGCCTCGTCGAGGTCGCCGAGCGCTGCGGCACGCCCGCCCGGCTGGTCCAGCGAGGCGCCGATATCGACCCCGCCTGGCTCGAGGGCGTGAGCACGCTGGGCCTCACCGCCGGCGCCTCGGCGCCCGAGCAGCTGGTGCGCGAGGTGCTCGACACGCTGGGCGAATGGCGCGAGGTGGAGGAGCACACCATCATCACCGCCGAGGAAAAGATGGTCTTCAAGCTCCCGCGCCAGCTCGTCGACTAGCGCCCGTCTCCGGCACGCAATGGCGGTCTATACCGAGCTCGGCGCGGACGCGCTGGCCGAGCTTCTCGCGCATTACGAGGTCGGCGAGCTGGTCTCGGCCAAGGGCATCGCCGAAGGGGTGTCGAACAGCAACTGGCTGGTCGAGACCACCGGCCCGCAAGGCGGCGGCGCGCGCTATATCCTGACGATGTACGAGCGCCGGATCGAGACGCGCGACCTGCCCTTCTTCCTCGGCCTGCTCGATCATCTCTCGGCCGGAGGCTGCCCGGTCCCGCGCACGATCCACGACCGCGAGGGCGCCGCCTTCCGCATGCTCGATGGCAAGGCGGTGGCGCTGATCGAGTTCCTGCCCGGCCTCTCGCCCGATTCGCCCAGCCTCGCCCAGGCCCGCGCGGTCGGCGAGGCGCTCGCCCGGATGCATCTCGCCGCGCGCGACTTCCCCCTGCAACGCGCCAATCCGCTCGATCCCGCGGCCAGCGCGCGGACCCTCGCCCGCTGCGGCAGCGCGGAACTTGCGCGGATCGATCCCGATCTGCCCCGCGCAGTCGCTCTCGCCGGGCAGGTGCGCGACGTATGGCCTGCCGACCTGCCCACCGGCGTCATCCATTCCGACCTCTTCCCCGACAACGTGCTGATGCTGGGAGCCCGCGTCACCGGGATGATCGACTTCTATTTCTCCTGCGCCGACGCGGCCGCCTATGACCTTGCGGTCACGCATGCCGCGTGGTCCTTCGACAAGGCGGGCGGCGAGCATCGCCCGATCATCGGGCAGGCGCTCGTCGAAGGCTATGAAAGCGTCCGCCCGCTCGAGGCCGCCGAGCGCGCCGCGCTCCCGCTGCTGGCGCGCGGCGCTTGCCTGCGCTTCGTCGCCAGCCGCGCCGAGGATTGGCTCGAGGCGCCCTCCAGCGCGCTGGTCGCCCGCAAGGACCCGATGGCCTTCCTGCGGCGGCACGACTTTTACGCGGTTCGCGGCGCAGAAGCCTTCGCATGAAGCAGGTCGAGATCTTCACCGACGGCGCCTGCAAGGGCAATCCCGGTCCCGGCGGCTGGGGCGCGATCCTGCGCATGGGAGCGCACGAGAAGGAGCTATCGGGGGCCGAGCCCGCCACCACCAATAACCGGATGGAGCTCACCGCCGCGATCCGCGCGCTCGAAGCGCTCAAGGAGCCGTGCGCGGTCACGCTTCATACCGACAGCCGCTACGTGATCGACGGCATCACCCAGTGGATTCATGGCTGGAAGCGCAAGGGCTGGGTCAATGCGGCCAAGAAGCCGGTCGCCAATGCCGATCTGTGGCAGGCGCTCGAAGCGAGCGCCGCGCGCCATGCGGTAAGCTGGCAATGGGTCCGCGGTCATTCCGGCCATCCGGAGAACGAGCGCGCCGACCGCCTGGCCAGCGATGCGGCGGAGCGCATCCGCTAAACCTTTGTAATATCGGGCTTTTCTTCGGAGATGCCACTGGGGATCGGCCGGTGATCCGACCAGGAAAAGCGGCTACACGTGTGGACTCCGCTCCCTCCGCCTCGCGTGGCGCATGCAATGTTCCACGTGAAACAATGCGAGAACATCCCAGCACGGGTGGCCTCGGCTGGTGCGAACCGCCTCAAGCCCGCTGCCCCACCCCATGGAGGAACCGCGCCGGCGAATAGAGCGCGTCATCGAGCGCCTCGGTCATCATGTCGCGCGGCTCACCCAGCAGCAACTGCGCGGCGAACCGGGCCGCCGCGGGCGCGGTCTGGATGCCGAAGCCCCCTTGCCCCGCGAACCAGAAGAGGCCGTCGCATCCCCGGTCCCAGCCATAGACCGGCCGCCGGTCGGGCGCGAAGCTCCTCAGCCCCGCCCACTTGCGCTCGACCGCCTCGATCCGCCAGTCGACCACTCGCTCCAGCCGGTCGATCGCCAGCGCCACATCGAGTTCCTCGGGCGCCGCATCGCACGGCTGGCTCGGCGTCTCGTCATGCGGCGACAGCCACAGCCGGCCGTTCTCGGGCTTGAAGTAGAACTCGCCCGCAAGGTCCAGCACCAGCGGCAGATCGGCGGGCGGCGGCGGATCAGTGCGCAGCTGAACGAGCGTCCGGCGCAGCGGCGCGATGCCGAGCGGGCGCGCGCCGGCCAGCATCGCCACCTCGTCCGCCCAGGCCCCGGCCGCATTGACCAGCGCGCCGGCATGCGCCGCGCCCCCGGTGCCGAAATCGAGCCGCCAGCCGCCCCCCTCGCGCGCGGCGCCGCGCAGCCGGTGGCCAACCCGCAGCTCGGCCCCGCGACGCCGGGCAAGTGTCAGATAATGCTGGTGCAGCAGCGCGACGTCGATATCCGCGCAGTCCGGCTCGCTCACCGCACTCGTCCACTCCGCCCGAAGTCCGGGGATCAGGTGGGCCAGCGTTTCGCGGCCGATACGCTCGATCGTCACCCCGGTCCCGGCAAAGGTTCGTAAGAAGCGCTCGACCTCCGCCTCCTGGCTCGCACGCGCGAGATAGAGCGCGCCGCGCCGCCGCATGGCCCCGAGCTCGCGCAGATAAGGGCCCGATGCGAGCGTGAGCGGGACGATGTCCGGCCCGCCGAAGCACTCGTCCCAGAACGCCGCCGAACGGCCGGTGGTGTGGTAGCCCGCCATCGTCTCGGCCTCGAACAGCACCACCCGCGCGCCGCTGGCGCATTCCGCGGCGATGCTGGCGCCCGCGATGCCCCCGCCGATCACCGCGATGTCGATGGCCCCGCTCATTCCGGCGGATTGCCGGTGAGTCGCGCCAGGAAATCGTCGATCGCCGCCAGTGCCCTGTCACGCACCTCGTCGCGCTCGCGCAGGATCTCGTGGCGCGATTCGGGCCCGAACGCCAGCAGCTCGGCGCACGGCAATCGCGCGGCCGCCTTCTCGATCGCGCGCATACTCACCAGCCGATCGGCCCGCGCCGCCAACGCCAACACCGGCAGGTCGAGCTGCTCCAGCACCCCCGGTCGCCCGAGCCTGGTGATGGACGAGAGCGCACTCTCGACCCAGCCCCAGCTACCGGGCCCCATCACCAGTTCGGGTCGCTCCTGCCGCCACCAGATCTCGTCCGCATAGCGCGCATCATCGTGGGTTAGGAGCATCTGCCGCGCGGCGGGCAGCACGCCGGGTTTCTCGCTCCATTTCCACGCCATCCGCCGCTTGTCACCGATCCGCACCATCGCCTTTGCCAGCCAGTGGCGGGCGCGCAGCGGCACGCGTCCGGGCTGCACGTCGAGCATCGGTGCCGAGAGGATCAGCGCGTCCGGCGCCGGTCGCAAAGTCGCCTCGGCCGCCGCGCGCAGCACCAGGTGTCCGCCCATCGAATGGCCGACGAGAACCCGCGGCCCCGCCTCCCCGACCCTCGCGACCCAGTCTGCCCAGAAATGCGCCAAGTCCTCGATCCACAGCGCGAAATCCTCGACATGGCCGGTCACCTCGTCGAGCCCCAGCCGGCCTGACCCTGCCTGCCCGCGCCAGTCCACCGCGCTCACCCGCCAGCCGCGCCGCCGCCAGTGCTCGAAGGTCTCGAGATACTTCTCATAGGCATCGCCGCGCCCGGCCATGAACAGCAGCGCGCCGGCCGCTTTGCCCTCCGGCTGCGGCCAGTCGATCGCGCGGATTTCGTGCCCGTCGGGTGCCCGCCAGCGCCACTCGTGCGCCGCATCGGGGATCGCCCGTCGGTCGAAGTCCGCCGTTGCGGGGATGTCAGAGGTGATCGCGCGCTCCACCGGGTCGATGGTTACCATTTGGTAAGTCCTCGGCGTTATCAGGCAAGGCCGATGCTCATTCGAGGACCTGCCCATGGCCGATGAACCGCTCCGCTACGCATTGCTCGCCGCGCTGGCAATCGCACTTGTCGCCGCCGCCTGCACCGATATCGCCAGCCGGCGAATCGGCAATCGGCTCAACGCCGCCATCGCGCTCGGCGCGCCGGTGTTCTGGTATGCGAGCGGCCTCGCTTTGTGGCCCGGGGTCGCGCTCCAGCTCGCGGTCGCGCTGGCAAGCCTTGCGATCCTTGCCGGGCTGTTCGCCATGCGCGTAATGGGCGGGGGCGACGTCAAGCTGCTCGCCGCCCTCGCCTTGTGGATCGAGCCGGTGCTGTTCGTCCAGCTGCTGGTGCTGATGGCCCTGCTCGGCGGCGTGCTGACGATCCTCATGGGCTGCTGGCATATCGCGCGGCGCCAGCGCGAGCGGCTGACCATTCCCTATGGCGTCGCCATCGCCGCCGCCGGCCTGTGGATCATCGGCGTCCATTATCTTCCTGCAACCGCCAGCGCAGGCGCACTGGGCTAACCGGTTCTTAACCGTTGCCTGTCATTCAGTAGCGGATCCCGCCGCGGGGCGGGTCACGACAAGGACCTCGATCAATCATGGACCGTCGCAAGCTTCTACTTCTTGCCGCCTCGCTCATCGTCGCCATCGTGGCGGCGCTCGCCGCGCGCAGCATGTTCGCCGGAACGCCGACGCCCGTGGCCGAAGCCGCCGCGCCCGCCGCAGACGGGCCCAAGGTGCTCGTCGCCAAGCGCGCGCTGCCGGTCGGCACCATCGTCACCGCTGACGCTGTCGGCTATCAGCTGTGGCCGCGCGAGCTCGTTCAAGACGCCTATTACATCAACGGTGAGGCGGATGTGACCGAATTGATCGGCACGGTGGTCCGCTATCCGCTGACCGCCGGCGAACCGGTGACGCAAGGCTCGCTCGTCGCGCCGGGTGATCGCGGCTTCCTCGCTGCCGCGCTTGGCCCGGGGATGCGCGCGGTCACGATCACCGTCTCGGCCGGCACCGGGGTGGCTGGCTTTGTTTTCCCGGGCGATCGGATCGATCTGGTGCTGACACAGACGGTCGAGGGCGAAGGCCAGCCGTTGCGCGCCTCGGAAACGATCCTGCGCAACCTGCGCGTCCTTGCCACCGACCAGAGCACCGAAACCGAGCAGACCGAGGACGGCAAGACCCAGGTCCTGGAATTCAGCATGGTCACGCTCGAGGTGACGCCGCTGATCGCCGAGAAGATCGCGGTTGCGCAGACCATCGGTACGCTCAGCCTGTCGCTGCGCTCGATCGCCGACAACCAAGGCGAACTTGAGCGGGCGATCGCTTCGGGCGATGTCAACCTGCCCGCCGATGCCACCGGCGCCGAGGAAGAGAAGCTGCTGCGCGCAGCCATGGCGCGGCCGCAAGCGGGTGGATCGACCTTCCAGACCGGCGGCGACGTCTCGCGCTTCCAGCGCCGCTCGATGCCGCCGCAAGCGGGTTCGTCGTCCTCATCTGCATCGGCGCCTCCCCCGAACAGCATGGATTACGCCGCGGCGCCGGTCGCGCAGCCGTCCCGGCCCGCGGGTCCGGTGGTGCGCGTGATGCGCGGCGTCGAGGCCAGCGAAGAGCTCGCCAGCCATGGCGCGGGCGCACTGCGCGACCGGCCTGCTGCCGGCACCCGGCCGAGATGACAGTCATGACTTCCTCGCATCGTGCGAACCCCGCTGCGCGCCGCGCACCTTCTGGTCCAGCAAAGGCTACCTCCATGTCCCGCTTTCTTGCCCAGACCGCTCTTGCCGCCGCCTGTGCGCTAGCGCCGCTCGCCCTGGCGACCACCCCTGCCCTCGCTCAAGGGATCATCCAGCCGATCGGCGCGGCGCAGACAATCGATCTGTCGATCGGCCGCGGCGAGCTGGTCACCCTGCCGACCACCGTCAGCGACATCTTCGTCGCCAACGACGAAATCGCCGACATCCAGGTCAAGTCGACCCGGCAGATCTACCTTTTCGGCGTCTCCGGCGGCGAAACCACGGTCTATGCGAGCGGCCCCAATGGCGGCGTCATCTGGTCGGCCAACGTCCGGGTCGGCAACAGCCTGTCGAGCGTCGATCAGATGCTACGCCTCGCCATGCCCGAAGCGGCGATCCGGGTCTCGACCATCGGCCCGCACACCGTCCTCCTTACAGGCACCGTGGCCGCGCCCGAAGACGCCGCCGAGGCCGAGCGGTTGACCCAGGTCTTCATGGGCGAGGGCGGGCTCGTCGTCTCGCGCCTGAAGGTCGCGACCCCACTCCAGGTCATGCTGCGCGTCCGCTTCGCCGAGGTCAGCCGCTCGCTTGTCCGTCAACTCGGCGCGAACCTTGCCACCATCGATACCACCGGCGGCTTTCGCTTCGGTGTCGGCAGCGGCCGGCCGATTGCGCCCGGCGAATGGTCGCCCGGCGGCCCGCTCGGTGTCGGCTCGGGCATCGGCCAGACGGTCGGGGTCCTGCCAGACGGGACCGAAATCCCAGGGCCGGCGGTCGATACCAAGGAAAACGGTACCACGATCGCGGGTCTCGGCCGGCTATTCGGCCTCGATCTTCTCGGTGCGCTGGACCTCGCCGAACGCCAGGGCCTGGTCACGACGCTGGCCGAACCCAACCTGACCGCGCTCTCAGGCGAAACGGCCGAGTTCCTCGCAGGCGGTGAATATCCGATCCCGCTCAGCCAGGGGTTCGGCACGACCACTATCGAATACCGCCAGTACGGGGTCAGCCTTGCCTATACGCCGACCGTGCTCAGCAACGGGCGCATCTCGATCCGCGTGCGCCCAGAGGTCTCCGAGCTCTCCACCCAGGGGGCCGTCATGCTCGGCGGCTTCCAGATACCCGCGCTTACCGTCCGGCGGGCGGAAACCACCGTCGAACTCGGTTCGGGCCAGAGCTTCATGATCGCCGGGCTGTTGACCAACAACGTCAACAGCGCGCTCGACAAGGCGCCCGGCCTCGGTGACGTCCCGATCCTGGGCAATCTCTTCCGCTCGACCGATTTCAGGCGCGGCGAGACCGAACTCGTGATCATCGTCACCCCCTATCTCGTCAAGCCCGTCGACGATCGCGATATCCGCCTGCCGACGGACGGGTTCGCGGCCCCATCGGCGGCCGAGCAGTTCTTTCTGCACCGGCAGGTCGCCGGATCTGCGGGAGCCCCTCGGCCGGAACCGCAACTCGCGCTTCCGCCGCCTTCCGAAACGATCGCGATCCCCGCCGGCGCGAGCGCGCAATCCGCCCCCGTACAGGAGCAATGACAATGGTGAAGCAGAAGCATCGCGCGCGTTTAGCCCTGACGGGCCTGGTCGCGTTGGTCCTGGCGGGCTGCGGTTCGCCTTCGGCCAATTCCTCGCTCTATTCGGTGCACCAACCGGTGGTCGAGCGCTCGACATTCGCGCTCGACATGACTGCGGGCCCGGATGGCTTCGAGCAGTCCGAACTTACCCGCCTGAACGCCTGGTTCGAGGACCTGGCCGCCGGGCGGGGGGACCAAGTCACCGTACTGAGTGGCGCGCAGGAGGCCCGTCACCTCGGCGAAATCGCCCGCGTCGCGTCACGCCACGGCGTCGTTGCCGAAGCGCGGTCTTTCGGGACCGATGGCGCAGGTGACCTGGCACCAGGTGATGTCCGCGTCGTCGTAACGCGCAGCCGCGCCCACGTCCCCGGATGTCCCAACTGGTCGGACAAGTCGACGGTGGCGCTCGACAATGCGACCAGCCCGGGCTTCGGCTGCGCCGTCAACGGCAACCTGGCGGCGATGGTCGCCGATCCGGAACATCTGCTCGCCGGCGTCGAAGCCCCGGCTACCTCTCTTTCAATGACGCCGAGCAAGGCCATCGCGGCCTATCGCGACGCCCCTCCCACCGGCGCTTCCGGCATCAATGCAACCTCGAGCCGCGAGACCGATCAATGAGTATGGTGACTTCCCCCGCCCCAACCAATGGCGGCGAGCCGTTCCTCGCCTTCCTGAACGACGACACTACGCTCGATCTCGTGCGCTCGGTGGCGCTGGACAAGGGCTGGCGCCCCGATGCCTGCAAACGCGGCGGCCTGCGTGCGGCTATCCAGGCGATCTCGGTGACGGCGAGCCCCCGGATTCTGGTAGTCGACCTGCCTGATGGCTCGGATCCGCTGGTCGAGATCGACAATCTGGCCGAGGTCTGCGAACCGGGCACCATCGTTCTTGCCATAGGGTGCAAGAACGACGTCGCGCTCTACCGCGAGCTGGTGGCGAAAGGTGTTCACGACTACCTCGTCAAGCCGCTGGTAGCCGGCGTTATGACCGAAGCGCTGGATCGAGCGCAAAGAGCTTCCTCGGCGCCGGAACAGACGCACTCGGAAGAGGCAAGCGAGCAGGTTGCGATCGCAGTTGTCGGCACGCGCGGGGGGGTTGGCGCCTCGATGCTGGCGAGCTCGATCGCCTGGCTGCTCAGCCACGAACACAAGCGGTCGACCGCGCTGCTGGATCTCGACATCCATTTCGGTACCGGCGCGCTTTCGCTGGATCTCGAGCCGGGGCGCGGACTCATCGATGCGATCGAGGATCCGATGCGGATCGATGGCCTGTTCATCGAGCGGGCCATGGCACGAGTGGACCAGAAACTCGCCGTTCTCTCGGCCGAAGCACCTCTCGGCAGCAGCCTGCTATCCGACGGGTCCGCTTTCCTGCGCCTCGAACAGGAAATTCGCTCGAGCTTCGAGGCCGCGGTCACCGATCTGCCGCGACAGATGATGCTCAATTTTCCACATCTGCTCCGTGACACGAACACCGTCGTAGTTTGTTGCGAGTTGACCCTGGCGTGTGCGCGGGACGCGATCCGCATCCTGTCGTGGTTGAAGACCCATGCGCCCGCCGCACGGGCGATCATCGTCGCCAACAAGGTCCAGCCGGGGCAGGGCGAAATCAACCGCAACGACTTTGCCGCGGCCATCGAGCACTCGATAGATTTCGTCATCCCGCTGGACTACAAGGCGGCGGTCAATGCCGCGCGGCTGGGGCAGAGTTTCGCCGAAGCCAATCGAGGTTCCAAGACCGCCGCGCCGCTAACCAATCTTGCAAGCGAAATCGTGGACCCGCGCGGCGTCGACGCCGAACAGGGTGCAAGTTCCGAAAGAGCCCGCACGCTGTTCGACCGGCTCGATCCAAGGACGCTGTTGGCGAAGAGGAATTCGGCTGCAAGCGCGGTCGGAGCGTGACCATGTTGCTTGTCCGGCGCCGTACTCGACCCTTTCGACGAGGCAAGGCGAAGTGACCGTGTTCGATCTGACGCTGGCGTCCGCCGGCGTTCTTGCGGCATCGCTCTTCCTGATTGCCGCCCTTGGCGGGACCTCGCCGGTCAAGCAGGGTCAGCGGCGCTTGCAGGCGATCCGTTCGCGCCACAGCGAGGACACCTCGGTGCGGGTGGAATGCCAGCTGCGCAAGACGATTGCGGCAGGCGGCCCGAAGATGCCTCGCCTGGCATTGCCTGCAGCCCGCCTGGATGCGATCGCGCTGAAACTCGAACAAAGCGGGACAAGCTGGACGCCCAGAGGCTATCTCGCCGCTTGCCTCGGATTGGCGCTCAGCTGCGCTGCGGTGTTTTATCTTCAGAGCGGCTCGCTCTTGATCGCCCTTGGCATCGGCACCGTGCTAGGCCTGCTGCTGCCTAATTTTGTCCTTGGCCGGCTCGTCCTGCGGCGACGCGATGCCTTCGTTGCCCGCTTCCCGGATGCGATCGAATTGCTCGTTCGAGGTCTGCGCTCGGGACTCCCCGTCTCGGAAACGCTTGGAGTGGTCGCCCGCGAGGTGCCCGGCCCAATAGGACTCGAATTCCGGGCGGTCGTCGAGCGCATGAAGATTGGCCGCACCCTCGAGGACGCGTTGCAGGTCACGGCCGACAAGCTGGCTCTGCCCGAGTTCCAATTCTTCGTCATCGCGCTTGCGATTCAGCGCGAAACAGGGGGCAATCTGGCTGAAACTCTTTCGAACCTGGCCGACGTTTTGCGCAAGAGGGGGCAGATGAAGCTTAAGATCCGAGCACTCAGCTCGGAATCCAAGGCCTCGGCTTACATCGTCGGCTCGCTGCCGTTCATCGTCTTCGCGCTGATCTGGTGGATCAATCCAGGCTATCTCGAGGCCTTCTTCATCGACCAGCGCCTGATCATCGCAGGGCTAGGTGGGCTCCTCTGGATGTCGGTGGGCATCTTCATCATGGCTCGCATGGTCAGTTTCGAGATCTGAAGGAAGGCCGCTATGTCCGCTATGAGCCAAGTCTTCGGCATCTCCGGCCTGAGCGGCGCGGGGGGTACGCTGCTCGCTGCGCTGGCCGCGCTGGCCCTGCTCCTGGCCGCCTATGCCGCCCTGACCGTGAACGATCCGATGGCGAAGCGGGTCAAGGCGCTCAACGCGCGACGCGAGGAACTTAAGGCCGGCCTCATCCGGCAAGGCAGTCCCAAGCGCCGCCGCCTGCAACGGCGCAGCGAGGCGACCGACCGGGTAAAGGATCTGCTGCAGGCGATGAAAGTCCTGCAGGAAAGCCAGATCAACACCATTCAGCAAAAGCTCGCGCATGCCGGTTTCCGCAACAAGGAGCTTGCCGTCTTCGTCATTTTCGGCCGCATGGTGTTGCCCGCGATCCTTGGTCTGATTGGCTTGGTCTGCCTCTACTGGATCGAGCTATTCCCGGAATGGGGCGAGATGAAGCGGTTCGGCGCCTTCTCTGCGCTGATCCTCGCAGGATACAAGGGGCCGGAAGTCTACCTGAAGAACCTCGCCACCAAGCGCATGGCTACCATCCAGAAGGGCTTGCCCGACGCGCTCGACCTGCTCGTCATCTGCGCCGAGGCGGGCCTGACGATCGATGCTGCCTTCGGACGCGTCGCCAAAGAACTCGGCCGCGCCTTCCCGGAACTTGGCGAAGAAATGACGCTGACCGCGATCGAGCTGTCATTCCTGACGGAGCGGCGGCAGGCGTTCGAGAACCTCGCCTATCGGGTAGGCCTAGAAGCGGTGCGCGGCGTGGTGACGACGATGATCCAGACCGAGCGCTACGGCACGCCTCTCGCCTCGGCGTTGCGCGTGCTCTCGGCAGAATTTCGCAACCAGCGCATGATGCGCGCCGAGGAGAAGGCTGCACGTCTGCCCGCTATCATGACCGTGCCGCTGATCCTGTTCATCCTGCCGGTCCTGTTCATTGTCATCCTGGGCCCGGCTTCCTGCTCGATCACCGACGCCTTCTCAGGAGACGGGGCCGCGGGTTCGGGCTGATCGGGTCCCGGCCGGGCGTTTCGGCAGTGGCCCCTACTTCACTCCATGCCGAAGTCGTCGCTCAGGGTCTCCGCATCGAAATCGATGACTTCGTTGCGGATCCGCTCGAGCATCGATTTCAGCGTGTCGAGCTCGTGTGGACCGAAAGCACCGAACAATCGTCGCTCGAGCTCGGTTGCAAGAGGCATGATCTGCCCGTGGACCGCCACACCCTTGCTGGTCAGCGCAAGCAGATGGGAGCGCCCATCCTTCTCGTTGGGCTGGCGTGCGGCCAACCCGTGGTCTTCGAGGCCCTTGCACGCCCGGTTGACCGCAACCTTGTCCATCAGCGTCCGCTCGGTAAGGTCACGCTGGGTCAGGGAGCCGGCATCGCCCAGAACCGCCATCACGCGCCACTCGGGAACACTCAACCCGAAGCGGGCCCGGTATTCCTGGGCGATGCGTCCGCTCACGGCGTTCGAGGTGAGCGACAGCTGATAGGGCAAGAAGGTCGCAAGCCGGGCGTCGGGTTTCATGGCCGATCATTTGCGCGGAGCGGCGCCCCTTGGCAAGCCGCCCTGCTCAGGGAGCGGGCTCTCTCGATGTAAGCAGACGCGCTGCGAGCGCATCCAGCTTGGCCGCTTCTGTCGGCGGCCACGCGTCGGGCGGCGTGAGCATTGCGCTGTCGAGCACGCTGTCGATGGGGCTGGCCGCGCGCTCGGCCGGCAGCAGACGGGTCAGCTCGACAAGGCTTTCGCGCGCCAAGGCGGCATTCCCGCGCATGACGTTGAGGATGTCGTCAATGTCGACATCTGCCCCTTCGCGCCAGCAATCGTAATCCGTCACCATGCCGACCAGCGCATAAGGCAGCTCCGCCTCGCGCGCGAGGCGGAGCTCGGGCATGGCCGTCATGCCGATGACATCGCCGCCCCAGGCGCGGTACATCCGGCTCTCCGCCCGCGTGGAGAACTGCGGCCCCTCGATCGCGACATAGCAGCCGCCGCGGTGAACGCGTGCCCCACGCGACGATACCGCCTCGGCCGCGAAGCCAGCAACGCGCGGACAGACCGGATCGGCGAGCGGGACATGAGCCACGATCCCGGGGCCGAAAAAACTGCGCTCGCGCGCGGCAAGCGTTCGGTCGATGACCTGGTCGATTACGACGAATTCGCCGGGCGCAATCCCCTCGCGCAGCGAACCGACCGCCGAGATCGCCAGGATATCGGTCACGCCGGCTCGCTTCAATGCATCGACGTTCGCGCGGTAGTTGACGGCGGACGGGGCAAGACCATGCGCCGTTCCGTGGCGCGCGAGAAAGGTCAACCGGACCCCGCCCAGCGTACCGGCGACAAGCGGCCCGGATACTTCACCAAACGGGCTTTGCACGTGCTGCTCACTTGCGCCCTCGAGCGCACCGGGCTGATAGAGGCCCGAGCCGCCGATGATGCCGATATGCCAAGTGCTCATGTTTTTTCCCGGTCAAGCGGTCCGCCGACCGGATAAGAGATCGCTAACCAGCTTGGCCCTTGCTTCGCAACAGCCCCGACCTTGTCGAACCAGGAACCAAGCCGATCCATTGCTGGCGGCGAGGCAAATGTAAGCAGAATTCTAGCCGCGCTAACGCAGCCGGGTCACCACCGGCTTACTGGACGCTGTGCTCGAGACGCTAACCGACCCGGCAAGGTGCGACAAAGCCGCAACAAGATCGAGAGAGCTTCGTAGTCCGCGCACATCACGGTGCAGTTCCGTAACGTAAGGGGAGCCAGCAATCGGAGGCGCCCGGGCGATCGCGCAGCGGCCTCGCCGTCGGGGCGGACGATATGCCGACCTCTCGGTTTTTAGCTGACCCACGGTCATGCCCACGGCAGTTAAACTTTCCCGCAGCTGTTCGGCATGATCGATAATCGCATCGAGGCGTCCTCGCCGATTGCGCCTATGATGCCGATGCCATTCACAAGGAGATCGCTACTGCCTGGTCGGAGCCGATGCCCCGCCCAAGAAAAAACCGCCGCACGCCTGCTCCGCATGACCGCGAATTACGGCTGACGTAAACTAGCTGAAATAGTAACTGAGAGTAATAGCAATCGAAGACAGAACCTATGTATTCCTGCCTTGATCCGCTCGATCCTTCTTCAACCGGCATCCGGATGGGTCCCGTCGCCCCGAGGCCTATACCGAGCAAACGTTGGTCCGGCTTCGGCACGATCAGCAAGGCAATGAATACCGTACCATCGCATCTTTTCGCGGCCAAAGCAGCCTGCACCGCTGCTGCGTAGGCGTACTTGCGGCTCAGCTGGTCTGAAAATGGCCAAGTAAAAGGGGCGCCGGTTTCCCGACGCCCCTCCGTGTTCTTTACCCCAACGGTTTCGATCAGTACCGGATCCGTGCTCCGACGTAGAAGAAGCGGCCGGTGTTGTCGTACTGACCGCTGCCGAACGTGGTGCCGTCCAGCCCCAGTGGCGGCTGAGTATCAAGCAGATTGTCGACGCCGCCGTAGAAGCTCCAGTCCTCCTCCTCGAAGTCAAGCCGGAGGTTATGGTAGAAGGTCTCTGGATACTGCGACGGATCTGAAAAGTCCGGGTTCTCCGCCGGCAGTCCGTTCAGCGGATTGAAGGTCTCGAAGCTGTTTACAAACTGCTCGCCGATGTAGCGCATGTTGTATGTCACGCGGGGGAAACCGAAGTCGAGACCGACGGTCAATGCACCTGCGAACTCGGGATCGCCCAACTCCAACAGGATCTGATCCACGAAATCCGGATCATTGACGTCGGTGAAGTCGTTCTTCTCGATGACGTAGGAAAGCAAGCCCCGGAGGTAGAGTTCGACTCCACCGAGATCGCGCTCATATGTCAGGTCCAAATCGACGCCCGAGGTCTCTTGCCGAGCGAAGTTGAAGGGGCCTTGGATGAAGGACCGGTCACTCGGAGCAAGCTCGAAGGTTTCGGTGGCACCACCCACCTGGCGGTTAGACTGCCCCTGGAAAGTGCCGTCCGGGCGGCGGAAGACGGCCGCGCAGTACTGATTATCGATCCCGCCCGGATTGTTATAGCACAGATCAATGATCGTCTGGCCAAGAAGCGAGAAAATGACATTCTCGATCTTGATATTGTAATAGTCGACCGAGAAGATAAGCCCGGGCACGACCTCAGGCCGGAACACCGCGCCGATGGTGTAGCTATCGGCAACTTCCTCACTCAGGTTTGGATTGCTGCCGTTCAGGCCTCGAATACCCGAAGCGGGGATGTTGGTGAAGGGCACCGATACCCCGTTGACCACCTCCGTCGCTGGGACGCCGTCGGCTGCGCAATTTGCCGCACGATTCGGATTATCATTGATGAAGCGCGAGTCGCAGGGATCGACAAGCCCGTTGAGGAAGGTCTGGCTGGGCTCCGCGAGCAGGTCGGACTGCGTCGGCACACGGACCGAACGCGAGTAGCCACCGCGAATGCGGAGCCCCGGGGTGGGAGAATAGATGCCGCCCACGTTATAGGTAAATACCGTGCCGGTATTTCCAAGATTGTAATCGGAGACACGCCCGGCGGCCTCGATCGTCAACTCCTCGGCGAAGGGTAGCCCCGCGAGGATCGGGATCCGCAATTCGCCGTAAGCCTCGTACACCTCGAGCGCCTCCGGATCGAAATCGGGAATGGCGTTCAGGAAAGTGGCGCCGCTTTTGGTGAAGTCGTCAAAGGACGAAAAAGCAGTCTCGCGCCGATATTCACCGCCGAGCACGAAGGCGACCGGCCCGCCGGGAAGTTCGAAGAATTGCGAAGCGTCGCCGGCCACATAGGCCGTCAACTGCAGCTGGCTGGCTTTCTGCTCCCTGGTCGAGTCGACGATGAAGTAGTCGAGTGCGGCCTGGGAAGGGGCGCCGAAACCGAACAGGTTGACCGGAACGCAGGCTGCATCATCGTTTGCGGGATCAGCATCGGCATTGATCCCGCACACGATCTGGCCGGCCGGATTACGAACGGCATTGATCGAATTGGCGTAGCGCGATCGATTGAGGTTTCCCTCGGTTTGGTAGAACGTGTCGAGCTCGCCGTAGTTTGCGGCAATCTCGTAGCGCCAATCGTCGTTGAAGACACCGTCGACACCGCCCACGATACGGTAGATCTCACGAGTGTGATCTTCGCCACGCGCACCAAAATCAATGTTGAAGCGGAAAGCGCTGAACGATGTCGCGCCTGGGGCCAGCGACTGCGAAAGCACGCCAGCCGCTTGGGGCGTGAGGAACGGGTTTGTCAGGCTGAAGGTGTTGTTGAAGAAGGTAGGCTGACCTTCCTGAATTGCGTCGATGCGGGCATACTTCGCCTCGAAGAAAGGCCGCAGCGCCGGAGCGATCTCGTAGTGACCGATGACGTTGACGAGCTTGCGCTCAAGCTGGGGATTAAGCTGGCCGCTAAGGCGCAGCGTTGAGCCAAGGCCGCCGACCGAGTTGCTCGAGCCGATGGTCCGGAAGTCGGTCACCGGCTCATTGCGGATGAGGTTGCCGAGCGGGTCGAACACGAAGGTGAAGCCAAGAGGCGTGCCGGTGGCGTTGTCCTCACCGGTACAATTGAGCGCGCGACGCGCGAGCAGAGCGTCGCTCGGCGTGCCGGTAGCAGGCAGTGCGGGACAGGCAGAGCTGAAGAGCCCGCTCTCGGCGATGTTGATGTTACGCACGCCGCGGACGAAGACACGATCGGGGATGCCGTCGCCACTTGCCGGCTCACCGATCGTGTTCTGGACCAGCTGCAGCTGATCGCGGCCCGAAAATGCGCCGTACTGGTCGTCGCGATCGGCGTAATAAAGGTCGTCGGCGAAGCCGTACTCACCGGCAATGGCGATATTGCCACGTCCGTCACCAAAATTGGTGCCGGCGGTCAGCGACAGGAAGTGCGTCGCACGATCTCCCTCGTCGCTGATACCCGATTGGGCAACCCCTTCGATCCCCTCGAAGTCTCGCTGGAGGACGAAGTTGACCACGCCAGCGACCGCGTCAGCGCCATAGACGGCGCTGCTGCCGCCGGTGAGGATGTCGATCCGCTCGATCAGACCTGCGGGAATGGTGTTGACGTCAACGCTGGTGGGCACGCCCGGCTGCGAGGCAATGTGCCGCCGGCCGTTGACCAGCACCAGCGTGCGGTTCGTGCCGAGGCCGCGCAGATCCAGCAGGTTGAGGCCGGCGGTGCCGATGAAGCGGGTCGAGTTCTGCTGGCTGAAGGTCGAGCGCAGCGAGGGCAGATCGTTCAGCGCGTCGCCGATATTGACCTCGCCCGTGGAGGTGATGTCGCGCAACGTGATGGTGGTGACCGGGTTGGCGGCATCGACGTTGGGACGCACGATCCGCGAGCCAGTGACGATGATGGCGTTGATGTCCTGCGGCGCGCCGTCCTCGGTCTCTACAAGATTCTCGTCTACTTCCTGAGCGTAGGCGGGAGCTGTGAAGCCAACGCCGGTGAGCGCCATTGCGGGCACCGCCGCGCCGGCAAGCAGCGCGCGCTTGTAAAAGTTCGTAATCGTCATCGCCAGTCCAGTCCCATTTGAAAATCGCCGTGCAGACCCTGTCGAGGACCGGGCTGCGACCGGTGCACGCATGTGTCAACCGCCAGTCGGTTTCAATCAGAACCATTCTGCCGCTGATATATGCGGCCTCACCGTGGCCGAGTTGCAACAGCCGTCTGGGCTCGGCAGAATGGCGCCAGTCAGCCGTGGCGCAAACCGGTCCTAGGCGAGCGCGAACCGCAACTCCCCATCACCCTCGTCCACGTTGACCGTCGTCCCATCCGACACCTCGCCGCGCAGCAATCGGTCGGCCAGCGGATCTGCCAGGTAGCGCTGCACAGCCCGCTTCAGCGGTCGCGCCCCATAAACGGGATCGTAGCCCACCCGCCCAAGCCAGCGGCGCGCGGCTTCGGTGAGATCGAGCGTGATCTTGCGATCCTTCAGCAGATCCTGGACCCGCGCCACCTGGATATCGACGATCGGCGCCATGTGCTCCTGGCTGAGGCGATGGAACAGGATGATTTCGTCCAGCCGGTTCAGGAACTCGGGTCGGAAATGCGCCCGCACTGCCTCCATCACCTGCGGCTCGACAGCGGCCACGGTCTGCTCGTCGGTGAGCTGCGTCAGGTACTGGCTGCCCAGGTTCGAGGTCAGGATGATGAGCGTGTTCGCAAAATCGACCACCCGGCCCTGCCCGTCGGTCAGCCGCCCGTCGTCGAGCACCTGGAGGAGCACGTTGAACACGTCCGAATGGGCCTTCTCGACCTCGTCGAACAGCACCACCTGGTAGGGCCGGCGGCGGACAGCCTCGGTCAGCACGCCGCCCTCCTCGTAGCCGACATAGCCCGGCGGCGCGCCGATCAGCCGGGCGACCGCGTGCTTTTCCATGAACTCGCTCATGTCGATCCGCACCAACGCCCGGTCGTCGTCGAACAGGAAGCCGGCGAGCGCCTTGGTCAGCTCGGTCTTGCCCACGCCAGTCGGCCCGAGGAACAGGAACGAACCGAGCGGCCGCCCCGGGTCCTTGAGGCCCGCACGCGCCCGGCGCACCGCTTTTGACACCGCTTCCACCGCCTGCGCCTGGCCGATCACGCGCTGGCCGATGACCGTCTCCATCCCCAGAAGCTTTTCGCGCTCTCCTTCCATCATCCGCTCGACCGGAACGCCTGTCCAGCGGCTGACGACGCCGGCAATGTCGTCCTCGGTCACCTCCTCGCGCAGCAGCGCGTTCTCGGTCTGCCCGGCGGCCTCCGCGAGCTGCTTCTCGAGCGCCGGAATGCGCCCGTAGGAAAGCTCGCCGGCCTTGGCGAGGTCACCGCTGCGCTGCGCCTGCTCGAGCTCGATTCGCGCCGCGTCCAGTTCCTCCTTGAGCTTGCCCTCGGCCTGGATCTTGTCGCGCTCGTTCTGCCAGCGGGTGGTGAGTTCGCTCGATTGCTGCTCGAAATTGGCCAGCTCCTCGCGCAATGCCGCCAGCCTGTCCTTCGAGGCCTGATCACTCTCCATGCCGAGCGCCTGCTCCTCAATCTTGAGCTGGATGATCCGCCGGTCAAGCGCCTCGATCTCCTCGGGCTTCGACTCCACCTCCATCCGGATGCGCGAGGCGGCCTCGTCCATCAGGTCGATCGCCTTGTCGGGCAGGAAGCGGTCGGAAATGTAGCGGTTGGAGAGCTGCGCCGATGCGACGATCGCCGCATCGGTGATTCGGACTCCGTGATGCAGCTCGTATTTCTCCTTCAATCCGCGCAGGATCGAGATGGTCTCCTCCACGCTCGGTTCATCCACGAACACCGGCTGGAAGCGGCGCTGAAGCGCGGCATCCTTCTCGACATGCTTCTGGTATTCGTCGAGCGTGGTCGCGCCGATGCAATGCAGCTCGCCGCGCGCCAGAGCGGGCTTGAGCAGATTGCTCGCATCCATCGAGCCCTCCGACGCCCCCGCGCCGATGAGGGTGTGCATCTCGTCGATGAACAGGATGATATGGCCCTCGGCGCCCTTCACCTCGTCGAGCACCGCCTTGAGCCGTTCCTCGAACTCGCCGCGATATTTCGCACCGGCGATGAGGGCGCCCATGTCGAGCGCCATCAGGTCGCGGCCCTTCAATGAATCGGGCACATCGCCATTGGCAATCCTGAGCGCGAGCCCTTCGGCGATCGCGGTCTTGCCGGTGCCCGGTTCGCCAATCAGCACCGGGTTGTTCTTGGTCCGCCTTGCGAGGATCTGGATGGTGCGGCGGATTTCCTCGTCGCGGCCGATGACGGGATCGAGCTTGCCGGCGCGCGCCGCCTCGGTGAGATCGCGCGCATACTTCCTCATCGCGTCGTAGGCTTCCTCGGCCCCTGCGCTGTGCGCCTCTCGTCCGCCGGTCACTTCTTGGATCGCCTTCTCGAGCGCCTTTGCATCGACATTTGCCGCCTTCAGGGCACGCCCGGCGGCGTTGTCGGTCAGGAGCGCAAGCGCCTGCAGCATCCTTTGAACCGGCACAAACGAGTCGCCCGCCTTCTCCGACAATTGCTGCGCCTGGTCGAGCACCCGCACCGCGCTGTTATCCAGCCCTGGCGTTGACTGCGCCCCCGAACCCGAAACCGCCGGCACCTTGGCGAGCGCGGCATCGATCTCGTCCACCGCCAGCTTCGGATTGCCCCCGGCACGCTGGATCAGCCCGAACGCCATTCCCTGATCGTCCTCGAGCAGCGCCTTCAGCAGATGCTCGGGGCTGATCCGCTGGTGCGAATTGCGGATGGCGATGGTCTGCGCGGCCTGGAGAAAACCCTTGGCGCGGTCGGTGAATTTCTCGAGGTTCATTGAGTTTCCCTCATGATCGGATCGGGTCGCAGATAATGTTGTAGAACGGTAACCCAAGGGCCGCCGCCGCGCCTTTGCTATGGAATTGCCGCGCTCGATCCGCAATGAGGTGCAGCCAATGGCGACGGCATCGACTTCCGCCGAGCAGCCGGGCAAGGCCGCGACCGGCGGCACGCTCGCCGGCGCGCTGTTGCCCCTGGTCGGCGCGGCGCTCGCCTTCGTGCTCATCAAGCAGGGCACGGATGCGGTGGCCACCGAGCGGCCCGAGCTGGTCTGGCTTTGGCTGGCTCCCGTCGCCCTCCTCGGCGCGGCGATGAGCCTTGTCCGCACCTCTTCCCTTGCCCGTGCGCCGCGCACCTTCACCCGCGGCGGAGTGGTGTTCTTTGCGCTCTATTTCGCGCTGGAGCCGTTCGCGATCCCCTATGCCGCCCTGCCCGCCGACCACCCGGCAGTCCTGTTCCACGTCAATGCCCGCTGGATCGGCTGCGCGCTGGCGATCGCGGGCTGGTGGCGCCTCGGCTGCCTGTTCGGCGCGGCGGCGGTGTTATGGATGATGCGCGAGCTGCATCCCGCGCTGACGGGCTTCTATTTCTCCACGCTCGATATCCGCACCGCTTACGAAACCTTCGCCTTCTTCACGCTCGGCAGCGCGCTCGCCTACGCACTCTCGGCGCGAGCGATCTGGCGCGAGAGGCTCTGTCTTGATCCCGCAATGGTTGAACGTGCGATCCTGTTCGTCCTCGCGGCGGCGATCGGCGCGCACCTCGGCAGTTACCTTTATTCGGGCCTTGCCAAGCTGGTGCTCGACGGCGGCCCCTTCTCCTGGCTCTTCGACAACGAGCTCCACGCCGGCATCCCCGGAGCGCTCGAGAAGGGCACTCTGGTCACCGCCGCCTCGCCGGCGCTCACGCAGATGCTCCATGACACGATGGCGGTGCTCTGGTTCCCGATGAACGCCGCCGCATTGTTCCTCCAGCTCGCCGCGCCCATCGCCGCGCGCAGGCGGCGCTGGCTGATACGAGCGACAATCGGATACGACATCTTCCACATCGCCGTCTATGTCGCGCTCGGCCTGCTGTTCTGGAAGTGGATCGCGGTCAACACGATCATCGTCGTCACCCTCGCGCGGATGGCCGACGGTGAGTGGGACAGGGGCCTCGTGCGCTGCTGCCTCGTCTTCATGCTCGCAGGGCCGCTGATCTTCCGCATCGCCACTCTCGCCTGGTACGATACGCCCGGCTTCGGTTCGCCCTATTTCCAGGCGCAGCTCGAAGACGGGCGCACGATGCGTGTGCCCAATGCCTGGTTCCTATCCTCGAGTTACCAGGTCTCGCAGGGCCGCATGTTCTGGCCCGAGGGAGGTCTCGCTTCCGGCCATTTCAATCCCT
>PPFU01000096.1_pt1 | contig 77374 bp, 69 predicted proteins | sample 1535991 | NCBI WGS metagenome assembly PPFU01 (sample SAMN04901290, study PRJNA319586) | Hypolithon metagenome, whole genome shotgun sequencing project. | isolation source: Antarctic Hypolithon | place: Antarctica: Miers Valley | collected 2014
AGGACGTCATCCAGCGCCGCCAGGTGCTGCTGGTGCAGGTCGTCAAGGAGGAGCGCGGCAACAAGGGCGCGGCGCTCACCACCTATCTCAGCCTCGCCGGACGCTATTGCGTGCTCATGCCCAATTCCAGCCATGGCGGCGGCATCAGCCGCAAGATCAGCTCGGGGAGCGATCGCAAGCGCCTGAAGCAGATCGTCGGCGAACTCAGCCTGCCGCGCTCGATGGGGCTGATCGTGCGCACCGCCGGGCTCCAGCGCACCAAGCCCGAGATCAAGCGCGATTTCGATTACCTCGCCCGCCTGTGGGACGAGATCCGCGAGAACACGATGGCCTCCAGCGCCCCGGCGCTCATTCATTCGGACAGCGACCTGGTGAAGCGCGCCATCCGCGACATCTACAACAAGGAGATTGAGGAGGTCGTGGTCGAGGGCGGGGAGGGCTATCGCTCCGCCCGCTCCTTCATGAAGCTGCTGATGCCCAGCCACGTGCGCAAGGTAACGGCCTATTCCGATCCCGTGCCGCTGTTCCAGCGATACGGCGCGGAAGACGAGCTTTCGGCCATGTATGATCCGGTGGTGCAGCTGAAATCCGGCGGCTACCTCGTCATCAACCCGACAGAGGCGCTGGTCTCGATCGACATCAACTCAGGGCGGTCCACCAAGGAGCACGGCATCGAGGCAACCGCGCTCAGCACCAATCTCGAAGCCGCGCGCGAAATCGCCCGCCAACTGCGCCTGCGCGACATGGCCGGCCTGGTGGTGATCGATTTCATCGACATGGAATACGGCGCCAACATCCGCAAGGTGGAGAAGGCGATGAAGGATGCGCTGCGCAACGATCGCGCGCGCATCCAGGTCGGGCGCATCTCGGGCTTCGGGCTGATGGAGATGAGCCGCCAACGCCTGCGCACCGGCGTGCTCGAGGCGACCACCCGCTCCTGCCCGCATTGCGACGGCACGGGCCTCGTGCGCACCGCCTCCAGCGCCGGCCTGTCCGCGCTGCGGATGATCGAGGACGAGGCCTCCAAGGGCCGCGGCACCACCATTACCCTGTTCGCCTCCACCGAGGCGGCGGTGTACCTGCTCAACGCCAAGCGCGCCGATCTGGCCGAGATCGAGAGCCGCTACGGCGTTCTCGTGGAGGTGTTCCCGGAAGGCGAGGACGAGGGCGCCAAGATGCGCGCCATCAGCTCCGGCCCACGCCCAACCGTGGTGCCGCGCTTCGACCCGATCATCGATGAAGACGACGATGTCCTGCTCGAGGAGGACCTCGACGAGGAGATCGAAGAAGACGAGGATGCCGAGGAGGAAGCAGCCGAAGCGCCGCGCTCGCGCCCGGCCAGCAACGACGACGAGGCCGACGAAGGCGGCCGCAAGAAGCGACGCCGCCGCCGCCGCGGCGGGCGCAACCGCACCCAGACCGAGCGCGAGAGCGAGGACGGTTCGGGCGAATCGGGTGAGGACGAGGAGTCCGACGAGGATGCGCCGGCCGAAATCCGCGCCGAGGCGCAGGAGGAACGCGCAACCGGAGACGAGGACGGCGACAATGTCCGCAAGCGCCGCCGCCGGGGTGGCCGTCGCCGGCGCCGCAGCGAGGACGAGGGCACGCAGGATCCCGCCCAGAGCGCCGGGCAGCCGGATGAGGCACAGCCCGCCGCCTCCGACAAGAGCGAGGATGCGGTGGGCGACATCGCCGTCCTCGCCGAACTGCCCGAAACAGCCACCGAGCCGGCAATTGAGGAGCAGAAGCCCAAGCGGCGCGGTCGCCCCCGCAAGCAGCCCGAGGGTGTCGAAGGCACTGCTACCGCGGCCCCTGAGACCGCTGATGAAGCCGCAGCGGAGGTCCCGGAGAAGCCCAAGCGCTCGCGCCGCCGCAAGGCCGATAGCGACGAAAGTGCTGCCTCCGATGCCGTGGCGAACGATGCGGAACCGGCCGAGAAGCCCAAGCGTCCGCGCCGCCGCAAGGCCGCGGAGAGCAAGGAGGCCGCAAGCAAGGCGCAGCCTGATGCCAATGAGCCGGAACAGGCCACCCCCCAGTCCACCGCAGAGCCGGCATCAGCCGCCTCCGCACCGGCCTCTACACCGGCCTCCGCACCGGCCGCCAACGATGCCAATGGCGAGGAGCAATCTCCTGCCGATGGCGGCAAGCGGCGCGGCGGCTGGTGGCAGCGCACCTTCGGCGCCTGAACGACAAACGGCGCGCGGTGGCCAATTCCACCGCGCGCCGTCCCATCAATCAGACGCTGGCCACCCACCTTGCGTGACCCGCCTCCGCACACCTCGCCCGCCTGCCTAGGGACAATCAGCCCAAGCCCGGCGCTGCAACCTCCGCTCCGGTCGAACCGATCAATCGCCCGCGCCTGGCCCGCTATTCAGGCACCCGCTCCCCGCGCCAGTCGAACACGCCGCCGCTATCGGCCGGCTCCAGCCTGTCGAGTACATCGAGCAGCCGCCGCACGCTCTCCTGCGGCGCCAGCAATTGCCCTTCCCGCAGCCCCCGCTGGAACGGTGCACTCAGCCCGGTATCCACCGTTCCGGGATGCAACCCCGCCACCACTGCCTGCGGGTGAGTGCGCGCCAATTCGAGCGCGAAGTTGCGCAGCAACATATTCAGCGCCGCCTTCGATGCGCGATAGGAATGCCACCCCCCCAGCCGGTTGTCGCCGATCGATCCCACCCTCGCCGATAGCGCCGCGAACACGCAGCGCCGATCGCGCGGCAGGAGCGGCAGCATGTGCTTGGCGATCAGCGCTGGGCCGATCGTGTTGATCCGCAGCACCTGCGCCATGGCTTCTCCATCAAGCGCACGCGCACCCCGCTCGGGCCCGGTCCCGTCCGGCAGGGTCAGCACGCCGGTCGCGATCAGCACCATTTCCGGCGGCTCGCCCGCCATCGCCGCCGCCGCCGCCGCGATGCCCGCCTCGTCGGCCAGATCGAAGCGGAACGGGCGCACACCGTCGATTTCCGCAGGTCCGGCCCCAGCGCGCGATCCCGCATGAATCAGCCCGCAACCCCGCGCCGCCAGATCGGCGCACATCGCCGCGCCGATCCCGCCCGAAGCGCCGAACACCGCCGCTACCAACGGCGCCTCGCGCACACTCATTCCCGCGCCGCGCAGGCTGGCGTGGACAGCATTAAAAGCGCAAACCGCATACCTCCGCGAACAGGGCAGGCCTCCAGCGGTTCCCCATACCGTCCGCGATACACCGTCACCCACCGCTTGCCCAAACCGCGCGGATCACTAGATAGGCCCGCACAGACAACGGGATCCCGCGCAGCATCATGGCCACCTTTACCCTCCCCAAGAACAGCGTCATCGGCAAGCGCGGGCGGAACCACACGGCAACGGGCGCGGCGCGCATCGGCCGGCTGAAGATCTATCGCTGGGATCCGGAAAGCGGCGAAAACCCTCGCTACGATACGTTCGAAGTCGATCTCGACGATTGCGGCCCGATGGTGCTAGACGCACTGCACAAGATCAAGAACGAGATCGATCCCACGCTCACCTTCCGCCGCTCGTGCCGCGAGGGGATCTGCGGCTCGTGCTCGATGAACATGAATGGCCGCAATGGCCTTGCCTGCACCACCGCCATGGCTGATCTGAAGGGCGAAATCCGCATCACCCCCCTGCCCCATATGGAAGTGGTCAAGGACCTGGTGCCCGATTTCAGCCACTTCTACGCCCAATATGCTTCGATCCGCCCCTGGCTGCAGACCGTCACCACCACCCCCTCGGGCAAGGAGCGGCTGCAGACGCCGGAGCAGCGCGAGAAGCTCGATGGGCTGTACGAGTGCATTCTGTGCGCCTGCTGCTCCACCGCCTGCCCGTCCTATTGGTGGAACGCGGACAAGTTCCTCGGCCCCGCCATCCTGTTGCAGGCCTATCGCTGGCTGGCCGACAGCCGTGACGAGATGACCGGCGAGCGGCTCGACCAGCTGCAGGATCCGTTCCGCCTCTATCGCTGCCACACCATCATGAACTGCGCCAACGTCTGCCCCAAGGGCCTGAACCCGGCCAAGGCGATTGCCGAAACCAAGAAGATGCTGGTGGAGCGCGACGCGTAAGGGAGCGCGCGCGCTGCCTGCCATTCTCGATCGGTACCGGGCGCTCGTCGCCGCGGGTGAGCTGCGCCCCGATCCAGAGCAGGCCGCCGCGGTCACGCGCCTCGCCCGCCTCCAGCGCGATCTCGAACAGGCCAGGCCCCGGCCCGGCCTCCTCGGCCGCCTGTTCGGCAATCGCGCACGGCGACCCCGCGGGGTCTATCTGTGGGGCGGCGTCGGGCGCGGCAAATCGATGCTGATGGACCTGTTCCACGCCACCCTCGCCATCGAGGACAAGCGCCGGGTCCACTTTCACGCCTTCATGCAGGAGGTCCACCAGCGCCTGCACGCAGCCCGCCGCAGCGAGACGGGCGACCCCATCCCGCCCGTCGCCGCCGCCATCGCTGCGAAATTGCGCTGCCTCTCGTTCGACGAGATGGTGGTCAACAATTCGGCCGATGCGATGATCATGAGCCGGCTGTTCCGCGCGCTCGTCTGCGAGGAGGGCGTGGCCATCGTCACCACCTCCAACCGCCCGCCTGGCGCCCTGTACAAGGACGGGCTGAACCGCGAGCATTTTCTCCCCTTCATCGAGCTGATCCATCAAGAGCTGGACGTGCTGTCACTCAACGGCCCCACCGATTACCGGCTCGACCGCATCGGTGGGATCAACCGCTGGCTCACGCCCATGGGTCCCGAGGCCACCGCCCGCCTCAGCGAGGCGTTCTTCCGCCTAACCGATTATGCAGTGGAGGATAGGGCGAACGTCCCCTCCACCGAGCTGGACCTCTCAAGCGGAGGCGGCGGCGGGCGCACATTGTTCGTGCCAAAGGCGCTGAAGGGCGTGGCCGTGTTCAGCTTCAAGCGGCTGTGCGGCGAGGCGCGCGGCGCCGCCGATTACCTCGCGGTCGCCCGCGAGTTCCATACAGTGATCCTTGTCGGCATCCCGGTAATGGGGCCGGACATGCGCAACGAGGCCTCCCGCTTCGTGACGCTGATCGATGCACTGTACGAACACCGGGTGAAGCTGTTCGCCGCCGCCGCCGCCCAGCCGGAAGACCTCTACACCGGCGGGGACGGCCATTTCGAATTCGCCCGCACCGTCAGCCGGCTGCACGAAATGCAGAGCGATGCCTACATGGCGCTGGGCCACGGCACGGCGGATTGAAGGCGCTGACCCGCGCTCACACCAGCAATTCGCGCGCCGGCCCCTGCCCGAGAAATGCCGCCGGGCTGGCGCTGGCCCCGTAGGCCCCGGTGCAGAACACCGCCACCAGATCGCCCACCCCGGCCCGGGGGAGCAGCGCCTGCTCGGCCACCCGGTCGAGCGGCGTGCACAGGCAGCCGACCACGCTCGCCACCTCCTCGGGCTCGCTCGAAAACCGGGTGGCAATCGCCACCGGATAGTTACGCCGCACCACCGTGCCGAAATTGCCGCTCGCGGCGAGCACGTGGTGCAACCCGCCATCGGTGACGAGGAAGGTGGCGCCATGGCTCTCCTTCCGGTCGAGCACCCGCGTCAGGTAGACCCCCGCCTCCCCCACCAGATAGCGGCCGAGTTCGAGCACCAGCGTCGTTTGCGCCAGCTCCGGCGGCAACGCGGCGATCCGCTCGCCCAGCGCCCCGCCCACCATCGCCAGGTCGAGCGGCCGGTCGCCCGCGAAATAAGGAATGCCGAAGCCCCCACCCATGTTTAAATGCGGCAGCGGATGGCCGATCTCCCCCGTAAGCCGCGCGGCAAGCTCCAGCACCCGGCCCTGCATCTCGACGATCGCTTCGGCATCCAGCGCTTGGCTACCGGCGAACACATGCAGCCCGCGCCACTCGGCCCCCGCCCCGATCACCTCCCGCGCCAGCGCCGGCACCAGCGCCTCGCCCACCCCGAACGGCTTGGCGCCCCCGCCCATCTTCATGCCCGATCCGCGCAGCTCGAAGCTGGGGTTTACCCGGATTGCAAGACGCGGCTGCACGCCAACCTGATCGGCAATGGCCAACGCCCGCCGCGCCTCGCCCGCCGATTCGAGGTTCAGCGTCACCCCAGCAACGATCGCAGCCTCCAGCTCCGCATCGCGCTTGCCCGGGCCGGCAAAGCTCAACGCCTGCGCCCGCTGACCCGAGGCCAGCGCCCGCTCCAACTCGCCGCCCGAGGCGATATCGAACCCGTCCACCAGCCCGCGCATCAGCGCCAGCAGCGGCGGAAACGGGTTGGCCTTTACCGCATAATGCAACCGCACCCGCTCATGCAGGCAGGCGCGCAAATGCGCCACCCGATCGGCGATCATCGCGCCCGAATAGACGAACAGCGGCGTCCCGCCCGCCTCCTCTACCAGCGCGCTCGCCTTCCGGCCGCCGATCGCCAGCTCTCCATCCAGCGCTACAAAGCCCATGGGGATCGGGCCGAGCGGCTTCACGCGCCCGTCGCCTCGCGCAGGAGGGCGGCCCGGTCGAGCTTGCCGTTCGGTCCCAGCGGCATCGCCTCCACCCAGCGGATCGCCTGCGGTTGCATGAAGCCCGGCAGCTCCCGCTTCAGCGCCGCCCTCAGCGCCTCTTCCCCGGAGGGGGAGCCCCGCACCACCAGCCACACCGCCTGCCCCAGCCGCGCATCGGGCACCCCCAGGGCCGCCGCCTCCGCCACGCCCCCGCTGGCAATCGCCGCCTCCTCGACCTCCTGCGGGCTGATCCGGTTGCCCGAACTCTTGATCATCGCATCGTCCCGCCCGATGAAGTGCAGCAGCCCCGTCGTATCGCGCACCACCCGGTCGCCCGACCACACCGCCATGCCACCATAGCGCGATTGCGGCGGCGCGGGCCGAAAGCGCTCGGCGGTGCGTACGGCATCGCCCCAGTAGCCCTGCGCCACCAGCGGCCCGCAATGCACCAGCTCGCCCTCCTCGCCCGCGCCTGCCAGCGTTTCGACATCGCGCATCCCCAGCACCTCGGCAAAGGGGATCGCCCGCCCGATCGAGGTGGGGTGCGCATCGACCAGCGCCGGATCGAGGTAAGTCGAGCGGAACGCCTCCGTGAGGCCGTACATCGAAAACAGCGCTGCTTGCGGGAAGCTTGCGCGCAGGGTTCGCACCAATTGCTCCCCCATTGCACCCCCGCTGTTCGTCAGGCGCAACAGCGATGCAACGGCCTCTTGCGGCCAGTCTTGCTCCACCAGCTGCACCAATAACGGCGGCACCGCAGCCAGCGTGGTCACCCGGTGCCGCGCACAGGTTTTGACCACATCGCGCGGCGTGAGATAGTCGAGCGGCACCACGCTCGCCCCTGCCGCCCAGGCGCTCAGCAGCTGGTTCTGTCCATAATCGAACGCCAGCGGCAACACCGCCAACACCACGTCGCTTGGCCGCAAGGCCAGGTAATGGGCGACGCTCACCGCACCGAGCCACAGATTGGCATGGCTCAACATCACCCCCTTCGGCCGCCCGGTGGAGCCGCTTGTGTAGAGCAGCGCGGCAAGATCATCGGGCGCGGCGCGCGACGGTTCAAGCTCTATGCCGAGTGAGGAAGCCGATCCAAGTGCTTCAATCTCGGAGAACTTTCTGCACCCCGCTGGCACATCCGCTAGCTCAAGCGTGCCGAGACGCGCCCCCGTCCCCAGCAGCAGCGCTGCACCGCTATCGGCGAGAACATGCGCCACCTGCGCGCGCTTCAGCAGCGGGTTAATCGGCACGTGCACCAGCCCCGCACGCGGCGCGGCGAGCGGCAGCAGACAGGTGAGCTCGCCCTTGGCCGCCCAGCTCGCCACCCGCGCGCCCTCGGCCAGGTCCAGGCTGCGCAGCCAGCCCGCCAGCAACGCCACGCGGCGGCGCACCTCCGTCCGGGGCAGCGTGCCGTCGCGCAGCACCAGCGCCGGCGAGGCATCGTAGCCTCCCTCGACCAGATGGTCGAGCGGGCGCGACACAGGGTCCGGCTCGCCGGGGTTCGGGCGGATCATGCAGGCCCTATCGGTACGCGCGGCGCCATGCGCAAGAGAGGTCGCTTGTCTCGCCGCCTGCCGCTGGCTAGGGCCGTGCGCCCATGAACCCGACTGCACCCAGCGCCCCAACGGGCACAGCCGCAACCGATCGCATTCTGCGCGAGGTGCTGTCCGAGGTGCTCGGCCTCGCGCCCGATCGGGTCGACGGCTTCGAACTTGATACCGGCCTTTTCGGTTACTTGCCCGAACTCGATTCGATGGCTGTCGCAGGCCTCCTCACCGGAATCGAGGACCGGCTCGGCGTCGTCATCGAGGATGACGAGGTCGATGGCGATATGCTGGAGACCTACGGCGCGTTGCTCGCCTTCGTCGCTGCCAAGCGCCCGGAGCCGCACGAGGCCTGAGCTCACCGCACGAACAGGCTGGCTACCTCCACGTGAGTCGACCAGCGGAACTGGCCCACCGGGCGTAACTCGGCAAGCGTGTAGCCCGCCTCGGCCAGCACCCGAGCGTCGCGTGCCCAGCTTGCCGGGTTGCAGCTGACATAGGCGATGCGCGGCACCTCGCTCCCGGCGAGCTGCGCCACCTGCTCGCGCGCACCGGCCCGCGGCGGATCGAGCAGCACGCCATCGAGGCCGCGCAATTCCTCCACGCGCATTGGGCTGCGGAACAGGTCGCGGTGCACCGCCTCCACCGGCAGGCGATAGCGGCGGCCGGCGGCGCGGCAGGCGAGATGCGCCTCGCGCGCGGCCTCCACTGCCAGCACGCGCCCACCCTGTCCCTCTGTTCCGGCCAGCGCGAAAGCAAAGGTGCCCAGCCCGGCGAACAGATCGGCCACGGCGCTGCATCGGCCCAGCCAGTCGCGCGCTGCGGTGGCGAGCGCCGCCTCACCATCGGCGGTCGCCTGCAGGAAAGTCCCGGGCGGATAGTCGACCGATACGCCCGCCAGCATGGCGGTGACCGGCTCGGGCTCCCACAGCGGCTCGGGGCCGTAGCCCTGGTCCAGCGTGAAGCGGGCGAGCCGCTGGTCACGACAGAAATCGAGCAGCGCCTCTGTCTGTTCGAGGCCTTCGACGGAGATGCCCTTGAGGGCACAGTCAACCCCCTGATCGGTGAGCGCCAGCGTGATGTCCGCCGCCCAGCGGCCCCGGCGGGGCGTCAGCAGGCGGCGCAGCGGCTCGATGAGCGCGAACAGCTCGGGGGCGAGCACATGGCATTCGCGCATGTCGACGATCCGGTGCGAACCCGCCTCGCGAAAGCCGATCATCGGGCGCCCGCCACCGCCGCTCACGTGCAGCGTGGTCCGGCGGCGCGTGCACGGCGGCGAGAGGTGAACCGGCGCCACCATTTGCGCCGCGAGGCCCTGCCCCTCCGCCGCCAGCACCACGCGGTCGCGCACAAAATCGGCCAGTGCCGCTTCGCTGAGATGCTGCAGCTGGCATCCGCCGCAGCGGCCGTAATGGCGGCAGGGCGGCTCAGCGCGGTGCGGCCCCGGTTCGAGCGTGCCATCGTCCAGCAGCAGGTCACCCGGAGCGGCGAGCGGCACGTGCCGGCCGCTGGCGGTGACCCCGTCGCCCTTGGCGGCAACGCGGAGGATCGGCTCGCCCGCGCTCACAGGCATGCGGCGTGGGCGGCGGGCAACGCGCGGATCAGCCCGCTGGCGCTGAAGGCGACGCCGGCCAGCCGCGCCGCCTCTCCGTGCAGCCACAGCCCCTCTTCGGCTGCCTCCAGCGCCCGGCGACCCGTGGCGAGGCGGCTGGCGATCAGCCCGGCGAGCACGTCCCCGGTGCCTGCGGTCGAGAGCCAGCTTGGCGCGGGCGGCGTGAACCGCAGTGCGCCCTCGGGCCCCGCGACCAGCGTATCGGGCCCCTTGGCGACCACCACAGCCCCGCTTGCCCGGGCCAATTCGAGCACGCGGGCGATCCGGTCTTCGGTCTCGAGTCCGAATGCCTGCCCTAAATGAGCGAGTTCACCGGCATGCGGCGTCAGCAGCAGCGGCGCGGTGCGTTCGGCCAACATCGCGGGGCTCAGCAGCATGAGCGCATCAGCGTCGAGCACAGTCGGAAGGTTGCGCGCGAGCACCGCCCGGAGCCGCTCGCCGGCTTCGGCGTCCCGGCCGAGCCCGGGGCCGACCAGCAGTGCATTGATCCGCCCATCGGCGAGCGCCCGATCCAGCGGGCGATTGTCGAGCACCAGCTCGTCGGGCGTGGCGGGCGACCGGTGAGCGGCCAGCAGCTTGAGATAGCCTGCCCCGCCGTGCATCGCCGCACGCGCCGCCAGCACGCCCGCGCCCGGCATCGCGCCGCCAACCACCGCGAGCAGGCCGCGCGTATATTTGTGCGTGTCGCTTTGCGGGGCAGCGAGATGCGGCCGGCGGATCAGCCGTGCTGCATCAGTGGGCGGCATAATGCCGAGATCCACCAGTCGCCGCTCGCCCATGCGCGCCATGGCCGGCATCAGCCAGTGCGCGGGCTTCCAGGCGCCGAGCGCCAGCGTCAGCCGGTATTCGGGAAGCGCCTCGTTCAGCATCGCGCCGTTCTCCGCATCGACGCCGCTGGGGAGATCGACCGCCACCGCTGCCGCGTGGGATGCGGCCAGACGGGCCAACAGCGCCGCATGAGGCGGTTCCAGCGGCCGCGTCAGACCGCTCCCGAAAAGGCAATCGACCAGGGCTCCGCCCATTGCGTCCTCGACGATCGGCCCGCTGTAGGTGTGTCGCGCGGCTGTAGCGGCCTCGGTCCGCGGCTCCAGTGGCGCTATTACCCGCACGGGCGTGCCGCGCATGTGCAGTTCTCGAGCGATTACGTAGCCATCGCCGCCATTGTTGCCAGGGCCGCACAAGATGGTCACCGGCCGTCCGGCGGCCAATCGCCAGACCCATTGCGCTGCACCGATGCCAGCGTATTCCATCAGGCCACCGATGCTGTTGCCGCTATCGATCAGCGCCTGTTCGCACCCGCGCATCTGCGCCACGATGAGGACGGGTTCAGCGGCCGCCATGGGCTTGCCTTGCCGCTCTTGTCACAACATACGGCGCCAAGGGCTCAGATGTCGGCATAGACATGTGTTTCGGCCGCGGCGCCCGGGTGGGTGACTGCGCCGCTTACCGCCGGGCCGACATTCTGGGCGTAGCGCCACAGGGCGCCGGCCTGGTAGTCGTTCGAGCGGGGTCTCCAGGCGGTGCGGCGCTGTTCCAGCACAGCTTCTTCGACCAGCAGGTCGATGGTTCCGGCCGCAGCGTCGATGGCGATTGCATCGCGGTCTTCGACCAGTGCAATGGGGCCGCAATCGGCTGCTTCGGGCCCCACATGGCCGATGCAAAAGCCCCGCGTGGCACCCGAAAAACGGCCGTCGGTGATCAGCGCTACGCTTTCGCCCATGCCCTGCCCATAGAGCGCGGCGGTGGTGGAGAGCATCTCGCGCATGCCTGGGCCGCCCTTGGGCCCTTCATAGCGGATCACGATCACGCAACCTTCGGCGATGGTGCGCGCCTCGACGGCGGCGAAGGCGTCTTCCTCGCAGTCGAACACGCGCGCCGGACCGGTGAATCGCAGCCGGTGCATTCCGGCAACCTTGACGATGGCGCCCTCGGGAGCGAGCGAACCGCGCAGGCCGACCACTCCGCCGGTGGGGCTGAGCGGATTGGCGACGGAGTAGATCACCTTCTGGTCAGGGTTCCAGGTGACCTCCTCGATATTCTCGCCCAAGGTGCGGCCGGTGACGGTGAGCGGTTCGGGATCGAGGAATCCGCCATCGAGCAACGTCTTCATTACCATGTAGACCCCGCCCGCCTCGTGCATGTCCTTGGCGACATATTGCCCGCCGGGCTGGAGATCGGCGATGTAGGGGGTGGATTTGAACACCTCGGCCACGTCGAACAGGTCGAACGCGATGCCGCATTCGTGTGCCATAGCGGGCAGGTGCAGCGCTGCGTTGGTGGAGCCGCCGGTGGCCGCGACGACGCGGGCGGCGTTCTCGAAAGCCGCACGGGTGCAGATGTCGCGGGGGCGCAAGTCACGCTCCAGCAGTGCCATGACCTGCCGTCCGGCGGCCAGAGCGATCTCTTCGCGACTTGTGTAAGGAGCGGGGACCATATTGCTGTTGGGCAATGATAATCCGATCGCCTCGCCCACGCAGGCCATGGTGTTGGCGGTGAACTGGCCCCCGCAGGCACCGTGGCCGGGGCAGGCGACCTTTTCCAGTGCGATCAGCTCCTGCAACGGGCAATTGCCCGCGGCATAGCGGCCGACCGCCTCGAACACGTCCTTTACATTGACATCGCGGCCGTTGAACGAGCCCGGCAGGATCGAGCCGCCGTAGACGAAGATCGAGGGAACGTTCAGGCGGAGCATGGCCATCATCATGCCGGGCAGGCTCTTGTCGCAACCGGCGAAGCCCACCAGCGCATCGTAGCAATGGCCGCGCACCGAGAGCTCGATAGAATCGGCAATCACCTCGCGGCTTACGAGCGAACTTTTCATGCCCTGGTGGCCCATGGCGATGCCGTCTGTCACGGTGATGGTGTTGAAGCGACGGGGCGTGCCGCCGCCTTCCTCCACGCCGCGGCGGCAGATATCGGCCTGCGGATCGAGTGCGATATTGCAAGGCGCACTGTCGTTTCCGGCCGAGGCGATGGCCACGAAGGGGCGGGCGATCTGCTCCTCCGTCATGCCCATCGCGTAGTAATAGGAGCGGTGCGGCGCGCGCTCAGGGCCGACTGAAACGTGGCGGCTGGGCAGGCGCGACTTGTCGAATGGGGAGGTCATGGGCGGCTTTCGCGAAAGGATCGTGCGGTGTCCTGCCCCTCCCGCAGAGCCAGTGCAACACCGTTGGCGACCTCTGCCACCAGTGCGGCCCAGTGCGCCTGCCCCTCCGCATCGGCGATGAGGTCCTGCCGGATTTCGATCGCGCAATAGGGGCGGCCGTGTGCCTCGGCATGGCGGTTCATCGTGGCGTTCAGCTGGCGGCCGGAATAGGGCTGGTTGTCGCCCACGGTGAGGCCGTGCTGTTCGAACAGGCGAATGGCGTGGCGTGCGGCGGAACCGTCTCGGTTATAGAGCAGGCCGACGTGCCAGGGGCGTTCCTCCGAGCGGCTTTGAAGCGCGGGCGTGAAGCTGTGGACCGCGAGGATCAGTGCGGGGTTTGCTGCGTCCAGCCAGTGTGCGAGCCCATCGTGATAGGGGCGGTGGAAGGCGATAAGGCGCGCCTCACGGTCGGCGCCGACGTTGCCGGGGATGGGGTACCCGTCGCTGATTTCGGGGATCAGGCCGGGCGAATCCTCCTCGCGGTGGAGGTCGATGACGAGGCGGCTGACGCAGGCGAGATGCGCTGGGATGGCATGATCGTCAGCGAGGCGCTCGCAGACGCCGGCGGTGCCGATGTCCCACGCGATGTGTTCGGCCAGCAATTCGGGCGCGATGTCCAGGCCGATCCAGGAGGGCACGCGGTTGGAGGCATGATCGCACACCGCGACGATGCCGCCCGGGCTGGGCGTGCCGAGTTGGCAGAAGATTGCGCTCACCGGAGCTTGCCCTGCATCTGCCACCAGGCGGGCTCGGCCGAGGCGATGGCGTTGGCGGCGGATTGGCGCTGCGCCTCACTCGGGTAGAGCGCGAAGCAGGTGGCGCCCGAACCGCTCATCCGAACAAGACTGGCGTCAGTATCCTGCAGGCAGGCGAGCACCTCGGCGATCACCGGGCACAAGGCGATGGCGGGAGGTTGCAGATCGTTGCGTCCGGTTTGCGAGATGGCCGAAGCGGGGCCGGTGGGCAGTGGGCCGCGATCCTTACCGTCCCAGGCGGCGAAGACCGGGCCGGTGGCGAGCGGCACGCGCGGGTTCACCAGCAGAACGGGGATGCCGGCCATGTCGTCATCGACGGGCTCGATGACGGTTCCGGTGCCGCGGCCGATGGCGGTGCGGCTCTCGATGCAGGCGGGGACATCGGCGCCGAGCACGGCTGCGCGGCGCTCCCAATCAGCCGACATCGGCTGGGTTTCGCGCAGGATGCGGAACATGGCGCCGGCATCGGCCGAGCCGCCGCCGAGGCCGGCGGCGACCGGCAGGTTCTTCTCCAGCGTGACGGCAAGCCCGGTGGAGCGCGGCACGGTGGAGAGCGCGCGGGCGACCAGATTGGCGAACGGATCAGCCAGTTGGCCAGCGAACTCGCCAGTGATCGTCAGTTCGTCGCGCTCGGCAGGACGGGCGGTGATCTCGTCCCCCGCATCGACGAAGGCGAACAGCGTTTCGATCTCGTGATAGCCATCCCGGCGGCGGTGGCGGACGTGCAGCGCCAGGTTGATCTTGGCGAAGGCGGTGTCGCGCATCAATCGGCTCGGGCGATGGCGGTGTGCGGGCGGGCGGCTTTGGGGCTCGACTTGAGTCTGGGCGGCTGCCCGCGTGTATCATTGGGGACGGCCATGGCGGGCGGCTTGATCGCTGGCGGTGGGCAGGTCAAGAGACGAGGCGATGGAACGGCCCGCTGCCCTCTCGCCCGATATGGGCCTCGACCGGAGCATCGCCGCTGTGCTCGACTGGTGGCGAGAGGCGGGGGTGGACTGCGCCTATTCCGATGCGCCGCAGCGGTGGCTGGCGGAGCCCGGGGAGCCGCCTGCCGTGGCTTCGCCCGCGACGGGAGGCGCTGCCCCGGATCGCGCTGCCTACCCCGGAAAGCCCGCGGTTCCCCAATCCGCGCGGATCGGTGGCGAGCCGGTGGGCTGGCCGGGCGACCTGCCCGCCTTTCGCCGCTGGTGGTGCGAGGAGCCGGGCCTTGCTCCTGCCGGCGCGTTGCGCGTACCGCCGCGTGGGGAGCCCGGAGCGGCGCTGCTGGTGCTGGTGGCGATGCCTGAGGCCGAGGATCGCGATGCGCTGCTCTGCGGACCGGAGGGGCGCTTCGTCAGCGGCATGGCGCGGGCGATGGGCGTGCCGGCCGAGCGACTCTACCTCGCTAGCGCCCTGCCCGCTCACATCGCTCTGCCTGATTGGCCGGCGCTGGCCCGCGATGGCCTGGGCGAGGTGCTGCTCCACCAGATTGCGCTGGCGGCGCCCGAGCGCGTGCTGGCGATGGGCAACGACATCCTGCCGCTGCTGGGGCACGACCCGGCGCACGGCGCTCCCGCCGTTAACCGGATCGCTATTCAAGGCCGGCCAGTGCCGCTGCTCGGCTCGATCTCGCCCCGGCACCTGCTGGGGAGTTCGCGATTACGGGCAAAGCTGTGGCGGCAATGGCTCGACTGGACACACGAGGGACGATGAAAACCTGGCTTTCCGCGCTGGCCCTGGCCGGCGCCGCGCTCTCGCCCACGCCGGCGCTGGCGCAGACGACCTACGATTACTTCACCGCGCATGCGGCCGGCCGGGCCGCGCCGGATCAGCTGAGTGGGCCGGATCGCGCCTATTACGGCGCGGTGTTCGGCGCGATCGAGCGGCAGGACTGGGCCGGGGCTGAGGCGCTGCTCGCACAGCGTGGGGATGGCCTGCTGCACCCGATGGCACGGGCCGAGCTGTATGTGGCCGCGGGTTCGCCGCGGGTGGAGCTGCCGCAGATCGAGGCGTGGCTGGGGCGCGGACGCACGCTGCCGCAGGCGCCGCTACTCGCGCGGCTGGCGGTGACTCGCGGAGCGACGCGCCTTGCGGACCTGCCGGCCGAACGCACCTTCCGACCCGCCGGCGGCATTCCCAAGCGTGTGCGCCCGGCGGAGGTGCAGGACGGCACCATGCCGGCCGAGATCCGCACCGCCATCCTCGAGCGGATTTCCGCCGACGACCCCGATGGGGCGCGTTTGCTGCTCGATGGGATCGATTTCTCGCTCAGCTCCGAAGCACGGGCCGAGTGGCGCCAGCGCGTTGCATGGAGCTATTACATCGAGAACATGGACGCGGCCGCGCTCGGCCTCGCCCGCACGGTGGCGGCCGGCAGCGGGGCGTGGGTGGCGGAAGGCGAGTGGGTCGCCGGGCTGGCCGCGTGGCGGCTGGGAGATTGCGCCGAGGCGGGCGGTTCGTTCGAGCGCGCGGCCTACAATGCGGTCAATTCAGAGCTACGGACGGCGGCGCTCTACTGGGCTTCGCGCGCGGCGCTGCGGTGCCGGCAGCCCGAGCGGAGCACCGAGTTGCTGCGCTCTGCCGCGGGGGCGGACGAGACGCTCTACGGAATGCTCGCCGCCGAGCGGCTGGGCATTGCGCTGCCAGCCACCGTGTCTTCCGCCGAGTTCACGGCGGACGATTGGCGAAAGGTGGGCGGGCTTGAGAATGTGCGGGTGGCCGCAGGCCTGATGGAGATCGGCCGTGATCGGCTTGCCAGTGCGGTGCTGCTGCACCAGGCGCGGATCGGCGAGCCGGACGATTATGCCGCGCTCTCCCGGCTGGCGCGCGACTTGGGCATGCCGCAGACGCAGATCTACATGGCCTACAACAGCCCGCCGGGCGGGCGGAGCGACCCGGCGGCGCATTATCCCGCGCCCAAATGGGTGCCGACCACCGGCTGGCGGGTCGATCCGGCGCTGGCCTATGCGCTCACGCTGCAGGAATCGAACTTCCGCGCCAGTGCGGTGAGCCAGGCGCAGGCGCAGGGGCTGATGCAGATCACCCCGATCACCGTGCGGCAGCACGCGCCACGGCTGGGGCTGAGCGCGAGCACGGTCGACATCTTCGACCCGGCGGTGAACCTCGCCTTCGGGCAGCGAAACCTGGAAATGCTGCGCGACCATCCGGCCACGCGCGGTGCGCTGCCCAAGATCATGGCCGCCTACAATGCCGGGCTGACCCCCATTACCCGCTGGAACGACGAGATTCGCTACCAGGGCGATCCGCTGCTCTATATGGAATCGATCCCCTATTGGGAGACCCGCGGCTATGTCGCGATCGTGATGCGCAATTACTGGATGTACGAGCGGCAAGCGCGGGCGGGCTCCGCCAGTCGGGTGACGCTGGCGCAGAACGGGTGGCCGGGCTTCCCCGAGGCGGCGCCCAGCAGTGGGCGGGTGTACCTTTCAGCCGGGGACGATTGATGGCGATTGACGAGGACCGCTCGTTCAAGCCGATCAACATGGCACTCCTTACCATTTCCGACACTCGCACGGCGGAGGACGATAGCTCCGGCGACATCCTCGCGGGGCGCATCGAGGGCGCGGGCCATCGGCTGGTTGCGCGCAAGATCGCGCGCGACGATGCCGAGGCGATCGTTCGCTTGCTGGAGCAATGGATCGACGATCCTGCGGTGGATGCGGTGGTCACTACCGGCGGTACGGGGCTGACCGGCCGCGATGTGACACCCGAGGCGCTGGAGCGGGTGAAGGAAAAGGACATCCCAGGCTTCGGTGAGCTGTTCCGCTGGCTGAGCCATGGCACGATCGGCACCAGCACCGTGCAATCGCGCGCTTGCGCGGTGGTGGCGCGGGGCACCTATATTTTTGCACTGCCCGGATCGAACGGCGCGGTGAAAGACGGGTGGGATGGGATCCTCGCTGAGCAGCTCGACAGCCGCAACCGGCCCTGCAATTTCGTCGAGCTTATGCCGCGCCTGCGGGAGCGGTAGGACGCGCTCTGGTAACAACAATCTGATTGGTTCGGAGCTGACTCTTTGCGAGCGCTGAAGGCTGCGTGCCGAACTACTTCCGCAAGCGGGCTGTTCGATCAGTTCACGAGGGAGCAACGGCTGTCGCTCCGGCCCCAGCACTCTCGCCCGGCACTTGCCTGCGGAGATCGTTCGCTGTATGTTCCTTCATGGAACGGCGTGAAGAACCCGCTTTGCGTGGCCGGGGCGCGCAATCGGGTGCGGCCTCCGCCCGCTTTGCCCTGCCCCCGCGAGAGGTCGATGGCGATTGGCGCGATCACATCGAGCGGCTCGACGGGCCGCCGGTAAAGCTGCGGACCTCGGTGACGCAGGAGCATCCCAAGTCGATCCTGAGCTTCAACAGTTCGCCCGATATCGGCTTTGACCGTTCGATCAACGCCTATCGCGGGTGCGAGCATGGCTGCATCTATTGCTTCGCACGGCCCACCCACGCGTTTCACGATCTCTCGCCCGGGCTCGATTTCGAGACCAAGCTTTTTGCCAAGCCGAATGCCGCCGCGCTGCTGCGCACCACCTTCGCGCGGCCGAACTACCGTCCGCGCCCGATCGCGATGGGCACCAATACCGATCCCTACCAGCCGATCGAGGCGAGCCACCGGATCACCCGCCAGCTGCTCGAAGTGTGCCTGGAGGCGCGCCACCCCGTCACCATCACCACCAAGTCCGATCGGGTGCTGCGCGATCTTGACCTGCTGGTGGAGATGGCGCGGCAGCGGTTGGTGGCCGTGTGCGTGTCGGTCACCTCGCTCGATGCCCGGCTTTCCGCGTTGCTGGAGCCGCGCGCGCCCACGCCGGCCCGGCGGCTGAAGGCGCTGGGAACGCTGGTGGAAGCAGGCGTGCCGGTCCATTGTTCGGTCTCTCCGATCATCCCCGCGATCACCGACGAATATATAGAAGATATCATCGAAACGGTTGGGGTGCTCGGCGTGCGTTCGGCCGGTTGGATCCCGCTGCGGCTGCCGCATGAGGTGGCGCCGCTGTTTCGCGAATGGCTGAGCGTCCACTTTCCCGATCGTGGGGAGAAAGTGATGGGCATCGTGCGGTCGATGCGCGGAGGGCGGGACAACGATCCCGGCTTCTTCACGCGCATGCAGCCGAGCGGCGTGTGGGCCGACCTGCTGCGCGACCGTTTCCGCCTCGCGTGCAAACGCGCGGGAATCGGGAAGCTGCGGTTCGAGTTGGATACCAGTGCATTTCGCCCGCCCGAAACCGGAGCGCAGCTGCGGCTGCTGTAGCCCGGAAGCCACAGCTCGCGAGCCGGTCTGCAACGAGTTTGCAACATATCGGAACCATGGAGGAGCGATCGCGCCCTGCAACGACTGGGCGTGACAAAGGGTTCAGATGCAGGGAACGCCCGGCGACGGGTTCGCCGGCCGCCGCACAGAGGGAATTTGAGGCATGCACAGGACGATCATTGCGCTTGCGGCCGCCGGCACGGTATTCGCCAGCCCGGCGCTGGCGCGCGACGGCCAGAGCTATATCGGTATCGATGGCGGCGCCTTTTTCCCGGGGGCGTTCGGTTACGTGCTGGAGCCGCCCGCAGGCGATGGCCGGGAGATCTTCATCGAGGCTGACAATGGCTGGGAAGCCGCGCTGGTCGGAGGGCATGATTTCGGCGCAATCCGGATCGAAGTCGAGGCTGCTTACAAGGTCTCCCAACAGATTGAAACGGTGGTGGCACCGGTCGAGTTTCTACCCGGCGCCGGCACGGATGTGGGCTACCGCACCTACACGCCCGCCGGCGGCGACCTTGACGTGCTGAGCGGAATGGTCAACGCGCTGCTCGATTTCGGCGGTAATACCGGCCTGGGTGTGTTCGCCGGCGTGGGCGTGGGCGTGGCGCGGGTGAGGGCGGAGATCGCCACCAATAATTCGGCGGAGCGCTTCATCGACGATAGCGACACTGGTCTGGCCTACCAGGGCATTGCGGGCCTGCGCTTTCCGATCGGCCGGACGGCGGATCTCGGGCTCAAGTACCGCTATTTCAACGCACCCGACCTGAACTACGTGGACAATCGCGGGCGCGAACTTACGAGCGCGTTCGACAGCCATTCGGTGCTCGCCTCGCTGGTGTTCAACCTCGGCGGCGCGCCGGCGGCGATGGCACCGGCGCCGCTGCCGCCAGTGCCGCGCCCGGCACCCCAACCGGCCCCCGCCCCGATGGCGGCCCCTCCCCCACCGCCGGTCGTGCAGTGCAACAGCGGACCTTACATCGTGTTCTTCGAGTGGGACGAAGCGAACATCACGCCCGAGGCTGCGAGCATCCTCAACAGCGCGGCCACGACCTACCAGAATTGCAACAACGTGCCGATCATGCTGGCCGGCTACACCGACCGTTCGGGCACCGTGCAGTACAACCTTGGACTGGCCGCCCGTCGCAACGAGAGCGTGCGCAACTACCTGACCAGCCGTGGCATCCCCGCGGCGCGGATCAGCAGCGATGCGTTTGGCGAAGCCAACCCGCGCGTGCCGACCGCCGACGGCGTGCGCGAACTGCAGAACCGCCGGGTGGAGATCACCTACGGACCGGGTTCGGGCATGTAACCCTCGCCATCAGGCAATCAGAAACAGTGCCGGGGGAGCGATCCTCCGGCCCCTTTGTGGCCGCTGGTGCGGCGCGCTCGAAGCGCATCGGAAAATCCCGATCGGACTTGTCTGCGGGTATTCGCATCGGCTAATTACGATGCGATGCTGGAAGACGAAGCCCTCGGTGCGCTGGCTGCGCTGGCCCATCCCACGCGGCTGGCCACCTTTCGCCTGCTGGTTCGGCACGAGCCGGACGGGCTGGCGACGGGGGCGCTGGTCGCCGCAACCGGACTGTCGCAGAGCACCTTCTCGACCCACCTCGCCGTGCTGCAGAGGGCCGGGCTCGTACGATCGGAGAAGCGCGGGCGGCATTTCATCCAGCGTGCGCGGATCGATGCGCTGGGCGTGCTGATGCTCTTTCTCGCCCGCGATTGCTGCGAGGGCCGCGCCGATCTGTGCGAGCCGCTGCTCGCCGAACTTGCCCGATGCTGACAGGAGACCGGCTGTGCCCCTCGACCGACCCTTCGATATCGTGAAGTACCACAATCCCGAATGCGGCACCTCGCGCAATGCGCTGGCGATGATCCGCCATGCCGGGTTCGAGCCGCATGTGGTGGAATATCTGAAAACACCGCCCTCCCGCGCCATGCTCGAGAGCCTGGTCGCGCGGGCCGGCATCGCTCCTCGCGCGCTGCTGCGCGAGAAGGGCACGCCCTTTGCTGAGTTGGGCCTCGACGATCCTGCCCTAAGCGACGACGCGCTGATCGATGCAATGGTGGAGCACCCGATCCTTATGAACCGGCCGCTGGTGGTCTCGCCGCTGGGCGTGAAGCTGTGCCGGCCTTCGGAGGAGGTGCTCGGCCTGCTGCCCGAGGGCCAGCTCGGCGCCTTCGCCAAAGAAGACGGCGAGCGGGTGATCGATGCCGAGGGGCGGCGGGTGGAGCCGGGCGCGGCGCACCCATGAAGGGCGGTGTCGCGGCGCCGGCTGTTGCGTCATCCCCGCTGGGGCTGTTCGAGCGGCTGTTGTCCGTCTGGGTGGCTCTGGCGATTGTCTTTGGAATCGCGCTGGGGCTGGTTGCGCCGGGGCTGGTGGCGGCCGTGGCGGGGCTGGAATATGCCTCGGTTAATCTCGTCGTGGCGGTGCTGATCTGGGCGATGATCTACCCGATGATGGTCGGCGTCGATTTCGCGAGCGTGCGCGGGATCGGCCGCAAGCCCAAGGGGCTGGTGATCACGCTGGTGGTGAACTGGCTGATCAAGCCCTTCACCATGGCGGCGCTGGCGGTGTTGTTCTTCGATTACATCTATTCCGGCCTGCTCTCCGAGACCCAAGCCGACCAGTACATTGCCGGGCTGATCCTGCTGGGCGCGGCGCCGTGCACGGCGATGGTGTTCGTCTGGTCGCAGATGACCAAGGGCGATCCGGCCTACACGCTGGTGCAGGTGGCGGTGAACGACCTTGTGATGATCGTCGCCTTCGCCCCCATCGTGGCGCTGTTGCTCGGGGTGACCGACATCGAAGTGCCGTGGGAGACGCTGCTACTATCGGTGGGGCTCTACGTGGTGGTGCCGCTGGTGGCCGGCATGCTGACCCGGCGGCAGGTGATCGCCAGCCACGGCGGGAGCGAGGCGGCGGTGGAAGCTTTCACGGCGCGGCTGAAGCCATGGTCGATCATTGGCCTGCTGGCAACGGTGGTGCTGCTGTTCGCGCTGCAGGCGGAGACGATCGTGCGCAGCCCGCTGCTGATCGTTCTGATTGCGATCCCGATCATCATCCAATCCTATGGCATTTTCGCTCTCTCCTATGCCGCCGCCTGGGCCTGGAAGGTGCCGCACAATATCGCCGCGCCCTGCGCGATGATCGGTACGTCCAACTTCTTCGAACTGGCGGTGGCGGTGGCGATTGGCCTGTTCGGCCTTTCGAGCGGGGCGGCGCTGGCAACGGTTGTCGGCGTGCTGGTGGAGGTGCCGGTGATGCTCTCGCTGGTCGCATTCGCCAACCGTACGCGCCGTCACTTTCCGGCGTCGTAGAGGTGGGTGAGGGTTTCAGCAATACGCCCATATTTACTACAATGTAGAGCTATATGCCAAGCAGGATTGCTCTGTAGTTGCTGTTTCTTGTTATTTCGTCTAAGCGTGATGACTGGAATCGACGAACAGGGTCGCCCCGGATCCAGGTTGAACGGCACGCGAGCTTGCGCGCCGACTTTGGCGGGACTCTCATGAACAAGATGCTGTTGGCTGCTACGACGGCCCTTTTGGCGCTGTGTGCGCCTGCTGCCGCCCAGGATGCCTATCCGATGATCCCGGGCGACTGGGTCGAAATCGGGATAATCTCGATCGAGGACGGCCACGGGCTTGATTATGCCAACCATATCGCCGCCAATTGGCGGCGCGGGCAGGAATTCGCCAAGCAGCAGAACTGGATCAGCGATTACGAGGTGCTGGTGAACACCCACCCGCGCGAGGGTGAGCCCGATATCTACCTAATTACTCGCTTCAGCGAATTCGAATTACCGGAGGAGGGCGAGGCGCGCGGGCGCCAATATCGCGAGCACATGCAGCGCACGATTGCCCAGTTGCAGCAGGAATCGGGCGAGCGGTCCGATTATCGCACCGTTCTCGGTGGCATGCTGCTGCGCGAGATGCACTTTCGCGACTGAATTGCAGGTGGCTTGAGATTGAGCGCCAGGGCGCCTTTCGGCGCCCCGCCCTCAGGGATCCTGCGGGCCTTGCAGCTTGCCGGGGGCGGGCCTGACGGCTGCCGACCGGTGTCAATGCGGAAAGAAAGCCACTTTGAGCAGATTTCGACCGCTACGGGGCGGTGAAGGACATTAGGGGCAGGCGCTTCGGAGAAAAAGCGCGCACGTCAGGCGACGAGCCGCAGATTGGCGCGGGTGCTATGCGGCTCGAGCACGATCTCGGACAGGCCGGGCACCCCCGTCAGCCTGTCGACCAGCTCGCCATCGAGCGCGAAATCGCGACCGAGTCGGACGCATGGCGCCTCGCCGCTCTCAAGCAGCAGCCGCGCGATCACCTCGCCGCGGCCGCACTCACCCTCGACAAGGGCTGCGCGCAATTCCCCCAGAGCGGTGGGGCTCTCGACGCCTAGCGTCATCCGCATCCGCGCCGCGCCGGTAACTTCGGAAAGCGGCCGGGCGCCGCGCACGGTGATGCGCGGAGGCTCGTCCGCGCTGGGCGCATCCAGCTCCACCTGCAACAGCACGCAGGTGCCGTCGGCCGCCCAGCGCTGGAACTGTTCGACCAGCCCCTCTTCGAAGCAGGCGGCGGTGAACTGGCCGCTGGGGTCCGAGAAATCGGCGCGGATGAAGGCGGTGCCCTTGCGCGTGCGGCCCTTGTTGACACCCTCCACCAGCGCGGCGATCACCGCCGGCTTGCGCCCGCCCGCGACGCCCTCGGCCATCAGCGAGGCATAGGAGCGGGCGCCGTTGGCCGAGGCGACCGCGCGGTGCTGCCCAACCGGGTGCGCGGCGAAATAGAAACCGAAATTGTCGCGCTCGGCCGTCATCTGCTCGGGGCGGGTCCAGGGTTTCGCCTCGACCAGCCGCAATGCCGGCGCCTCGTGGTCGTCCGCGCCGAATAGCCCGGCCTGCCCGCTGTCGCGCTCGCGGCTGGCGGCATCGGCCACCGCCAGCAGCATGTCGGCATTGGCGAGCACCCTCGCCCGGTTCGGCTCGAGCCCATCGAACGCCCCCGCGCCCGCCAGCGCTTCTAGCTGGCGGCGGTTCATCGCGCCCGGCGGCATGCGGGCGAAGCAATCCTCCAGGCTGGCGAAGGCGCCGCGGGCGAGCCGCTCCTCGACGATCTGCTCCATCGCCGCTTCGCCCACGTTGCGGATGCCGGCCAGCGCATAGCGCACCGCCCGCCCCTCGTCGGTCGGCTGGACGGTGAACTCGGCTTCCGAGGCGTTGATGTCGGGCGGCAGGAGCGCCCAGCCCGCGCGGCGGATGTCGTCCACGAACACCGCCAGCTTTTCGGACTGGTGCATGTCGAAACACATTGAGGCGGCAAAGAATTCATGCGGGTAATGCGTCTTCAGCCAGGCGGTCTGGTAGGAGAGCACGGCATAAGCGGCGGCGTGCGACTTGTTGAAGCCATAGCCGGCGAACTTGTCGATCAGGTCGAACAACTCGTTGGCCTTCTTGGCCTCGATCGCGCTCACCTCGGCGCAACCGGCCACGAAGCGGGCGCGCTGGGCGTCCATCTCGCGCTGGATCTTCTTGCCCATCGCCCGCCGCAGCAAATCTGCCTCGCCCAGAGTATAGCCGGCGAGCAGCTGGGCGGCCTGCATCACCTGTTCCTGGTAGACGAAGATGCCGTAAGTCTCTGAAAGGATGCCTTCGAGCTTGGGGTGCGGATATTCGATCTCCGTCTCGCCGTTTTTGCGGCGGCCGAACAGCGGGATGTTGTCCATCGGGCCCGGCCGATAGAGCGAAACAAGCGCGACGATGTCCTCGAACCGCGTCGGCTTCACCGCCGCCAGCGTGCGCCGCATCCCTTCCGATTCAAGCTGGAACACGCCCACCGTGTCGCCGCGCTTGAGCAGCTCGTAGACTTCCGGATCGTCCCAGCTAAGCGTATCGAGCTGGAACGATATGCCGCGCGCTTCCAGCAGGTCGATCGCCTTCTGCAACACCGAGAGCGTCTTCAGCCCGAGGAAGTCGAACTTGACGAGGCCGGTGTCCTCCACCCACTTCATGTCGAACTGGGTCACCGGCATGTCCGAGCGCGGATCGCGGTAGAGCGGCACCAGCTGCGCCAGCGGCCGATCGCCGATCACCACGCCGGCCGCATGGGTGCTGGCGTTGCGCGGAAAGCCCTCGATCTGCATCGCCAGATCGATCAGGCGGCGGACCTCGTTGTCATTGTCGTATTCGCGGCGGAACTCGGCAAGACCGTTGAGCGCGCGGTCGATAGTCCACGGGTCGGTCGGGTGATTGGGCACCATCTTGCAGAGGCGATCGACCTGGCCGTAGCTCATCTGCAAGATTCGCCCGCAATCGCGCAGCGCCGCGCGCGCCTTCAGCTTGCCGAAGGTGATGATCTGGGCAACGTGGTCTTCGCCATATTTGGCCTGCACGTAGCGGATCACCTCGCCCCGGCGGGTCTCGCAGAAATCAATGTCGAAATCCGGCATCGAAACGCGTTCGGGGTTGAGGAAGCGTTCGAACAGCAGGCCCAGGCGGATCGGGTCGAGATCGGTGATCGTCAGCGCCCAGGCGACCAAGCTGCCCGCACCAGAGCCACGCCCCGGCCCCACCGGGATGCGCTGCGCCTTGGCCCATTTGATGAAATCGGCGACGATCAGGAAATAGCCGGGAAAGCCCATCCGGGCGATAACGTCGACCTCGAAATCGAGCCGCTCGGCATAGCCAAGCACCTCCTCGCCAACGCCGATCGCCTCGAGCCGGACGGCCCGGGCGTCGGCCGGCGCGGCCAGGGCGCCGAGCAGCGCCGCGCGCTCCACCTGCGGGTAGCGACCGAGCAAGCGGTCGGCGAGGCCGGCGCGGGCATCCTCGGCCAGCATCCGCGCCTCGCCCGCCAGATCGCCGGCAAGGCTGGGCAGGATCGGCTTGCGGCGGGGTGGAGCAAAGGCGCAGCGCTGGGCCAGCACCAGCGTGTTGGCGGTCGCCTCTGGCAGATCGGCGAACAGCTCGGCCATCGCGCCCGCGTCCTTCACCCAGGCCTCGGGCGCGGAGCGGAGGCGATCGGCGCTGTCGATCTGGCTCGAATGGGCGATGCACAGCAGCGCATCATGCGCGGCATGCATTGCGGGGTCGGCGAAATTGGCGGGGTTGGTGGCGACCAGCGGCAGGCTGTGCGCATAGGCGAGATCGACCAGCGCATCCTCGGCCGCCTCCTCCACGGAGTCGCCGCGGCGGGCGAGCTCGACATAGAGTCGGCCGGGGAACAGCGCCGCCAGCCGCTCCAGCAGCGCTGCGGCGCGCGTAGCGCGGCCGTCCGCGAGCAGCCGGGCCACGGCGCCCTCTCCCGCCCCGGTCAGCGCGATCAGCCCGCCGGTGCGCCCCTCCAACTGGCCGAACGCCACATGCGGCTCCAGCTCCAGCGGCCGATCGAGATGCGCCGCGCTGACGAGGTGGCACAAATTGGTCCAGCCCTCCTCGTCCTGCACGTACAGCGGCAGGTAATCGATCGGCCCGCTGGTGCCATCGGCTTCGGGTCGGGCCACTCCGAGCAGCGCCCCGACGATCGGCTGCACCCCTGTACCCTGGCACGCAGCAGCAAAAGCCCCGCTGCCGTAGAGGCCGTTGCGGTCACAGATGGCGATGGCTGGAAACCCGTGCCGCTTAGCGAGCTTTGCGATATCCTTCGGATCTATCGCCCCCTCGAGCATCGAATAGCTCGACAGGATACGGAGCGGGACGAACGGCGCATGCGGCATGTCCGCAGAATACGCACGCTGGCGCGGTTCAGGAAGGGTGTGCCGGGCGTTTTTGCACAAAGCTGCCGGTGGCGGGCAAGCCCACAGTTTCAGCCGGGAAAGTCCGGCCGCGCGGCCAGTTTCAAGATTTCGGCCGTGTCCAACCGCCGGTCACCGGCCTTCTGAATGGCGAAACCGGCACGCTCGCCGGCCGGCATGTTCGCGATCCGCGCTACCATCTCGGCCAGCGTTCCGCGATGCAACGCGGACAGAGCGCCGAACACGCCCTGACCATCGCCCTTGGAATGAATGGTGGCATGATCGTTCCACTCTATGCCTTGGGACTTCGTGCCCTCGGCGTCGATGGTGCCCGGATGGTCGATCATGCATTTCTCCTCCGCCCCGCCCCGGCACAATTGCCGGGGCCAGAGCGCGGCTCAGGCGAGATCGATGAAATCGACCTTGCCGCTTTCCAGATTATAATAGGCGCCCACCACCTTCACGCGACCCGCCCGCAGCGGCTCCTGCATGATCGGATCAGTCTGGTTGCGCAGATAATCGACCACGCGGCGCACATTGGCGCGCACGGAATTGTCCATCAGCTCGCCCGGCTCGTTGCGCGCCTGCAGCACCGCGGGGATAATCGGTTCGATCATGCGGCCGATCTGGCCTGGGAAGGTCGCATTCTCTGTCACGACCTGCACCGCCGCCGCCACTGCGCCGCAGCTCTCATGACCCATCACCACCACCAGCGGAACGTTGAGGATGGCCACGGCATATTCCACGCTGCCCAGGGCCACGGTGTCGACGGTGTTACCCGCATTGCGAATGATGAACAGTTCGCCCAGCCCTCGGCCGAACAGCAGTTCGGGCGGTACGCGGCTGTCGGAGCAGGTAACATACGCTGCGAACGGACGCTGCGTCTGCAAGAGCTGAAGCCGGCGCTGCGCGTTGGTCATGTCTTGCGCGAGTTCGCCGCTCAGGAAGCGGGCGTTGCCCTGCCGCAGCAATTCCAGCGCCTCATCCGGTGTCAGGTTCTCCGGGCTCCGCGCTCCCAAGGCCGGGGCAGCGCCAGCCTGGGGCGCGTAGCCTTGCGCGGCCGATGCACACCCGCTCAGGGCACCCGACAGCGCGACGGCGCCACCCATCGACGCAAGAAAGGTTCGGCGTTCGGTCTTCATACAATGCTCTCCCGGTTCCCGGCGCTCTCCCGGTTCCCGGCGCAAACGGTCGAGCCGCCCTTTTGGGTCCCGGAAGGTAGAGGATTTGCAGTCAATGGCGCGTTGCGCGACGCGGCAGCGTTATTCCAGCACGCCCTCGTGCAGACGGACCACCCGGTCCATCCGTGCAGCCAGCCGCTCGTTGTGCGTGGCCACCAGCGCGGCGCTACCGTGGCCGCGCACCAGCTGGAGGAATTGCGCCAGCACTTTGTCGGCGGTGTGCTCGTCGAGGTTTCCGGTGGGCTCGTCGGCCAGCACCAGCCGCGGGCCGTTGGCCAATGCGCGGGCGACGGCTACGCGCTGCTGCTCGCCGCCCGAAAGCTGGCTGGGGCGGTGTTCGAGCCGGTGTTCGAGGCCGAGCGCGCCCAGCAGTTCTTGCGCCCGGATGCGTGCCGCGCCGCGCTCCTTGCCGGAGACGAGCTGCGGCAGGATCACGTTCTCCTCGGCGTTGAAATCAGGCAGCAGATGGTGGAACTGGTACACGAAGCCAAGATGATCGCGCCGCATCCGGGTGCGCTGGGCCGCGTCCAGCCCGCTCGCCTCGATGCCGGCGATGGCGATGCGCCCGCCGAAGCCGCCCTCAAGCAGCCCAACCGCCTGCAGCATGGTCGACTTGCCCGAGCCGGAGGGGCCGAGCAGCGCGACGATCTCGCCGGCCCCGATGGTGAGATCGACCCCGCGCAGCACCTCGATGGTCACCCCGCCCTGCACGAAGCTGCGGGTCAGCCGCTCAAGCTGGACGATCGGCTCGCGCTCGCCTAGTACCTGCGTTGCAGCCTCATTCATAGCGCAGCACCTCGACCGGATCGGTGCCCGCGGCGCGATAAGCCGGGTAGAGCGTGGCGAGGAAGCTGAGGCCCATCGCCATGCCGCAGATCATCAGCACCTCCACCGGATCGGTGCGTGCGGGCAGTTCGGTCAGGAAGCGGATCTGCGGGTCCCACAGGCTCTGGCCGGTGATCGCCTCGATCCCGCGCACGATCGGCTGGCGGAACAGCAGCACGGTGAAGCCCAGCGCCAGCCCCGCAAGGGTGCCCATCGCCCCGATCACCGAACCGGCGGTGACGAAGATCTTCAGCAGCGATTTGCGCGTGGCGCCCATGGTGCGGAGGATGGCGATATCCCGCGTCTTGGAGCGCACCAGCATGACGAGGCTGGAGAGGATGTTGAACGCTGCCACCAGAACGATGATCGAGAGCGCGAAGAACATCGCCACCCGTTCCACCTGCAACGCTTCGAACAGGGTGCGGTTGATGGTCCGCCAGTCGGTCACCACCGCGGTGCCCTGCAATTGCGCCGCCACCGGCGCGAGGATCTCGCCCACCTTGTCGGCGTCGACGGTGGTGACCTCGATCATGCCGATCGCATCACCGGTGAGCAGCAGCGTCTGCACCTGCGGGATCGGCATGACGACAAAGGCCTGGTCATAATCGTAGATTCCGATTTCGAAGATCGCGGTGACGGTGTAGCCCACCTGCCGGGGCACGGTGCCGAACGGCGTGGAGCGGCCCTGCGGGTTGATGATGGTGACCACGTCGCCCACGCGCATGCCCAGGTTCATCGCCAGCCGGGAGCCGATCGCCACGTTGTCCGCGCCCGGGCGCAGCGTGGCGAGATCGCCGGCGACCACGGCATCGGCCAGCTGGGCAATGTCCTCGGGCGTGTTGCCGCGCACCGACACCGCTTCGGCCCGGCCGTTGAAGGTGGCGAGCAGCGGCTGTTCGATCAGCGGAGAGGCGCTGACCACGCCCTCGGTCGCCCGGACCCGCTCAAGCACCTGCTCCCAATTGTCCAGCCGGCCACCATAGGCCTGGATGATCGCATGGCCATTGAGCCCCACGATCCGGTCGAGCAGTTCGGCGCGAAAGCCGTTCATCACGCTCATAACGATCACCAGCATGGCGACCGAGAGCATCACCACGCCGATGCTGATCGAGGCGACGAGCGCGATCACCGCCTCCCCGCGCCCCGGCAGCATGTATCGCTTGGCGATGGTCCATTCGAAGGGAGAGAGGATCAAGGGGTGCTTCGCGCCGGGGCCAGAGGGGGCAGGTGGTTCGCGCGGCTGTAGGTGCGGTGCGGGTGCGAAGCAATGGGTTTGCGGGGCGGTGCCGGTGTGTATGAGGGCGCGGTTCAATGATGCTGCCGGGCTATGAGATTACCGAGCGAGGGGATTGTCGAAGCCGACTGGCAGCTTAGTGGAAAGTGAAGCCGGCGCCGAGACCGGTACCAGCGCTGGTAGGATAATGCCCCGCCCGTTTACGGCGGCAGCGGGGACAGTCGCTCGGAGCCCGGACGCCGCTCAGGCGAGGCGGCCGAAGCAGCCCCGCCCCGCATAGACGGCCGCATCGCCCAGCTCTTCCTCGATGCGGATCAGCTGGTTGTACTTGGCGAGCCGGTCCGAGCGGGCAAGCGAGCCGGTCTTGATCTGTCCGCAATTGGTGGCGACCGCGAGATCGGCGATAGTGGCGTCCTCGGTTTCGCCCGAGCGGTGGCTCATCACCGCGGTATAGCCCGCCCGCTGCGCGATGGAGACCGCCTCCAGCGTCTCGGTGAGCGTGCCGATCTGGTTGACCTTGACCAGCAGCGAATTGGCCAGGCCCTGCTCCAGCCCATTGCGCAGGCGTTCCGGGTTGGTGACGAACAGATCGTCGCCAACCAGCTGCACGCGGTTACCGACGAGATCGGTCAGCGCCTTCCAGCCGGCAAAATCGTCTTCCGCCATGCCGTCCTCAATCGAGCGGATTGGATAGGAGCGGGTGAGATCGGCGAGGTATTCGGCCATTTCCTCGCCAGTGAGCGAGAGATTCTCGCCCGAGATCTCGTAGCGGCCGTGGCGGTAGAATTCGGTGGCGGCGCAATCGACCGCCAGCACCATGTCCTCGCCCGGCTTGAAGCCGGCCTGTTCGACAGAGGCCATGATGAAATCGAGGGCAGCGCGGGTGCTGGCGAGGTTGGGAGCGAAGCCGCCCTCGTCTCCAACCGCGGTGGCGAGGCCCTGCTGGTGCAGGTTCTTCTTGAGCGTGTGGAACACCTCGGCGCCCCAGCGCACGGCCTCGGCCAGCGAGGGTGCGCCGACCGGCATGACCATGAATTCCTGAAAATCGATGGGGTTATCGGCATGTTCGCCGCCATTGATGATGTTCATCATCGGCACGGGCAGCACATGGGCGGAGACGCCGCCGACATAGGAATAAAGCGGCAGGCCGCGCGCGGAGGCGGCAGCCTTGGCGCAGGCAAGGCTGACGCCGAGGATGGCGTTGGCCCCAAGGCGGGCCTTGTTAGGCGTACCGTCGAGCGCGATTATGGCGTGATCGACCTCGCGCTGGTCTTCGGCATCGAGGCCCAGGATGTGTTCGGCAATCTCGCTGTTGACCGCCTGCACTGCCTTGCTAACCCCTTTGCCAAGGTAGCGCCTGGGGTCGCCATCTCGCAGTTCGACCGCCTCGTGCGCGCCGGTAGAGGCCCCCGAAGGGACGGCAGCGCGGCCCATGCTGCCGTCCTCCAGAAGCACGTCCACCTCGACCGTGGGGTTGCCCCGGCTATCGAGGATCTCGCGGGCGTGGATGTCGATGATCGCGGTCATGCTGGGCCTTTCGGATACGGGCTGCGGGCGCTGGGCGGGTCCTATGCGGCGGAACCAAGCGGTGCAAGCGGCGTTCAGTTTGGGTAATTTGCCGGAGCGGAGAAGCTGTGCATTCATGCCGTGTGAACGGGAATGTTCGAGAGGCAGCTTCGGTAACGCTAAAGGGGAATGCGATCATGGCCGATACGACCAACACAACCAACCCGGGTGCTGCGACCACGCCGGTGAGCCCGGTGAATCCTGGGTCATCGTTCGGGAATACCGCGGGGACCGGCATGGGGAGCAGCCTTGGTGGGCTGCAGAGCATGGACAGCAGCGGCATGGATGCGGGATCTTCCGAACATACCGGCGAGGCGCGCTCGCATTTTTCGGCGGCTCTGGCGGAGGCCAAGGCCGGCGCGGCGGCGCTGAGCGAGGAGGCTCGGTTACGCGCCAGTTCGTACAAGGAGCAGGCGCGGAGCGCGGCGACCGAATATGGCGAGCAGGCCCGCACCACCGGCAGCGAGTTTTCGACCGAGGCGCGAACTCGTGCGAGCGAACTCGCCGTGGAAGGCAAGTCCAAGCTGAGTGAAGGTTTGAGCGGATTGAGCCGGGTGGTGGCGGACAATGCCCACACGGTCGACGACAATTTGGGCGCGGAGTACGGCGATTACGTTCGCACCGCCTCGAAGTCGTTGCAGGAGGTGGCCACGCGGTTCGACGAGCGTTCGCTGGAGGAACTGGGTGAGGATGTGCGCCAATTCGTGCGCAGCAGCCCGGGCACGGCGATCGGTCTCGCGGCGATGACGGGCTATCTGTTCGCTCGCATCCTGCGCCGATAGAGCGTGGTCGGGATGAACGACCAGCTTGCCGCGCCGCCGCGGGGCGAGCCGGATTGGCGCGGCGAAGGCTCGCCTGAAGAGCCGTCCCTTCGCTATGAAGCGCCTGACGACCGGATGGTCGACGCCATCGAGGACCGTTCGCTGCTCGAGGATCTCGAGGCGCTGTATCATGACGGGCGGACTTATGCTTCGGCCGAGCTGGCGTTCCAGAAGACCCGCGCGTCGTTTGCTGCGGACCGGGCCAAGAAGGGGCTGGTATTTGGCGCGATCGGAGCGGGAGCAGCGCTGCTGGCGGCGATCGGGCTGACGGTGGGGCTGATCCTGACCCTCGCTACGCTTGTCGGGCCCTTGCTGGCGACCATCATCGTGGTGGCGGCGCTGCTGATCGTGGCGTGGCTGTGCGTCTCGAGGGCGACCAGCCGATTTGGCGAGCTGTCACGGGCGTTCGCGTCTAACGGGGAGAACCGGACATGAGCGCGAGCGAACGGCAGCTGTCAGAGGACCGGGCCATGCGTGACGCGGCCCGGCGGCTGTTCAAGGCCGATCTGGCGCTGGTGCGCGACGACCTTGCGACGCGAGGGCCAGGCGCGCGGGCGTCCGACCGGATTTCCGATGCAGCTCTCGACACGTTCGATGAGGCCGTGGGTTTCGCGGCCGAAAACCGGGGCAAGGTGGCCGGCGTGCTCGGGCTGATCGCGCTATGGTTCCTGCGCGGGCCGATCCTCGACGGATTGGGTGCACTGACCGGGGCGAACGATGACGACGATGCTCGGGACGACCGACAGGACGAGGACGCGCGGGCCGGTCACTGATGCCTCTGTGGCCGGTTCGGGACGAGACAATGACAGACGAAGGGGGATTGACGATGCACCATGATGAAACGCGCCAGGAGATCAGGCACCGGCTGGCAATGGGCGAGGCTTCGCTGCTCGACCGTGTGGGAGAAACCGCGATCGAGGCCAAGGACCGAGTGACTGCCTTTGTCCGCGAGCATCCGCTGACCACCATTGGCGCGGCACTGGCGATCGGCGTGCTGATCAGCGGCCTGTTCGAGCGCTCGCCCACACGCAGGGCGGGCCGCAAGGCTGCGGGCCTTGCCACGGTGGGAGCGGAGGCAGTGGTCGCGTTCCTGCACGAAGCGCTGGAAAGCGCGGGCGATGCCGCGAACTCGGCTGGACGCACGGCGGGCGAGCTTGGCCGGGCGGGCGCTCACCGGGCCGAGGACCTTGGGGGTACTCTTGCCGACACCATGCGCTCGCTGCGGCACGATGCAGCCGATGCGCTCGATTCCGCTGGAGACAGCTTCGACGCCACGCAGCGGGGTGCACGCAAAAGCCTTCGCCGCTCCCTCGGGAGTTGGGGCCGGGTGTAACGAGCTCCCGCTTGTCTCCGGCAGCGGAACGGGCCAGTGATCGGGCGAATGCGACGGACCTGGAGGGCTTTTACGGATGAGCAAGCAGCTGCTGCACCTGGTGATGGGCGGGCGGGTGACCGACCCGCAGGCCCTCGAATTTCAGGATCTGAGCCAGATCGACTTCGTCGGCGTGTTTCCCGATTATGAGACGGCCGAGGATGCTTGGCGCGCCCATGCCCAGCGAACTGTCGACGATGCCGAAATGCGCTATGTGATCGTCCATCTGCACCGACTGCTGGAGCCTGCGCTCAAGGGCGAGTAGCTGAAGCGAGAGAGCTTTACGAATCGCCGCAACTGTCGCTGAGCGCTTTTACTTTTGTCGGCCGCCATCGAGCGCGTGCTGCGTGGCTCGGTAGAGCGGACTAATCGCGCCGGCGTGGGCCATTGCCCCGGTAAGTGGGGTGAGCCGAACTTCGGTACGGGGCGAGCATTGGCGATGAGCGTTCCGCGAACCTTTGCGGAGATGGCTTCGGAGCAGTCGCTGATGCAGCGGAACAGGCAAGATACCCTGCCCCGCCCTGCGCCGCCGTGTGCATGAAGACGTTCTTAGGGGGTCAGCGGCGTGGCGGCGGGCGAGGCAGGTGCGGGTGGTGTGACCGGCGCTGCGGGGGAATGGGTCGAGGCGAACACGCCAGACTGCGCGATGGCGACGGCGATGGCATCGGCGACGATGGCGTTGTCGGCGAGGCTGGGATGGTAGTCGCACCCGTTCAGGGCGAGTCCGCTGACGGTGATGAAGGCGAGCCGGTCATCGCCCGCGCTCAGGGCCTCCGCCAGCGGGGCGGCCTCGACGACCTCACCATAGGCGCTATCGGTCACCCAAACGATAATTTGAGCGTGGGGATGGCGCGAGCGCAGATCACGCACGAACTGGACATAGCTGGCCTCGAAGTCGCGATAGAGCGCATCCCTGTCGGGCCACTTCTCGCCGCTGGCCAGAGTGGTGGAGAAATCATTGGTGCCAAGGCCGACAACAACCGCTTGCGGCGACCAGCGGCCACCCGTGGCGGGTTCGCCCTGATCGAACAGGCCATAGGGGTACGCCTCGGGAATAGTGGCGCCTGATTTGCCAGCATAATTGCGGACCACGCCGCGGCCCGAGATGGCGATGACCTGGTAATCCGCGCCGAAGCGGTGCGCCACGCGCGGGGCGATGCCCCGGGCGGTGTCCGTCGTCAGCCAGACCTCCTCCGGCGTGCACTGGCGGGTGAGGGAGGTGTTGCCATAGCCGAGGGTATGCGAATCGCCGATGAACTCGATCTGCTGGCGGCGGTGGCGGAGCGGTAGCGGGAAGGCGCCCTCGCCCAGCAGGAAACCGCCGAAGGTGGTGGGGCCCGCGATGCTTTCGTTCAGCACGTCGATCCGCAGGCTATGGGCACCGGGTGCGAGCCGGTCGATCCGGTAAAGGCCGGGAGCGGGCCGAAGCAGCGTGATCGGCGGGGCATCGTCGATGGTGATGCGCAGGTGCACCTCGCCCGGGCCGATGCGGAAGCCGGCGCTCTCGCCCGCAAAGGCCGTCTCGAAATAGGTGGCCGGCCATTGGCGAGTGACCGGGCCCATGCGTGGCCCTTCTGCCGTCGGAGTGACCCGACCGCCGGTGAGATAGGGCAGCGGGGTATCGAATGCGGTCGCTTGGTCGCTGATCCGCTCGACCCGCTGTGCGGCCAGCGGCGTGGCCGCCAGCACCGCCAGCACGGCCAGACAGCGCGTGAAACCCCTCGTCATCCTGCTCCCCTCCTCGTCCCGCGAGGAGCCTAGGCGAGCAGAGCCCGTGAGGCCAGCCTGCGAGGCACTAGATGAATTCGATCTTCTGGACCACGTAGAAGCGATCGCCGTTGGGCACGGTGACTTCGACATCCTCGCCCGCCTGCTTGCCGATCAGTGCGCGGCCGAGCGGCGAATCGTAGGAGATGCGGCCCTGCTTGGCGTCCGCCTCCGTCTGCCCGACGATCTGGTAGCGCTGGGGCTTCTCATCATCGTCGAGCACCGTGACGGTGGCGCCGAACACGACCTTGTTGCCCGAAAGCGTGGCGGGATCGATAATCTGCGCGCGGGTGACCTTGTCTTCCAGATCGGCGATCTGCGCCTCGATCTGGCCCTGACGCTCCTTGGCGGCGTGGTACTCGGCGTTTTCGGACAAATCGCCGTGGGCGCGCGCCTCCTCGATCGAATCGACCACGATGGGCCGCTCCTGCCGCAGCGCCTTAAGGTTGGCGGTGAGCTTCTCGTAGCCCTCGGCCAGCATCGGCACTCTTTCCATGTGTCTTCCCTGTCTTCCTGGTCGCTCCCGTCAAACGGGCCGCGCCGCCCTTGGTGAGCGGTGAGCGGCCTGTTCATGTCGGGGAGCGCGTGTTTTGCGCATAATAGTCTTGCAATGAGCGCACTTCAAGTTCGCTGGCCTTAACAGAGGCGATCGCGCGCACCGCGGCGGCCGATGCGGCGGCGGTGGTGTAGTAGGGAACCCGGGCCTGGATGGCCGAGGCGCGGATCGACTGGCTGTCGCGATGGCTCTGCCAGCCCTCCGTGGTGTTGAAGATGAGCGCGATATCGCGATCGACGATGCGATCGACGATGTGCGGGCGTCCTTCGGCCACCTTGTTGACGCGCTCCACCGGAACGCCGGCCTCGGCGAGGAAGCGCTGGGTGCCGCCGGTGGCGATCGCCACGAAGCCCAGCTCCACCAGCTCGCGCACGGGGCCGAGGATGTGCGGCTTGTCGCTGTCTTTCACCGAAACGAACAGGCGGCCGCGCTCCGGCAGGATGGTGCCGGCGGCGACTTGAGACTTGTAGAAGGCGCTGGGAAAGTCATAATCGATTCCCATCACTTCGCCGGTGGACTTCATTTCCGGTGTGAGGACGGGATCGGAGCCGGGGAATCGGCTGAAGGGAAATACCGCCTCCTTCACCGCCATATAAGGAAGATCGCGGACCAGCGGCGGCAGGTCGGCCAGCTTCTCGCCTGCCATCACCCGCGCAGCATATTTGGCGACTGGCTGGCCAATCGCCTTGGCGACGAAGGGCACGGTTCGGCTGGCGCGTGGGTTGACCTCGATCAGATAGACCTCGCCTTCTTTGACCGCGAACTGCACGTTCATCAGCCCGCGCACGCCCAGCGCCATTGCCAGCGCCTCGGTTTGGCGCTCCATTTCGGCGATGATTTCGGCGGGCAGGCTGTAAGGCGGCAGGGTGCAGGCTGAATCGCCCGAATGGACCCCAGCCTCCTCGATGTGTTGCATCAGGCCGGCAATGACTACCTGCTCGCCATCGCACAGGGCGTCGACGTCGCATTCGATGGCATCGCGCAAATAGCGATCGACCAACACTGGGCTATCCCCCGATACATTGACTGCGGTGGCGATGTAATTGTCGAGCTGGGCTTCGCTGTCGACGATCTCCATCGCGCGGCCGCCGAGCACGTAAGAGGGGCGCAGCAGCACCGGATAGCCGATGCGGGCGGCGACGGCAGCGGCCTCGTCGCGGCTTTTGGCGATGCCGTTTTCGGGCTGCTTGAGGCGCAGCTGATTGACTAGGCGAGCGAAGCGCTCGCGGTCTTCGGCCAGATCAATCGCATCGGGGCTGGTGCCGAGAATGGGGATGCCGGCGGCCTCGAGCGCTCTGGCGAGCTTGAGCGGGGTCTGTCCGCCGAACTGCACGATGACGCCGACGAGTTCGCCGCTCGAATGTTCGACGCGCAGGATCTCGAGCACGTCCTCGGCGGTGAGCGGTTCGAAATAGAGCCGGTCTGATGTGTCGTAATCGGTGCTGACGGTCTCGGGGTTGCAGTTGATCATGATGGTTTCGAAGCCCGCTTCGGCGAGAGCGAAGCAGGCGTGGACGCAGCAATAATCGAACTCGATGCCCTGCCCGATGCGGTTTGGGCCGCCGCCCAGGATAACCACCTTGCGCCGGTCCGACGGCCACGCCTCGTTCTCGGCCTGCTCTCCAAAGCTGGGCGCTTCGTAGGTGGAGTACATGTAGGGAGTGATCGCCTCGAATTCGGCGGCGCAGCTGTCGATCCGCTTGAAGACGGGCAGTACGCCCAGCTTCTGGCGCAGTTCGCGCACCTCGCGCTCGCTGGTGGCGCCGGCCATGGCGCGCAATGCATCGTGCAGCAGGCCTGAGCGGCGAGCCTGGGTCTCGGCGAGGCCGCCGGCGACACCGACCGAGCGGACGGCGAGCGTGGCAAGGCGCTTGTCGGAGAAGCCCATCGCCTTGAGGCGGCGCAGGCCCGCGGCATCGCCGGGGAGGCCGTGCTGGCCAATCATCGCCTCTTCGTAGATGATCTCGTCGATGTGGCGCAGGAACCACTTGTCGTAATGGGTGATCGCGTGGACCTCTTCCACGGTGAAGCCCTCGCGGAAGGCCTGTGCGACCTGGAGGAGGCGATCGGGCGTGGCGCGACTAAGCGCGGCGGTGATCTGGTCTCGCTGGGCGCCTTCGAGCTCGAGCACGCGGTTGAAGCCGTCCAGCCCGGTTTCAAGGCCGCGCAGCGCCTTTTGCAGCGATTCCTTGAAGCTGCGGCCGACCGCCATCACCTCCCCCACCGATTTCATCGCGGTGGAAAGCTCGACCTTGGCGCCCTTGAACTTCTCGAAGGCGAAGCGCGGGATCTTGGTGACCACGTAGTCGATGGTCGGCTCGAAGGCGGCGGGGGTGGCGCCGGTGATCTCGTTGGTGATCTCGTCCAGCGTGTAACCCACGGCGAGCTTGGCGGCGATGCGGGCGATGGGGAAGCCAGTGGCTTTGGAGGCGAGCGCACTGGAGCGGCTGACTCGCGGGTTCATCTCGATGACGATCAGCCGTCCGTCCTTCGGATTGACTGCGAACTGGACGTTGGAACCGCCTGTTTCCACACCGATTTCCCGCAGCACCGCGATGCTGGCGGTGCGCATGATCTGGTATTCCTTGTCCGTTAGCGTGAGCGCCGGGGCCACGGTGATGGAATCGCCGGTGTGGACGCCCATCGGATCGACGTTCTCGATTGAGCAGACGATGATGCAATTGTCCGCCCGATCGCGCACCACCTCCATCTCGAACTCTTTCCAGCCGAGCAGCGATTCCTCGATCAGGACCTCGTTAGTGGGGCTGGCATCGAGGCCGGAGCGGACGACATCCTCGAATTCGGCGCGGTTGTAGGCGATGCCGCCGCCGGTGCCCCCAAGGGTGAAGCTGGGGCGGATGATCGAAGGCAGGCCGGTGCGTTCGAGCACGGCGTAGGCCTCCTCCACATTGTGAGCGGTGCCGCTGCGCGCGCTTTCGAGCCCGATCCGGTCCATCGCCTCGCGGAAGCGCTGGCGGTTTTCCGCCTTGTCGATGGCATCGGCATCGGCACCGATCATCTGCACGCCGTAATTGGCGAGCGTGCCGTCCTCGAACAGCTTGAGCGCGCAATTGAGCGCGGTCTGCCCGCCCATCGTGGGGAGGACCGCATCGGGCCGCTCCTTGGCGATGATCTTGGCGACGAATTCTGGGGTGATCGGCTCGATATAGGTGGCGTCCGCCATGTCCGGATCAGTCATGATCGTTGCGGGGTTGGAGTTGACGAGGATGACGCGGTAGCCCTCCTCCTTCAGCGCCTTGATCGCCTGCGTGCCGGAATAATCGAACTCGCAGGCCTGGCCGATGATGATCGGGCCGGCGCCGATGACGAGGATGGAGGAGATGTCAGTACGTTTGGGCATTATCCGAGTATCGCCTCGCTAATTACGTAAAACAGTTCACAAACTCCAATAATTGCTAAGCCCCGCTCAATCAACTTCCAAATCAGATCTGATGGAGGTTCCGGAGCATCAGCCAACGCAGACATTGCCACCAAGAGCGACTTCGCCTGCGCTTTTTCAGAATTTGACGCCCCAATCGCATCCAAATCGGAATTCGCTTTTTCGATTGCGGCCTTCAATCGCTCTAAGCGAGGACTATCGAATACCGTATCAACCGAAATACCAAGCCAACGGGTTGAGTTTATTTCGACTTTCCGAGGCGCCGGATGCGGGATGTTTTGTACGATCACCTCAACATCCCCACGAAACGCTCGAACAGGTAGAAGCTGTCCTGCGGGCCGGGGCTCGCCTCGGGGTGGTATTGGACGCCGATTGCCTTCTTGCCGATGAGGGCGATGCCGCAATTGGAGCCGTCGAACAGGCTCTTGTGGGTTTCCTCTACGCCTGCTGGGAGCGTCGCGCCGTCGACGGCGAAGCCGTGGTTCATGGAGGTGATCTCGACCACGCCGTCTTCCATCCGCTTGACGGGATGGTTGGCGCCGCGGTGGCCCTGGTGCATCTTGATCGTGCGCGCACCCGCCGCAAGGGCGAGGAGCTGGTGGCCCAGGCATATGCCGAAGATCGGGACGTCGTGCTCCAGCAATTCACGGATGACCGGGACAGCGTAGGTGCCGGTTGCCGCCGGGTCGCCGGGGCCGTTGGATAGGAACACGCCGGCGGGGCGCATGCGGAGGATCTCGTCCGCCGTGGTGGCGGCGGGGACCACGGTGACGCGGGCGCCGGCTTTCACCAAGTTGCGGAAGATGTTGTCCTTGCTGCCGTAATCCACCGCCACGACATGCGGGGCGTCCTTGCTTCCGGCGCCCTCCCCGTAGCCGGTGCCCAGCTGCCATGGGCCGCCTTCCCAGCCGTGGTGCTTCTGGCGCGACACTTGGCTGGCGAGGTCCGTCCCCTCCAGCCCGGGCCAATCCTGTGCTCGGGCGAGTAGTGCGGGAATGTCGAACATGCCGCGCGGATCGTGCGCAATCACCGCGTTGGGAGCGCCCGAGAGGCGGATACGGCGGGTGAGCGCGCGGGTGTCCACGCCCGAGAGGCCGATCTTGAGGTGGCCCGCCATCCAGTCAACGAATTCGCGTGTCGCGCGGAAGTTGGAGTGCGGGGTGACCTCCTCGCGGGTGATGCAGCCGACCGCGCCTTCCACCTCGGATTCGATGTCTTCCGCATTGGCGCCCACATTTCCAATGTGCGGGAAGGTGAAGGTGACAATCTGCGCCATGTAGGAGGGATCGGTCATCACCTCCTGGTAGCCGGTCATCGCGGTGTTGAAGCACAGCTCGCCGACCGCAGCGCCGACATGGCCGAAGCCCTGGCCCCAGACGAGCGACCCATCGGCCAGCACCAATACGCCCGTCGCGCCTTTCGGCGGCGCAGACGAGGATGCGGTAAAAGCCATGGGCGAGGCTCCCGTTCGAGGTTTGACCGATGATGTCGCTAAGGCACGGCGGCTAAACCTGCGGCCCGGATCCGTCAAGCTGTGCCCGGCGCGCGGCTTGCGCTATGCACCATCGCTACACCGATATCGCGGACAGGAAGAACCATGCTGAGGGACCGGATCAAGGGCGAGACCGTGGCCGCGATGAAGGCGGGGGACAAGGAGCGGGTGGCGGCGCTGCGGCTGATCGCCGCGCGGATCAAGGATCGCGATATCGAGATGCGACCGAAGATCGCGGCTGGCGCGACTCCGATGGATGACGATGCGATGGTGATCGACGCCTTGCAGAAAATGGCCAAGCAGCGGCGCGAATCGATTGCCATGTACGAGGATGGCGGGCGCGAGGAGCTGGCGGCGCAGGAGCGCGGCGAGCTGGCGGTGATCGACGAGTTCATGCCCCGGCAGATGGACGAGGAAACCACCCGCGCGGCGATCGAGCGGGTGAAGACGGAGCTGGGCGTGGGGGGCGTAAAGGACATGGGCCGGGTGATGGCCGAACTGAAGGCGCGGCACGGCGCGGAGCTGGACATGGCGCGCGCGAGCGGCTGGGTGAAGGAGAGCCTGGCGTGAGGGCGTGGCTGGTCGCCTCAGCCGCGCTTGTTCTCGCCAGCTGCGGCGGCGCGGCGGAGGAGGAAGCGCCGGCGCCTGAGCCCGCCCCCGCCCCTACGTTCGATGCCGGGCCGCGCACGCTTGTGGCAGCCGATCTCGACCTCGACAGTCTGGGCGCGCGAATCGAGGGGCCGGAGGGCAACGAGGTGGAGAGCGAGATACCCGGCCTTGGCACGATGGTGAGCTTCGTCGCCTGCCCTGCTGCTGTCGAGGCGCCGGAGTGCGACCCGGACGTGCTGCCCGAGGGCACGGTCTACACCTATGTGCACCGGGTCACGCTGGACACGCCGGCGGGCAAGCAGGACGACAAGCGGGCCGGCGGGGCCACCCTGTTCCGAACCACGCAGGCGGCGGCGGGCTTTGCCAACGTGATCGGCTTTTCGCGCGAGCAGGCCGAGCAGGTGCTGGGCGCCAATGGCGACATCAAGGTGCAGCTGGATGGCGGGCGGCTTGTCTGGCGGATCGCCGCGGGCGACGGATGGGTTCCGGGCGAGACGTTGACCTTCTTCTGGCGCTCCACGCTTCCGCCAGTGGGCCCACAGGAGGCCTTTCGCCTAGAGGGCGAGGGGCTGAGCGGCATGGCGACCGGGCCGTTCCCGCAGGAGCTGCCTGTGGATGAAACGCCCCCGCGTAGCTAGGCGCGAATCGGTACGGCGGTCTATGCTGGGCCGCGATGGCGCTGACCCCTGAATGGCTGGACGAATTGCGCGCGCGGATCACACTTTCGGGCGTGATCGGGCGCACGCTCAAGCTGCGCCGCGCGGGGCGCGAGTGGAGCGCATGCTGCCCGTTCCACAACGAGAAGACGCCCAGCTTCACCGTCAGCGACGAGAAGGGCTTTTACCACTGCTTCGGCTGCGGGGCGCACGGCGACGCGATCCGCTGGCTGACCGATCAGCGCGGGCTGGCGTTCATGGATGCGGTGCAGGAGTTGGCCGCGCAGGCCGGGCTGGAGGTGCCCCGCCCCGACCCGCGCGAGGCGAAGCGCGCCGAGCAGCAGGCGGGGCTGCACGACGTGCTGGCGGCGGCGCAGGAATGGTTCGCGGGCACGTTGCGCGGCACAGAGGGGGCGAAGGCGCGCGCCTATCTGCAGCAACGCGGGCTGGATGCGCATACGATCGAGCGGTTCGGCTTCGGTTATGCGCCCGATGGGCGCGGCGCACTGGCGCGGGCACTGGCGCCGTTCGACGAGGTGTTGCTGGTGGAGGCGGGGCTGCGGATCGCAGCGGAGGATCGCGACCCGTACGACCGGTTCCGTGACCGGCTGATGCTGCCGATCCACGATCCGCGCGGGCGGGTGATCGGGTTCGGCGGACGAATCCTCGACCATACGCGAAGTGATGCTCCCAAGTACCTTAATTCGCCCGAAACCCCTTTGTTCGACAAGGGGCGAACGCTCTACAACCTGCACCGGGCCGCGGCACCTGCGCGCAAAGCGGGACGGATCGTGGTGGTGGAAGGCTACATGGATGTGATCGCGCTGGCCGCGGCGGGCATCGAGGAGGTGGTGGCGCCGATGGGCACCGCACTGACCGAGCGACAGATCGAGCTGCTGTGGCGCCAGTGCGACAAGCCGATCCTGTGCTTCGACGGCGATGCGGCCGGGCGCCGGGCGGCGTTGCGCGCAGCCGAGCGGGTGCTGCCGATGCTGCGGCCGGGCTGCTCGCTGCAATTCGTCGCATTGCCGGCGGGGATGGACCCGGACGATCTGGTGCGAAGCAACGGGCGCGGTGCTCTGGACCGCTTGCTGGGGGCGCCGGGCAGCCTGCTCGATCTCGTGTGGGATCATGAGCGGGAGGCTGCGCCGCTTGCCGGTCCTGAGGACAAGGCTGGGCTGAAGGCGCGGTTGCTGGCGCATGTGGAGGCGATCGCCGACCGCGACATCGCGGCGCTTTATCGCCGGGAATGGCTGGAGCGCTTCTCCGCCTTCGCCTTTCCGCCCCGGCCGGCGCGCGAACGGAGTGAGTGGCGGGGTGGGTCTCAGGGCGGCAGGCGCCCTGCCCCGCTGGCGCTCGCCCCCGGCTCGGCCGAGCGGCTGGCGCCCGGCGGGAGCGTGGTGCGCGATGCGCTGGGGCAGGCGGTGATGGCCGGGCTTGCGCGCCATCCCGGCGAAATCGCCCGCCATGCCGAGGCGCTGCTGGGCCTTGCCGCCGCCAGCCCCGCCCTCGCAGCCGAGGTCGACCGGCTGCTGCAGCTTGCCGAAACGCTTGAAGCGGGCAGGGAAGCGCCCATATCCAACGCCAATGCGGTGCAGCTGCCGCCCGACGCCATGCGCCTCTCCTTCCTCGACGATGGTGGAGACACGGATGAGGCGCGGGCGGACTTGGCAGAGGCTATGGCGCTCTTGGTGGAGAAGCCGGCGCTCGATGCGGCGATCGCTGCGGCGACGGCCCGCTTCGACAGCGACCCGGAAGGCGCCTTTGCCGACCAGCAGCGGCTGCGCGAACGAAAGCTGGAATTCGAGTCGCGGTTCGGGCACATGGCCAGGAAACGGGCTGCCGAGGCGGCCGGAGAACAAAATTGAAACCGCCACCGGTGACGGTGCGTATTGCAAGACCTGGAAACGGACAAGCGACTAGCATGGCGTCTGACGATACCACCACGACCGATGATGCACCGCTGATCGATCTAAACGAGGCTTCGATCAAGAAGCTGCTCGCCAAGGCCAAGCGGCGTGGATACCTTACCTATGACGAGTTGAACGAGGCGTTGCCCGAGGGCGAGATGACGTCCGATCAGATCGAGGACATCCAAGCGGCCATCAACGAGATGGGCATCAACATCGTCGAGAACGACGAGGATGCGGGTGAGGATGAGGACCGCGCGGCGGAGGACAATGCCGCTCCCGACGACGAGGCCGATGCCGAAGAGGACGAGGCCACCCAGCACGTTCCCGAAAAGAAGCGCAAGGAGACCACCGAGCGCACCGACGACCCTGTGCGCATGTATCTTCGTGAGATGGGCGCGGTGGAGCTGCTCAGCCGCGAGGGCGAGATCGCCATCGCCAAGCGGATCGAGGCCGGGCGCGACACCATGATCATGGGGCTATGCGAAAGCCCGATTACCTTTCACGCGATCATTATGTGGTCCGAAGCGCTGAACAACGGCGAAATGCAGCTGCGCGAGATCCTCGATCTCGACGCCATGCTTTCCAAGGAGCCACCCGTCGAGAAGATGGAGGCGGACGAGGAGGACAGCGGCGAGATCAGCGAGGCCACTGCCGGACCGTCCTACAAGGAAGAAGAGGACGTCGAGGAAGAGGAAGAGACCGCTGGCGAGGATGGCGAGGGCGAGGGCACGCCCCGACGCCGCGAGGAAGACGAGGAAGAGGACAACACGCTCAGCCTCGCCCAGATGGAAGCGGCGCTTAAGCCCGATGCTCTCGAGCGGTTTGCCCGCATCACCGACCTGTTCAAGAAGTTCGAGAAGCTGCAGGGCGAGCGGGTCGACGTGCTGGCCCGCGGGGAGGATTACCCGGCGGCGCGCGAGAAGAAGTACGAGGATCTGCGCGAGCAGCTGACCGCCGAGGTGGAGGCGGTGCAGTTCCACGCGACCAAGATCGAATATTTGGTCGACAATCTCTATGCCTTCAACCGGAGGCTGACCACCCTGGGCGGGCAGATGCTGCGCCTAGCGGAGCGGCACAAGGTGAAGCGCAAGGATTTCCTCGACACCTATGTCGGCCGCGAGCTGGACGATGCGTGGCTGCCCGAGATGGCGAAGAAGGACAAGAAGTGGGCCGCCTTCGCCACCAACGAGGGCGATGCGGTAGAGCGCATCCGGCTTGAGATCAGCGACATCGCCGCCCAGACCGGCATGAGCCTGGAAGAGCTGCGGCGCATCGTGAACATGGTGCAGAAGGGCGAGCGCGAGGCGCGGATCGCCAAGAAGGAGATGGTCGAGGCCAACCTGCGGCTGGTGATCTCCATTGCTAAAAAATACACCAACCGCGGTCTGCAATTTCTAGATCTGATCCAGGAGGGCAACATCGGCCTGATGAAGGCGGTCGACAAGTTCGAGTACCGCCGCGGATACAAGTTCAGTACCTATGCCACTTGGTGGATCCGGCAGGCGATCACCCGCAGCATCGCGGACCAGGCGCGCACGATCCGCATCCCGGTCCACATGATCGAGACGATCAACAAGCTGGTGCGAACCAGCCGTCAATTCCTCCACGAGCAGGGCCGTGAGCCCACGCCCGAGGAAATGGCCGAGCGGCTTTCCATGCCCTTGGAGAAGGTGCGCAAGGTGATGAAGATCGCCAAGGAGCCGATCAGCCTCGAAACGCCGATCGGCGACGAGGAGGATTCGCACCTTGGTGATTTCATCGAGGACAAGAACGCCGTGATTCCGGTGGATGCGGCCATCCAGGCGAACCTCAAAGAGACCGTCACACGGGTGCTGGCCAGCCTGACTCCCCGCGAAGAGCGGGTGCTGCGGATGCGCTTCGGCATTGGCATGAACACCGATCACACTTTGGAGGAGGTCGGGCAGCAGTTCTCGGTGACCCGCGAGCGGATCCGGCAGATCGAGGCGAAGGCACTGCGCAAGCTCAAGCATCCGAGCCGTTCGAGGAAGATGCGCTCCTTCCTCGACCAATAGGCGTTTGCGCGGCTCCGCTCGGCGGGGGACATATTCGCGTTTCATGTGGCAAGCTGCGCGCCCAGCCCCTATGTGCGGCGCATGATCGTCGCCATCGCATCGGACCATGCCGCACTGGAATTGAAAGCCGAACTGGTTCGCTGGCTCGGTGAGCAGGGGCACGAGATCGCCGACCTTGGTCCGCATAGCGAGGGTTCGGTCGATTATCCCGATTATGGCTATCGGCTAGCCGGGTATCTTTCGCGCGGCGAAGCCACGTATGGAATTGCCCTTTGCGGGAGCGGGGTCGGCATTGCGATTGCCATGAACCGCCACCCGGACGTGCGCTGTGCCCAAGTGGCCGAGCCGCTTTCGGCCGCCCTCGCCCGCTCCCACAACGATGCCAACGCGATCGCGCTAGGGGCGCGGCTGGTCGGGCCGGAGATGGCCAAGGCCTGCGTTGCCGCGTTCCTTTCTACCGAGTTCCTGGGCGGGCGCCACCAGCGCCGCGTCGAACAATTGTCGCACCCCAAACTGACCGAGGAAACGGCATGAGCTCCGTCGCCGCCCCTACCAAGCCGGCCACTTCCGGGCCGCGCACCCGCTTCTGGCACGATAGCCTCGCCGAAGCCGATCCCGCCGTGGCCGCCATCATCGGGCAGGAGCTGCAACGCCAGCGCGACCGGATCGAGCTGATCGCCAGCGAAAACATCGCCAGCCCTGCTGTACTGGAAGCGACCGGCTCGGTCTTCACCAACAAATATGCCGAGGGATATCCGGGCAAGCGCTATTATGGCGGGTGCGAGCATGCCGATGCGATGGAGCGGCTGGCAATTGAGCGGGTGACTCAGCTGTTCGGCTGCAATTTCGCCAATGTGCAGCCCAATTCGGGCAGCCAGATGAACCAGGCGGTGTTCCTGGCCCTCTTGACCCCGGGCGATATCTTCATGGGTCTTGACCTGGCGAGCGGCGGGCATTTGACCCACGGTTCGCCGGTGAACATGAGCGGCAAGTGGTTCAATGCGGTGCCCTATGGGGTGCGGCGAGAGGATCATCTGGTCGACATGGAAGCGGTGGTACGCCTCGCCCGCGAGCACCGGCCCAAGCTGATCATCGCAGGCGGCACCGCCTATCCGCGCCAGTGGGATTTTGCCGCTTTCCGGGCAATCGCCGACGAAATCGGCGCCTGGCTGCTGGTGGATATGTCGCATTTTTCGGGGCTGGTGGCGGGCGGTGTCCATGTCTCGCCCTTCCCGCATGCCCATGTGGTGACCACCACCACGCACAAGAGCCTTCGAGGGCCCCGCTCGGGCGTGATCCTGACCGATGACGAGGACCTGGCGAAGAAGTTCAACATGGCCGTGTTCCCCGGCATGCAGGGCGGGCCGCTGATGCATGTGGTCGCCGCCAAGGCGGTGGCTTTCGGCGAAGCGCTGCGGCCCGAGTTCAGGGACTATGCCGCCGCGATCCTGGCGAATGCCCGCGCGCTGGCTGCCAGCCTGGCTGACCACGGCCTCGGCATTGTTTCCGGCGGGACCGACAACCACCTCGTGCTGGTCGACCTGACCGCCAAAGAGGTGACCGGCAAGGCGGCCGAGATCGGCCTGGACCGGGCGTTCCTCACCTGCAACAAGAACGCGGTCCCCTTCGATCCGCGATCGCCTTTCGTCACCTCGGGCATCCGGCTCGGTGCCCCGGCGGGCACCACCCGCGGCTTCGGCACCGGGGAGTTCGCCCAGGTGGGCGCGATGATCGCTGAGGTGGTCGAGGGCTTGCGCCGCAACGGGCCCGAGGGCGACACGCAGGCGGAGGAAAGCGTGCGGCGACGCGTCAGCGAGATGTGCGATGCCTTTCCAGTCTATCCCGGGAGATGAGCCAATGAACGACCCAGACCAGCCGCGCGGCGAGAACCTGATCGACGACGCCACCACCGAGATCAAGGGCATGGCGAAGGGTGGCATGGCCCACCCCTCCACCAAGCCGGTGCTGATTGGCGCGGGCGTGGGCGCGGTTGCCGGCGCCCTGCTGCCGATCGTGAGCCTGCCGCTGGGCCTCGTAGCCGGGGCGGGCTTCATGCTGTACAAGCGCTTGCGCCCCTGAGGCATGCGCTGCCCGTTCTGCGCGCATGAGGACAGCCAGGTAAAGGATTCGCGCCCCGCGGAGGACAGTTCCGCAATCCGTCGCCGGCGCCAGTGCGAGAGCTGCGGCGCGCGCTTCACCACCTTCGAACGGGTACAACTGCGCGAGGTGTTCGTGGTGAAGAGCGGCGGCCGGCGCGAAGTATTCGACCGGGGCAAGATCGAGAAATCCGTCGCGCTCGCCTGCCGCAAGCGCGCAGTGGAGCAGGAGCGGATCGACCAGCTGGTCTCCGGTATCCAGCGCCAGGTGGAGACCGCGGGAGAGAGCGAGGTTGGCTCCGCCCGGATCGGCGCGATGGTCATGGAGGGGCTGCGGCAAATCGATTCGGTCGCCTACATCCGCTTCGCCAGCGTCTATCGCGATTTCGGCGAGGCGCGCGACTTCGAGGAGTTCGCCAGCGCGGTGCGCGGGGTGGGAAGTGCGGAGTGAGCGGGCAGCAGAAACGTTGGCCGAAATGACCGCCCTGCCCCCGATCTTCGTCCTCGTTCGGCCGCAGCTGGGTGAGAATATCGGCAAGGCGGCGCGGGCGATGCTCAATTTTGGGCTCACCGAGCTGCGGCTGGTGGATCCGCGCGACGGCTGGCCCAACCCCTCCGCCGGCCCCGCCTCCGCGGGTGCCGATCTCGTGCTGGAGGGCGCGCGGGTGTTCGCCAGCACGGCCGAGGCAGTGGCCGAGTGCGCACATGTCTACGCCACCACGGTGCGCAAGCGCGGCGTGAGCAAGCCCGTGCTCACGCCTGCGGAAGCGGCCGAAGCGATTGCTGTGCAGCCGGGGCGGAGCGCGATCCTGTTCGGGCCGGAGCGATCGGGGCTGCAAGCCAAGGATGTTGCATTGTCCCGCGCGATCGTGACGGTTCCGGTGAACCCGCAATTCGGTTCGCTCAACCTGGCGCAGGCGGTGGTCCTCATGGCCTATGAATGGGGGCGCTTGCAGGATCTGTCGCAGCCGACCGTCGAGCCGGTGTTGCCGCCTGCGCCGCAGGAAGAGCTGGAAGGGCTGATCGCGCATTTCGAGCAGATGCTGGAGCCCCGCGGCTATTTTCTGCCGCCGAGCCGAGCGGATGGAACACGGCGCACCTTGCGCTCCATGCTCACCAAGCCCGGTTGGAACCATCTGGAGGTGCGCACCTGGCGCGGCATCCTCTCAACGCTGGAACGCAGGCGCGGGAATTAGCCGCGCAGCCGGTCCCATTCGGTAAGCTCATACGCGATCGAGGCCTCCACCAGATCGTCCCACAGCCCGGCGATCGCCTGCGGGGGCAGCCCCCGTGAAGCGGCATCGGCGCGGGCGGCTTCGATCACCTCGGCCTTGCGCGCCTCGTCGCGCACCTGTCCGCGGCTCTGCTTGATCCGCGCCGCCGCGGCCATGTAGGCAAAGCGCTGCTGCAGCAGGGCCATCATCGCCCGGTCGGTCGCGTCCACCCCATGGCGGACCTCCTGCATCGTGGTGCAATTTTCGGGTGGCGCGGCGGCCGAATGGTGCGGTTCGATGGTCATCGGCGTGCCTCTGCCGATGCCAGGGCGCTTTGTCGAGCGGGCGCTGCGGCGCAGGCGGGCTGTGCCGACCGGGGTTCGGCGTAAGGGCCGGAGCCGCTGTTCACCGGGCGGACCGGGAGGCCGGCGCTTGACTTTGCGCGCCCATCCCGCCAATGGCGCCGCTCGCGATTGGCCCCGCACCCCGGTGAAGCGGTGGCCGCGCTCGAGGCTGCGCGTCAGCGCTCGAGCGGTGCGATACCGGGTCATAGCGCACCCAAGCCCCTCGAACCGTTCGAAGGGCAGCGCCCGCAAGTTGGAGACATTCGATGTCGAAGCGCAACAGCGCCAAGCACAAGCTCGATCGCCGCATGGGCGAGAATATCTGGGGTCGGCCGAACAGCCCCGTCAACCGCCGCTCCTACGGCCCGGGCCAGCACGGCCAGCGCCGCAAGGGCAAGATGAGCGATTTCGGCCTGCAGCTGCGCGCCAAGCAGAAGCTGAAGGGCTATTACGGCGACGTCACCGAAAAGCAGTTCAAGCGCACTTACCAGGAGGCCGCCTCGATGAAGGGCGACACCGGGCAGAACCTGATCGGCCTGCTGGAGCAGCGGCTGGACATGGTGGTGTATCGCGCCAAGTTCGCACCGACGGTGTGGTCGGCCCGGCAGATCGTCAACCATGGCCACATTCGCGTGAACGGGGTAAAGTGCAACATCGCGAGCCGCCGCGTGAAGGTGGGCGACGTGTTGAGCCTGGGCGACAAGGCCAAGGAAATGGCGCTGGTGATCGAGGCGCAAAGCCTGCCCGAGCGCGACGTGCCCGAATATGTCGCCGCTGATGGCACCGAGAGCGTGACCTTCACGCGCGTGCCGACGCTGGATGAAGTGCCCTATCCAGTGACGATGGAGCCGAACCTAGTGGTCGAGTTCTACTCGCGCTGATTCACGTCAGGGCTTGAGCAAAAAGGGTGGCCCCTCGGGGTCGCCCTTTCTTGTCGCCTCGCGTGCCGATTGAGGAGCAGAGACGAAAACGGCGGTCGCGGCGCATTCGCCACGACCGCCGCTCGGGTGTTACGGGCTGGGTCTAGACCGTGCCGAACTCCTGACTCCGCGCCGGCTGGCCGCCGGAGCCGCCATCGCGCACCTGCTGGTCGGCCTTGTCAATCAGCTCGTCCTTCTTGTCGAGCGCCTGTTCGGCGACTTGATGGGCGGTATCCTTCACCTGATCCCCGACCTGACGCGCCTTGCTTTGCGCCTGGTCGAGGGCCTGTGATCCCATCTTGCCGAACTGCTCCTCCTCGGTGCGGGTAACGGGCAGGAGGCTGCCGGCCACTGCGCCGACCAGCGCCGCTGCCAGCCCGCCGAGCAGCGGGCTTTCGCGATAGAGGCTGCCAGCCTTCGAGGCCATGCGCGAAGCACCATCGGACGCGTCTTGCGCCAGATTGCCGGCGCCCTGATAGGCATCGTGCGCCAGATTGCGGGCATATTCGGCGGCATCCTCGCGGCGCTGGCGCATGCCGTCAGTCGCTTCATCCAGCCGCTGGCGGAAGCTGGTCTCGTCCTCGTCATGACGCGGCTCGACCATCAGGTAGCTGGCACGTGCATGATCACGCCGGCGCCGCCAGGCGTCCCAATCCTCCTCGGGGCGGTGCTCGAGCGTGCCCATGTGGCTCGCATAGCCGCGGTGGAAATCATGATCCGGATGAGCGCTGCTGCCCTTGGAACTGTCATCGCTGCTGCCGAGGAAGCCGGGCTTGAGCGATGAGGCGCGGGCGTCGCTGTCGCTGACCAGCCACAGGCCGCCAATCGCGATCATGCCGAGGGCAATCGGATTGCGGCGCGCCTGATCGAGCAGGTAGCGCCCGTCAACGCCATTGGCGTCGCTCTTGTCGAGCAGCGTGTTCATGATGTTGCGAGGGGTCAACTGCTCCTCGAGCTTGTTGACGGTGTCGCTCATATCCTGCTGGGTCGTACGGATATCGCGCTCGATCTCGGCGGGATTGCGGGTGTCGTTAGCGTTCATTGGTGCCTCCGGGGCTCGTCATGTGGCCGGTCACTGCGGCGGGGGTGTCCTCGGCCGTGCGAATTGATCGCTCGGGCTTGAGGTTGGTGGCGGTCATTTTCTTGGTGGCGCTGGAATACATGATGTAGGCGACGATCGCTGCGATACCGCCCACGATCAGAACGCCAAGGCCATCGTTGTTGAGGGCGATGCCGAGCCATAGACCGAGGCCCATCAGCGTCACGCCGAGCGCGGCAATGGCAACCACCGCAGCGCTGACCAGTGCGGTAATGGCCTCCTTGAGATCCGTGATGGATTCTCGCATCTCGGCCTGGACCAGGCTGACTTGTTCCTGCGCCAGATGCGCGCCCTGCTGGGTCAGGCGGCTGAGCAGATCGCCGAGACCCTCGCTGGGCTCGGCGGTCTCGGTTCGGACGACCCGCGGCCCTTCATGGAAGGTCTGGTCGTTCATCGGCCCGCCCCTCCGGTTTCGCCACTGCCGCCAACTGGTGTGGATCCAGCCGTCGTAGAGCCGGTCGAGCCTGCGCCGTAGCCGCTCGTGCCCACGCCTCCGGTACCACCATAGCCGCTGCCGGACGTGGAGCCGGCTTCCCTGGCGTAGCTGGTGCCGCCTGTGCTACCGGATCCGCTCATACCGCTTGATCCGGACTGGCCGCTCAGAGCTATCCGGCTGCCGGGCGCATTCGCACGGTCCGCATCATAGCGATGGTCGTACTTGTACTCGGCGCCGGCGCGAAAGAACCGCGCGGCGGCGAAGCCCGCCGCAGCCGAGGCGGCAAGGAAGGTCGTGGGGTGTTGGCGCGCATAGCGCGACAGGTCGCCGGCCAGTTGGTCGGCACTGCGGCCCTCCATGCTGCTTGCGAACTGCTCGATGCTGCTGGCGGTCTGCTTGAACGCAGCGCTGAGCCATTGCGGAGCATCGCCATCCTGTTCCATTTCCTTCGCCGCACGATCGAGCGCCGAGGCAGTGGACTTAGCCGCCCCGGTCGCCTGGTCCTTGCGGGTATCGGCTTCCTGCCGCGCGCGATCCGCAGCGGCATCGCCGAGGCGGCTCGCATCCTGCGACAATTCGTTCTTGATCGTCGAGGCGTCGGTCGCCGAAGTGTCTTGTGGCGTCATCCTGGCTCTCCTTCTGTAGATGTTACCCTACAGAAGCGTTCGGATGGGGGATGGTTTCCAAACTTACTTAGATTGCACAGGCGATGGTTAGGCGGGCGCGGAATGGTATTCCGCGCGAAAGCCGCGCGCGAAAGCGGCGAATTGCTGCTTTGCTATTGCCCCGCGCACGGCCCCCATAAGTTCCTGATAAAACGCGAGATTGTGTTCGGTCAGCAGCATCGCGCCAAGGATTTCGCCCGAGCGGTGCAGATGATGCAGATAGGCGCGGCTGTATTCTGCACAGACCGGGCAGCCGCAGCGCTCGTCGAGGGCGCCGATGTCTTCGGCGAAGCGTGCGTTTCGCAGGTTGAGCGGGCCGCTCCAGGTGAAGGCCTGGGCCGTGCGGCCCGAGCGGGTGGGCAACACGCAATCGAACATGTCCACCCCGCGCTCGACCGCGCCGACCAGATCGTCCGGCTTGCCGACGCCCATCAGATAACGCGGTGCGTCCGCCGGCAGCTGGGCAGGAGCGAAATCGAGAGTGGCGAACATGGCCGCCTGCCCCTCCCCCACCGCCAGCCCGCCGATCGCATAGCCATCGAAGCCGATCGCCCGCAGCGCCTGGGCCGACCGGGCGCGGAGCCCCTCGTTCAGTGCGCCCTGCTGGATGCCGAACAGCGCCGCAACGGAGGCATGCTCGCCCCCGGCATCGAAGGCCGCTCGGCTGCGCCGGGCCCACCGCATCGAGAGCTCCATCGAAGCCTGGATCTCTGCCGGCGGACGGTCGGCACGGGGGCATTCGTCGAAGCACATCACGATGTCGGAGCCGAGCAGGCGCTGGATCTCCATCGAGCGTTCCGGGGTCAACAGATGCCTGGAGCCATCGAGATGGCTGCGGAACGAGACCCCCTCTTCGGTCAGCTTGCGCAGATCGGCGAGGCTCATCACCTGATAGCCGCCGCTGTCGGTGAGGATCGGGCGGGCCCAGTTCATGAACCGGTGAAGTCCGCCCAACCGTGCGACCCGTTCCGCGCCCGGGCGCAGCATGAGATGATAAGTGTTGCCCAGAATGATGTCCGCGCCCGCAGCCAACACGTCCCGCGGCTTCATCGCCTTGACGGTGGCGGCGGTGCCCACGGGCATGAAGGCCGGCGTGCGGATCGAACCGCGGCGCATGGCGATATGGCCTGCACGCGCGCGGCCGTCGACCGCATCGATGGTAAAGGAGAAGCGGCTCATCGGGCAGCTCGGTAGCGAACAGCCGCAGCTGCCCGATCGTGGGGCCACGTACGCCGGTCAAGCGAGCGAGCCGCAGTCCCGTTTCCACCCGCACGGGATGGAGCAGAGCATCGCCGAACTCGATGATCGCCTCTGCGCAGCGTTCGAGAAAGTGCGCCCGGCTCCTGGCATTCAGGGTCGAGAGGGGGGTGAAGGCCTGCGCCGCCAGCGCAGGCCCGTTCGCCCTCCGAACCGCTAGCCGCGCTCAATGGCGGTTCGAGCGCGACACCTGTAGCGGGACCGTAAGCCGTGAAACGCTCCTGCGTGCGCTCCCGCGCTAGGCGGCGGCTGAATATCTCTCCGGTCACTTCATGCCGACCCCCTCTCGCCGCGATTCAGACATTTGGCCCCAAAGCGCAAGGCGCAATGTGGGGGACGAGACCATCCCGCACCGGCGCGCACCAATGGCCTATGGCACACCATCGATGAGAATTGCGCGGAGTCCGAGATGGGGGTTGATCACGCGATCGGTGGCGGCGGTCTCCGCTTTACTAAGCAGTTCCTGACAAGATGTTCGGGCTCGCTGAGGAATGTCCCGAATTTCGGAGACTGCCCGCATGCCCTAGCAGGACATATAGCGATGGGGCCGGATGGATGAGCGCAGTTTCTGGCCCACGGTCGAATCTGGTTCAATCGTATCGGTGGAGTGACAGGTCCACTAGCCCGGTTTGCAGAAGGATCGCCTGCAGCAGGCAGCTCCCTCCCCGGCTCATCGATCAAGAGTACTCCATCGTCTCTCGGGAGCCGTCTGCCATCAACTGACAGCGTCCGGAGTTCGCTTCGTCGCTTCCCGATTCCGCGGGCGCGCAATAGGTGTAATTATCGTTAATGCACCAGCAAGGGATCTGCCGAAGCGATTGATCCAACGCTGGAATGGACGCGCAAACTTCTCAAGGTTATGAAATAGGCACGGCGCGGAGAGCGTCGCCTGACGGGTGGGTCGGAGCTTACTAAGGGGGGCTCGTTTATGCTGCTGGATTTGAGTAATCCGCCTATGCGCGGAGTGTACGGTCGCGCCAATCGTTTCGAGCCCTGCAAATCGGTTCTTTACCGGAGAAAAGGCCCTCACGGGGAGTTTACGATCAAGGTTGCCGAGTGTGACGATGATCGAGAGGCCGCCAAGGCAGTCGTCAATCGTCTTTATGGATGGCGCGGCTACGGCGAACATCACCAATTGGCCGAGCGGGCGAGTTGCACGACCTTCATTGCCTCCTTCAACAGCGAGGTGGTGGGCACTCTGACGCTCACCGTCGACTCGCCCAAGCGATTGAATGTCGACGAGACCTTTGTTGACGAGCTAATCCACATCCGATCCGATCATGAAGCAAGTTTGTGCGAGCTGACGAAGTTCGCGTTCGATCCAACCGTCGGTTCCCAGCCCATGTTGGCCGCACTGTTCCATGTCATCTTCGCTTACGGCACACAGATCTATGACTGCACCGATCTTCTGATCGAAGTGAACCCCCGCCACGTGCGTTTCTATGAGACCATGCTGGATTTCTCCCGCTTGGGCCCATTGCGCACCAATGCATCCGTCAATGCGCCATCGCAGCTGCTTCAGCTGAGGGTTGCCGAAATCGAGCGGCGGATCGCGCTGTTCGCCGGTCGCGATCATGGAGGCCGTTCGCTCTACCCGCACTTTCTCGGCAAAGTGGAGGAGCGCGCGGTACGGCGACGGATCGAGAATGCGACCGGCAGGACCAGGCCGAGCCGACCCGCGATCAGACAGGCGGCTTGAGTTAGCTGCCGCATTGCCCTGTTCACAAGAAAGGGGGCAGCGGGATCGCCGCTGCCCCCTCATTCTGGTGTGGAAAGCCGCTTAGGCGTAGCTTACCCGCATAGTATCCTGGCGACGGCGGCGCATCACGAAACCGACGGCACCGAAACCGAGAACCATCATCGCCCAAGTGGCAGGCTCAGGGATTGGGCTCACCGCCGGAGCGAAGGTCAGGTTTCCGCCATAGGAGCCCTGCCCGCGCGACAGATAGGTCACCGATAGGGTGTTCTGAACGTTCATCATGATCGGCAAGTTGGCCAGACCGCCACTTTCCATAAACCCGAAGTTCGTCATCGTCGGCACGACAAACGTTCCACTACCGTTGCTGAACGTGACGTTCAGGAAATCGAGGTCGGTCGCACCACCGGTAAGGCCAGCAAGGATCGTGGTGATCGAACCGCTTCCGAGACCGGTCTGGGGAATGGTGAATAGGAAATTATCGGTAAATTCGCCCATGCCGATACCCGCACGACCGAAGGTCGCCGAGATCGGGCCGTCGAAGATGTCATCGCTCTCGACGCTGAAGAAGGCGCCGGGCACATTCGTCGGATTGTCGACGAAGATGTTGTTCTGGGCCTGGACTGCCGGGGCAGCGCAGACTGCGGCCGTTGCGGCAATAAGCTTAAGGAGTGATCTCATATGAGTGACCTTCCGAGTCGGGGTTGAACCATCCAGAGGCTGGCTAGGCGATTGCACCTACAACCACAACAAGAAAACAGTAACTACCGTAGCAGCTTAAAGATGTGTCCCAAACGGGAACAATATCGGAATGGCCGGAACCGCTGGGGCTTCACCGAAGGAAAGCACGCGCCAGCTTCGTTCCCTGCCGGCGCGGAACTGCGGCAACATTCCGGCTGGTGATGCTGGATATGCGAGATCACACCACAAGCAACACTCCACAGACCGTGGCTTCTGGTATGGAACAAGCCGCGAAGAGCCTGCACGCTCATACTGGCCCCATGGTAAGCACACGAAAAGGGCGGCAGGATCAAGCCCTGCCGCCTTTTTCGTCAATCCTTAAAACCCGGGTTACGGGCTCGTCGGGAGGTCCTCGTCATTGTCAGCGAGGATCACGCCAATCACGCCGGCCGCAATCAGCAGCGCAACAATAATGCCGAAACCGCTGGAGCCGCCAAGCTCCTCGCTTTCGGCAATCGCCGAACCCATCCGCAACTCAGCCCCAGGAGCCGCGATTGCAGCAGTCGATCCGAAGATCAGCGCCGACGTCGCCGCGGCGACGAACGCTTTACGAATAACCATATGATGCCCTTCCGTTACTTCCAACCGTCGCATATCACGACCTATTCCGCCGTCAAGCACGATCTCGCCTCGTATCCACAGCCTGTGGAGCCTCGGTATCGGAGATGCGCGCCAACAGCCCCTTCGGTTTGCAACCCTTCAGCCGCATACTGGCGGCCGGAGCGAGCAATCCTGTGCACTTGGCGGTTTTGCCGAGCGCATGAATGGCTTACCCGCTAATCTATGAAGCGTTCCTTACCGCTCGCGCTTGTGCTTCAGGCTATGGCTTTGACGCAACAGGCTCACGCCGAGCCAGCCACTGCAGTCGACCAACTGCTCGAACAGGATCACCGGCTGGCGAGCCTTGCCCAGGGGATGCTCGGTGCCAATGCGCGGCTGTGCCGCCAGGCGATGCCGCTGACAGGCTTCGTGCTGCACAGCCGCGACCAGTACGCGGCCGGCACGGTGGAGGCGCTATTTGCCAACGGCCCCCTCACCATAGCGCTGATCCTGCCCGGCTCGCCGGCGGAGCGCGCAGGGCTGCGCCAGGGCGATGCGCTGGCGGCGATCGGGGAACGCCGCACAGCCACCCTGCGGCCCGAGGGCGGGGCGCCGCTGCGCGATACGGCAATGGACGCGCTGGCCGAGCACTGGCCGGGTTCCGGCCCGCTGGTCCTCAGCATCGTGCGGGACGGCACCGAACGGCAGGTCTCACTCCAGCCTGACGCCGGCTGTCGCGCGCTGGTAGAGATCCGCACGCGTAATTCGCTGGCGGCGCGTTCCGATGGGCGGGTGATCCAACTCGATTGGGGCCTGGCAAGCACCGCGACCGATGACGAGATGGCGGTGATCCTGGCGCATGAACTGGCGCATCTGGTGCTCGAACATCGCCGACGGCTGAGCGAGGCGGGCGTCGTCAAGGGCTTCTTTGGCGAATTGGGTCGCAACCAGCGGCTCAACCGGCAGGTGGAGGTGGAGGCCGATCGCCTGTCGGTTCACCTGCTGGCCAATGCGGGCCTCGATCCGCGGATCGCTCCTGCCTTCTGGCGCGGTGCGTTGGCCCGGCGTGCGGCGGGCGGGCTGCGGATCAGTGCCACCTATCCCTCGCCAGAAGCCCGTGCAGTGCTGATCGAGCGCGAGATCGCCGATTACCTGGGCGAGGTTACCGCTCCGAGCACCCCATGGCATCTGCTGGCCCGGCGCGACCGGCCGTTCGACTAAAGCGGACCGGTTGCCTGCTCGGGCGCGGCGCTGATGTCGATATAGTGCCGGTCGTAATAGGTTAGCGGGGCGGCATCGGCGCGGTGCTTGGCGTCGATCAACTCCCCGATAAAGATCGAGTGCGTGCCGAATTCATGGCAATGCGCGCGGCGGCAAACGAAGCTCGACTGCGCTGTGGCGAGAACGGGGACGCCATGCAGCTCCTCCCATTCGCCGACCGCGAAGCGATCGGCGCCGCGCCCGGTCATGAACTGCTCGGCAACGTCGCGATTGCCCAGGCCCAGCACATTGACGCAGAAGGTTTCCGCGCTGGCCAATGGCGCATGGAGCGAGGCAGAGCGATTGACGCACACCAGCAGCGAGGGTGGCTCGAAGCTGAGCGAGCTGACCGCCGTGGCCAGAATGCCGTAGCGATCGCCGCCATGGCCGGTGGTCACCGCATAGACCGTCGATGCGACGTGGCGCATCGCGAGGCGGAAGGCATCCAGGGTTTGCTGGCGGTTTGCATCGGGTTTGCTCACCGGTTGCTCATGGGTTGCAAGCGCACAGGCTGCAAGTGCATTTCGATGTGACGTACATGCTTTTGCTGCACATCCTGATGTGATAACAGGGACGGCATGTCCAACATTGTCATCACCCAAACCCGCAAGCTGATCGAGGAGGGTCGGATGACCCGCGCCGGCCTTGCGCGGGCTTCCGGCCTCCATTCCAACACCCTGCGCGATTGCACCGAGCCCGGCTGGAACCCCACTGCCGAGACTCTCGGCAAGCTCGAAGCGTTTCTCGAGGAGAGCGAGGCGGGGCCGGTGCTGGTCGGCATCGAGGAGATCATCGACGAGGCGCGCAATGGTCGCATGGTCATCCTGGTCGACGACGAGGACCGCGAGAATGAGGGCGATCTGATCATCCCGGGCCAGATGGCGACACCCGATGCCATCAACTTCATGGCCACCCACGGCCGCGGGCTGGTCTGCCTTGCGCTCAGCAAGCGGCGGGTCGAGGCGCTCGGGCTGCAGCCGATGAGCCGCAGCAATCGCAGCCGGATGGAAACCGCCTTCACGACTTCAATCGAGGCACGCGAGGGGATCACCACCGGCATCAGCGCGGCCGACCGGGCGCGCACCATTGCGGTGGCGATCGATGCCGGCAAGGGGCCGGACGACATCGTCAGCCCGGGCCACGTCTTCCCGCTGGTTGCGCGTGAGGGCGGCGTGCTGGTGCGCGCGGGGCACACCGAGGCCTCGGTCGATATCGCTCGTCTGGCCGGGCTGAACCCCAGCGCGGTGATCTGCGAGATCATGCGCGAGGATGGGTCGATGGCGCGGCTGGACGATCTGATCGGCTTCGGGCGGCGGCACGGACTGAAGATCGGCACCATCCGCGACCTGATCGCCTATCGCCGGCGGCACGACCATCTGGTTGAGAAACGCGCGGAGAGCAGCTTCCGCAGCCGCTGGGGCGGCGAGTGGCGCACCATCAGCTTCTGGAACAAGGCCACCAAGGCCGAGACGATGGCGCTGGTGAAGGGGCGGATTGATCCGGAGCGGCCAACCCTCGTGCGGATGCATGCGCTGAGCCTGTTCGACGACGTGTTCGGCCGCGCCACCGAGCGGTTCGGGCTGCTGGAAGGGGCGATGCGGATGATCGGGCAGGAGGGCGCCGGCGTGGTGGTGCTGCTGCACCGCCCCACCCCCACCCATGCCACCCGCGCGATCCAGGGGCTGGAGGAAAGCGGATCATCGGGCGAGCCACTCTCCGAAGCGCAGGATGACAGCCAGTTGCCGCCCGAGCAGCGCGAATATGGCGTGGGCGCGCAGATCCTGTTCGAGCTGGGCGTGCGCGACATGATCCTGCTGACCAACACCCGCCACGCGCTGGTGGGGCTGGAGGGCTACGACCTATCGATCGTGGGTGAGCGCCCGATCCCTGATCTGGGCATGTTGGGGGAGCTGGGCTGATGGCAAAGTTCCTGCTGGTGGAGGCGCGATTCTACGGCCCTCTCAACGACCTGCTGGTGGCCGGTGCGCAAGCCGCGCTGGAGGCGGCGGGGCATGAGGCCGAGCTGGTGAGCGTGCCCGGCGCGCTCGAGGTGCCGGGGGCGATTGCCCTTGCCGCCGAGAGCGGGCGGTGGGACGGCTTCGTGGCGCTGGGCGTGGTGATCCGCGGCGAAACCTATCATTTCGAGATCGTCGCCGGCGAAAGTGCGCGCGGGATCATGGCGTTGACGATGGACGGGCTGGCGATCGGCAACGGCATCCTGACCACCGAGAACGAGGCGCAGGCAATCGTCCGCGCAGACCCCGGGCAAGGCGACAAGGGCGGCGGCGCGGCGGAGGCGGCGATGGCTTTGCTGGCGCTGCGCCAGCGGTTTGCGTGAGGAGTGCAAGCACGCCGAAGCGCGCGTCAAAGCGCGCCGCATGGGGCATGCAGCGGCGGTTGTTCGCGTTCCTGAGCGCCTGGCGGCGAGTTGCCGCGCGATCACAGCCGATCACATTGGAATGGGTTGGATTGAGCTGGTCTCCTATTTCGGCTCTGTTTGCGCCGGCTTGCAAGCGAGTTGCAGCAGGTCTGCACCGCACCTGCATCGCTGACGCTGCGCAGTGCGCCCTCCCCGCATGGCGGCTGCTTTTCAGCCGCTTTGCGGAACCCCTTCGCCAGGCGGGCGCTTAGCGGCGATGGACGGACCGCTCGAATGGATCGCTGCTGTCGGCACGGCGATCGCCGCAGGATTGATCGCCGCCGATCTGGGCCGCAAGGCGACCGGCTGGGGCTTCGTGCTGTTCTGCGCGGTCTCGGTGACCTGGATCGTCTCGGGCCTGACCAGCGATGCCATGCCGATCGCCGTGATGAACGGGGTGCTGCTGGGCATCAATGGCTGGGGCGTGTGGCAATTTCTGCTCAGCCCGAAGAACCGCAAGAAGCTCGAGAAGATCGAGAAAAAAGCGGAAGGGGAAGTGGAAGCGGAAGACGGTTGAGATTGCCCGGTTCCGCTGCGACTCGTCTCAATGGCGATCTGGAACGGGAGCGCGGCGTTGCTCAACGCAATGATTGTGGTGATCCGCCGTTGCGGGCAGTCTCGTCGAACTAACGCTCTGGTAACCTTAGCGCTTCGTTGACGAAGTGGTGCCCTGCGTGGCATAGATCGCGTCGGAGATGCTGTGAAGAACGCTTACGAGGTCCTCGGTATTGCGCCCGAAGCGCCGGACTTCATCCTCCAGGCGGCCTATCGGGCCTGCCTGAAGCGTTACCATCCCGACCGTTTTGCCGGTGCCGATGCCCGGGCCCGTACCGAAGAGGTGCTGGACGCCTATCGGACCCTCAACGACCCGCTCAGGCGGGCCCGCCTCGACCGGCGGATCGCGGCCGAGAAGGGCGAGCAGGCCGGCTCCGCTTTCCAGAGCAGGCCGGGCCCGGCACAAGCGGCGGCCGGACCGGCTCACCGGCGCAGCCCCGCTGCCACTCGCCGATCCTGGACCGGCTGGAACTGGACCACGCCGGTGATCCTCGCCGGCCTCGCGATGATGCTGATCGCCGTGGCGGCCCGGTTCGACCAGCAGCGGTGGGACAGGACCGCCGCCGAAGAGGGTATGTTCGTGGCCGAGGTCACCCGCCCCGCAGCCGCGCTGGCCCGGTCTTACGATCCCGACGGCCTGCCCGGGGGGACGCTGGCGGCGATGGAACTGGCCGAGCCGCTGGCCGATGCCCGCCCGCCACTGGGCGAAAGCGCGCTCGACTTCGCCACGGTGGAGCGCGGCGCCAGGCGCTTCCTTGCGGTCTGGACGCGCGAGGGGATGGAGGGCGCCCGCGGCTTCAGCGAGCGGTGCCACGCCGGTGCGGACCAGCAGCCCCATTGGGAGCGGCTCGATTTTTGCGCGGCCTTCGATTTCGCGGCCGGCGCGGTGGACAATGCCGGCATCCGCCTGCCCGCTTCCGCTCAGGCCTCTAATAGCGCACCTCTGCCGGCTATTCCCGCTCGCGATGCCTATTTCAGGTACCAGACCGATTATCAGGCCGAGCATTATGCCGACCCGACCGGCCTTGCCACCAACCGGCTGCTGAGGGTCAAGCTGATCGTCAACAATGTCGTCGAGCAGGATCTGCAGGCACATTCGGAGCGCGTCGCCCGGCGCGACCTGGAACCGGAGGGCGCAGGCTCCTCCTCGGATAATGCTTCGCGGTCCGATCTTTTCAGGGTGCATTACTGACCGCCCGCTGACCCGAACCGGCGGCGCAACAATCGGCAGCCGCTTACCCTCCGCGCAGCAATTGCACGCCCCAATCGCGCTCGAACAAATAGAGCAGGATCCGTGCCGCCTCTCCGCGCTCGCCGGTGAGCCCGCCATCACGCTCCAGCAGCAGGCGGGCATCGTCCTGCGCCATTTGCGCGAGACGCTGCGTCTGCCCCAGATCGGCGATGCGAAAGCCCTCCTCGCCCGACTGCCGGGTGCCCAGCACCTCGCCGCCGCCGCGCAGCGCGAGGTCCTCTTCGGCCAAGCGGAAGCCGTCCTGAGTCTCGCGCATCAGAGCGAGCCGCTGGCGGCCGGTTTCGGACAGGGCGTCTCCACGCAGCAGCAGGCAGACCGATTTTTCACTGCCCCGCCCCACCCGGCCGCGCAGCTGGTGCAGCTGGGCGAGGCCGAACCGTTCGGCCTGTTCGATCACCATCAGCGTGGCGTTGGGCACGTCTACCCCCACCTCGATCACGGTGGTGGCGACCAGCAGGCTGGCATGGCCGCTGGCGAAGCGCTCCATCGCCGCGTCCTTCGCCGCTGGCGGCAGCTGGCCGTGGACCAGCACCACCGCGTCGTGGAAGCGCTCGCGCAGATTGGCGAAGCGGGCCTCGGCGGCGGCGAGATCGGCGCGCTCGCTCTCGCTTTCGCGCACCATGGGGCACACCCAATAGGCCTGCCCGCCGGCTTCGAGATGGCGTGCCACGCCCTCGATCACCTCGCCCAGCCGATCGAGTGCGACAACGCGCGTATCGATCGCCTGGCGGCCGGGCGGCAGTTCGTCGAGCCGGCTGACATCCATCTCGCCATGGTTGGCCAGCACCAGCGTGCGCGGGATCGGCGTGGCGGTCATCGCCAGCAGGTGCGGGGTGCGGCGGCCCTTTTGCGCCAGCAGCAGCCGCTGCGAGACGCCGAAGCGGTGCTGCTCGTCGATCACCACCAGGCCGAGATTGCGATAGGCGACCGTCTCCTGGAAGATGGCGTGCGTGCCGACCACGATGTCGATGCTGCCATCGAGCAGGCCCATCAGCGTGCTCTCGCGTGGCCGGCCCTTGTCTCGCCCTGTCAGCAGCGCGATCGATATTCCAGTGGGTGCGGCGAGCTTGCGCAGCGTCTCGTAGTGCTGGCGGGCGAGGATCTCGGTCGGTGCCAGCATCGCGCCCTGCGCGCCGGCCTCCACCGCCAGCAGCAGCGCTTCGAGCGCAACCACCGTCTTGCCCGCGCCCACATCGCCCTGCAGCAGCCGCAGCATGGGCGCCTCCTGCGCCATGTCGCCCGCGATCTCGGCGATGGAGCGCTGCTGCGCGCCGGTGAGCGGGAACGGCAGCTGGAGCTTGCCGCGCAGCGAGCCATCGCCCTGCAGCGATTGCCCGCGCCGCTTGCGCCCCTCCTGCCGCACCAGCAGTAGCGCCAGCGCATTGGCCAGCAGCTCGTCATAGGCGAGCCGGTCGCGGGCGTGATCGTCCGGGCCGCGATGCGCCAGCGCCAATGCCTCGCGCCAGGCCGGCCAGCCCTGCCGCGCGAGCACGCCGGGCTCGATCCATTCGGGCAGCGCGGTCGCGCGGGTGAGTGACTGTTCGGCGAAGGAGGCGATGCGCGGCTGGGTCAGCCCCTCGGCCAGCCGATACACCGGCTCAACCAGCTGACCGTTGGCCTCGGCGCTTTCCTCCGCAATGTGGTCGGGGTGCACGATCTGCAGCATCTGCCCGTACTGGTCGAGCCGGCCCGCGATCCACCGGCGCGCGCCCACCGGCAGCTGCTTGCGCGCCGCGAAGGCCGCCCGGCCGAAGAAGGTGATGGCGCAGACATTGCCTTTCGCGTCCTCCGCCATCACGCGGTAGGGCGCGCGGGCCGAGCCGCCGGAGCGATGTTCGCGCACAATCAGCGCCACCACCACCTGCTCGCCCACCTGCGCCGCGTCGAGATCGGGCACCGCGCGGCGCGTTACAAAGCGTTCGGGCAGGTGGTACAACGCATCCCGCACCCGCGTGAGGCCGAGGCGGACGAGCGGCTTTTTCAGCTTGGGGCCGACGCCTTCAAGGCCCTCGATCTCGGCGAACAGCGGGTTGAGCGTCTCAGGGCGCATCAAACGGCCCTAGCCGATCCCGCCGCGCGCCGGTAGGAGGACACCATGAATGCTGTGCCTGCTCCCGAGACCGCCGATCCTCTCACCGATACTCTAGCCCCCCGCCTTGCCCGGGCGCGGTTCCGCGCCTGGCATCGGGGAACGCGCGAGGCCGATTACATGATCGGCGGCTTTTTCGATCGCTACCACGCCGGTTGGGACGAGCGCGAACTCGCCTGGTTCGAGGCGCTGCTGGACGAAGACGAGGTGGATGTGATGGCCTGGGCGCTCGGGGCGGCGCCGGCGCCGGAAAACTTCACAGGGCCGCAACTCGATGCTCTCAAAATGCTCGATTACGTTTCCATATAGAGGAAGGTCCAGCAGGCGCCCCCTCGAGGGGTTCCCCTTAGAACCTGCACAACCACCCGCCCGCGTGCCCTTCCACCCCTTGCGCGGGCGGGTTTCTGCGCTCATGGCCTTGCCCCCCTGCCTCCGAAGCGTCCTCACGGGAACGCGCGCGGACTTTCGCTGCTTCCATTCCTCGGACATGCCTGACCTCTCACGGATCCTTCAAGCCGACCACCCGCTGACCCTCGCCTCGCTGCCGCGGGGCAGCCAGCCGCTGGTTATGGCCGATCTCGCCCGTGCCGCGCATGCGCGGGGCGCGCGGGCGGTGTTCGTCGCGCCTGACGAGCAGGCGATGCGCGCGGTCACAGATGCCGCCCGCTGGTTCGCCCCCGAGCTGCAGGTGATCGAGCTGCCCGCGTGGGACTGCCTGCCTTACGACCGCGCCAGCCCGGCGCTATCGGTCAGTTCGCGGCGGATCTCGGCGCTTCACCAGCTGCAGGCGAGCGGGCCCGACGGGCAGCTGCTGGTCACCACGGTGAATGCCGCGCTGCAGCGGGTGCTGACCCCGTTCCGCATCCGCGAGGCGGTGCGCGAGCTGAAGCCGGGCACGCGGATCGGCTACGAGAGCCTGATCGCGCTGCTCCAGCGGCAGGGTTACGTGCGCACGGACACCGTGGTCGATACGGGCGAATATGCGGTGCGCGGCTCGATCTTCGACATCTTCCCCGCCGGGCTCGACCTGGGGCTGCGGCTCGACTTCTTCGGCGACGAGCTGGAGTCTTTGCGCCTGTTCGACCCGGGTACGCAGCGCACCACCGCGAGAGTCGATGAGCATTTGCTGCTGCCCGCGAGCGAGGCGCTGGTGGATGAGGAGACGATCCGGCGCTTTCGCACCCGCTATCGCGACAGCTTCGGCGCGCATGCCACGCAAGACCCGCTGTACCAGGCGGTGAGCGACGGGCGGCGGCTTGCCGGGATGGAGCACTGGCTGCCGCTGTTCGAGGACCGGATGGCGACGCTGTTCGATCATCTGGGCAAGGACGATCTGGTGGTGATCGAATCCGGCGCGATCGCCTCGGGCGAGGAGCGGCTGGTCGACATTGCCGATTATCACCGCCAGCGCAGCGAGGTCACCGGGCCGAAACCCGGCACCGCGGCCGGCAGCTACCGCCCGCTGCCGCCCGATGCGCTGTACCTGACAGGGCAAGAATTCGGCGCCGTGGTGGAGCAGCGCCCGGTTCATCGCGCGGTGATCTTCACCGAGCCGGAGAGCGACAGGGTGGTCGATTTCGGCTTCCGCTCGGCGCGCGATTTCACGCCCGAGCGCGGCCAGGCGGCCAATATATACGAAGCCGCCGCCCTGCACTTCAAGGCGGTGGCAAAGAGCGGCAAGCGCCCGCTGTTCGCGGCCTATTCGCCCGGTTCGCTCAGCCGGATCGCTGCTATCCTGGGCGAAGCCGGGACGAAGCTGAAGACGGCCGAAAGCTGGCAGGAGGCGCTCGGCCTGTCGGCCCCGAAATCGGGCACCGCCACGCCGGTCGCCATGGTGCTGCCGCTGGACACCGGTTTTGCCAATGACGAGGTGGAGCTGATCACCGAGCAGGATCTGCTGGGCGACCGGCTGGTCCGGCGGCGCAAGCGGCGCAAGGATTCGGACGCCTTCCTGGCCGAGCTTTCCGCCCTCAATCGCGGCGATCTGGTGGTGCATTTCGATCATGGCATCGGCCGCTACCTGGGCCTCGAGCCGATCAACGTGGGCCAGAGCCAGCACGATTGCGTGATGCTGGAGTATCACGGGGGCGACAAGCTCTACATCCCGGTGGAGAACATCGACGTCCTCACCCGCTATGGCAGCTCGGAAGAGGGGGCGACCCTCGACCGGCTGGGCGGGGAGGCGTGGCAGAAGCGCCGGTCGCGCCTGCGCGAACGGATCCAGGAGGTCGCCGGCGAGCTGATGCGCACCGCCGCCGCCCGCGCGCTGCGCCGGGCGCCGGTGTTGGAGCCCGAGGAATCGAGCTGGCGGCAGTTCCTCGATCGTTTCCCCTGGGAGGAGACCGAAGACCAGGACCGCGCGATCGAGGACGTGCTGAACGATCTGGCCGGGGGCCGCCCGATGGACCGGCTGGTGTGCGGCGATGTCGGCTTCGGCAAGACCGAGGTCGCGCTGCGGGCCGCCTTCGTCGCCGCGATGCAGGGGCAGCAGGTGGTGATGGTAGCGCCCACCACGCTGCTCGCCCGGCAGCATTACCAGAACTTCACCGAGCGCTTTGCCGGCTTCCCGCTCAAGGTGGGCCGCCTCAGCCGCCTCGTGCCGCCCAAGGAGGCGAAGGAGACCCGCGACGCGCTTGCCGATGGCACGATGGATGTCGTCATCGGCACGCACGCGATCCTGTCCAAGAGCACGAGTTTCAAGCACTTGGGGCTCGTCATCGTCGATGAGGAACAGCGCTTTGGCGTCACCCACAAGGAGAAGCTCAAGCAGCTGCGCACCGACGTGCACGTGCTCACCCTTACCGCCACGCCGATCCCGCGCACGCTGCAGATGGCGATGAGCGGGCTGCGCGAGCTTTCCACCATCCAGACGCCGCCGGTCGATCGCCTCGCCGTGCGCACATACGTGATGGAGTGGGACGAAATGGTAATGCGCGAGGCGCTGCTGCGCGAGCACCATCGCGGGGGACAGAGCTTCCTCGTCGTGCCCCGCATTGCCGACATGGCGCCGCTGGAGCAGTGGCTGCGCGAGTTCGTGCCCGAGGTGAAGTTCGTCTCTGCCCACGGCCAGATGTCGCCGAGCGAGGTGGAGGAGCGGATGAGCGCCTTCTACGAAAAGCGCTACGACGTGCTCCTCTCCACCACCATCGTGGAAAGCGGGCTCGACATCCCCAGCGCCAACACGATCATCATCCACCGGGCGGATCGCTTCGGCCTTGCCCAGCTCTACCAGCTGCGCGGGCGCGTGGGCCGGGCCAAGCTGCGCGCCTATGCCTATCTGGCGCATGACCGGGACACCGCGCTGTCCGAAGTGGCGCAGAAGCGGCTGAAGGTGCTGAGCGACATCGATTCGCTGGGCGCCGGCTTCCAGTTGGCCAGCCACGATCTGGACATTCGCGGCGCGGGCAATCTGCTGGGCGACGAGCAATCGGGCCATATTCGCGAGGTCGGCTTCGAACTGTACCAGTCAATGCTGGAGGATGCGATCCTCGCGGCCCGGGCCGGCGAGGCGGGGCTCGAGCCCGACAAGCGCGAAGGACTCTCGCCCCAGATCACGGTGGATGCGCCGATCATGATCCCGGAGGATTACGTGCCCGATCTGGCGGTACGGATGGCGCTCTATCGCCGTCTCAACGACGCGCAGGACAAGGCCGAGATCGAATCGATGGCGGCCGAGATGATCGACCGCTTCGGCCCTCTGCCCGCCGCCACCGCCAACCTCGTGCGGCTGATCGAAATCAAGCACCAGGCGATCGCGGCCTGTATCGCCAAGATCGAGGTGGGCGCACGCGGCACGCTGGTGAGCTTCCACAAGGACGATTTTCCCGACCCCGCGGGGCTCATCGCCTATGTCGAGCGGCTGAAGGGCGGCGCACGGCTGCGGCCCGACAACAAGCTGGTGGTCAACCGCGCCTGGGGCGATCCGCAGAGCCGGCTGAACGGCCTGTTCCAACTCACCAAGGGGCTGAGCTCGATCGTGCGGAAATCTGAGCGCGAGCGCGAGGCGGCCTGAGCGCGGCTGACGCGCCGGGTTCTATTCGAACGAAACGGGGATGCCCTGGCTGGCTGCCCCGGCCAGCGCCCGCGCATCCCAATTGGTCAGGCGCACGCAGCCATGGCTGGCGGTCTTGCCGATCAGCTGCGGATCGGGCGAGCCGTGGATGCCGTAGCCCTCCTTGCTAAGGTCGATCCAGATACCGCCGACCGGGTTGTTGGGGCCAGGCGGGATCACCAGCGTCTCGTCCGGGCCCCAATCGCGCCCCTCTGGGGTGAAGGTGTAGTTGGCCTCGGGCGCCACCGCGGTCACCTCCATCTCCCCGCTGGGGCTGGGGAACTGATCGCTGCCGATCGTGGCCGGATAGCTGGCCAGCACCTTGCCCTCGGCATCGAGCGCGACAACGGAGTTCTCGCTCTTGAGCACCTCGATGCGGGCCAGCTCACCCGAAAACTCCTCATCGCCCCGCTCGACGACAAAAATCTCTGTGCCCGCGCTGCCGAAATCCGCCTCGGGGTTCAGCGCTTCGAGGAACGACTGCGCCATGTGGAACCGCTCGGCGAGCTTCTCCTCAGGCGAGTTCCAGCCGACTCGCTCCATCTCGGCCATCTCCACCATGCCGGAAGGGACGGTCTCGAACGGGCCTGCCGCGTCCTCCTGCGTGATGGTGTAGCGAGTGAATACTTCGCTGCCCTGCGTCTCCACCAGGGAGCGCATCAGGCGCTCGTCGATGCCGTCACCCTCCGGCAGATGGTGCGCGCGGCGGTAATGGCGGATGGCGCGGCTGGTGTTGGCGCCCGAGAAGCCATCGATCACCCCGGGCGAATGGCGGCTCCGGTCAAGCAGCACCTGCGCCATCAGCACCTGCCGGCTGCGAGAGCCACTGAACAGCGCATCGGGCACGGCATCGGGAAGGGAGAGGCTCGGCTCCCCCGTCTCGCCCGAACTCTCGCCCGAGCTCTCGCCTGAGCTCTCGCCTGAGCCTGGGCCGGAGACACTCCCCGATTGGGCGTTCAGGGCGCCAGGGAGCGCCAGGGCGCCGAGAAGGAGGAGAAGGCGGATCAGGATGGTGGACATACTATTCTAAACCCTCCCGCGAAGTCGGGTTCCGGCCTGCACCCCGCTACCGAGCGGCTAGCGCGGCGAACTCCGCCCCGGTCAGCGGAGAGCGGCGGCACCTTGACCTGCAAGGCGATCCGCCGGCGTTGGCCTTGAGGCAAGCGGCTGGACAGCGATGGTGCCCAGATTTGCACGAAGCTGCCCCATGCCGGTGCCCATCGCGACTGTATCATCACGTTCCTTTGCCCTCTGGCCGAGGTTGGATGAAGGGCAGAATCGGATCAATCTGGAATTGTGATTGGCGCTGCCTTCCGTGCGATACCGTTTGTTTACGACTTGTCGCTTGTTACAGGCGCCACGGCAGCGTCGGGGTTTCTCGTCCCTTGGATGGCATCGGGATGGCCAGGGGATGCCAGGAGAGATGGTTCATAAAGTGGGCGGTTGCGGCAACTTTTTTCAGTTCCGATGGGGGCAACAGATGGCTCGACGATTTCGTCTCCGACGCTCACTCGTTCGAGAAGGTCGTGCCACGGGCTGACGCTGACCTCGACGGCTGGCACACGCGCCGGTCTCGGGGGACGCCGCTGCACGGATGGCTGACATTGGTGAATACCGCCTGGCGCACGCGCCACCAGCCGGGCGTCATTACCGTGTTTCCGCCGCTGGCGATCCTGGTGGGGCTGTTCGATCGCCTGCGCGGCGCCGATCGGCCGCATGTCGCCTATTGCTTCAATCTGGGCAGTATGCCGGGCGGCCCCCGGCGCTGGGCCGCGCGCGTGGCGATGAAACGAGTGGACATCATCATCGTTCACTCGCGCGCCGAAATCAGGACGGTGTCAGTCTATCTGGCGCTCCCCGCCGCGCGCGTCCGCTTCATTCCACTCCACCGCGCCAGCATGCCTGTCCCGCTGCCGCCATGTTCGGACGAGCCGTTCATTCTGGCGATGGGTTCGGCCAATCGTGACTATGCCACTCTGTTTCGCGCGGCCGAGCACTTGCCATAGGCCTTTAAGTGGTCGCCGCGCCGCGCGCGCTTGAGGGTTTGCAGCCGCCCCCCAACGTCACCGTCGCGTCGGGCCTTTCGCAGGAAGAGTGCAAATTGTTGGCTCAGCGGGCGCTGTTTAGCGTTGCCCGCTTCAGAATGTGGAGATCGCCTCGTGGCAGATTACCGTCATCGAAGCCACGGCGGTGGGATCGGCGGTGGTCGCCACCCGCAGTGCGGGCACGGTCGACTATGTGGAGGACGAATTGAACGGGCTGCTGGTGAACCGGGCGATGCCGAAGGGCTGGCACAGGCGATTGGGTCTTGTGGACAGACACGGCCCGGCGCGAACGGCTTGCCGCACAAGGCCTGCGCTATGCGGCGGAGAACCTCAGCGACCCCGCGGTGGCCGCCCAGCTCGAAGCGTTGCTGGACGAGCTTTATTCGAAGTTCGGTGGACGTCGGGTGGCCCGGTCAGCGACCGCGGCCGCTGATCGCCCGACCAGCGCTCCGGTGGCCCCAGCACGGCTGCTTGGAGAACCGTAGAAGAACCCGCACCGGGCGGCCGCAGAGGGAAGACTTCTCCTTCTCGCATCAGCGCGGTTTCGCCGGTTGCCTCGGCATATGCTCTAGGTTGATCGCTGCCAATCCACCGGCTAGGAGCACACCCGCGGACCGGGCCCCTCTGACGCTCAGCTTCCTTTCGAAGCGCGTGATGTCGGCCGCATCGGATGATCCGATGCTTGAGAGCCCTGGCTGATGCCACCCTCAATCGCGGATCCGAGCGTGCTTGGACTTGATCGAGGATTGGCTTGCTATGGAATTTCTGTTTGCTGACTGGTTGGGAACACCGGCCTGGTTCTGGCTGGCGTTTCTCGGCCTCGTGATCGCGCTGACCGCGTTCGATCTCGGCATCCTCCACAAGGAGGATCGGGAAATGGGGATCGCCGAAAGCTTGAAATTATCGGTATTCTACATCGGCGTGGCCATGCTTTTCGGAGCCTGGGTCTGGTACGCGCGTGGGGCTGAGCCGGGCATGCAATATTACACCGGCTATTTCATCGAAAAGGCGCTGTCGATTGACAATGTCTTCGTCATCAGCCTGATCTTCACCTACTTCGCCATTCCACCCAAGTATCAATACCGCGCGCTTCTATGGGGCATTATGGCCGTTATCGTGCTGCGCGGTCTGATGATCGCCGGCGGCGCGGCGCTGGTGAACGAGGCCTATTGGGTGCTCTACATCTTCGCCGCGTTCCTGATCTTTACCGGCATTAAAATGATGTTTGCCGGCGATCAGCCGATGGATGTGGCGAACAATCCGGCTGTCCGCTTCATCTCCAGCCACATGCGGGTCACCCCCCAACTCCACGGCCAGCATTTTTCGTCCGCATGGAAGACCCCAAGACCGGCAAGATGGTCCGTGCCGCCACGCCGCTGTTCCTGGCGCTGGTCGTGATCAACCTGGCCGATCTCGTCTTCGCGGTGGATTCGGTGCCCGCCATCTTTGCCATCACGACCGATACCTTCATCGTTTACACGTCGAACATCATGGCGATCCTGGGCCTGCGCGCGCTCTATTTTGCCCTCGCGGCGATGGTGCACCGGTTTCACTACCTCAAATATGCTCTGGCAGCGGTGCTGGTGTTCATCGGCACCAAGATCTTCATCACCGATTTCGTGTTCGGCGGCGAGAAATTCCCGCCCGCGCTGAGCCTTGGGATCACCTTCGGCCTGATCGCGGCAGGGATCGTTTATTCGCTCTGGAAGACGCACGGGGAGCCAGAGCCCGAATGGCCGGCCGGAATGGGACCGGACGATCCGGCACGGAGCGACTAGCGCATGCGACCACAATCGGCTCAGTGGCGCTATCCACAGGCAGCCTGCCGCTGACCCGCTGCTTTGCGTTCCTCGCTGCCTTCTGCCGGCCCTAATTAGTTGAAGGCCCGCGGCTGACGGCTTCAGGCGCCGGCCAGCGCGGCGAACTCCTCGCGCGATAGCGGCGGCGCGCCAAGGAAGCCCTGCCAGGTGGCGCACCCTTCCCGCGCCACTGCCGCTCGCTGCGCCTCGGTTTCCACGCCCTCTGCCACCACTGACAGGCCGAGCGCCTGCGCCATTGCCAGGATGCCGCGCAGCACCGCCAGGTCGCGCGGATCGTCGGCGATCCCCTCGATCATGCTGCGATCGAGCTTGATGGCGTGGAGCGGCAGCACCTTGAGGTAGCGAAAGTTGCAGAAGCCGGCGCCGAAATCGTCGAGCGCGATGTGGATGCCGGCCCCGGCGAGTTCATCCAGCCGCCGCGCCGACGGCTCCAGCTCGGCCAGCAGCGATTGTTCGGTGATCTCCAACGTGAGGCTACCGGGGGCAAAGCCCGCGTGTTCCAGCATCGCCAGCATCGCGCCCACGAAATCCACCACCGCGAGATCGGCGGCGGTGACGTTGAGCGAGAGGCGCAGGCCAACAGGCCAGCCCTTTGCCGCCGCCAGCGCCTCTGCGGCGATGTGGCGCGAGAGCGGTGCCACGTGGTCCGCCCGCTCGGCAATGGCGAACAGCGCCTCGGCGCCGATCCGGCCAAGCTGGGGATGACGCCAGCGCGCCAGCGCCTCCGCGCCCACCAGATGGCCATCGGCGCAGGAATATTGCGGCTGGAACAGCACCTCGATCTCGCCCTGATCTAGCGCGCCCAGCAGATCCGCCTCCAGCTGGTGAGCGCGGTGCTCGCCGAACGCGGCCTCCCCATCGACCCACAGCAGCAGCTGCGCGGACTGCTCCTGTGCACGGTCGAGCGCGTCCGCCAGTCGCCCCAGCATCTGTTCGGGGGCTTCGTCGGAACCGGCGCGCAGCAGGGCCATGCGCGGGCGCAGGCGGACGATCCCGCCGCTCCGATCGATAATGGGGAGCGCGATGGCCCGCGCGAGCTCGTCCGCCAGCCACTCCCACCGCTCGCGGCTGCAGGGATGCGCGGCGGCGACCAGGAACGCGCCGCCGCCCGGCCGGGCGACCAGCCGCTCCTGCCCGAATTCAGCATCGAACAGCTGGGCGATCCGCGCGGCGACCTCCACCAGCGCGCGGTCGCCCGCCGCCTCGCCATAGGCGAGATTGACCGAGGAGAAGCGCTTCAGCCGCAGCAGCAGGGCATGGACCGGCGCGGTGCGGCCCGCTTCCCGCGCGGCAAGCTGCCAGGCGGCGATCTGCCGCTGCGCGCCCTCGGCATCGGGTAATCCCGTCAACGGGTCGCGGGCTTCTGTCGGTATCGTCATCGCGGTGGCCCCTGCCCTGCCTTGCCGCGCCCGTCATCTCTCGCGCGGGCTTGCGTTGCAAATCGGAACGGCGCTCCATAGGACTGCAGCGGATGGCGACACTCAAGGCCGATGTGGGCAGCACCCCGTTCGAGCGACTGGCGCTGATTGCCGCGCCGGGCGCGCGCGCGCAGGAGGCGGCGGCGGCGCTGGACGGCCAAGCGCGCTGGGTGCCATTGGCGGAGGCCGATGCGGTGGTGGTGCTCGGCGGCGACGGCATGATGCTGACCGCGATGCACCAGATGATCGATGCCGGCCTCGACCTGCCCGCTTACGGCCTGAACCTGGGCACCGTCGGCTTCCTGATGAACCGCCATCGCCGCCCGGCGCTGCTGGGCGAACGGCTGGCCAAGGCCCGGCCGATCGCGGTGGCCCCGCTGTGCATGGAAGCAGTGACGCAGAGCGGCCAGGAACACAGCCTCTATGCGGTGAACGAGGTCTCGCTGCTGCGCGAGACCCGGCAGACCGCCAAGATCGAGATCAGCGTCAACGGCAAGGTGCGGATCGCCGAACTGGCGGGCGATGGCGTGCTGCTGGCCACTCCGGTGGGTTCGACGGCGTATAATTTCTCGGCCAGCGGCCCGATCCTGCCGCTCGATTCGCATATGCTGGCGCTGACGCCGATCAGCCCGTTCCGCCCGCGGCGCTGGAAGGGCGCGATCCTGCCCGATCGTTCGCGCGTGACGTTCCGCGTGCTGGAGCCGGACAAGCGCCCGGTGGCCGCGGTGGCCGACCAGAAGGAGCTGCGCGATATTGCCGAGGTGCGCCTCGCCATCTGCAACGAACGGCGATTGACGCTGCTTTTCGATCCGGGCCACGCGCTCGACGAACGGATCGCCGCCGAGCAATTCGCCCATTGAGCGCCAATCCGCTGCGGGCCATTGGCGTGCACGGCTTGTCCTGTTCAGGGGCTTGTCAAAGCGCATGGCGCTTCATATAGGCCGCGCTCTGCCCGCCACGGCGGCGCTGGAGCCTGCTCCCCGATAGCTCAGCGGTAGAGCATTCGACTGTTAATCGAATGGCCGTAGGTTCGAATCCTACTCGGGGAGCCATCCGGCCGCTGCGGCGGCCGGCTCAGCTGGTGACTCGGCGCAGGCGTTTCGCCTCCTTGATCGCCTTTTCCTTGTCCACGTCCTCGCAATTGCTCTCGACCAGATCCTCGATCCGGTCCACCGCCTTGCCGAGCAGGTGCTTGAGCGCCTCCCTTTCAGCCTGCGCGTTGCGCAGCTGATGGATCAAATCCTCGCGCTCCGTGCTCCCCTCGTCAGCCACTCTTCGCCCTCTTGCTGTGCACCCGCAAAATAATCCACCATGCACCCAAGTTGCAAGCGGTTCGATTCCCGCCCGATACTGGCCTGCAACCGCGCGGGGCCGCCGCGTATCGGAGCCTGAACGCCAGCACTACGCCATCGCTCCGTGGCAATGCTTGTACTTGTTGCCCGATCCGCAGGGGCACGGCGCGTTGCGGCTGACATTCATGGCGGCGTAGGGATCGTGACTGTCGGAGCCGCCCGGACCGGCCGCGGCCCTGGGCGAGCCGGCGAGCGAGCCGAACAGGGCCGCCCGATACTCCGAACCATCGCCATCGTTGCTGTTCTCCAGCCCGGTCAGCGGATCGATATGGCCGGTGAGGAAATCGGGCAGTTCGGGCAGCGAGGAGGCCGGCATTGGCGCCGGCATCCGCAGCTCGCTCTTCATCAGCACGCGGGTGACGTCCTCGCGGATGGTCTCGAGCATCGATTCGAACAGGGTGAACGCCTCGCGCTTGTATTCGGCGATCGGCTGCTTCTGCGCATAGGCGCGCAGGAACACCGCCTGCCGCAGCGCGTCGAGGGTGGCGAGGTGCTCCTTCCAGTGGTGATCCAGCCGGTCGATCAGGATGCTCTTTTCCACCTGCCGCCAGACGCTCTCGTCCGCCTGGCCGAGCTTGGCCACCATCTTTTCCTCGGCGGAGGCGGCGATGCGCTCTTCGATCAGGTCGGGCTCGACCTGCTCTTCCTGCAACCAATCGTCGAGCGGGGGCTGGAGCCCCAGCATGTCGTCGGCCTTTTCCCTCAGAGCGTCGACATTCCACTGCTCGGGGTAGGAGCCAGGCGGGCAATGGAGCGTGACCATGGCATTGATCGCATCCTGCCGCATCTCGGTGACGACATCGTCCACCCGCGCCGAATCCATGATCTCCGAGCGCTGCTCATAGACCACCTTGCGCTGATCGTTCATCACATTGTCGTATTCGACGACCTGCTTGCGCGCCTCATAATTGCGCGCCTCCACCTTGCGCTGGGCCGTCTCGATCGCCTTGCTGAGCCACTTCGAGCCGATCGCCTCGCCATCAGCCAGGTTGGAGTTCATCATCTTGGAAAACAGCGTGTCGGGCCCGAAAATGCGCAGCAGATCGTCTTCCAGGCACAGGTAGAAGCGTGACAGGCCCGGATCGCCCTGCCGGCCCGAACGGCCACGCAGCTGGTTATCGATCCGCCGGCTCTCGTGCCGCTCGGTACCGAGCACGAACAGGCCGCCGGCCTCGCGCACGCGGTCCTTTTCCTCGGCGACCTCCGCCTTGATCCGCACGATCCCGGCCGTGCGCTCGGGCCCGTCGGGCAGGTCGCGCAGCTCGTCCTCGGTGCGGAATTCCACATTGCCGCCCAGCTGGATGTCCGTACCACGGCCGGCCATGTTGGTGGCGATGGTCACCGCGCCGATACGGCCGGCCTGCGCCACGATATGCGCCTCCTGCTCGTGCATGCGGGCGTTGAGCACCGCGTGCTTCACGCCCTCCTTGTCGAGGAACTGGGAGAGCAGCTCGCTCTTCTCGATGCTCACCGTGCCCACCAGCACCGGCTGACCGATCTCGTTCTTCTCCCGAATGGCGGTGGCGATCGCGGCGAACTTGTCCATCGTGTTCTTGTAGAACTCGTCGTCCTCGTCGACGCGGCGGACGGGCAGGTTGGTGGGGATCTCGACCACGTTGAGCTTGTAGATATCCCAGAACTCGCTCGCCTCGGTGGCGGCGGTGCCGGTCATGCCGGAAAGCTTGGGGTACATGCGGAAATAGTTCTGGAAGGTGATCGAGGCCATCGTCTGGTTCTCGGGCTCGATCTTCACGCCCTCCTTGGCCTCGACCGCCTGGTGCAGGCCGTTGGACCAGCGGCGGCCTTCCATCATGCGGCCGGTGAACTCATCGATGATGACGACTTTGCCGTCCTTGACGATGTAATCGGTATCGCGGCGGAACATCACCACCGCCTTCAGCGCCTGATCCAGGTGGTGGACCACCAGCGTGTTCTCGACATCGTAGAGATTGTCGGTGGACAGGAACCCCGCTTCGGACAGGCGACGCTCGATTTCCTCGCTGCCCTCCTCGGTCAGGCTGACGTTCTTGCTCTTCTCGTCCGTATCGTAATATTCGGGCTCGAGATCCTTCACGATCTGGTCGACGGTGACGTAGAGATCGGACTTGTCCTCGGTCGGGCCGGAGATGATCAGCGGGGTGCGCGCCTCGTCGATCAGGATCGAATCGACTTCGTCGACGA